>Ga0307290_10000306_pt1 | contig 17843 bp, 16 predicted proteins | sample ER_DNA_144_FD_194472 | JGI IMG/M metagenome (GOLD analysis project Ga0307290, IMG submission 194472) | Bulk soil microbial communities from the East River watershed near Crested Butte, Colorado, United States - ER_DNA_144 | ecosystem: Environmental > Terrestrial > Soil > Floodplain | place... | reverse complement strand
ACCGCGACTCGCCCGGGTCGCCCTGGCGACCCGAGCGGCCGCGCAGCTGGTTGTCGATCCGCCGCGACTCGTGGCGCTCGGTGCCGAGCACGGCCAGCCCGCCCCGGTCGACGACCTGCTGGTGCTCGTCGGCGACCTGGCGGGTCTTGTCCTCGATGGCCGCCTGCCTGGCCGAGTTCCACTCCTCCGGTGGGGTCTCGAGGGGGTCCATGCCCTTGGCCCGCAGCGACTCCTCGGCCAGGTACTCGACGTTGCCGCCGAGCATGATGTCGACGCCCCGGCCGGCCATGTTGGTGGCCACGGTCACCGCGCCCAGCCGGCCGGCCTGGGCGATGATGTGGGCCTCGCGCTCGTGGTGCTTGGCGTTGAGGATCTCGGCCTTGATGCCGCGCTTCTCCAGCAGGCGGTTGACCCGCTCGGACTTCTCGATGGAGACGGTGCCGACCAGGATCGGCTGGCCGCTGTCGTGACGCTCGGCGATCTCGTCGACCAGGGCCTCGAACTTGGCCTCCTCGGTCTTGTAGATGACGTCGCCGTGGTCCTGGCGGACCATCGGCATGTTGGTGGGGACCTCGACCACGCCCAGCCTGTAGATGTGGTTGAACTCGGCCGCCTCGGTCTTGGCCGTCCCGGTCATCCCGGAGATCTTGTCGTACATGCGGAAGTAGTTCTGCAGGGTGATGGTGGCGTAGGTCTGGTTCTCCTCCTTGATCGGGACCGACTCCTTGGCCTCGATGGCCTGGTGCAGCCCCTCGGAGTAGCGGCGCCCCTCCAGCACCCGCCCGGTGAACTCGTCGACGATCAGGACCTCGCCGTCGCGGACGATGTACTCGTCGTCGCGCTTGTACAGCTCCTTGGCCCGGATGGCGTTCTGCAGGTGATGGACCAGGGGGGTGTTGATCGCGTCGTAGAGGTTCTCGATCTGGAGCAGCTCCTCGACCTTGGCGATCCCGGCCTCGTTGATGGCCACGGTGTGCTTGCCCTCGTCCACCTCGTAGTGGACGTCGCGGTGCAGCCTCGGCGTCAGGCGGGCGAACTGCTGGTACCAGCGGTGGCCCTGCTCGGTCGCCCCGGAGATGATCAGCGGGGTGCGGGCCTCGTCGACCAGGATCGAGTCGACCTCGTCGACGATGGCGTAGGCGTGGCCGCGCTGGACCAGGTCCTCGGTGAACACGGCCATGTTGTCGCGCAGGTAGTCGAAGCCGAACTCGTTGTTGGTGCCGTAGGTGATGTCGGCCTCGTAGGCCGGCCGGCGCTCCTGGGGCTGCATGGTGGCCAGGATCACCCCGACCTCGAGCCCGAGGAAGCGGTGGATGACCCCCATCCACTCGGCGTCGCGCTTGGCCAGGTAGTCGTTGACGGTGACGATGTGCACGCCCTCGCCGGTGAGGGCGTTGAGGTAGGCGGGCAGGGTGGAGACCAGCGTCTTGCCCTCACCGGTCTTCATCTCGGCGATGTGGCCGCCGTGGAGCGCGACCCCGCCGACCAGCTGGACGTCGAAGTGGCGCTTGCCGAGTGTGCGGTGGCTGGCCTCGCGCACCGTCGCGAAGGCCTCGGGCAGCAGGTCGTCGAGGGACTGGCCGTCGGCCAGCCGCTTGCGGAAGGTGTCGGTGAGCTGGCGCAGCTCGGCGTCGGAGCGTTCCTGCATCGCCGGCTCGAGCGCGTTGATCTCGGGCACCATCGCCTGGCAGCGACGCAGCTCTCTGCCCTCGCCGAAGCTGAGGACCTTGGACAGCACGGGTCGGATGCCTCCTCAGACCGGTGGGCCGACCATCACCCGCCGGAGCGCAGTTGCAACTCAAAAGCCCATTCTAGTGTCCGGGCGCCGCTAGTGGCCCGGCGCCGGGTCGGGGTCCCAGCCGTAGCGGTCGGGCACGAGCACGAACGCGGCCGCCCCGAGCAGGCCGGCCGTCTCGCCCAGCCGTCCGGGGACGACCCGGCAGGCGGCCGCGAACGGGAGGCCGGCGTGGGTGGCGAAGGCCTGCCGGAGCGGCTCCCAGAACGGCGGGCCGGACTGGGAGAAGCCGCCGACGATGGCCGCCACCTCGAGGTCCAGCAGGCTGGCGCAGGAGGCGATCGCCGTTCCCACGGCCCGGCCGGCCCTGGCCAGGTTGCGGAGGGCGAGATCGTCGCCGGCGGCGGCTGCCGCGGCCAGCGCGACCCCGTCGGCGCTGACCCCGGGCCCGGGGCGCCAGCCCTCGTCGAGGGCGCGACGGACCGTGTTCGGCCCTGAGGCGATCGCCTCCAGGCAGCCCCGCCCGCCGCAGGCGCAGACCGGCCCGTCGGGCTCGACCACGACGTGGCCCACGTGGCCGGCGTTGCCGCTGGCCCCGTGGTTGAGGCGGCCGTTGAGGATGAGGCCGCCGCCGACCCCGGTGGACACGGTCATGCCGAGCAGGTTGGCGGTGCCGGCCCCGGCCCCCTTCCAGTGCTCGCCGACGGTCAGCCCGACCGCGTCGTTGTGGATGAGCACGCGGTCGCTGGCGAACTCCTCGGCCAGCCGCTTGCGCAGGGGGAAGCCGCGCCAGGCGGGCATGTTGAGCGGGGAGACCTCGCCCGAGGGCCAGACCATCGGTCCGGCGGCGGCCACGCCGATGCCGCTCAGGTCGCCAGGGATGACGTCGGCCCCCCGCAGGGCCGCGGCCGCGCAGGCCAGCAGGGCCTCATACAGCGGCTCGGGGGCGGTGCCGGTGGGTGAGGGGACGCGCCCGCGGCCGAGGACCCGGCCGGCGTCGTCGACCACCGCGGCGCCCAGCTTGGTGCCGCCGACGTCCAGGGCGAGCACGACGGCCATCGCCAGCCGCTACTTGATCTCGAGCAGCTTCTCGCGAACCGCGTACACCACCGCCTCCATCCGCGAGTGCAGGTGGAGCTTCTCGAGGATGTTGCGGATGTGGTTCTTGACGGTGTTCTCGGAGATGTAGAGCTCTTTGGCGATGTCGCGGTTGTTGTGGCCCTTGGCCACGAGCTTGAGGACCTCCATCTCGCGCTCGGTGAGCCGCGGGGTGGGGACCTGCTGCTTCTCGTCGGCCCGCTTGACCATGGTGGCGAACTCGTTGAGGAGCTTGGAGGCCATGGACGGCGAGATCAGCGACTGGCCCTGGTTGACCGAGCGGATCGCGTTGGCGACCTCCTCGATCGAGATCTCCTTCAGGAGGTACCCGTTGGCGCCGGCCTTGATGGCGTCATAGAGGTCGGCCTCCTCGTCGGAGATGGTCAGCATCAGGATCTTGGCGTGCGGGATGAGGTCCTTGATGGTCTGGGTCGCCTCGATGCCGCTGCGCCGCGGCATGCGGACGTCCATCAGCACCACGTCGGGCATCAGCTCCTGGGCCTTCTCGATGGCCTCGGCGCCGTCGCCCGCCTCCCCCACGACCTCGACGTCGTCCTCCTGCTCGAGCACCATCTCGAGCCCACGGCGGAACAACGCGTGGTCGTCCACGATCAGCACGCGGATGGCATCACCTGCGCCCCGCGGTCGCGCCTGCCGGTCGTCGGCCACGCTCTCCCCTCTCACTCCCTGATCCCGCCGGGGGCGGCCGGCTGCGGCATGCCCCCGGGCCCCCCGGCTTGCTGCTGGCTGCTCACAGTTCGGGCTCGCCGGGCCCGGAGTCGCCGTCAGGGCGACGGTACACGACCTCGGCCTGCTCGGTCTCATCTCCGTCCACAGGACCCTCCGGGTCCTGCCCGGCCGACCGGGCCCCGGGGGCGTCCTCGAGCGGCTCCGGGGGCAGCGGCGGGATCGCCTTGACCCCTTCGGCATGCTGGGTGCGGTCGACCCGCCGGCCCTTGAGCTTCTTCACCTGGCGCTCGAGACGGTCGATGACCTGGTCGACGGCGGCGGCCGGGTCGGAGGCGTTGGCATGGGCCCGGACGAGGCCGGACCTGGTGGTCAGGGTCACCTCGACGCGGTGCGGGTCGGCGACCCGCGGGTTCCGCTCCTCCGAGAACTCGACGTCCATGGCCAGGATGCGGTCGTCGAAGCGCTGGAGCTTGGCCAGCTTGCGCTCCGTCCGCGTCCGGACCTTCTCGGGCACGGTGGTGTTCTTCCCCTTCACCGTCAGCTGCATGGGCAACTCCCATGGTCGTATTGGCCGGATTCTACACAACGAATCAACGGAAACGGGGCTCAACCAGGCAATGTGACCTCCTTGCGCTGGCCGAAGGGTTCGGCCGGACCGAGGTCACGGCCCGCCGATGGCGGTGGGGGCGACGGCCAGGACCGCCGCCTCGACCCGGCGGGCGCCGGCCCGGCGCAGGGAGGCGGCCGCGCCGGCCAGGGTGCCGCCGGTGGTGGCCAGGTCGTCGACCACCAGGACGCGGCCGCCGGCCAGTCGGCGCCGGGCCCTGGGTGGTGGACGCGGCGGCGGCGGCGGCCGGTCGGGCCGGTTGGCCCGGCGGGCGCGGCCCAGGTCGCGGCCGCCGGCCGGGGCCAGGAGGCCGAGCGCGGGCAGGCCGAGGGTGGCGGCGACCCCGGCGCCGATCCGCTCGGCGTGGTCGCGGGGGAGCCCTGCGGACCGGCCGGCGACCCAGGTGACCAGGTCGGCGCCGACGCCGGCGGCGCCCAGGGCCGCGCCGAGACGGCGGCCGAGCTCGGTCAGGGCGGCCGGCTGGCCGTCGAGCTTGCCGGCCAGCAGCGCCGCCCGTAGGCCGCCCTGGTACGGTCCGAGCGTCCACAGCGGCACCTGAGGGTCGGCGGCCAGGCGCCACGGCCCGACCTGGCCCGGTTCGGAGGGCAGGCACCGGGCGCAGCAGGGCCAGGCCGCCGGGTCGCCGCATCCCAGGCACCGGGCGGGCCGCAGCAGCCCGTCGAGCAGCTCGACAACGAACATGCCGCCGAGGCTAGCCGCTCCGCCCGCCCGGCACCCGACCCCGTCCACAGGCCCCAGGCCCGCGTCCGGGCTGGCTCGACGGCAGCCCTCGAGCCGCTTGTCCGCGCCGCCGTCAGCGGCTGGCGTAGCTCGGGTCGGTGTCGAAGGCGTTGGGCCCGGGGGAGGTGAGGTAGCGGGCCTCCCGGTCCTGACGGTCGACCATCCACAGGGAGGAGCCGTTGTTGGAACGGGCGCTGACCACGAAGGCGCGGCCCGTGGGGTCGACGGCGAGCTGGTTGCCGATGTCACCCACCATGGGGAGGTCGGCGTCGTTGAGCACCGCGTTGGGGCTCCAGCCGTCGGACCTGACCGTCCAGAGCCTGCCCAGGTCGTCCTTGTTCTGGGTCTCGGCGATGAAGCCGACCGTGACCGGGTCGACCCAGATCGGGCAGTACACGCGGCCGAGACCGGGGGCGATCTGCCGCCTGGACCAGCTGCGCACGCCCTCGGGGCCGAACTGGCCCAGGAACAGCTGGCCGCCGGGGACCGGTTCGGCGTCCTCGAGCTTGGGGTCGGGACGGTCGGCGACGGCGAGCACGGACGCCCCGTCGGGGCTGATGGCGACGCTGCTGGGCTGGAGGCCGGAGGGCAGCGGGGGCATGGCCAGGCTGCGGACGCTCAGGGTGCTCCGGGTGACCTCCAGCAGGCGAGCTCCGTCCTCGTCCCTGCGCACCAGGTAGACCCGTTGGGAGTCGGGGCTCCAGGACGGGGGTGAGAGCCTGCCCTGCAGGCCGACCGGGAAGTCCTTGCCGCTGGGCTGGAGCACCCACAGGTCCTGCCTGGTGCCGCTGCCGGTCAGGAAGGCCATGGCGCGGTGGTCGGGTGACGAGGTCGGCACCGACTTGGGGCTGGGGGCGGTCAGGGTGATCGCCTTGGGCAGCTGGCCGGGCTCGGGGGCGATCTTCCAGATCTCCCCCTTCCGCACGAAGACGATCTCGCCCCCCTGGGACCGCCGGGGCCACATCGCGGCCAGCGGCTGGTCCCGCCGCCGCCAGGGTCGATCGGTCGAGAACTGGTCGTCGCCCACGGCCTTGACCTGGCGGCCCTCGACCAGGATCCGGACCGACGCGGAGGGGAGCAGGCGGTTCACCGTCCAGACGATCTGGCCGACGCGCAGCTGTCCGGGGCCGTCGGCCCGGCTGAAGCTGCGGGAGAGATCGACGGTGGCGACGTCGCCGACGTACCGGAAGCTCCTCAGCGAGGTCCCGCGCGGGATGGCCGTGTCGAGGTTGTCGTAGCGGGGCTGCGGGCCCTCCAGCAGCAGCCGCAGCGCCTTCTCGGCGGTGCGCCGCGGCGGCGCCGGGTGACCGTCGGTGCCGTTGGGGACGAAGACCGGCACCGGTGCCAGCTGGGGCGTGGGATCGGACAGGTCGGGGGCCAGGAACACCTCGGCCGGGGTGTACAGCCTGCTGAAGTTGACGTCCCGCATCCAGATGACGGGCCCCGGGTCGGCGACCCGCGCGTCGGCGCCGTCGTTCCCCATCTCCAGCCTGAGCACGTCGTCCCCGCTGGCCGGGTACCAGTCGCGGCCGCCTCGCAGCTGGCCGACCAGCTTCACCCTGATCGGGACGATCCGCTTCTCGCCGGCGCGGTACTGCGGCCCCGGCTCGAAGACGCTGTACACCCGCACCGTGGTCGACGCGGACCAGCTCGAGACCTGGTCACGGGCCCCGGGCATCAGCCACCGCTGCATCGTCTCGACGTCGCCGGTGTTCATGGCGTTCATGAACCCGACCGCGACCTCGGTCGCCGACTGGCCAGGGGACGGCCTGTCCCCGTTCTGGGAGCTCTCGGGGTCCTGCGGCGCCGTCGAGGCCGTGACCGGGCTGACCGACACCACCTCACCCGTCTTCGGCACGCCGGCCGTGCAGGCCGCCAGCCCGAGCAGCGCCGCGAGGACGACGATCGGGGGGAGGTGGCGGGGGCGGCTAGCCACCGACCGCGACCTCCGGGACGGGCACGGGCTCGGGCTGCAGCTCGGCCGCCTGGCCGTCCGCCGGCTCGGGCTTGGAGTCGATGGCCGGCAGGGTGACGGTGAAGGTCGAGCCGTGACCGACCTCGCTCTGCACGTCGATGGAGCCGCGGTGCAGGTTCACGTTCTCGAGGGCGATGGCCAGCCCGAGCCCGGTGCCGCCCAGCGTCCGCGCCCGGTGGACGTCGGCCCGGTAGAAGCGCTCGAAGATGTGGGGCAGGTCCTCGGCCGGGATGCCCTCGCCCTCGTCGGCGACGGTGACGACCACGTCGCGGGCCCGCCGGCCGACCCAGATCCGGACGCCACCCTGCTCGGTGTGCTCGATGGCGTTCTTGACCAGGTTGGAGAAGACGCGGTCGAGCCGGCGCGGGTCGGCGGCGACCAGCGGCTGGCCCTGGCTGCGGTCCACCTGCAGGCCGACCTCGACCTGGCGCCCATGGGCGATCGGGTCGAGGGCGTCCACCACCTCGTCGAGCAGCCCGCTGAGGTCGACCTCGACCGGCTCCAGGTTGATCACCCCGGCGTCGAAGCGGCTGATCTCGAGCAGGTCCTCGAGCAGGTTCTCGAACCGCTCCAGCTCCCGTTCCAGCAGCACGGCGGCCCGCTGGGCATCCGGCGGCAGGCCGGTGCGGGCGGCGTGGATGTAGTCGGCGGCCATGCGCACCGTCGCCAGCGGGGTGCGCAGCTCGTGGCTGACGTCGGACACGAACCTGGCCTGCAGGCTGCCGACGTGCTCCAGCTCGCCGATCTTCTGGGCCAGGTTGTCGGTCATCCGGTTGAACGACTCGGCCAGCTTGCCGAAGTCGTCCTGGCTGGTCGCCTGGGGGATGCGGGCGGCCAGGTTGCCGGCCGCGATCTCCTCGGCCACGTCCCTGGCCCGCTGGATCGGCTTGAGCACCCGCCCGATCGAGATGGCGGCCATGATGACCACCGCCGCCAGCAGCCCGGCGCCCACGATCAGCAGGAAGTTGGAGAGCTTGGCGAGCGTCTCCTCCTGGAAGTTCAGCGGGTAGAAGAAGTAGGCCTGCTGGGTGCCGACGTCGCTCTGGTCGATGCGGAACGGGGCGCCCACGACCAGCATGCGGCCGCGACCGAGGGGCGACCGGATGTACACGTAGGCCAGCTCCTTGTCCTTCCCGACCCGCTCGGCCAGGGTGGCGGGGACGTGCTCGAAGCGCAGGTTCGGGTTGGAGTGGGTCTCGATCCCGTCCTGGCCGCGCAGGACCAGGCCGCTGAAGCTGGGCTGGCCGCTCTGGCGGAGGATCAGGTTCCCCTCCAGCCGCTTCTGGACCTGCCTGGTGTCGAAGCCGGTGAGGTCACCGGCCGCGCTCGGGGCGGTCAGGAGCCGGACCTGGCTGGTCGCCTCGAGGCTGTGCTGGCTGTACAGCGACTTGGCCAGCAGCGCGTGCAGGGCCGCCCCGAGCAGCAGCAGCGCCCCGACCACGATCGCCGACGTGAACAGCACCACCCTGGCCCGCAGGTCGAGCCGGGCGAGGCTGAAGCGGCCCAGTCCTATCCCTGATCACCCGCCTGCGCCGAGGATTCGACGGCGCCACCCTCCGGTCCGATCCGGTAGCCGACGCCTCTCACAGTCTGCACCACCTGGGGGTTCTCCGGGTCGTCCTCGATCTTGGCCCGCAGCCGCTGGACATGCACGTTCACCAGCCGGGTGTCGCCGGCGTAGCGGTAGCCCCAGACCTGCTCGAGCAGCACCTCGCGGGTGAACACCTGCCGGGGCCGCCGGGCCAGGGTGGCCAGCAGCTCGAACTCGAGCGGGGTCAGGTTCACCGGCTTGCCCACCTTGGTCACCTGGTGGGCCATGACGTCCATCTCGATGTCGTGGAAGCGAAGGGTCTCGGCCCCCTCGGTGTCGCGGCGGCGCAGCCGGGCCCTGATGCGGGCCACCAGCTCCTTGGCCGAGAACGGCTTGGTGATGTAGTCGTCGGCCCCCGACTCGAGGCCCAGGACCACGTCGACGGTGTCGGTCTTGGCGGTCAGCATCACGATGGGCACGCCCGACTCCAGGCGCAGCTCGCGGCAGATCTCCAGCCCGTCCTTGCCGGGCAGCATCAGGTCGAGCAGCACCAGGTCGGGTTTGGCCTGGTGGAAGGCGGCGATGGCCTGGTCGCCAGAGCGGACGAACACCGGCTCGAAGCCCTCTTGCCGCAGGACGATCCCGAGCATCTCGCCGAGCGACGGGTCGTCATCGACGACCAGTACCCTGCCCTTCACGCACTACCGCCCCCTTCCCAGCACGACGACCGGCCAAGGATGTCACGTCCCTGCCCAACAGTGGAGTATTCACCTTTTCCACCGACGTCGCGGACGCCGTTGACCGGCCCGGGTGGCCTCGTGACAATGCGCGCGAGCGCCGATGAAAGGAAGGTCGTGAGCAGCTCACCACCACCTTGGGAGCCTCCGGGCCAGCCCCCGGCCGGCCAGCCGCCGGCGTGGGGACCGCCCCCCGGGGCCACGGGCGGGCCGCCGGGGTACGGGGCGCCGCCGGGGTGGGGGGCGGCGGGGTACCCGCCGTCGCCGTACCCGCCGCTGCCCAAGGCCGGGTCGGCGCGGACGGGCCCGCTGCCGCTGCACCCGATGACCTTCAGCGACCTCCTCGACGGGTCGTTCCGGCTGCTCAAGGCCAACCTGGGCACCATCGTCCTGGTCGCCGCCGTGTTCCTGATCCCGGTCAACCTGGTGGCGGCGTTCCTCCAGCGCGACCTGCTCGGCGGCTACGGCCTGCTCGAGCTCATGCAGGACCCGTCCCTGCTCGATCAGGCCGCGGGCCCCGGGGCGTCCAACGGGCCCCTGGTCGGCAGCCTGCTGGCCGTGCTCGCGACCGCCCTCGTCACCCCGTTCATCGGCGGGGCCACCTCGATGGTCGTCGCCGCCAGCTACCTCGGCGGCGAGCTCAAGGCCGGCCCGGCCATGCGGGCCACCGGCCGGCGCTTCCTCGTCCTGCTGGCCGTGTTCCTCCTCACCCTGCTGCTCAAGCTCGCCGGGCTGGTGCTGTGCCTGGTCGGGGCGCTGGTCCCGATGGCCTTGTTCCTGGTGACCACGCCGACGGTGATGGTCGAGGAGACCGGGCCGATCCAGGCCATGGCCCGGTCGGTCACCCTGGTCCGCCCGCGGTTCTGGCCGGTGATGGCCATCGGGATCGGCAGCGGCGTCCTCGCCTGGTTCCTGGGGAACATCCTGGCCGGCCCGTTCTCGATCGCGGCCCTGGCCATCGGCTACCGCTGGGGCTGGATCCTGGCCGCCATCGGGTCCATCCTGCCCGCCCTGATCACGACGCCGTTCGTGTCGATCCTGGCCACGCTGGTCTATTTCGACCTCCGGATCAGGAACGAGGGCTTCGACCTGCAGATGATCGCCGCCGAGCTGGCCCGCGGTGCCCCGACCCGCTGACCCGGCCACCCGGCTGCCGGCGCTGGCCCCCCTCGCCGGGGTGGTCGCGCAGGGCCAGGGTCGGGGGGAGCTGCGGGTGCCGGACCGGGACCCGGAGCAGGTGCGCGAGGTGGTCCGGGAGGTCCTGTCCCGGCCCGAGTTCCGGCCGCCGCACCGGTCGCTGACCGAGCGGCTGGTCGACTGGGTGCTGGAGCTGATCGGGCGGCTGCTGGCGGCGCTCGGCGGGAGCGGGGCCGGCGGGATCGTCGGGCTGGTCCTGCTGGCCCTGGTGCTGGTCGGGGTGGGGGTCCTGGCGGCCCGGTTCTCGCGCGGGCTGACGCCCAGTCCCGAGGTCGCGGCGGCCGTGCCGGCGGGCCGGCGGCGGTCGGCGGCCGAGTGGCGCGCCGAGGCCGAGGCGCAGGAGCGGGCCGGTGCCTGGCGGGAGGCGGTCCGCTCCCGCTACCGGGCCCTGGTGGCCGACCTGGCCTCGCGCGGGCTGGTCGAGGAGATGCCTGGCCGGACCGCCGGCGAGTACCGGCGGGAGGTCGGGCGTGCCCTGCCCGAGGCCGCGACCGACTTCGCCGGCGCCACCGAGCTGTTCGAGGTCGCCTGGTACGGCCGCGCTCGCACCGGCGCGGGCGAGGCGGCCCACCTGCGGGACCTGTCCGACCGTGTCCTGCGGCAGGTCGGGGCATGAGCGGCGGGCCACGGTACGACCCGGGGTCGCAGCGGTGAGCGCCGGCACGGGCGGCCGGTCCGGGGCCCGGAGGGCGCTGCCCTGGGTCGCCCTCGTGCTCGGCCTGGCGCTGGTGGTGGCGGTCGCGGGGCGGGGGCCGGAGGAGGGCAACCCGCTCGACCCGGCGTCGACCGGGCCGCTCGGCACCAAGGCGCTGGTGGAGGTGCTGCGGGGGCTGGGTGGCCGGGTGACCGTGTCCGCGGACCGGCCTGGGGCCGGCACCGACACCGCCCTGCTGCTCAGCGACGACCTCACCCCCGAACGGCGCCAGGGCCTGCTCGACTGGGTCGCCCGGGGCGGGACGCTGGTGGTGGCCGACCCCGGCTCGGGCCTGACCGAGGTGGAGCCGGTCGGCTCGACCCGCATCGGCCTGCTCGACGCCGAGATCGAGCGGCGCTGCGCCGTGGCCGCCCTCGGCGACGTCGGGCGGGTGGCCGCGCCCGGTGGGGTCGTGTTCAAGGTCCCCGAGGGCCAGGCGGGTCCGGGGGGCAGAGGGAGCCCGGGGGCCGGCGTCACGCGGGCCTGCTTTCCCCGGAACGACGGCGCCTGGCTGCTGGTCCAGCCGGTCGGGGAGGGGACCGTGGTGCGCCTTGGCGGGGCCAGCGTCCTGGTCAACCAGGAGCTGGGCAAGGCCGACAACGCGATCCTGCTGGCCAGCCTGCTCGTCCCGGTCGAGGGGACGGTCGTCCAGGTGCTGCAGCCGCCCCTGCCCGGCGGGGGCGCCGCCGGGCTGGGCGACCTGATCGCCCCCCGGGTGCGCCTGGCCCTGTGGCAGCTCGTCGTCGCCTTCGTCCTGCTCGCCCTCTGGCGGGCGCGCCGGCTCGGGCGGCCGGTGGCCGAGCCCCAGCCGGTCCAGCTCCCCGGAGCCGAGCTGGTGGTGGCCGTCGGCAACCTGCTCCAGCGGGCCAAGGGGCGTGGCCAGGCGGCCGGGCTGCTCACCGACGACCTGCGCCGCTCCCTGGCCGAGCGCCTGGGCCTGCCGCCCTCGGCCCCGGCCGACCAGGTGGCCGACGCCGCCGCCGCCCGGACCGGGGTCCCGCGGGAGCGGGTGCTCCGGACGCTCACCCGGACGACGCCCGGCGACGAGGCCGAGCTCGTCGCCCTCAGCCAAGCCATCGACACCGTCCGCCGGGAGGTCACCCGTGTCCGCTAGAACCGCGCGAAGCAGTCCCGCGCCGCCTGCCGTCCCGGACCGTCAAGGGGTGCGCCGGTGACCGAGGAGGCGGCGCCGCGGGGGCCCCGGGCGGCCGTGCTCCGGGTCCGCGACGAGATCGCCAAGGCGGTCGTCGGCCAGGACGGCGCGGTGTCCGGGCTGGTCGCGGCCCTGCTGGTCCGAGGCCATGTGCTGCTGGAAGGCGTCCCCGGGGTGGCCAAGACGCTGCTGGTCAAGACCCTCGCCCGGACCCTCGAGCTCGAGTTCAAGCGGGTCCAGTTCACCCCCGACCTGATGCCCTCGGACGTGACCGGGCAGGTGATCTTCGAGCAGCGCGACGGGTCGTTCCGGTTCCGCCAGGGGCCGGTGTTCACCAACCTGCTGCTGGCCGACGAGATCAACCGCACCCCGCCCAAGACCCAGGCCTCCCTGCTCGAGGCGATGGAGGAACGGCAGGTGTCGGTCGAGGGCCAGGGGCACCCGCTGCCCGACCCGTTCCTGGTCGTCGCCACCCAGAACCCGGTCGAGTACGAGGGCACCTATCCCCTGCCCGAGGCCCAGCTCGACCGGTTCCTGTTCAAGCTGCAGATGGGCTACCCCTCGGCCGAGCAGGAGCAGGCGGTGCTGGCCCGCCACGACGCCGGCATGGACCCGCACGACCTGGCCACCCTCGGGGTGACGGCGGTGGCCGGCCGGCCGGACCTGGAGGCGGCCCGCAAGGAGGTGGCGGCGATCCCGGTCGAGGCCCGGGTGCAGGCCTATATCGTGGCCATCGCCCGGGCGACCCGGGAGTCGCCGTCGCTGGAGCTCGGCGTCTCCCCGCGGGGAGCGGCCATGCTGCTGCACGCCTCCAAGGCCTGGGCCTGGCTGGCCGGCAAGCAGTACGTCACCCCCGACGAGGTCAAGGCCGTGGCCAAGCCGACCCTGCGCCACCGGGTCGAGCTGCGGCCGGAGGTCGAGCTGGAGGGCGTGACCGCCGACGGGGTCCTCGACGGCGTCCTGGCCGCCGTCCCGGTCCCCCGGTGACCGGAGCGGCCGGATGAGCCTGCCGGTGCCGACCTGGCGGCTGGTGGTGGCGGCGGGGGTGGGGTCGCTGGCGGTGCTGCTGGTGCCGGTCCGGCCGCCGCTGGGGCTGTGGGTGGTCAACGGGGTGCTGCTGGTGGCGGCCGTGGTCGACTGGCTGCTGGCGGTCCGGCCGGGCGAGCTGGAGGTGGAGCGGGACCTGCCGGGGATCGTGCCCCTCGGCGCCGAGGCGCGGGTCGTCTGGCGTGTCGCCCACGGTGGACGCGGCGGCCGCTGGAGCCCTGGGGGGCGGGGGCTGCGGGTGCGGCTGGCGGACGAGCTGGCGCCGTCGCTTCGGGCGGTGACCCGGCGGGCCCGGGTGGTGGTGCCGGCGAGGGGGAGGGTGACGGCGGCGACCACGATCCGGCCGAGCCGGCGGGGCCGCTTCACCCCGACCGAGATGGTGCTGCGGGTCGAGGGGCCGCTCGGGCTGGTGGCCAGGCAGGGGCGGCGGAGGCTGCCGGGGGTGCTGCGGGTGTACCCGCCGTTCGACTCCCGGGACGAGGCCGAGCTGCGGGTCGACAAGGCCCGCATCCTGGAGGTCGGGCTCCGCTCGGCCCAGGGGCGGGGCGGCGGGACCGAGTTCGACTCGCTGCGCGAGTACGGCGTCGACGACGAGTTCCGGCGGATCGACTGGGCGGCCACGGCCCGGTCCGGCAAGGCGATCGTGCGCACCTACCGGGCCGAGCGGAACCAGACGGTGCTGCTGCTGCTGGACAGCGGCCGGACCATGGCCGGCCGGGTCGCCGACGTGCCCCGCCTGGACCATGCCATGGACGCGGTCATGATGCTGACCTCGCTGGCCACCCGCCTCGGCGACCGGGCCGGGCTGGTCGCCTTCGACCGTGAGGTCCGGGCCGTGGTCGGGCCCGGGCACGCCAGGGACCAGCTCTCCCGGGTCACCGAGGCCATGTACCAGCTCCAGCCGCTGCTGGTCGAGAGCGACTACCGGGGCGCCTTCGCCGAGACCCTGGGCCGGTTCCGGCGCCGGGCCATGCTGGTCGTCCTCACCGAGCTGGCCGAGCAGGCCGTGTCCGAGACGCTCCTGCCGGCGCTCCCCCTGATCGCCCGCGACCACCTGGTCGTGGTGGCCAGCGTGGCCGACCCGGAGGTGCGCGGCTGGGCCCTGGCCACCCCGGTCGAACCCGGGGCGGCCTACCGCAAGGCCGCCGCCGTGGCCGCCCTGGCCGACCGCCGGCGCACCGTGGCCCGCCTGCGCGGCCTCGGCGCGGTGGTGGTCGACGCGCCCCCCGGCCGCCTCGCCCCCGACCTCGCCGACGCCTACCTGCGGGTCAAGGCCACCGGCCGGCTCTGACCAGGCGGCTCAGCGGGTGCCGGCGTCCTTGAGCTGGGTCATGGTGAACAGGGGGCGCAGCTCGACCCCGATCCCGGCCAGGTTGGCCGGGCCGCCGGCCTCGCGGTCGATGACGCACACGGCGACGGCGACCTCGGCCCCCTCGGACCGGAGGGCACCGACGGCCTCGACCGCGGCGCCGGCGGAGGTGACCACGTCCTCGACCACGACCAGGCGGCGGCCGGCGACGTCGAACCCCTCGGCCAGGCGGCGGGTGCCGTACGGCTTGGCCTGCTTGCGCACGAACCCGGCCGGGAGGCCGGTGAGCTGGGACAGGACGGTGGCCAGGGGCACCCCGCCGAGCTCCAGCCCGGCCAGGCCGTCGGCCCCCTCGGGCAGCAGCCCGGCCATGGCCTCGGCGAGCTCGCGCAGCAGCCGGGGGTCGGACTCGAAGCGGTACTTGTCGAAGTACTCGCTGCTGGTCGCGCCCGAGCGGAGCACGAAGGTGCCCGTCAGGTGGGAGGCCGCATAGATCCGCCGGGCCAGGTCGGCCGCGGCCCGCGGCGGGTCGGGGGTGGGCTCGGTGGCCATGGGCGGGTCCTAGGCCCGGCCGTACACGGGGATGGCGGCGCCGCTCGTCGGGGCCGAGTCGTCGCTGCCCAGGAAGCGGATGACGGCGGCGACCTCCTCGGGCGGGACCCACTTGGCGGCGTCGGCGTCCGGCTCGCGGTCGCGGTTGGCCTGGGTGTCGATCACGCTGGGCAGCACGGCGTTGCAGCGGACGCCGGCGTCCCGGTACTCGACGGCCACCGCCTGGGAGAAGGCGAGCACCGCGGCCTTGGCGGTGGCGTAGCCGCTGGCGCCCCGGAACGGCCGCACGGCCGCCCGCGCCGACACGCACACGATCGCCCCGCCCCCGGCGTCGACCAGGTGCGGCAGCACGGCCATGGTGGCCAGGTAGGTGGGGCGCAGGTTGAGGGTCAGCTGGCGCTCGAACTGCTCCACCGGCGTCTCGTGGACCAGGCCGCCCACGGAGTAGCCGCCGACCAGGTTGACCAGGGCCCGCAGGGGGGCGCCGGCCCGGTCGCCGGCCGCCACCGTGACCGCCTCGGTCACGTCCGCCGGCTCGAACAGGTCGGTGGCCACCGACTCGAGGCGGTCGTGGCCGACCAGGTCCTGGGGCGGCCGCCCGGAGCGGGAGGTGGCCACCACCCGCCAGCCGTCGTCCAGGAACGCCGCCACCACCGCCGGCCCGAGCCCGCCCGTGGCCCCGGTGACCAGCACGGTCGCGTCCCGGTGCGGTCCGGGGCTCATGGGGCGGCCACCGGGGCGGCCGGGCGGTCGCGTTCGGTCAGCCAGCCGCCGGTGTCCTGCTCGCCGAGGGCGCCGGTCAGGCCCTGGGCGGCGGCCCGGCGGCCGAGCACGACCACGTAGGCGAGGAAGCCGGCCTCGGCCAGCACCCCGATCCCGACCCGCAGCCAGGTCGGCCAGGGCCGGCCGCTGACGAACCCCTCGATGGTGCCGGCGACCAGGAAGGTGGCGACCAGCCCGAGCACGATCACCACCGCCCGCCGGCCCTCGGCGGCCAGGGCCTGGGCCCGCGGCCGGTCTCCCGGGTCGATCAGCGTCCAGCCCAGGCGCAGCCCGGCCCCGCCGGCCACGAACACGCTGGTCAGCTCGAGCAGCCCGTGGGGCAGGACCAGGCCCCAGAACCTGGGCTGCTGGCCCACGGCCGCGAACAGCCCGGCGACCACGCCCAGGTTGGCCCCGTTCGTCAGCAGCACGTACAGGGTCCCGACGCAGAAGAAGATGCCGAGGGCGAAGGCCTGGAAGCCGACCAGGACGTTGTTGGAGAAGACCTGGGAGGCGAACTGGGCCGCCGGGGCCGACGAGTAGTACGCCTCGAAGTCGTGATTGACGTAGGCCTCGCGGACGGCCGGTGGGGCGGCCGCCTCGACCGCGGCGGGCGAGCTGGCCAGCCAGAGGCCGAACCCGGCCGCCGGGAGCAGGGTGGCGATGGCGGCCACCACCACGAACCAGCGCGAATGCCACACCGCTGCGGGAAACGACACGGTGAAGAAGCGCCCGAAGGCCCGCACGGTCCGCGGCCTGGTGCCGTACACCACCGACCCCGACCTGGCCACCAGCCCGCTCAGCTTGGCCGTCAGGGCCGGGTCGCGGTAGTAGGTCTGGGCGTAGGAAAGGTGGCCGGCGACCCGCTGATAGAGTCGGACCAGCTCGTCGAGCTCGGCGGCGGAGAGGCGGCCGACCCCTCGCTGGGCCCGGCCGGTGAGCTCGGCCAGGCGGGTCCAGACGGGACCGTTGGTCGCGATGTAGCGGTCGATGTCCACCGGCTGATTCTAGAGGGGGAAGCGCTCGGGATGGCGCAGGTCGAGCCGGCCCGGATGGTGACGCCGGAGGCGGTGGCGCTCGAGTTCCGGACGGCCAACCTCGGCTCGCGCATCTTCGCCTACCTGGTCGACATGGTGGTCGTGGTCGCGGGCGCCCTGGCCGGGCTGTTCGCGGTGACCCTGATCGGGCAGGCCGGCGACGTGGTCGTGCCCGACTGGGTGGCCCTCACCCTGGTGCTGGTCCTGCTGCCGGCGTGGTGGCTCGGCTACTTCATCGCCTTCGAGACGCTGTGGCGGGGACGGACCCCCGGCAAGGCCGCCCTCGGGCTGCGGGTGGTCACCAAGGAGGGGGCGCCGGTCCGGTTCCGGCACGCGGCCATCCGGGGCCTGCTCGGGCTGGTCGACTTCCTCATCGCCGGGGGCTTCTTCGCGGTCGTGTTCATCCTGTTCACCAAGGACAACCAGCGGCTCGGGGACCTGGTGGCCGGGACCCTGGTGCTGCGCGAGCGCAGCGCGCTGGCCGCCCCGGCGCCGGTCACCTTCACGCCGCCGCCGGGGCTGGAGCACTACACCGGCACCCTGGACCCGGGCGGGCTCACCGCCGAGGAGTACCAGGCGGTCAGGTCCTTCCTGCTCAGGGCGGCCAGCCTGCCGCCCGGCCCCCGCTCGGCCCTGGCCCTGCAGCTCGCCAACCCGGTGGCGGGCCGGCTGCGGCCGCCGCCACCGGCCGGGGTCTCCCCCGAGCTGTACCTGTCGTGTGTGGCCGCCGCCTACCAGCAGCGCCAGCGCCGGGCCGCCGGGGGGTCGGGACCGGGCGGGGGGCTGTGGACAGCGGCCGGCCCCCCGGCCGCGAGTCGGCTACGCTCCCCCACCGGGGGACCCGACGTGGGACCCCGGGAGGGGGCCGGGGAGGGCGCGCCGCCCTCCCCGGTGGATACCGACGGGTTCGCCCCGCCCGGCTAGGTGCCCTCGGTCCAGGAGTGGAGGTAGCTCTCCTGGGCGTCGGTCAGGGTGTCG
>Ga0307290_10000300_pt1 | contig 18123 bp, 13 predicted proteins | sample ER_DNA_144_FD_194472 | JGI IMG/M metagenome (GOLD analysis project Ga0307290, IMG submission 194472) | Bulk soil microbial communities from the East River watershed near Crested Butte, Colorado, United States - ER_DNA_144 | ecosystem: Environmental > Terrestrial > Soil > Floodplain | place... | reverse complement strand
GAGGTGCAGGAGACCTGCGAGCACCTCCGCCGCTTCTATCCGAATGCGACAGGGCTCGCCCGCACGTGTCCAGCGGCGGCCGATTCCAGCGCGACCCCCGCGACCCCGTCGACCCCCTCCCCCTCTACACCCTGACCGGCGTGGCCGGGGGGGCGCTGTTCGGGGGCTCGTTCGACCCCGTGCACGTCGCGCACTTGATCGTGGCAGAAGCAGCGGCGGACGCGCTGGGGTCCAACGTGCGGTTCCTCCCCGCGCGAGAGCAGCCCTTTAAGCGCGCGGCTCATCAGGCGACGCCCGACCAGCGGGCCGAGATGCTGGACCTGGCGGTCGCGGGGAATCCCCGCCTGGGTGTGGAGCGCGTGGAATTGGCGTTGCCGACACCCTCCTATACGGTCCGGACACTGCGGGCCCTGGGCGATCGCGAGCCGGGGAACCGGTTCACGTTGTTGCTAGGGGCCGACGCCGCCAAAGACTTGGCGGCGTGGTGGGAAGTTGAAGCGCTCCCGCGACTTGCCGACATCGTCGTTTTCGCCCGGCCGGGGGCGAGCGTGGTGCGCCACCCCCTGATCAAGCGGGTCATCCCGGTACCCATGATCGACCTCTCTGCGACGAAGGTACGGGAGCGCGTCAAACAGGGGCTTTCCATTCGATATTTAGTGCCCGATTCGGTGCGCGAATACATCGGCGCTCACGGGCTGTATCGCTAGGAGTGTAATGGCTAATCGCTGGTTCACGAAAATCTTCGGCACACGGTTCGATCGCGAGTTGAAGCGCATCCAGCCGATTGTGGACGCTATTCACGAGCACGAAGCGCGCCTCAAGGACATCGGGGACGCCGAGCTGCAGGCGCAGACCGCCAAGTTCCGCGCGGCGATCGCCGAGCGCACCGGCGCTCAGCACGCCGAAGTCGAGCGCCTCAAGAAGGCGAAGCACGACTGCCCCGATCCCGAGGAGCGCGCCAGTCTCTCCGAGCAGTTGAGAAAAGCGGAGCAGGAGTTCGTGTTCGAGCTGCAGCGCACGCTGGACGACCTGTTGCCGGAGGCGTTCGCGACGGTGCGCGAAGCGGCCCGCCGTCTGCTGGGGAGCGAGGTCGTCGTCACCGGGCACCCGATGAAGTGGGACATGGTGCCCTATGACGTCCAGCTCATCGGCGGCATCGTCCTGCACCAGGGCAAGATCGCCGAAATGGCGACCGGCGAGGGCAAGACGCTCGTCGCGACGCTGCCGCTGTATCTCAACGCGTTGGCGGGTCGAGGCGCGCATCTCGTTACGGTGAACAACTACCTGGCGCGGCGCGACTCGCAGTGGATGGGTCATCTTTTCAAATGGCTCGGCCTGACGGTGGGCTGCATCGACGACACGCAGCCGTCGACCCCCGAGCGGCGCGCGGCCTACCAGTGCGATATCACGTACGGCACCAACAACGAATTCGGCTTCGACTACCTCCGCGACAACATGGTTGGGAGCCTGGAGCACCGGGTCCAGCGTGGCCACGTGTACGCGATCATCGACGAGGTGGACTCGATTCTGATCGACGAAGCGCGCACGCCCCTCATTATCTCCGGCGTCGTGGGCGCGGAGTCGGATGAGAAGTACGCACTGTACAATGCCCAGGTCGTGCAGTTGGTGCGCAAGCAGACCGCGATCGTCAACGATCTGATCGCGAAGGCCGAGCCGCTGCTCGAGAACCCGGACACGAGTTACGAGGGCGCGAAGCTGCTGTACAAGGCACAGCTGGGCATGCCGAAGAACCGGAAGCTGTTGAAGCTGCTGAACGAGCAAGGCGTAAAGCAGCAGGTGCAGCGCGTCGAGCTCGACCGGCTCGCCGACCGCAAGCTGCCGGCGCGCGACCAGAAGATGCGCGATATGGAAGATGATCTGTACTTCGTCATGGACGAGCGCGGCCGCTCCGTGCACCTGAGCGACAAGGGCGTGGAGACGATGTCCCCGCAGGATCCGACGCTGTTCGTGGTGCCCGACATCTCGCACGCCATCCACGATCTGGAGCACGACCCGGACCTCACACCGGCGGAGAAGATCGAACGGCGCCGGACGGTGGAGGGCGAATACGCGGCCAAGAGCGAGACGCTGCACATCATCCATAAACTGCTGCAGGCGCATGCGCTGTACGAGAAAGACGTGGAATACGTCGTGCAGGATGGGCAGGTCTTCATCGTCGACGAGTTCACCGGCCGGTTGATGCCGGGCCGGCGCTGGTCGGACGGCTTGCACCAGGCGGTGGAGGCGAAGGAAGGTGTGGCGGTTCGTGAGGAATCACAGACCCTCGCGACGATCACGATCCAGAACTACTTCCGCATGCACGAGAAGCTGTCCGGCATGACGGGCACCGCCGAGACGGAAGAGACCGAGTTTCACGACATCTACAAACTCAACGTCGTGGTCATTCCCACGAATCGCCCGGTGCGGCGCGTGGACAAGCACGACCTCGTCTACAAGACGCGCAAAGAGAAGTACGACGCGATCATGGAGGAGGTGGAGCGGCAGCATAAGCGCGGCCTCCCGGTGCTGGTCGGGACCACCAATGTCGAAGTCTCGGAGACGCTGGCCCGCATCCTGAAGCGGCGGGGGCTCAAGCACGAGGTGCTGAACGCCAAGTTTCACCAGCGCGAAGCCGAGATCGTCGCGCAGGCCGGACAGCCCGGCTCGATCACGATTGCGACCAACATGGCGGGCCGCGGCACCGACATCAAACTCGGCCCGGGCGTCAAGAAGTGTCAGGTGTGCGGGATCAAGTCGCGCGAGGCGCCGTTCGGGCAGCTCGTGGAGAAGTCGGACCTGTCCCCCCAGCAGATTAAAGAGCAGAAGTGCAACGAGGACCCGCCGTGCGGTCTCGTCATCATCGGCACGGAGCGGCACGAGGCGCGGCGCATCGACCGCCAGCTGCGCGGTCGCTCCGGGCGCCAGGGCGATCCGGGCCAGAGCGTGTTCTACATGTCGCTCGAAGACGACCTGATGCGCCTGTTCGGCTCCGACCGCATCGCGCGCATCATGGACCGCACCGGCGCCGAAGAGGGCGAGGTCATCACGCACCCCTGGGTCACGGCCGCCATCGGCCAGGCCCAGAAACGCGTCGAGCTGCAGAATTTCCAGGCGCGCAAGAAGCTGCTGCAGTTCGACGACGTCATGAACAAGCAGCGCGAGGTCATCTACTCGCAGCGACTGTACGCGCTCGAGGGCGGGGAAGAGCTGAAGGCCGAGGCGCAGCGGATGATCGACACCGCTGTCGAGCACCTCGTCGACACGCTCCTGGCGGCCTACGACGATCCTGGGCAGTGGGACCGCGCGCTCATCGACACGGAATTCCTGCAGAAGTTCCTGACTTCCATCCCGGACGTCGCCGATCCCGCCGTGATCAAGACGCGCGACGAGCTGCTGCGGGCCGCTCAGAAAGCGGCGCGCGACGCCTTCCAGCAGAAGCTTGGCTATTTGCGCGACGTCGAGGCCAAGGTCGGCGCGACCAACCTCGGCGAGCAGGCGTTGTCCCATGTCACGCTCGGCGTGATCGACGAGAAGTGGAAGGACCATCTGTACGATCTCGACCAGCTGCGCGAAGGCATCTACTACCGTGCCTGGGGGCAGAAGGACCCGCTCGTCGAGTACAAGCAAGAAGCCTACGAGATGTTCGTCGGCCTGATGAACGATCTGCAGACGACGTTCTCGGAACGGTGGCTCAAGCTGCAGATCGAGATTGGCCCCCCGCGCGGGGGCCCAAGCCAATCGGTGACCGGCCCGATCGGAGGGCAGCCGAAGAAAAGGCCGGGGCCAATGACGGCGTCGAAACCGGCCGCAGACGGTCTCGTATCGAGTGGCAATCCGCCGCCACTGCCCAAGCCGGAGCCGGGCTTCGCACCCAGCCCGTACGCCGGTGTGGGACGCAACGATCCGTGTCCCTGTGGCAGCGGCAAGAAGTTCAAGAAATGCCACGGAGCAGGGGCGTAAACCGGAGCGACGTGCGTAGAGGTCAGGTAGGGGCGCAGCATGCTGCGCCCCTACCCATTTCTGGTCGTTGTTCTAGTGTGGCGTCAAGACCGAATTACCCGAAGCGTCCGCCGCAATGGTGAACCGCCCGACGCTACGTCCCAGCTCCTGACCGGCATCGATGTCGAACCGGTAGTGGATGCCGCCGTACATCCGCGACAGCCCTGCCTCCGCGACCATGGCGTCCAAGTGATCGCGCTGCTCCGGGAAGAAGGTGCTCAGCACCTCCGCCCCCGATGCGGAGAGGCAGCTGTGGCCGGAGGGATATGACGGACCGTACCGAAGCGATCGCCTTCTGACTCAAAACGCACAATTCCCCGGTGCCGGTGCATCCAGACGCGTTGCACTGCCCGCGGGTACGAAGAAGGTCGCCACTGCGGTTGCTTCAACAGTGCCCTCGTTGCGCGCTATCCCTACCATCCCGCCGTTCTCAAAGAACGTGGTACCAGCAGGGTGCACATGCGGGGAACAGCTAGGGTCGTCACCCATGTAAAACGTGATCGTTCCGGTTGTCACCGTCACCAGGACGGGGCCGGGATGATAATGCCAACCTGAATGGCCCCCGGGTGCGACGACAATTCGCACGACTACGATGTCGGTGTTATCGTGCGACTTGAGCTCGGCGTCATAGTCACCGGCTTTGGATTGAATGTGAAACGTGCCGAGGTTGCCGCGTGCGAGGAGCGTCGGCGCGAAGTCAACGGCGACCGTAAAACTCGGCGGCTCGGTCAGCGCAGGCTTGGCAGCCTCCCCGCGGGTCGCCGAGTCACTGCATGCGAACACTCCGGTAGCGAGGGCGAGCGCTGACAACATCAGGGAAATCCGTTCGAGCTTTGACATGTGAACTCCCATCGGGCACGCCAGTTAGCCAGCTACCCGGCAGGCCGGCCCACACCGGACGGGAAACGCGCTGGCGATGACCTCTGCCAGGCGTACATTGACCAGACTAGCGCCGGCCAGTGACCCAGCCGTGATCGAGGTGTGACTTGGCCGCCTCCGGCGCCTCTGCCGCGGGCGGTTCAAAGCATGATTGAGTTGCGGACGCTGGGAGCGCTGGACCTGAAGGCGGCCGACGGACATCCGGTCCATTCGATCCTCGCCCAGCCCAAGCGGCTCGCCCTGCTCGCCTACCTCGCCGCTCAGAATGATCACGGTGCCCGTCGTGATTCCGTCGTGGCGCTGTTTTGGCCCGAGCTCGATACCGCGCACGCCCGTGGGGCGCTGCGCCAATCGCTGCGGTTTCTCCGTCGCGAGTTGGGCGACGGCATCCTCAATGGTCACGGTGACGAAGGAGTCGGCTTCGAGCCGGCGACGCTGTGGTTTGACGCGCTCGCATTCCAGCAAGCGTGTGACGCTGGGGAACCGGCACGAGCGCTACAACTCTATTGCGGCGATTTCCTCGCCGGCTTCTTCGTCACCGGTGGATCCGCGGAGCTCGAGCGCTGGATCGGGGGCGAGCGCCTGCGCCTGCGCCGGCTGGCGGCTCGATCGGCGGCGGTGGTGGCGCGGCGCGCCGAGCGGGACGGCGATCTCGCGGCGGCGACGAGCGCGGCACGCCAGGCTGTCGCGTTCGATCTCGACGACGAACCCGCCCTCGCGCGGCTCATCGAGTTGCTGGACCGATCCGGAGACCGGGCCGGTGCGCTGAACGCATTCGAGACGTTCCGACGCGGGTTGCTGCAGCAGTATGACGCGACGCCGTCGCCGGAGACCGACGCCCGAATCCAGGCCATTCGCGCACGACAGACGCCGTTTGCCGCGGCCGCGCCGCGGCCCGGACCAGTCACGACGCCCCTCACTCCGGCGCAACGTCGGCCGTGGCGACGTGTGTTGTCGCTCGTCGTCGGTGGCGCATTCGCGACCGCGATCGTCTGGTGGCTGGTCGGCTCCGGAGCACGCCCGACCTCCGTCACGATTCTTCCCCTCAGCAATGCCACGCGCGACACCACGCTCACGTATCTGACCGCCGGGATGGCGGAGGGGGTGACCGCTGCCCTGTCACGCGTCCCCGGGCTGCGCGTGGCTGATCGCGCGGAGGATGTTCTCGCCTGGACGCTCCGAAGCGCGGGCGACTCTCTGAGCCTCGCGGTCGAGTTGCGACGTGGGGCCACCGGCGCACGGCGGTGGAGCAGGGAATTCCCCTTGTCGGCGTCGGGCGCGCTCGCCGTCGAGGGGCAGGTGGTCGGCGACGTCGTACGGGACTTGCGACCCCGCGCTGCCGACTCTGTTGATCTGCAGCAGCTGCATCGAACGACCACGAGCGCCGATGGCTATCTGCTCTACCTCCAGGGCAGGTACTTCTTGGGGAGACGCAGTTCGGAGTCCATTGCGCGAGCGCGCGGCCTGTTCGCTCAAGCCATCGAGCGGGACCCGGTCTATGCGGCCGCGTACGCCGGCCTGGGGTACTCGTACGTTGGACTGGCGTACTACTGGGCCATGCCGTCGCGCGAGGCATTTCCCCTCGCGGAGGCCGCGGCCCGCCGCGCGCTCCAGATCGATTCCACGCTCGGCTTCGCGTACGCGATCGTCGCAGAGGCGACGGCGAGCTTTCATCGGCAGTGGGCGGCCGCCGAACCACTGTTTCGCCGCGCTCTAGAGCTGGATCCGAACGACCCGGAGCCGCACCAGATGTTCGGCGTCTATCTTCGGACCCTCGGACGCTTCGACGAAGCCGAGGCCGAGACACGTCGGGCCATCGAGCTGGATCCACTGACCCGCCACTTCTCGTATCAGCTGGGCCGGGTCCTGGCATGCGCGGGTCGTCCAGCGGACGCAGCGGCGCAGTTCGAGAAGCAGTTGGCGCTCGATTCGATTTATCCGCCGGCCCACTATGAGCTTGCGAAGGCCCTCGCCAGCCAGGGAGACTACAACGCGGCACTGAACGAGCTTGCGACCGGCGCCCGGCAGTTGGGCGACACCGCATACCAGCGTCTCATCCACGGTAGCCGGGGGAGCGCCGGCTACACAGCAGCGCGCTTGCTCGGGGCGACCCGATCCCTCGAGCGGCTGCGGATGCGAGCGAAGCGCGGATTCGTTCCACCGGCCGCTTTCGCTCGCGAGTACATCCTCCTCGGGCAGCGTGAGGAGTCCATAGCTTGGCTGCGGCGAGCGTTCGAGGAGGGCGATGTCAATTTGACGGCCGCGCTTAGCTGCGAACCGGAGTACGCCCCGCTCCGGGCTGACCCGCGGTTTCGGGATCTCCGTCGTCGCATGGGACTGCGGTAAGGCGCTCTTCGCTGCGTTGTCGAGGTACGCGAGGCGAGACCGACCTGACTAGTTTGGAAGGATGGGGGGAAAACGTAGGGGCGCAGCATGCTGCGCCCCTACACATTTCTGGTCGTTGTTCTAGTGTGGCGTTAAGATCGAATTCCCCGAAGCGTCCGCCGCAATGGTGAACCGCCCGACACTACTTCCCAGCTCCTGACCGGCATCGATGTCGAACCGGTAGTGGATGCCGCCGTACATCCGCGACAGCCCTGCCTCCGCGACCATGGCGTTCAAGTGATCGCGCTGCTCCGGGAAGAAGGTGCTCAGCACCTCCGCCCCCGATGCGGAGAGGCAGCTGTGGCCGGAGGGATATGACGGGTGGTTGGGTTTTCCGACGGCGGCGACAACCGTGATCAGCGCGTCCGCCTGCCACGGGCGGATGAACCAGAACGTCTCCTTCGCGTCCCAGCAACCGATCTGCGCGTCGAACATCGTCGCGCTGAGCAGGGCGTAGAGATGGGTGGCTTCACGCTCAGATAGGGCGTGCGCATTGATGCCGTCGGTGCCAACCTGAATCCAGAACCCGGCAGTGGTCGGCGTACCGACGCTCAACGCCCAGTAGGCGGCGATCCCGATCTGCTCGGCGGTGCGGGTATCGGAGATCTGCCGGATTTCGTCGCGCGCCGTCACGAACGCCGCAGACCCAAACGCCGGCGGTGGTCCCGGCCGGAACTGGCTTGCGGAAGTCAGGAACCAGGGTGTCACCCCCGGCAGCTGCCCGCCCGCGATCGTCGCGGGGGTGGTCGTATTGCTGATCCAGAAGCCGGGCCCCACGGGAATGGTCCCGCTGAACGGTGTGCTAAACCCGTCACCCCGAGCTCGCACAACGATTCCGGCCCCGACCGCGCGACCGATTGCTTCACCAAGTGTGAATGCGGGGTGTGGTCCACCGGGGCCGGCATTCGCCTGCGTCGTGACCAGATCCTCCAGCGCCTGTGCCTGACTAGGGAAGATGTACGTGAGCACGACTGCCGAGGCGCCTGCGACGGCGCCACGGTCTGCCTCAAACTGCGCTCGGCCGCCGAGGCCTTGGGCTTCGGCTCGTTGCACGGCTATGTACTGCGCGACACCCAGCAGAGGATACGCGTGCGTTGCAGATTGGGCGTTAAAGCCCGCTTGGCTAACAAGCGTGGCGGCCCTCGCCTGCCATGCCGGGCTTGCGAGACCGGGGGTGAACGGCACGCCGCTGCGCGATGCCGAAACGCTCAAGCCAATTGGGTTTGGAGCTCGGTCGGTGCACGCCGACACGACGACGGCCAGCAGAGCCGCGATTCTACCGGATGAGACACGCATGAGCTTTCCTCGAGGTTGGAGTGTACGACGGGGACGTCGTCGCCTCGTGGATGGGTGCGGAAGGCACGGGGTGGCACTTCAATTTCGCTCCGAAATCGACCTGCCGTTAGGCGCCGGACGGCGTAATTCTGGCTATGTCCGATCGACGACGTCTGCCTAGTGTTTCCCAATGCCGCTGCGTCTTTCCGAGCACCTCGAACGGGACCGGCCGCGCGAGCGTTTCTGGGCCGTCGGCCCCGGCGCGTTGACGGCGCAAGAGCTTCTGGCCATTCTCCTTGGAACGGGGACGCGAGGGCAGGATGCCCTCGCCGTGGCCGGTGAGATCCTGTCGCGCGGCGATGGCTCGCTGCGGCGGCTGTCCACCCGGCCGTGGGCGGAACTGGCCAGGATTCCAGGCGTGGGGCGCGCCAAGGCCGCCAGGCTGGCGGCGGCCATCGAGTTGGGACGCCGGATCGCGACGGAAGCCGAACCGCCCCCCGAGCGGATTCGCGGACCGGGCGACGTGCAGCGTTACTATGGACTGCGCCTGCGGGACCTCGCGGTCGAGGAGTTTCACGTCCTCGCGCTGGGGAGCCAGAGCCAGATTCTGGCGGATCTACTGATCACGCGGGGCATTCTGAACAGCTCGTTGGTGCACCCGCGGGAGGTGTTTCGGGCGGCGATCGCCGAGGCGGCGGCTGGGATCATCGTGGTGCACAACCATCCCAGCGGTGATCCCACGCCCTCAGCGGACGATCGGGCGGTGACGCGCCAGCTCGTGGATGCCGGGCGCGTGCTCGATGTGCCCGTGTACGATCACGTGGTGATTGGTGGGGGAGAGCGGTACGTGAGCTTCGCGGAGGCAGGGCTATTGTGACGAGTACGGCGCCGATTCTCGCGCCCGAGCTGGCGAAAGCGGTCGCCGCACAACGCGACCGCCTCGACCTCGAGGTGCTGTCGCGCGCCTACCGCATGAGCGCGCAGGCGCATCAGGGACAAAAGCGCTTGTCCGGCGACGACTTCGTGTCCCACAGCGTCGCCGTCGCGACGATTCTCGCCGAGCAGCAGATGGACACGACGACCATCGCCGCGGCGCTGCTGCACGACGTGGTCGAGGACTCCGATGTCACCCTGGACCTGCTGCGCCGCGACTTCGGCAATGAAGTCGCCGATCTGGTGGACGGCCTCACCAAGATCTCGACGCTCAACTTCCGTTCCACCGCCGAGGAGCAGGCGGAGAACTACCGCAAGCTGCTGATGTCGGTGGCACGCGACGCGCGCGTCATCATCATCAAGCTGGCCGACCGGCTCCACAACATGCGCACGCTCGACCCGCTGCCGCCGGACAAGCGCAAGCGGATCGCGTTGGAAACGCGCGAGCTGTACGCGCCGCTGGCGCATCGCTTCGGCATGGCCGGCGTGAAGGCGGAGCTCGAGGACCTGGCTTTCAAGTATCTCGAGCCCGACGACTACAAGCAGCTCGCGAAGCATGTGAAGGCGCGGCGCGTCGAGCGCGACCGTACGATCGAGCGCATGCGCGCGCCGCTCTCCGACGAGCTGCGGCGCGCCGGCATCGCCGGCTGGGAGATCGTGGGCCGGCCCAAGAACCTGTGGTCCATCTTCAAGAAGATGAAGAAGCGCGGCAAGCCGTTCGAGGAGATCTACGATCTGCTCGCGGTGCGCGTCCTGGTGAACAACATCACCGACTGCTACCACGTGCTCGGCATCATCCATCACACGTGGACCCCGCTGCAGGAGCGGATCAAGGACTACATCGCGAGTCCCAAGTCCAACGGCTACCAGTCGCTCCACACCACCGTGTTCGGGCCCGCCGGCCAGCTCTACGAGATCCAGATCCGCACCCGCGACATGCATCGCACCGCCGAGTACGGTATCGCCGCGCATTGGCTGTACAAGGAGAACGGCAAGAGCGCCGACGAGCTCGATCACCATCTGTCGTGGTTCCGGCAATTGATCGAGCTGCAGCAGGACGCCCACAGCCCTGAGGAGTTTCTCGAGTTCCTGAAAATCGACCTGTATCAGGACGAAATCTTCGTCTTTACGCCGGCCGGCGACGTCAAGCGGCTGCCGAAGAGCGCCACGCCGATCGATTTCGCGTTCATGGTGCACACCGAAGTAGGCCAGCACTGCAACGGCGCCCGCGTCAACGGCCGCATCGCGCCGCTGCATCGGCCGCTGCGCAACGGCGACACGATCGAAGTCCTCACCTCTCCGCAGGCCAAGCCGTCGCGGGATTGGCTGGCGCACGTGCAGACCGGGCGGGCGCGTCAGAAGATTCGCCAGTGGATCAAGCAGGAGGAGCAGGAGCGCAGCGTGACGCTCGGCCGGGAAATCCTCGGTCGCGAGATCCGGCGCCGGCGCCTCGATCCGCCGACTCCCGAGCAGCTGGCGCAAGCCGCCCAGAAGCTGGGACTCGGCGCCGCCGAGCAGGTGGAGACGGCGATCGGCCGCGGGGATGTGCAGATCGGGCAGATGATCAACGCACTGTACCCCGACATCCCGGCGGACGAACAGCACTCGCCGAAGCCGACGGCATTTGGGCGCGTCATCGAGCGGCTGCGGCTGGGCCGCGGCATCAAGATTCATGGCGTCGAAGGCCTGATGGTGCGCTACGCGCAGTGCTGCCAGCCTGTCCCGGGCGATCCAGTCGTCGGCTACGTCACCCAGGGGCGCGGCATCTCCATCCACCGCAATGATTGCCCCAACCTGCTGACCCTCTCGGGCGATGAAGAGCGCCGGGTCGAAATCGACTGGCGCGAGGTGGAGGGGGAGACGTTCGTCGTCCGGCTCGCGGTGAGCGGCGAGGACCGCCGCGGGCTCTACGCGGATATCTGCGAGGCGATCAGCGGTACGGGCACGAACATCCGCAGCGCCGAGCTCGCGTCCAAGGACGGTGTCGTCTTTGGGTCGGTCCTGGTGGAGGTCGAGAACAACACCCACCTGCACAAGGTCCTGAAGGCGGTCCGCAAGGTGAAGGGTGTGACGGAGATTGCGCGGCGGGATTCGAGCGGTCCCGCTGAAGTCGTCGTCGGTTAGGTTTCCCTCCTATGCCTTTCGAGCTCGGAAACGCCCCGCCGCCCGCGGGTGATCAGCCTCGCGCCATCCGCGAGCTGAGCGCCGGACTGCGCCGGGGCGACAAATATCAGACCTTGCTCGGCGTCACCGGCTCGGGCAAGACCATGACGATGGCGCACGTCCTCGCCGACATCGGCAAGCCGACGCTGGTGCTGTCGCACAACAAAACGCTCGCTGCGCAGCTGTACGGCGAGCTGAAGACATTCTTCCCGTCCAACGCGGTCGAATTCTTCATTTCCTACTACGACTACTACCAGCCCGAGGCGTACGTGCCGTCGACCGACACGTATATCGCCAAGGATTCGTCCATCAATGACGACATCGAGCGCCTGCGGCTGCGGGCGACGTCGAGTCTGATGGAGCGCGACGACGTCATCATCGTCGCGAGCGTCTCGGCGATCTACGGCCTCGGCGACCCCGAGCTGTATCGAGAGCTGCTCGTGACCGCGCAAAAGGGCGAAACGCGAGGCCGGGACGCCCTGCTCGCCGATCTCGTCGCCGTGCAGTATCAGCGCAACGACGTGGGCTTCGAACGCGGGACGTTTCGGGTGCGCGGCGATACGGTGGAGGTCTTCCCGGCGTACGACGAGCAGGCCGTGCGGATCGAGTTCTGGGGGGACGAGATCGAGCGCATCGCGAAGATCGATCCGTTGACCGGGAACGTCATCCGGCCGATGGACCGCTCCGCGATCTATCCGGCGACGCATTTCGTTACCCAACGGGCCACGATCGAGCGCGCTGTCACCCGGATCCGGGCCGAGCTCGCGGAGCGTCTGACGGAGCTGCGCGCGCAAAACAAGCTGCTGGAAGCACAACGACTCGAGTCCCGCACCCACTTCGACATCGACATGCTGATGGAAGTGGGACGGTGCGCGGGCATCGAGAACTACTCGCGGCTGTTCAGCGGTCGCCAGCCGGGCGAGCGACCGGCATGCCTGCTCGACTACTTTCCGGACGACTATCTCTGCATCATCGACGAGTCGCACCAGACGTTGCCGCAGCTCGGCGCCATGTACGAAGGCGACCGCTCGCGCAAACAGACTCTGGTGGATTACGGCTTCCGACTCCCGTCCGCGCTCGACAACCGGCCGCTCCGATTCGATGAGTTCATGGGGCTGGTGCCGCGCATGGTGTTCGTCTCGGCGACGCCGGGGCAAGACGAGCTGCAGCTCTCGGGGGGCGTCATCGTCGAGCAGATCATCCGGCCGACGGGGCTGATCGACCCCACCGTCGAAATCCGGCCCGTGGCGGGGCAGGTGGACGACCTGCTCGGCGAAATCCGGCTGCGCGAAAAGAAGAACGAGCGCATCCTGGTCACGACGCTGACCAAGCGTATGGCGGAAGACCTCACCGATTACCTGCAGCAGCATGGCGTACGGGTGCGCTATCTACACTCGGAGATCGACGCGATCGAGCGGGTGGAGATCATCCGGGGCCTGCGCCTCGGCGAGTTCGACGTCCTGGTGGGAATCAACTTGCTACGCGAAGGGTTGGACTTGCCCGAGGTTTCCCTCGTCGCGGTGCTGGACGCCGACCAGGAGGGCTTCCTCCGATCGGATCGGTCGTTGATCCAGACCGTGGGGCGGGCGGCGCGCCACGTCAGCGGCAAAGCCATTCTGTACGCCGATCGCGTCACCGGCTCGATGGAGCGGGCGCTGAAAGAGATGGACCGACGCCGCGAGACACAGGTCGCGTACAACGTCGCGCACGGCATCACGCCGCGGTCCATCGTCAAATCGGTCGGCGACATCCGTTTCGTCACCCGCGTCGCCGACGCGCGGGTCACGAAGCCCGGCCCTGGCGAAATCCGCCGCCCCGCCGATGCCAGCGAGCGCGAGACCCTCATCCGCATGCTGGAGCAGCAGATGCAGGCCGCCGCCGAGGAGCTCGATTTCGAGCTGGCGGCCGTGTTGCGCGATCAGCTCCTGGAGCTCAAGGCCGATGCGCCTCTCCGCGAGCGAGCTCAGCCGGTTCGGTGAGGACCTCGGCCGCCAGCTCCGCGCGCCCGCGGTGATCGGGTTGTCGGGAGAGCTGGGGACGGGGAAGACGACACTCGTGCAGGCCATCTGCCGCGGCCTGGGAGCCACAGCGCGTGCCACGAGCCCGACGTACGCGCTCGTCCATCATTACCATGCCGGTGCGACGCCGGTCTACCATATCGATTGCTACCGCCTCCGTCATCCCGACGAAGCACGTGATCTTGGCTTCGACGACATGGTTCGCGAAGGCGCCATCATGCTGATCGAGTGGCCTGAGCGCGCAGGGGATTGGGCTCCTCCGCTCGATCGGCACTTCCGGCTGTCCTACGATTCTGATCCCGGGAATCGCGTGCTTGAGGAATGATCCGTGGCTGGCCATCGATACGGCGACGGACGTCGCGAGTGTGGCGGTCCGCGTTCGCGAGCAAACGTTCGCGCGGTCGATTCGCGGCGCACGCCAACATGCCGCGCAGATCGTGCTTCTTGTCCAAGAGGTACTCGGGCTCGCGCAGCTGTCACTCACGCAGATCGGAGGAGTGATTGTCGGCGACGGACCTGGCGGCTTTACGGGGCTGCGTATCGGGTGGGCCGCCGCAAAGGGTCTCATTCAAGAGCGCCAACTCCCCCTGATCGCGATTCCCTCGCTGCTTGGAGCCGCTCACGCCGCCGGCGTGAAGAACGTTGCGGTATGCTATGACGCGTTACGCGGCCAGGTGTTCGGCGCGATCTATGCCTTTGACGGCGATGAGGTGAAGACGCTCGTCGCGCCAGACCTGTTTACGATCCCCACGCTTGCCGTGCGGGCGCGAACGCGCCCGGATCTCGTGGTGGGAGACGGCGCGGAGCGGTATAGCGAAACCGTCGTCGCCTGGACCGGACGCGCCCCCGTCGGCATCGCCGCCCTACCGCCCATCGCGGGATCACTGCTCGCGCTCTTTTCTTTTGACGGAGCGCGCCGCGCGATTGAAGATCCGCGGGCTGTCGAGCCGGTATATGGCCGGCCCGCCGAAGCTCAGGTGAAATGGGAGGCGCGCTACGGCCGACCCCTACCGAATTCGTCCCGCTAGCCTGAGCGATGTAGCGGCGGTCCGCGCGATTGAGCAAGAGGTCTTCGCCGATCCGTGGTCCGCACAGGATTTCACGGACTGCGTGACATCCGATGCACTCTTTCTGGTCGCCGAGGCGGAGCGTAGCAAAGCGATCGGCGGCTACGTCGTGGCGTTCGACGCAGCGGACGAGGGGGAGATCCTGAACCTGGCCGTCGCGCCGGCGGGTCGGCGTCAGGGGTTGGGACGCGCACTCGTGCAACAGATTCTCGCGGCTCTGACGACGCGCGGAGCCCGCGAGATCTACCTCGAGGTGCGCGAATCGAATGCCCCGGCTCGCGCCCTGTATGCCGCCCATGGCTTCAAGGAGCTCAGCCGCCGGAAGCAGTATTACCGGCGGCCGGTCGAGGACGCGATCGTGCTGAGACTTGATGCATAACTTCGGTACAAGTGGCGTATCTTTGGTTGACAGAATGACTTGCGATTTATATAGTGTGTGGCACCCTTGGGCCCTAACCCGCTTCATCGTCGGAGGTTGTTGTGAGCCGCAGTCTCAATAAGGTCCAACTCATCGGGAATCTGGGTGCGGATCCCGAGGTACGCAGCACGAATAACGGCTCCCGCGTGGCGACCCTTTCGGTGGCGACCAGCCGCCAATGGACCGGCAACGGGGGCGAAAAGCAGGAAAAGACTGAGTGGCACAGGGTTATCTGCTGGAACAACAAGGGTTCCGGCCTGGCCGACGTCGCCGAGAAGTACCTGAAAAAGGGCGACAAGGTCTATATCGAAGGGCGGATCGAGTACCGGACGTGGGAAGATCGCGAGAAGCAGACGCGCTACGTCACCGAGATCATCGCGCGTGAGTTGATCATGCTGGGGTCCAGAGGCGGGGCCGCCGCGGTTGGTGCCGGGGCGGCGGCTGGGAAGGGGGCCTCGGAAGCTGGCGGCAAAGCCCCAGAGTCGCTCGACGCGTTCCCGGAGGCGCTGGATGAGGAGGACGACGATCTCCCGTTTTGACCGCGCCGTACTACTAGCCCTGGCGGCGTTGCCGCTCATGTGGCGTGTCCTGCCGGCGCAGGACACCACGCAGGCGGCTCAACAACAGGACACGACGCAGGCGGCCGCCGCTTTTCAGGGACAAGTCCCCTCCAGTCACACGGTCTCACGCGGTGAGACGTTGTGGTCCATCTCCCAGATGTACTTCAACGATCCGCTGCTGTGGCCCGAGATCTACCGGCTCAATACTGCCGTGATCGAAGACCCGCACTGGATCTATCCCGGTGAGGTCCTGAATCTCTCGGAGATGGTGAACGTGGCGCAGGGTGGGGATACTGTCATCGCCCGGCCGGACACCACGCCGGCCGCAGCCGACACGGTGCGTGCCGACACCATCGCTGCCATCGTGCCGCTCGATACGGCAGCGATCGACACGATTCCGGCGGACACGGCACAGCTCATCGTCGAACCGCCGCCGCCCACGGTTGCCGAGAGCCGCGAAACGATCTTCGATCGCCGCCGCACGAACCAGCAGGTCGTCCAGGATGTGCTACGCGCCTACGTGCATCAGCCCTATCGTCCGCTCCGTGCCGGTGAGTTCTACGCCGCCGGTTTCCTGAGCGAGCAGGAGCGGTTGCCGTGGGGTCGGGTGCTCGGCGCGACCGCCGTATCGGCGATACCCAGGCTTTCCGATCGTACCTCCGCGACCACATTTCAGGAGATCTCCATCCGGCCGCCGCGCAACGCGTCCTATCATGTCGGCGACTCGTTGCTGGTCGCTCGTATCGACCGAATCATGGACTTCGGCCGTTGGGGCGACGTCGTGGTCCCCACCGCCGTGGCGCGCGTTACGTCGATCCAGGACGAGCAGGTGCTGGCGGTGGTCGTCGCGCAGTTCGACCGCGTCCACGAGAATCAGCTCGCGATGCCGCTCGAGCCGTTCCGCGATCCCGGTCAGGTGCGGCCGACGCCCGTCGAGAAGGGTCTGACAGGCAAGCTGCTGGACGCGCGGGATCCGCATGCGATCGCCGGCGCGCAGCAGTACTTCTTCATCGACAAAGGTCGCCGCGATGGCGTCACGCTCGGCGATGTCTTCGAGGTGTACAGGCCGGCCCAAGGCTATGCGGGAACCGCGTCGGAAGAGGTGCGCGCGGTACTCATGATCGTGCACACGCGGGAACGCTCCGCGACGGGTCTCCTGCTACAAATCAGTCATCCGAGCCTGGACCGAGGTCTTCCGGTACGGTTGATCAAGAAGATGCCTTCCTGAAAGGCGGCCGGGCCCAGCTTTTTAGGACTGGCCCGTATCTGCCGTGATTGTCACCCTGCATCTCGTTGCTCTGGCGCTCTATGGTTTGGCCACGGCACTGACGCTGGCGCCCTTCATGGGGTTGCGGCCGGCGCCGCGCGCCCTTACGATCGCGCTGCCGTGCGCGGGCGCAGCGATACACGTCGTGGGTATTTCGCAGCTCACGCTCGTTGGCCTCGGACCGGCCCTGTCGATGCTGGCGCTCTGTCTCGTGCTGCTCCAGCTCGCGAGCGAAAGACTGCTGCGTGGCTCGGCCGTCTCGTTCTTCGCGGGGCCGCTCGCCACGGGACTCGTGGGACTCGCGATTCTGAGCGGGCTCGCGCCTGGTGCCGAAACCGTCGGGGCCCGCAACACCTGGTTCGTGCTGCACGTCGCGCTCAGCGCGCTCGGCGTCGCCTTGATGGCGCTGGCATTCATCGCCGCGGCTCTCTATCTGCTCCAGTTCCGCGAGCTGAAGGCCCGCCGCTTTGGCCAGATCTTTCAGCTTTTTCCGCCGCTCGAGCTGCTCGATCAACTCAATCGGGTTGCCCTCGTCGCAGGCTTTCCCGCACTGACGCTCGGGGTCCTGCTCGCGCTTGGGTACGGCGCGCAGTTCTCCGGCGGTTTGCACGTGGCAAAGGCGCAAATCGTGTGGGGGATCTTTACGTGGGTCGTGCTCGGCTGGGCCGTCTGGGTGCGCGTCGTCCGCCATTGGGCCGGCCGCCGCGCGGCGCTCGCCAGCATCGCCGGTTTCGGTGCCGTCCTCCTGGTGTACGTCGCCCTGAAGCTGACGCAGCCCGGCGCCGAACGGTTCCTGTGATGGCGGGTCATACGGAGATGGGGATCAAGGTCGTGGGGGTGAACCACCGCACCGCGCCACTCGACGTGCGCGAACGTTTTGCGCACGGCGCGCACGAGGTGCCGGGCGCGCTGGCGCGCGTCATGGCGGCGGGCGCGAGTGGGGGAGTCCTGCTTTCCACGTGCAATCGCACCGAGTTCTATTTGGTCTCGGGCGACGAGCCCGCGCTCGAGGCGGTGTGGTCGCTGCTGGGCGAGCGGCTGCCCTCGGGGGCGCCTCCGGTTGGCGGCGCGCGGGAATATGGGTACATCGCCCGCGATCGGGATGCCGTTCGCCATCTCTACCGGGTGTCGTCGGGACTCGACTCGATGATCCTGGGCG
>Ga0307290_10000288_pt1 | contig 18425 bp, 13 predicted proteins | sample ER_DNA_144_FD_194472 | JGI IMG/M metagenome (GOLD analysis project Ga0307290, IMG submission 194472) | Bulk soil microbial communities from the East River watershed near Crested Butte, Colorado, United States - ER_DNA_144 | ecosystem: Environmental > Terrestrial > Soil > Floodplain | place... | reverse complement strand
CGTCATGGAGGCTGACACGGGCAACTTGTTGACTCACGCTATTTCGCCTTGGCGAGCGCTTTGACGCGCTGCTCGGCATCGAGGAAACGAATGTCTACCGCGAAGACGCGCCCGTACAAATCGCGGGCGTCCGCCTTCTTGCCCTGTTGTTCGAGTGCGCGACCGAGCCAGTACAGGACGCCGAGTCGCTCCTGATCGCCGTGGGCGGGCAGATCGAGCCCGCGGCGCAGAATCGATTCGGCGACGCCGTACGCGCCCTTCTCGAAGAAGCAGATACCGAGCATCTCCGAGGTGCGCAGCTTTCCTTCCGGCGCACGCAGCGCTTTCTGCAGCTCGGCAATCGCCTCGTCGAGCAAGCCCATTTCCTTGAACGCGACGCCGAGATCGTAGTGCGACTCAAAGTCCGCCTCGTCGATGTTCTCGTCGATGCCCTGCTTGAAACGCGCCAGCATGTCCTGAAAGTCCTGCTCTTCGTCGCCGGTCGGCTCTTCATCGGCGACCGTCATCCGCGTGTCCTTGGCCGGGACATCGTCTGCTTCGTCGTCGGTGAGCATCGAGCCGAGGTCGATGAAATCGCCGTCCGCGGCTGCTTCATCGCGGACTTTCATCTTGGCGTCTTTGGCCTTGACCTTGCCCTCGGGCTTGCCATGCATTGGCGCCGGCGCCGCGACGGATGGGGCGAGCATCGAAAGCGCAGCTTTGGCGCGCTCATTCTTGGCATCGTGCTCGGCGACGCGCGCGTACACCGCGCGCGCTTTCTCCGGAAGATCTGAACGGAGCAGCGCGTCGGCGAGCTCGAGATACGCATCGATGAGCTTCGCTTTGTCGCCGGCCTTGAACGCGAACTCCACCGCCTTTTGCCGGTGACGCACGCTGTTCGGGTCGAGCCGCAGCACCTCGTCCACGAGGTCACGGGCGTGCGACAGATTGCCGGCGTTCTCGTACCCGGCGGCGGCGAGATCGAGCTCTTCGATTCCTCGCTCCCGGTCGCCCTGCTCGATCAGCGCTTCGCCCAGGGCTTGATGCGCTTCGGGATCGTCGGGATTGTCGGCGACTTGGCTCTCGAGCTCCTCGATGCCCGGCGCGGCCGGCGTCTGCTCGATGTTGGAAAACACGAGCGATCCGAGCTGATCTCCACCACTGTTGTTGATCTCGTCGATCCCGAGATCGATGAACCCGGAGCGACGCCCGCCTGATGATATCGAGGTCTCGTCTTCAGTCTGGATGAAGCTCGGATGTCGGGGCGTCGACGTCTCGTCGAGGACAAGCGGCTCATCATCGACGTCGTGCCCTTGGTCGGTTGTGGCTGTCTCGAAGTCCGGCTCCAGCTCGAGCGGTGGTACCTCGACGACGGTTTTGCGATTCCCCGGCGCCGAGGATGCCGGCGACGCGGCTGGACGCTTCGGGACCACCGGCTTTACGCGCGGCGGTTCGGGAGCCGCTTTTCCGGCTGGTCCCCGCCCGAGCGGCTTGAGCGTCGGCACAGCCCTTTTTGGCGGTGGAGGCGGGGCGGCCGGCTTCTCGACGACGTTCCCCTCGAGGACGAGATCGGCCCCTTCCAATTCGATGCCCTCGTCCGGGCTCACGTCGGGGATCGTGGGCTCGAGCTCCGGCACGGTCTCGAGCTCGAGATCTGCCGGATTCAGTTCCTCGCGGAGCGACGGGGTCGAGGGAGTCTCGTGGCGCACCTGCCCGAAGTCCGCGACGGTCGTCTCCAGACCCTCGAGCATGCTGCCGGCCCCTCCACGGCCGCCACCAGCGGGCGCCTCATCGACGAGACTCGTCGTCTCGATCTCCAGCGACTCGTCCAGCTCCGGCACGACCTCCTCAATGAGCTTCTCGGCAACCGGTGGCGGGGGCGGCTCCGGCGGCGGTGCCGGCGGCGCCGCTTTGGCGGCTGGGGCCGGCGCCTTGCTCCCTTTGGGTGCACTCGGCGCGTCGAGATCGAGAAAGACGAGGCTCGAGGTCTTCCGTTTCCCTGACTTGGAGACGTCGTGCTGGTCGCCACCGGCAGGCGGCGCGGTTCTCGGCGGCGGCGTGTTGACCCGCGCGGACGAGCCGCGCTTGCCTGGATCGGCGCCATACATCTTGAGATGCTCGGAGAGCATTTCGCGCAACGACGCGCTCTCCGGCGAGATGTCGGTGAATTCCTTCAGCGCCGCAAACGCGTGCTCGATCTTTCCGACCTTCTGCATCCGTTCAGCGTATTCGACGAAGTTCTGTTTCGCCTCCGACATGAACCCCTTGGCGGCGTACAGCTTCGCCAGCTTCAGATACGTCGTCTGCCGTGCCGGAGCGTTGCGCAGCACCTTGTTGCACATCGCGATGGCGTTGTTGTGAAAGCCGAGCTCGGCGTATTTGTCCACTGCCTGGTCGTAGTAATCCGCCGCCAGACCGGGGTCCTTCAGCTTGATGTAGAGATCGCCGATACGGTTGTAGATGGAGAGATCAGGATTCGTTTCGTCCTGATTGTTGAGAACCTCGAGCCAGATCTCCACGGCCCGCTTCGGTTCCTTGGCCTCGAGACCTTTCGCCTTTTCTTTGAGCTGCTCGAGCTTTGACATATGGACCGACTAAGATATCGGGGCCGCCTAAGCGGGACAAGCCGAACCTGCTGTCCAGACGGCGCTTACGACGTCCTTCCCCATCCAGTAAGCGACCTCCCGCCAGTCGTCTACCGCCACGGCGATGAGATCCGCGAGACATCCCGCGGCGATCTGGCCCCGGTCGGCGGCGAGTCCGAGAGCGGCGGCGGCATTGATCGTCACCGCCGTCACAACTTCCGCGTGACGTAGCCCAAGTTGCGAGACGCCCAGCGTCATGACGAGGGGAAGGCTCACCGTGGGCGACGTGCCCGGGTTGAAGTCGGTGGCCAGCGCCACCGCCGCCCCGGCGTCGATCAACCGACGGGCGGGCGCCTGCGATCGCTTGCCCAGAAAAATCATCGTGGCGGGGAGCAGCACGGCCACCGTCGTGCTGGCGGCGAGCGCGCGGATGCCCGGATCGGAGATGGCGGCCAGATGATCCGCCGACAATGCGCCCAGCTCGACGGCCAGCTCGGCGCCGCCCGAGCCCTCGAGCTCATCGGCGTGCAGCTTCACGGCAAAGCCGAGCCGCTGCGCGGCGGTGAGAATCTGACGACTCTCCGCCACGCTAAAGACGCCGGGTTCGCAGAACACATCACAACACCGCGCCAGACTTTCGCGCGCCACGGCCGGAAGCATTTCCTCACAGATGAGCTGCACGTAGTCCGCGCGCTTGTTGCGATACTCGGTCGGGACCTCGTGCGCGCCGAGAAAGGTCGGGATCAGCGTGGCGGCTAATTGTTCGCCCAGCCGCCGGATCACCCTGAGCTGCTTCAGCTCGGCGTCGAGCTGCAGGCCGTACCCCGATTTCACTTCGATCGTCGTCGCCCCGTGCGCAATCAACGTTTCGAGACGCGATCGCGTGAGCGCCTCGAGCTCGGCTTCGGACGTGCCGCGCACGTCACGAACCGACTGCAGAATTCCGCCGCCCGCCGCGGCGATGGCCTTATAGTCGACGCCGAGCGCGCGCCGCTCCTGATCATCGAGCCGGGGCGCGCCGAAGACGCCGTGCGTGTGACAATCGATGAAACCTGGGAACAGTACCCCATCGATTTCCACGACGTTCGCGCCCCCGCGTGGAGCCTCGGCGCGCAATCCGACCCACGCAATGCGGTCGCCGTCGATGAGCACGGCGGCATCGGACAGCACTTCGACGTCCGCCATTTCACGCCCCCGGCGGGCGCGCGCCGGACCGCGACACGTCACGACCTGCCGCGCGCCGACGAGCAACGTCTTCAGTCGAGATCCCCCCCACCGGCCATCGGCAAACGGATGTGATGGCGCCGCGCCGTTTCGATCGCTTCCGGATAGCCGGCGTCGGCATGACGGGCGACGCCGATGCCGGGATCGTTGGTCAGCACGCGCTCGAGCCGCTTGCTCGCGGCCTCCGTCCCGTCAGCGACGATGACCTGACCGGCATGAAGCGAGTTTCCGATGCCGACGCCGCCGCCGTGGTGGAAGGAAACCCACGAGGCGCCGGATGCCGTGTTGAGTAACGCGTTGAGAATCGCCCAGTCCGCGATGGCATCGGAGCCGTCGCGCATCCCCTCGGTCTCGCGGAACGGTGACGCGACCGATCCGGTATCGAGGTGATCGCGCCCGATCACGATCGGCGCCGAGACCTCGCCGCGTCGCACCAGGTCGTTCAACGCGACGCCGAACGTCGCGCGCTCCCCCTGCCCCAGCCAGCAGATCCGCGCCGGGAGCCCCTGGAACGCGACACGTTGCTGTGCCAATGTGATCCAACGTTTGAGGTGCGCGTTGTCAGGAAACAGCTCCAGCACCAGTTGGTCGGTGCGATGCAGGTCCTTCGTTTCACCGGAGAGCGCCACCCAGCGAAACGGACCCTTCCCCTCACAGAACAGCGGCCGGATGTATTCCGGAACGAAGCCGGGAATCGCAAACGCGTCGGCCACTCCCGCCTCCCGGGCTTCGGTGCGGATGTTGTTGCCGTAGTCGAATGTGACCGCGCCGCGTTCTTGAAATGTCAGCATCGCGCGCACGTGGGCGCTGATGCTCGCGCGCGCACGCCGCACGTAGTCGTCAGGAGACTGGCGCCGGAGCTCCGCCGCCTCCGCGAGCGTCAACCCGCTCGGGACGTAGCCATTCAATGGATCGTGAGCGGAGGTTTGGTCCGTAACGACGTCGGGAGCAAAGCCTCGGGTGATGAGCTCGGGCAGGACATCGGCGCAGTTGCCGACCAGGCCGACGGACTCTGCGCTGCCGCGTCGTCTCGCGTCCTCACACCATGCCAGCGCCTCGTCCACCGACGACGTGGCGCGGTCGAGATAGCGCGTCTGCAGACGCCGCTCCACGCGGGACGGATCGACCTCGACGGCGAGGCAAATCCCTTCGTTCATGGTCGCCGCCAGCGGTTGCGCACCGCCCATGCCGCCGAGCCCACCCGTCAGCAGTATCCGGCCCCGAAGCGATCCCTGAAAATGCCGTGATGCGACTGCCGCGAGCGTCTCATACGTCCCCTGCAGAATTCCCTGAGTCCCGATGTAGATCCACGATCCCGCGGTCATCTGGCCATACATGATCAGCCCGCGGCGCTCGAGATCGCGAAACACGTCCCACGTCGCGAAGCGGCCGACGAGGTTGGCGTTGGCGATGAGCACGCGCGGTGCGTCAGGGTGCGTCGTGAATACGCCGACCGGTTTCCCCGATTGCACGAGCAACGTCTCGTCGTCTGCCAGCGCGCGCAGGGTCCGGCAGATCGCGTCGAATGACGCCCAGTTCCGCGCCGCCTTGCCGGTGCCACCGTAGACGACCAGGTCGTCGGGGCGTTCCGCGACGTCCGGGTCGAGATTGTTCATGAGCATGCGGAGCGCGGCTTCCTGCACCCAACCCTTGCAGCTCTTGGTGGGACCGCGGGGGGCGCGCACCGTCCGCGGGCCGGTCACGACGCGAATTTCCCTTCACGAATAGCGCTCGCGACCTTCTCGATGTCCGTCGTCATCGGGCGGTCGCCCGTGAGCGCCGCAGCATACTGCCGCACGGCGGCCTGGAGCCGCGCGACGGCCTTGGCGGGCCGCAATGGCTGCAAGTACTCGAGTCCCTGCGCGCCGGCGAGCAGCTCGATCGCGACGATACGCTCGGCGTTGGCGAGGATGCGTCCCGCTTTCCAGGCGGCGGTCATCCCCATCGGCACCACGTCTTCCTGGTTTCCTTCCGTCGGCACCGACTGCACGCTCGCCGGAGTCGCGAGCACGCGGCAGTCGGCGACGAGCGCGGCGGCCGCGATCTGCGCGACCATGAAGCCCGATTCGAGCCCGGGGTCGTGCGCGAGAAAGGCCGGCAGTCCCGACGACAGATCGGGGTTCACCACGCGCTCGAGACGCCGCTCGGCGAGGCCGGCAAGCGTGGTCAGCACGATCCCGATCACGTCGAGCGCGAGCGCGATGGGCTGCCCATGGAAGTTTCCCCCCGACAGTACATCGTCGCCGAAAACGAGCGGATTGTCCGTCGCCGCGTTGAGCTCGGTCGTCACCAGCCGGTCGGCGAAGGCGAGCCCCTCCCCCACGGCGCCGAGCACCTGTGGCGTGCAGCGGAGCGAGTAGGCGTCCTGTACCCGCGGATCGTTGTCGCGATGCGACTCGCGGATTTCACTGCCGGCGAGCAAGTCGCGCAGCAACGCCGCCGAGCGCTGTTGCCACGGGTGCGGGCGGGCGTCGTGGATGCGGGCGTCGAAGGGATCGGGCGAGCCGCGGACCGCCTCGAGACTCATCGCGGCGGCGGCGTGAGCGCTCCGCCACAGCATCCAGGCGTCGGCCACGAGCAGCGCGGCAAGACCGGTCTGCGCCTGCGTCCCGTTCACGAAGGCCAATCCCTCTTTGGCCTCGAGTGTGATGGGGCGTGGGACCTTCACGTCCCCCTCGCCAATCATCGCCAGCGCGAGCTGCGAAAGCGGCGCAAGGTCGCCGGAAGCACCCACGCTTCCCTGTGACGGCACGGTGGGATGGAGCTTGCGGTTCAACATGTCGACCAGCAGCTCGGGAAGGACCGGCCGCACCCCGCTCGTGCCGCGCACCAGGACGTTTGCCCGCAGCAGCATCATCGCGCGGACGGCATCGGGCGCGAGCGGTTCACCCACGCCGGACGCATGGCTGCGGATGAGATTGAGCTGAAGCTGGCGGGCCTGCTCCGGAGGAATGCGTACATGCGCGAGTTTTCCGAACCCGGTGTTGACGCCGTAGATCGTCTCGCCGCGGGCTACGGCCGCTTCCACCGCCTTGCGAGACTGTTGTACGGATGCGAGCGCCTTGGCATCGAGCGCCACGGGAGCATTGTGGCGTGCGACGGCAACGACATCGGCAATCGAAAGGGAACGGCCATCAAGCGTGACGGGGGGGGGCTTCGACATGAGAACCAAAGCTAAAGCGCCGGAGTGGCTGTTGCGACCACTCCGGCGCTGTAGCGGACCCGGACTCCTATTTCGAGCCTGAAACCCCGGTGCCAGTCGCCATGGCGGTCGACTGCCCGGCACGAATCTGCAGCTCAGGGTTGCCCGGATCTGTTTGGAAACTCCAGTCAAAAATCACGTAGTCCCGGCCGACATGCGTCATGCGCAGCGCGCCATAGCGCACGGTCGAGCCTTCGACGATCTCGAACACGTAGCCATACGTCGGGACCGCTTGGATGGCATTCCGCGTGTACCCGATCTCCCGGGCGAAATCGATGCTCGTCAGATCCGCGACCTGCCCGTAGATCTGGATCCTCGTCCCGCTGAACACGGGCTCGATCCACATCGTATCGGCGGTGCCGCGTGTGATTCGGAAATCGACATCGGTGGCGCTCCCGCTCTGCACGAGGCCCAGCTCGGAGACCTGACCCCGGCTGTCGCCGTTCACATCGTCCCAGAAGCGGAAGCCCGCCTGGGTGCCGTTGACCTGCAGGGCGTACACCAGCGTGTTACGCGCGTCGGGACGGGGCGTATCCTGGCGCAGCGGCGACCACAGGCTTTCGTAGCCCTCCCGGCTCACCGCCGAGATACCGAAGCAGCGCGGCACGCCATTGCTCAGGGCGCTCGCCAGAAACTCCGGCGCCACGGTCGTGCCTTCGAGCAGCCAGTTTGTGCCGCAGCTACCGGCATCGAGATCGTAGCCGGTGCTGTAAATGCGGTACCACTTGAACCGTGCCGGCGCGTTGATGTACGAGCTGTCATCCCACTCGAGGTGGATTGCGCCGTTCAAGGAAATCGAAAACAGCCAGCCGGGCGAATCGAGCTGCAAACGCTCGTCCACCGTGATCGTGTTGCTGCTGCCGCTTTCCTCGCCGGCGTCGTTCAGGGCCGTCACGAGATACTGCAGATGGGGCACGCCGTTGTCGTGGAAGGTGTTCGAGCTGGTCTCGCCGCGCAGACCGAACGAGCCGCTGGTCGAGGAGCGGGAATAGATGCGATACCCGCCCAGATTCGCGTCGGTCACGTCGTCCCACATGAGCAGAATGCCGAGGGGGCGATAGGGATCGCCGCTGGGCTCGAGCTCATACGTCAGGTTGGCGGGAGTGGATGGGGCGCCGCCGCCGCCGCCGCCGCCGCCCGGGCCTATGACGGACGGCTGGCATGCGACAGTCGCCAGGAGAACCAAGGACACGAGCACGCGCATAAGAGCCTCTGGACGGGGGAACGCCAGAGGTGTAAGCACGCCCCATGCCCGAAGCGAAGTCGCTGATTGTTAGAGAGTTACCGCAGAGCCGACTGCGGCGATGTCTCCGCCAGAGGACAACGCCCGTCTAGCGCACGTAGGTGTTCTGGTCGTAGTCGAACTTGATGTCCGGCTGATCGGTGAGCGTGATGTTGAAGCTGAAAGAAAAGTTACCTGCCGCCGTCTTGTTGAAGCTGAAACTCGCATGCCAGCGTCGCAGATCGCGCTGGAACGAGAGGGAGTGATAGGGAAACTGCCGGGTACCCATGTCGTACGACGTGCTCCAGTTTGCCGTCCAGTTGCGCGTTGGACTGAAGGACAGATTCAGGTTGGTCGTCTGCCGCCCGGGGGCGTGGCGCAGCTGTGGCGTGGTGTCGCTGCGACTGCGCGAGCTCGACAACGAAATGCCGAGCGTAAAGCCTTTGCCCGCGCCGTAGCCCCCGCCCCCGCCCCCGCCCCCGCCGATTCCCATCCCTGGTACGCGCGGCCCGGATGGGATGCGCGAGCTTCCCTGGTAGCGACGGCAGTCAGCGGACGCACCCGCGCATTGTGTCGCGGTCGTGTCTGGCGTTGGCGCGGCGACGGGGTGCCCGCGCAACCCGAACAATCGGCCCAACCCCTGAAGCGTCGCCGGCGTCACCGTGAAGGACGCGGATATCGATTGCAGGAAAGGATCGAACTTCGCGGAATCGGTGCCGGCTTGCCCCTTCCAGAGATCGTGGGAGATCGACAGCTGAAAGCCCGGGACCAGCTCCGACAAGAACGTGTTTGAAAGTGTTTGAGTCTGCCAGCCGGTGTGACCAGGCTGCTTGGCCTGCTCGAAGTTGTAGCCGATGCCGCTCGTGCTGATGCTCAGCAGCCGGATCTTGCGCGGTTCCTTTTCGCTCGCGGTGTCACCCGCCGGCGGCTTCAACTTGGCCTCGAAGGTCTGTGAGAACCCGAGACTGATGGTCTGCTGCGGATCGGTGCGCGAGTTGAGCGCGCGACCGGTGGGGTCGATCGCGTGAGCGAATGCCTCCGACACCTGCACACCAGGAGCATACTGATAACTGACTTGCGGTGAGATGGAATGCCGGATGCGAGACAGGGGCCCGACGCCAGGAAAGAACCCGAAGAACGTCGGTGACACGCTCACGCTGAAGGCTGGACGCTTGCCCTGACGGATGAACTGACCGCCGGTGAACTGATTGCGGATCATGAACGGCCCGGCACTCGTCGTGTTCAGAATCCCCACGCTCGGCTGCAGTTTCCAGGTGCTGGGGAAAAACGACGGCAAGTTGATGCTCGTGTTCCAATCGACGCGCGTCTCGAAGGTCTCTCCGTACAGGACATGCCGGATGGCCCCGGTGGTGTCGCGAAGGTCGTACGCCTGACGGCCGTGGACCCTGACATCGGTCACACTGACGCTGTTCCCCCAGTTCCACCGGCCCAGCCGTAGCGGCGTGCTCAAGTTCATGGTCGTCCGGCGATTGTCGTTGAAGAGAGCCAGCGTGTCGGGCGCCACGCTGTCGCGGGGAACCCCGATCGTGTCCCCGGCAATCAGGAGCGTGCCGCTCGCGACGTGGAATTGCTGGTCATTGCTGAAGCTGAATCCCGGAGACCAGGTCATCCACGGCGTGATGTTCACCGAGGACGGCGTCAGGCTGATGGTCGGGAAGGTCTGGCTGACGTTCGCTGTCGACAAATCCTGTGAGCGTGTTCCGCCGATGTTCAGCGCGCCCCACGAAAACCGCTTGTCGAAGTTCAGACTCGAGCCGATCCGCGCCGTGACTTCCCAGGGGTTGAGCGAATTCTGCGTGATCAGCGTCCCGTTGGTCGAATAGTCGACGTGCGCGTTGAACGATGTGCGCGAGTTGAACCGCTGCGAGTGATTCCAGCCGATCCGTGAATTGACGCCCGGGCGATCGATCTGCGACATCCGCGAGTACGTGAGACTCCCGTCGACGAAGCGGTCGATCCAGTGATACTGCGCCTGGCCGTGAAACTGCACGTAGCGGTCCGCAAACCAGTCGCCCGACACGAGGACATCGACGTAATCGTTGACGGCGAAGTAGTAGCCGAAGTCGGAGATGTGCCGGGAGTAGCGGCGTGTTGGGCGCACAAGATCGTTCAATCCGAAATGCGGAAACAGAATGCCGCTGCGCCGGCCCCCACGAATATCATTGAAAATGAACGGCAGCCACATAATCGGGACGTCCCGGATGTACAACACCGCCGGCCGCGCCACCATCGTGCTCTTGTTGATCCATTTCGCCTGGCCCGCGGCAAAGTGGTAGTCGGGTACCGGCTGCGGATCGGACGTGATGACCGCCTTTGCGGCATACACCCGCCGTGAGCCGGAATCGGACGCGAGCCCGCGGCCGTGCACCAACCACGTGACGCCTCCTTGCTGAAAGTCGGTCAGCGCGTCCCGGACAGTACCGCGGCGCAGGCAGGTGTCGTACGTCATGCCCTCCCCGATGAGCACCGTGCCCTGATCGAACAGCTGCGGGTCGCCCGATGCGTCGAGCCGGCAGCTCGCCTCGTGGTAGCGAATCGAGTCGGCTTGCAGCTGCGTGCCGTCGCGCTCGACGTACGCTTCGCGCCGCAGGAAGATCGTCTGGCTGTCGCCTACGACGACGAACGTATCGGACATGTAGTGGGTGATCTGGAAGCCTTCGAGCTTGAGCAGCGAGTCCATCACGGCATCGGGCGGGGGAAACGAACGAGTGGGGCCGGTAGGCAGTCCGCTCTTGCGTGCCGTCGCGGTGTCCATGCCGCGGCGACCGCTGTCCGCCTGGGGCCCCCCCCCCGGCGGCTTGACGATCGCCGCCGTGTTACGCCGCGCCGGCGGGGGAGGAGGATTCTGCGCGTGCAACGACGTCCCTCCCAGACCAAGGACGAGCACCACCATGGTCGCCGCCGCGATCCGCCGCGCGCGCCTGCGGCTCGCGACCCACGCGCACCAGATGCTGAGCTCGTACAAGAGCAGCAGCGGTCCCAGCATCAGCATCATCGACACGGCATCGGGCGGTGTGAGGAGAGCTGCCAGGAAGGCGGCGATCACGATCGCGTAGCGCCGCTGCCGTCCCAGAAACTGCGGCGTCACGATGCCCAGCGACGCCAGGATCGTCACGACCAGCGGCAGCTCCGCCACGAGCCCGCAGCCCACGACGAACGGTACCGCCATGCCGAAGTAGCGGTCGATGGTGATCATGGCGGTCAGATCGGTGCGCTGGAAACCGAGCAGCACCTTGAGGGCGGCCGGCAGCAGCCATTGGTAGCAGGCAATCGCCCCGGCGAGAAACAGCACGACACCGACGGCGAGGGCGGGCACGGTCAGCCGCCGCTCGCGCTCGTAGAGCGCCGGCGACAGGAACGCCCAGATCTGATAGATGACGACCGGGGAGGCCACGAGACAGCCGAGCGCGAACGCCACTTTCAGCGTGAGCATGAACGGCTCGGCGGGGCTGGTGAAGACGAGGCGGCCACCGGGCAGATACGGCGCGATGGGCCGCTTCAGGATGTCGATGATGTCGATCTTGTCGAGGAGAACCCACCCGAGGACCGTCCCCACGACGATCGCGACGAGGCTCCAGAGGATGCGCCAACGCAGCTCCTCGAGATGGTCGAGAAACGGCATCTCACCGCGTGGCGTCATCGTTTGTACGGCCAGACCGCGTTACGGCTTGAGACGCTGCTGATTTTGCCGCGCGAGATCGGCCTCCGGCGAGCGCGGATACGTCGCGATCACCCGGGAATAGAAGGTCCGGGCCGTCGGCTTATCGCCTCGTTGCTCGGCGAGGAGGCCCTGCTTGTAGAGAGCTGACGGGGCGCGCGGCGATTTGGGATAGGTCTTCACGACTTGATCGTACACCGCCGCCGCGGAATCGGGTGCCGCCTGTTCGAAGCTTTCGCCGATGTAGAAGAGCGCATCGGGCGCGCGCTCATGGGTGGGAAAGACGCGCAGGAATTCCCGCAACCCCAGCCGGGCCGTCGCGAGGCTGCCACGGCGGTACTGCTGCAGCGAGATATCGTACATCTGATCGGGACCGGGCCCGGCAGGATTGCCCGAGGGCCCCACCGGCGCGCCTCCTGCCGTCGGAATTCCAGGATCCGGTTGCTGCGCTCGCGACTCGATCCGCGATCGCAGCTCCGTGATCCGCTGCTGGCTGACACCCGCGAGCTCCTGGAGGTTCGTGAGCTGTTGCTGAACCGCCAGCAGCTCGGTGCGCATATCGCCACGCATCTGGACGAGATACGCCTGCTGGGTCGCGAGCCCCTGCTGCAGCAGCCGGACGGTGGCCAGGATCGTGTCCCGTTCCGCCGCCCGTGCCGCGTCACTCCGGGCGAGGTCGGCCTGCAGCGCCTGAACCTGGAGCTCGACCTTCCGGACGTCGCCTTTCAGCGCGCAGCCGGCGACGAGCCCCAGGGCTACGACGCACGCACTACGGACGGCGGAGGTTGTCGCCACCGCTGATCGCCTCGAACTCGTCACGCCGGTTTTGCGACCAGGCGGACTCGTCGTGACCGTCCACGGCCGGCCGCTCCTCGCCCCACGACTGCGTTTCGATGCGGCCCGCATCGATGCCGTGGCTTACGAGGTACTGCTTCGCGGACTGCGCGCGGCGATTGCCGAGCGCCAGGTTGTACTCATCCGAGCCGCGCTCGTCGCAGTGCCCGCCGATCCGGATCCGCAGATCGGGATTGGCCTGCAAAATCGCGACCTTCTGATCGAGCGCACCCATGTCGTCGCCGCGGACGTTCGACTTGTCGAGGTCGAAGTGGATCACCGCGGCAAGCGTGGTCCGAACCTCATCGCCCGCGCGCGCGAGTGCGGCGAGAGAATCCGACCGCCGCAGCGCCGCGATGCGGTCCGCTTCCTCGCGGGCCTGCCGGTCGCGCTCGGCCTGTGCCGCAGCTTCCGCTTCTTGGCGCGCCCGCTCGGCAGCGGCCGCCGAATCGCCGTTGGGCGTCGGATTCTGTGGCGCCGGAGGGCCGCCACACGACGAGCCAATCAATACGGCAGCGCCCAAGCCCAGCGCGAGGAGCAACGATACCGATTTCATCCTGTCTCTCCGATCAGGGGGTGGTAGATGGGGCCTCCGACAGCCGTGGAGACCAAGCCGGCAAACGCGCCCCGCTCTGCTGCAGCAGTGGCCGAATTCGGCCGGTGTCGAGATCGATGATCCACAACTGGCGGTAGCCCGACCGGTCGGAAACAAAGGCGAGATGACGGCTGTCGGGAGCCCAAGTCGGATCCTCGTTGCGCCCCACCGAGGTGAGCTGCCGGACCGTGCGTGTCCGCACGTCGAGCACGAACACCTGCAGGGTGCCCGCCACGTCCCGGTGAAATGCCACCGATTGCCCGTCGGGCGACCACTCCGGCGCATTGGACGACCCGGTCACACCGTAGTCGAATGGTGCGAGCAGCTGCTGGTCCGTTCCATCCGCCGCCATCACATAGATCTGCGGCAGACCCGGGCGCGTCGAGACAAATGCAATGCGCTGCCCGTCAGGGCTGAACGTCGGGGACAAGTTGTCTGAAAAGCGCCCCACGGTCAAGCGGCGTAAGCAACAGTTGTTCTTGATGTTAATTGTGTACAGGTCGGTCCCCTCCTCCGTCGCGCGGCTGAACGCCAACGTTTGGGCGTCGGGCGAAAATGCGGGAGTGAAATCGAGGGCCGACCCAGTCGTCGACACGGGGGTGCGCTTCCCTGTGGCCATCTCCTGCAGATAGAGCCATCCCTTTCCAGCCTGGAACTCCATGTAGGCAAACTGTCTGCCGTCCGACCCCCACGCGGGCGACATCGCCTGGCGATTCGTCGACGACACGAGCTTTTGATCGGCGCCATCCTGATCGATCTGGTACACCTTCCCGTCTTTGACGAACAGGACGCGCGTGGCCGCGATTCCCGGCGTGCCGATCGCAGCCTGCAGCGCCTGATCGGCGAGCCGATGGACGGCCTGGCGGAAATCGGGATCGCCCGGGCGAGGCAGTTTGACGCGCAGCGTGCGGCGAATGCCCGCAGTCGCGATGTCGTGGAGCGTGGCGACGGTGGTGTCGCCCGCGACGGTGATGTCGAGCGCGAAATCGGCACCGAGCGCCTGATACAACGGATAGTTGAGCGTCCCGGCCTGGGTGCCGCCCGTGGCTGCGGTTCCCGTTGCGGGCCGCCGCGTACTCGTCCCGCGCGGCGCGGTTGCCGAGGTCGTGAGCCGAATCGAGTCTCCGCCGGGAAGCGTGATCACTTCAAAGCGGTCGCTGTAGTCGAGATCGCGCGCGACCATCCCACGCACGGAATCGAGCCCCATCCCGGTGCGCGGCAACATCACCAACCCTGGACGCACCCCGGGTCGATAGATGATACCGATGCGGACGCCGCGATCGATGGCTGAGGTGTCCTGTACGACGGTCAGTAACACCGCGAGCAAGACCGGCGTCATTGGCGCTGCCCCGAGAAATAGAACCGAATGAACAGCACGTCGGCTGACCAAGCCGGCGGCAACGGTCCAAACGCCTTGAACCGTCCCGCCTCCTCAATCGCGCCCTGCGCCTCAAGATCGAACGTGAAGCTGCCGGAGCGATGAATGAACTGGATATCGGTGATCGAGCCGTCCCGATGAATGAGGAATCCTATCTCCGCCTGGAGCGCCGTTGCACCGTATGGGCGTTGCCAGCGCCGCGCAATCTCGATGACGATGTTGTTGGTGTATTCCGGAAACGGGAACGCAACTCCCTCAGTGGAAACGGTCAATGGATCGTTGCCCGTCGAGGGCTTCTCGCCCGGCAACGGCTGCGTCGTCGGCGTGGTCCGCGGCGCCGCCTCGCGGTGCGTCTGATCCTGCGTCGGCGGCGGCGTCGCGCGCGAGACGGTGCTTTGCGGGCGCTTGACGGCCGGAAGCGGCGCCGGTTTTTCCTCGGCCGGACGCTCGAAGGCCTCGGGCGCCTTGCGCGCCTCGAGGTCGGCGGCCGGTGCAGCGATCAGCCGCACTCGATAGGTCGGCGGAAGCCGCTTCGGTCCACTGCGCGTGCCGAACAGCAGCACGATCAGCAGCCCGTGAACGACGAGCGTGCCCGTCATCGCCATGCCTACGGGGGCCGGAGTGCGGCCGCGTCCTCTCATCGATTGATCGTCTCCGGTTCGGCTACGAGTCCCACGTCCTGGACGCCTGCGCCGCGAATCACCGCGAGGACCTGGACCACGCGAGCGTAGGCGACTCGACCATCGGCCCGCAAATACACCCCCGTGGGCCGTTTCGTTCGCACAAAGGCTGGAAACATGGCCTGGAAATCGTCATACGAGAGCCCCGTCTGATCGAGATAGATCTTCCCGTCCATATCGACCGTGACGATCAGCCCCTGTTTCGGCTCGATGGCGCGCACCTGCGCGCGCGGCAGCCGCACATCGACACCGCCCTGCATGATCGGCGCGGTGATCATGAAAATGATGAGCAGCACGAACGCGACGTCCACGAGCGACGTCACGTTAATGTCGGCGTTGAGCGGCAGCTCTCCGTGTCCGCGGAGGCCAGCACCACTGCTGCCGAGGAGTCCTGCCATTAGATCCGTCCTTCCCGGGCCAGCGTGCCGACGATCTCCTGCGCGAAGCCCTCGAGCTCGCCGGCGAACAGCCCCAGACGATTGACGAAGAGGTTGTAGGACATGACCGCCGGCACGGCCACCGCCAGGCCGCCGACGGTGGTGACCAACGCCTCTGCGACGCCGGGCGCGACGGCCGTGATGTTCCCCGAGCCACCGACCGCGATCCCGATGAACGCGTCCATGACGCCGAGCACCGTACCCAGCAGGCCGAGCAGCGGGCTGACCGACCCGAACGTCGCGAGCCAGGGGATGAAACGCGCGGCCGTGTCCCGCTCCGCCGCCACTTCTTTCGCGAGTACCATGCGGAACGCTTCGAGCTGGGTCGGCGTGAGCGTGCCGGATGACGCGGCCGCTCCACCCGCTGGGTTGGCCGGTCCCCCCATACCTTTCAGGCTTCCCGGTTTCAGCTCCGAAAAGAAGTGGACGGCCTCGCGCAGCAGCCGGTTATACGGGGACGCCGGCAGCCGCATGGCGGCGTGATACGCCTCCTCGAGGCGCGGTGCCTTCTCCACTTCGGCGAGAAAGCCGTCGCCGAGCTGTCGCATCCGGCGGAATTGCCACCACTTCAGAACGATCAGATACCATGACACGAGCGAAAAGACGGCGAGCACGGCCAGCACAAACTGCGTTTCGCGGCTGGACGTGAGCACCAGCTCCCACGGCGTCGTGGGGATCGCCCCTCGGACCTGAACGAGCACTTAACCTCCTCGATATCCCTGCGGGTGTGCCTGATGCCAACGCCACGCGCTGCTCAGGATTTCCTCCAGACTCGAATGCGATGCACGCCACCCGAGCAGCGTCGCCGCGCGGCCCACCGCCGCGACCAACTCCGGCGGATCGCCGGGCCGGCGCGGCCGCTCCACCGTCGGCACCGCCCGCCCAGTCACGCGGCGCGCCGCGTCCACGACCTCGCGGACGGAGCGGCCCGTGCCAGTGCCCAGATTCAATGCGACCGTGGCGCCACCATCGAGCGCCACGTCCAGCGCTCGCAGATGCGCGTCGGCGATATCGGCGACGTGGACATAATCCCGAATCGCCGTCCCGTCTGGTGTCGGATAATCGGTGCCGTACACCTCGAGCGCCTCACGGTTGCCGAGCGCCGCGGCGAACACGTTCGGGATCAGATGCGTCTCCGGATCGTGGTCTTCTCCCCGTTCCTCCGTGGCACCTGAGGCATTGAAGTAGCGCAAGCTCACCACTCCCATGCCGTGCTGCGGCGCGACTTCGGCCAGTAACCGCTCGTAATCGCGCTTCGTCTCACCATACGGATTCACCGGCTGCTGCGGCGTATCTTCCGTTATGGGAACCTTCGGTGGATGACCATACACCGCGCACGACGACGAGAAGACGAAACGGCGGACTTTCGCCCGAGCGGCCGCCTCCAACAGTACACGGGCGGCCGTCACATTGTTGGCCACGTACTTGCGAGGCTGGGCGACAGATTCCGCAACCAAGGCGAAGGCGGCCAGGTGGATGATTGCCTCGATTCGCTCCTTTTGGAGCAGCGACTCCACCAGCTCGCGGTTGCCGATCCCGCCTTGAACGAAGCCGGCGCCCCGCGCGACCGCCTGGCGGTGTCCGGTGCTGAGGTCGTCGAGGACGACGACCCCGAAGCCCCGCTCGAGAAGTTGGTCTACGACGACGCTGCCGATGTACCCGGCCCCGCCGGTCACGAGGATCCGCGTCATGCGGGTGGCTCCATTCCGAAGAGCCGGCGTACGGCCTCGAGCAGACCGTACCCGTGGCCTTCTTCCGCCGCCTTCTTCAGGGCGATCGTGGGTTGGTGCAGGAACTTGTTCAGCAACGCCTGACTGAACTGCTCGACCTGGGCACGATCCTCCGGACTCAGGTGATCCAGCTCACGCAGCGCCCGCTCCAGCTCGGTGGCGCGCACATGATCCATGCGGGCGCGGAGCTCCTTGATGGCCGGCACGACACCGAGACCGCCATACCACGCCCAGAACAGATCGGTCTCCTCTTCCACGATCCGCTCGGCGGCGGGAATCTCATCGCGGCGCCGCGCGGTCGCTTGCGCCGCCACCGTCTGCAAATCGTCGACGTCGTACAGGAACACGTTCTCGAGCTGCGCGATCGCCGGATCCACGTCGCGCGGCACCGCCAGGTCGAGAATGCAGAGCGGCTTCCCGCGCCGCGCGCCGAGGATCGCTCCCACCCGCTCCCACGTGACCACCGCGTGCGGCGCGGCGGTCGAGCAGAGGGCGATGTCCGTGGTGGCGAAGTGCGGCCACGCTTCCTCCAGCGACACCGCTTTACCGCCCAGCCGCTCGGCGATTGCCCGGGCGCGCTCCTGCGTTCGATTCGCCACGAGAGTGACCTGCACGCCCTGGTCGCTGAGACAGGTCGCCGCCAGTTCGGCCATGTCCCCGGCGCCGAGTATGAGTGCGCTGCGGCCGGCGAGATCGCCGAAGATTTTTCCCGCGACCGCCACGCCTGCCGACGCCGCGGACGCCGTCCCCATCCCCAGGCCCGTTTCGGTGCGGACGCGTGACCCGACGTGTAGTGCCGTCTGAAACAGGCGGTGCAGCACCGGACCGGCTTGCGCGCGCGAAGCTTCCCAAGCCTCCCGGACCTGTCCCTGGATCTGCG
>Ga0307290_10000283_pt1 | contig 18690 bp, 19 predicted proteins | sample ER_DNA_144_FD_194472 | JGI IMG/M metagenome (GOLD analysis project Ga0307290, IMG submission 194472) | Bulk soil microbial communities from the East River watershed near Crested Butte, Colorado, United States - ER_DNA_144 | ecosystem: Environmental > Terrestrial > Soil > Floodplain | place... | reverse complement strand
TTCGATCTCTTTTAGGTTTCTGAGCGTGTAATCAGTCATGGCTCTGTCCTACCCTTCCTGCCCGATGTCTCACCTTCCGTGGCCTCGCGCCCGCCCGAAAGGGTCGAAGCACGAGGTCGTTATGCTGGCGTTTGATGCCTGAGCCTGTGTTGACCGGCGGTTGTCTCTGCGGCGGCGTTCGCTTCGAGCTCTCGGAGCCCCCCGTCTCTGCCGGCTACTGCCACTGCACACGGTGCCAGCGCCGAACCGGGACGGCCGCTTCAGCTTCGGCCCGGATCGCCCCAGGATCGCTGCGGATCACGGCGGGGGAGGAGCTGGTCCGGTCGTACGAGCCGCCGTCAGGAGGGTTCCCCAAGGACTTCTGTTCCGCCTGCGGGTCTGCACTCTGGAGCCGGGATCCAGAGGACTCGGAGGTGAGCGGGGTCAGGATGGGGGCGTTCGACACCGATCCCGGCGTCCGCCCCGCACACCGCCAGTACGTCGCCTACGCGGCGTCGTGGGAGCCCGTTCCCGATGACGGGCTGCCCCGATATCCCGAATCAAGACCCTAACTCATCGGCGGGGAGCTCAGCCTGGAGCTCACGTGCGAAGGAGCCGCCGCCGACGAGCTTTTCGGCGCCAGAGCCGGCTCGCGACCGAAGCTCGCGGTCCGAGGTGACCAGCCAGAAGCTCTCTCCGCGCTCCCCATAGGCGCTCGCCTCCCTCGCCAGCCAGTCGTCGGCGCTCTCGCCTTTCGTGCCGACCACCTCGATGTTCGCGTCGCAGTCTGGAGGCGGCCCATCGAACACGACGACCGGGGTCAGGCCCATCCGCTCTGCCCACGCTGCGGTCCGCTGGCACAGCTCGGCCTTCGTCAGATTTGGCCAAACCGAGCGCCGGACGTTCTCGGCGTCGACCAGCACACGCGTTGCCACGGAAGGCATGGTAGTCCTGGCCTTGAAATGTGCGGACAGTCATTTACGCTGTTTGGCATGGCCACTGTAGTTGAGCTCGCCCGGCACGCAGGCGTCTCGGTCGATCTGGTGGTCCGCGTGCTCAGTGGCGAGCCGGTCAGCGCTCAGGCGTCGGACCGTGTCGAGCAGGCCATCGAGGATCTGGGCCGTCCCGGCCGGCCGGCTCGAAGCGGCGAGCTCGTCCCGCAGTCCCATGAGGAGCTCAATGAGGTGCGGCTGCTCGAGCGGTTCACCGAGGCGGCCTCCAGGGCGGTTGCTTCCGACCTGCCGGAAGGAGTCGGCAGCGTCGTCTACGAACTGCTTCGGGTCGAGGTGCGGCCGGTTGCTGACACGGTGGCGCAACTTGCCACGCTCTTCGACGGTCTGCTCCAGCGCCTCGACCAGCTCACCGCCGAGGTCGAGGTGCAGCGCCGGGAGCGCCTCGAAGATGTCGAGCTCTTGACCGAACTAGCGACCTCGGGCTGGCGGAATGTGGACCGGAGGCTCGGACGGCTCGAGAAGATGGTCGAGAGGCAGCAAGCGCCGGCGTCCAATAGTTCTCCGGTGGCCCGGTTCCCCGACCGTCGGCCGGCGGCCGTCAAGGAGTAGCGCGGGCTTAGCTGCTGCTGGCGTGGTCGACACGCCGCGCCTCGGCCTGCTCCGCTCGGCGCAACGTTTCCTGGGCACGGCGCATGAACGTCTCTGCGTTGTCCTCGGGCAGAAGCTCGAGGAGCCCTGAGACGAGGTCGAGCTTCGAGCCATCGTGCTCGATGCGTGGCCCGAGGGCGAACTGAAGTCTTCGGTGGAGATGCTCGGCCTCGCGCAAGCCGACCTCCGGGAGGATGATGGCGAAGCAGCCGTTTCCGAGATAGCAGGAGACGTCCGCGCCTCGCACCGCGGAGAGAACGCGGCGGCCGACTGTCGTGAGGAGCGACGTTCCTCCGTCTGTGACGTCGAGCCGGAAGAGGAGGAGCGCCAACTGCCGCTCGTACCGACGCGCTCGGGACACCTCGCGAGCGAGCCGCTCGTCGAAGTAGCGCTCGTTCTGGAGGCCGGTCACCGGATCCATGTCCGCGAGCCGGCGAGCCTCCTCGTAGCGTCGCGCGTTTTCGATGGGAGGGCCGAATGATGCTACGAGCTCCTCCAAAAGATCTACCTCGTCGACCCCGGGCTCGCGCTCGGTGCGTCGCCAGAAGACAGCGAGTGTCCCCGTCCGGGTCGGTTTGCCGTCGAAGAGGGGAACTGCGATCCCGCCCATGAGGCGGAACTCGTCGTTCGCCATCTCCTCTTCGGTGTACCTGTACCGGATCGTGACGGCGCGCGCCTGGCTCACGTCAGGCGGGAGCCCGATCAGCTGTTGCGAGGACTCTGCATTCGACAGACCGTACGTCTCCACGATCGGAGCGTTGTCGCCTTGCTCCAGCACGATCATCGCAGCGTCGCACTTCGTCTGCTGTGCAGCGGCCTCGAGCGCACGGTGGATGACGTCGTCGAAGTCGAGCGAGGCCCCCATTTCTCCGAGGTGGCGGAATCGTTCGGCTTCGTGACGCGCCGCCTCGCTCTCTTCTCGCGCCAGGTCGCTCTCCAACCGCGCTTGCGCGAGGGTCACCGTCAGCTCGGCGACGATCTTCTCGGTCTGGGCGGTTGACTCCTGTACCTGCGCGAGCTGGCGCGCGGCCGCACGCCGCCAACGGACGAAGAGGAGGAGCGCCGCCAGGAGGATGAGCGCCGTGAATGCGGCCGCGCCGATCGCCGCCCACGTGGTGCTATCGCCGATATCGCCCTCCCGTTGAACGGCTTGCGAACCCTGTCCCTCTACGGAGAATAGTGGTGTTTTGGCGATTTTCCAGGGCCCGCGCGGCATCGACTCCGACGAGATAGGGTCGCTGGGTGAGGATCAAGGCCGCCGTTTTGGAGGAGTTCGGGGTCCCGCTCGCAGTCCAGGAACTGGACCTGGCGGCGCCGAAGGGCGGCGAGGTGCTGGTCAGGCTGGTCGCTTGCGGGGTCTGCCACACCGATCTGTACACGGCCTCGGGGGCTGACCCCTCCGGTTACGCACCGACCGTGCTCGGCCACGAGGGCGCCGGTGTCGTGGAGGACGTTGGCGAGGGCGTCACCTCGCTCTCGCCGGGCGATCACGTCGTGACCCTCTTCTCCCCGCAATGCCGCGAGTGCATCCACTGCCTGAGCGACCGGACCAATCTCTGCCTCGCGATCCGGGAGATGCAAGGGCAGGGGTATCTCCGGGACGGAACGACCCGCCTTTCCCGGGACGGCGAGCCGGTCCGGCATTTCATGGGCACCTCGACGTTCGCGGAATACACGGTCATGCCCGAGATCGCACTCGCGAAAGTGTCACCCGAGGCGCCTCTCGCAGGCGCGTGCCTGTTCGCATGTGGGCTCTCGACAGGCCTCGGCGCGGCCATGAACACGGCCAAGGTCTCGCCCGGATCGACGTGCGCGGTCTTCGGGGCGGGGATGGTCGGACTGGGAGCGGTCGCCGGCTGCCGCCTCCAGGGTGCCGAGCGGATCATCTGCGTTGACCTCTCGCCGGGTCGGCTCGAGCTGGCACGGGGCCAGGGAGCCACGGACCTCGTCGAGGGCGGGCTCGACGCCGTTCAGCAGATCCTCGAGCTAACGGGCGGGTTTGGAGCGGACTACACCTTCGAGGCGACCGGAAACGTGAACGTGATGCGCGAGGCGGTCGAGGCGGCGCGGATGGGCTGGGGTCTCTGCACGGTGGCCGGCGTGGCCGGAAAAGGAGAGACACTCGACGTCGTCCCCCGGCTTCTCATCACCGGAAGGCGCATCGCGGGCTCGTCCTTCGGCGGCGTCAAAGGCCGCGATCAGGTTCCGCAGCTCGTCGACCTCTGGCTGGCCGGCGAGATCGACGTCGACCCGTTCATCTCCCACAGGATTAGGCTGGCGGATGTGAACCGGGGTTTCGAGCTCATGGAGGCGCAGGACGGGATCAGGAGCGTGGTCGAGTTTTGATCCTCGAGCGCACCGAGCACCCGGACTGGCTCTCGAATGCCTACCTCGTCGCCGAGGGCGAGGGCGGCAACGGCGTTCTGATCGACGGGAACGGTGTCGCGCAGCCGCTCCTCGACCGCATCGAGCGCGATCGAATCGTGATCACCGACGTTCTTTGCACCCATTCGCACCAGGACCATGTGGACGGCATCAAAGAGCTCGCGCGGCGGTTCGGCGTCCCGGTCCGGGCGCATCCGCTCGCCGCCGGATCGCTGGGCGCGGAGCCGATGTCCGACCGCCAGGCGATTCATTCGGGCTACCTTGAGATTCGTGCGCTCGAAACGCCCGGCCACTGCTCTGATCACCTCGCCTTCGTCGTCGGGGAAGACGATTGCTTCACGGCGGACGTGCTCTTCAAGGGCACCGTCGGCGGCACCGGAAGTGGGAGCTTCCAGGAGCTCAGGGAGTCGATCATGGACCGGCTCATGCGACTCGAGCCTGAAACCCGCGTGCACCCGGGCCATCGAGAGCCGACGACGATCGGCCGCGAGTGGGAGTCGAATCCGTTCGTCCGCGTCTGGCGCGGCATCGACGAGGAGCTCTCCGAGCCCTGCAAAGTTCGAGGTGAGGACGCAACCCTCGTTCTCTGGGCGCCCGACTACGACGGTGGGCACAAGGCCTGGGTCCGTTATCCGGACGGCCGCGACGCGATCGTCGGCGGTTCGCAGGTCGAGCGCTAGGAAGGATTGGAAGGGTCAGGAGACAATCCGTTTGATTCGATCCTCCGAAGTACCTCTGGAAAGCTGCGACGCGACCAAAGGAGCCGCATGAAATACCGAACTTCCGCGTGCATCGTCCTCCTCTTCACGCTCGTCGCCCTCATCGCGGCGGGGTGCGGCGGCGGCAGCGACAACAGCTCGTCGAGCAACGACACGGCTGCCGACACCGGTGGTGCTGCCGACACCGGTGGTGCTGCCGACACCAGTGGTGGCTCAGGTGGGGAGACCCTCCAGCTCGCGGCCGATCCGAGCGGCGCGCTGAAGTTCGATCCGACCGCGCTCGAAGCCACGGCCGGCCAGGTCACGATCGACTTCACGAACGACTCCTCCGTCCCGCACAACGTCACGATCGAGGGCAACGGGATCGAGGAGGTCGCAAGCGACACGGTCACAGGGGACAAGTCCTCCGTGAGCGCCGATCTGCCGGCGGGGACGTACACGTTCTACTGTTCGGTGGACGGCCACAAAGCGGCCGGGATGGAGGGCACGCTCACGGTCAAGTAGGGCGTCGGCTAGGGTGTCGCCCGTGTCACGGGCCACCCTGCACACGAACCACGGCGCGATCGAGGTCGAGCTCTTCGACGAGGACGCGCCGCGGACCGTGGAGAACTTCTTGAAGCTCTCGCGTGAGGGGTTCTACGACGGCGTGTCATTCCACCGTGTGATTCCGGATTTCATGATCCAGGGCGGTGACCCGACCGGCACCGGGTCGGGTGGGCCCGGTTACACCTTCGAGGACGAGCAGAACGACCACGGCGTTGACCGCGGTGCCGTCGCGATGGCCAACAGCGGCCCGAATACCAACGGCAGTCAGTTCTTCGTGGTCACCGCCGAGTCGTGCCCGTGGCTGAACGGGAAGCACACGGTCTTTGGACGTGTGACCGACGGGATGGACGTCGTCGACGAGATCTCCCAAATCGATCGCGATGCCGGCGATCGGCCGCGTGAGCCCGTGACCATCGAGCGCGTCGAACTTACAGAAGAGCACTAGCGGATCCCTCGTTCGAGGGACGTCCCGGGCGGCCGGTGCGGGCGATCTTCTCGAGGACATGACTGCAGCTACCCTGCATCGCGGGGCCCTGATCGGCGCTTCCATCCTGACCTTCGGGCTCGTCTTCGCTGGGTTCCTCACGCTGGAGACCCCGGGCCTCGGGCTCGCGAACTTCTACTACTTCGCGGTGGCGCTCGTTGCGCTTGCCCTCGGGCCGTACTTCGGCGCGGCCGCGGGAGGCGCTGCGGCGGGTCTCTACGCGCTCGGAATCATCCTGAACGACAGTCTGCCGACGGCCGAAGTCCTCGCCCAGAGCGCCTGGATCCGGCTTGTAACCTACGCCGGCATCGGTTTCCTGATCGGGTCCTTCGCGCAGCGAAACCAGGAGCTCGTCGTCCAGCTCCGGCTTCTCGCCGAGCGGGACGCTCTCACCGGGCTCCCGAATACCCGGGGCTTCGAGGCCGCTATGAGCCGGCGGCTCACGGAACGCCGATCGTTCGCACTCCTCCTCGGAGACATGGATGGGCTGAAGCTCATCAACGACAGCCGTGGCCACGCGGAAGGGAACCAAATCCTTCAGCGTCTTGCGGTCGTGCTCGGTACCACGCTTCGCGCCGAGGACGAGGTGGCACGGGTCGGCGGCGACGAGTTCGCAGTGCTGAGCTCGGTGCGCTCCAGCGAAGAGGCTGGCCAACTGGCGGAGCGCCTGGAGGCGGCCGTCGCGGCCGAAGGAGCCAGGATCACCTTTGGCTGGGCGGTCTCGCCAGGCGAGGGAGTGGAGGCGCTCACACTCTTCCGGGCCGCCGACCAGCGTCTCTACGAGCGGAAGTCCGGTCGGGGTCGAAACCGCTACGGGGAGACCCTCCGCCTCGCAGCGCCGGCAACCGGACAGGGGTAATCCCAGAAGCGCGGCCCGTGGCTCGGCTAGTCTTGCCGACACCGGCGCTCGAGCGGCGCGAACGGGGTTTTCATGCCGAGACACATGACAACACGCAGGTTTCTTAGCGCGCTCTCTGGCTTGCTCCTCGCCGGCTCGGTTGCCGCTCCTGCCTCGGGCGCACTCCGCCTTGCGCCGGTCGCCTCGGGGTTCTCGAACCCCGTGCACCTCGCGTCTACACGGGCTTACGCGGGCCGTCTCTACGTCGTCGAGCAGGGTGGGGTGATCCGGATCGTCCAGGACGGGCAAGTGCGGCCAACCCCGTTCCTGAACATCTCCGATCTCGTCTCCTGCTGTGGCGAGCAGGGTCTCCTGGCGCTCGCTTTCCACCCGCGCTTCGCCCAGAACCATCGTGTATTCGTCAACTACACGAACCGGGCGGGAGACACCCGTGTCGTCGGATTCCGGACGAACGCGAGCGGCACGCGGGCACTACGTCCGACCCTGAGGGTCTGGCTCAGGGTGGACCAGCCGTACAGCAATCACAACGGCGGTCAGGTCGCGTTCGGGAACGATGGGCGCCTCTATGTCGGGATGGGTGACGGAGGGTCGGCAGGCGATCCGGAGAATCGCGCACAACGCCTTACGACCCGCCTCGGCAAGCTCCTGCGCATCAATGTCGACCGGGCCGGCGCAAAGGCCGTGATCGTCGCGCTTGGGTTCCGCAACCCCTGGCGCTTCTCGGCCGACCCGCGAACAGGGCTCTTCTACCTCGCCGATGTCGGGCAGGGCGACTGGGAGGAGATCGACGTCTTCAGGCCGACTGCCCGAGGGCTCGAGAATTACGGCTGGCGGGTCTACGAGGGGAACCGGCACGTGTACGACAACTCGAGAGGGCTCCGCCGTCCGAGCGTCCTCAAGTGGCCGATCCACGAGTACAGCCACGGCGCAGGGCGCTGCTCGGTCACAGGCGGGTTCGTGGGCCGCGGCAGCGGTGTCCCGTCCAGTGCCCGCGGCCGGTACTTCTTCGGTGACTACTGCACGGGAGACGTCTGGAGCTTCCGCTGGGCGCGCGGGCACAAGAGCGGTTTCCGCCGCGAGCCCTTCACCGTTCCCGGGAACCTGTCCTCATTCGGCCTCGGCCCGAACGGGGCGATCTACCTCCTGTCGCACAACGGCGGCTCGATCTACCGCCTCGCCGTCGGGTAGGAACCGGTCGGCTCGATAGGGCGTAGATACGGTGAATCCATGCGCGCCACCGTGCTTCTCATGCTGTTCGCGCTCGTGCTCGTCCCCAGTTGCGCCGGAGCCGGCGACTCTGCTCCCGAGCCGGCGACGGGGTCGGAACCTCCGGTCGAAACCCGGTCTTCTTCCGGAGGGATCCGCCTTGTCGCTGTTGCCCGCGGGTTTGACAGCCCGGTCCACGTGGCCGCGGCGCCCGGTGATCCGGACCGGCTGTACGTCGTCGAGCAGGCGGGCCGCATACGGATCGTTGAAGGCGGCCGAGAGGTTGCGAAGCCGTTCCTCGACGTGACGAGCGAGGTCGTGAGCGGTGGGGAGCAGGGCCTCCTGTCCGTGGCGTTCCATCCGAACTACCGAGAGAACGGCCTGCTCTACGTCGACTACACCGACCTGAACGGTGATACGCGGGTCGTGGAGTACAGGGCGCTCGACGACCGGACCGCCGTCGACCCCGCGACCGGGCGTGTCGTGCTCGCGATCGACCAGCCGTACTCGAACCACAACGGCGGCCAGCTGGCTTTCGGCCCCGATGGACGGCTCTGGGTTGGGATGGGAGACGGAGGCGCTGGCGGCGACCCAGAGAACCGAGCCCAGGACCTCTCGAGCCTCCTCGGCAAGCTGCTGACGCTGGACGTCTCCGAGAGTAGCCCGGACCCGGAGATCGCCGCGTACGGGCTCCGGAACCCGTGGCGCTTCTCGTTCGACCGTGAGACCGGAGACCTTTGGATTGGCGACGTGGGGCAGGGGGATTTCGAGGAAGTCGACCGGCTGCCGCGGGACGAGGTCGGGAACCTCGTCAACTTCGGGTGGGACGCGTTCGAGGGCGACGCGACGTACGAGGAGAAGGAGCCGAACCCGGAAGGCAGCCTGATGGGCCCGGTTGCGGTCTACGACCACGGCGAGGGGTGCTCCGTGACAGGCGGCTTCGTCTATCGCGGCAGCGAGGTGCCGGCGCTGGAGGGCCGCTACGTCTACGGCGATTACTGCAGCGGCTCGATCTGGAGTATCGCCGCTGACGGTGCGAGGGAGAGCGTCCGGAAGGAGGCGATCCAGGTCGACGGGCTGACGTCGTTCGGCGAGGACGGCCGCGGCGAGCTCTACGCCGCTTCGTCAACGGGGACGATCTACCGGATCGGAGCCGCGTAGGGTCCTACGGCGTGCGCTACCAGTTCATCGACTGCCGCTGGGAGCTCGGCAACCCAGACCGTGGCCGCGGGTTCTGGCTCGCCGGCCACATACCGGGCGCCAGCTTTCTCAACGTCGAGCGGGAGCTCTCTAGCCCTCCGTCCCCGGTTGGGGGCCGCCATCCGCTTCCCGGCCCGGAGCAGTTCGCAGAAGCGGCGGGGCGGGCGGGAATCGGCGAGGACGTCTTCGTGGTCGCATACGACCAGGGCATGAGCGGGGGAGCGGCGCGCCTGTGGTGGCTCCTGCGCCACTTCGGGCATCCGCAGGCGGCGGTGCTCGCCGGCGGGCTTGCGGCCTGGCGAGGGCCCCTCGAGGAGGGTGAGGCGGTTGTCGTGCGCGAAGAGTTTGCACCCTCGGCGCCACGGGCGGACACGATCGAGGCGGAGGAGCTCGAGCGGCGGCTCGGCGAGCCGGGGGTCGTCGTCGTCGATGCGCGTGCGCCGGAGCGCTACCGGGGCGAGGTGGAGCCGATCGACCCGGTGGCCGGACGGATCCCGGGCGCGGTCAACGTCCCCTATGTAACCGCAACTTCCTTTCCGGCGGACGTGCTCGAGGCCGAGGAGATCGTGGTTTATTGCGGGTCGGGAATCACCGCATGCGTCGATCTCCTCGCCCTGGCAGCCGCCGGGCGTGAGGACGCCAAGCTCTACGCGGGCTCGTGGAGCGACTGGTCGAGCCGAGGGCTACCGGCCGAGCAAGGCTAGGCGCCTCGAGTCGGCGGGCGGCAGTCGAGTCAGCCGGCCGCGGGTATTCCCCCGGGGGACCCCCTGGTTACTGGTTCCCCCGCGTCGAGCGTAGCGCCGGCTAGCGCGCGTGAGGCGCGCGGTTCGTGCCGGTGTGGTGTCGTTAGGCGTCCGGCATCGGCACGGATTCGTCCGTCGTGAAGACGCCGAATGGGTTGCCCTCCGTGTCGATGCAATGGGCGAACCACCCGATCTCGGGAATCGGTGTCTTCTCGGTCGTCACCTGCCCACCCAGCTCGCGCACCCGGTCGGTTGTCGCCTGGACGTCGTCGACGTCGAAATAGACGATCAGCCCGCGCTCCTGGTTTTCCGACGCATAGAGCCCGGCGGTCGGATTGCCGCCGACCTCCGCCATCGTGTACTGCATTGGGCCCTCCACGTCGCGAAACTTCCAGCCGAGCAGCGACTCCCAAAAGCCACGCGCTCGCTCGAGGTCCCCCGAACGAATCTCGAAGTGCGTGATTCCGCCCATGTCCCCTCCTTGTCCTCTAGCCGATCGGAACGTTGACCGTATCCCCGAAGACGTCAGATTGGGGGTCTTGTTGGTAGCGCCGGTAGACGGCCAGCGCCACGGCCAGATCCTGGACGGCGAGACCCGTCGAGTCGAAGATCGTGATCTCCTCGTCCCCGCGGCGCCCTTCCTCCGTGCCGAGCAGGATGTGGCCGAGCTCGACGACGTCCTCCCGCCGGATCACCCCCGCCGCGAACGCATGGCCGAGGTCGCCGTTGTGGCTCGCCTGCTCCCACTCGTCGCAGACGACGCGGGCCCGTGCCAGCTCCCCGTCCGTGATCTCGGCTTTGCCGGGACCGTCCGCCCCCATCAGGCTGACGTGCTGGCCCGGGCAAAGGTCCCCGTCCCGGAACACCGGCTCGTGGCCGGGCGTGACCGTGACGACGACGCCGGCGGACATGGCCTCCGCCGCTTCGTGGGCTACTGACGCCCGCTCGCCCAGCTCGGCGGCGACTGCGGCCGCTTGCTCGGGCCGTGCGTCCCAGAGGAGGACGTCTCTGCCGCGAGCGAGGAAGGTCCGCGCGACCGCTCGTCCGTTCACACCGCATCCGATCACGGCGGCAGGCCTCGCGCCCTCGACCGAGAGGGTCTCGGCGGCGAGGACGGCCGCAGCGCCGGTCCTCAGCGCGGTGACCGCGCCCGCGTCGAGGAGCGCCCGCAGCTCGCCGGTCGCGGCGTCCGAGAGCAGCACTACGCCGCCGACTGTCGGAAGCCCTCGTGCGGGGTTGCCGGGAAACGAGGTCACCCATTTGAGGACGGTGTGACCCGCGCCGGCGGCGGGCATGGCCCGGAAGTCTCCCTCGGCCACCTCCACGTAGACCTTCGACGGCATCGCCCAGGACCCGCGCGCATGCTCGAGGAACGCCTCACGCACGGCCTCGACGGCCTCGCCGGGGTCGAGCGCCGTGTAGACCTGGTCGCGGGAGAACGCCGGGACTGCCACCGGCAGCGGATCATGCCAGGTCGTCGTGAGATGGTTTGTTGGTAATTGGCGTCCCCTGAGGCGGTAATCGTCGATCAACCATCTACATCTAGGCTCCCGGCGTGAAGGCGACGATCTGCGACGTGGGCCCCCGGGATGGGCTCCAGAACGAGCCGGAGCCCCTGTCGGTCCAGGTTCGGGCTGGGCTCGTTAACCGCTTGGCCGCGGTGGGCGTTCCCCGGATCGAGGCCGCGAGCTTCGTCCATCAGGAGCGCGTGCCGCAGATGGCGGGAGCGGAGGAGGTCGCGGCGGGAATCGAACCGCGTGATGGCACGATCTACGCAGGCCTCGTCCTGAACGAGAAGGGCTACGAGCGGCTCGCAGCAACAGCCCTGAGCGAGGTGCACTTCAGCTTCGGCGCCACGGAGACCTTCAACCGCAGGAACGCGAACGCCTCTGTGGACGAATCGGTCGCCGCCGCTCAGTGGATCTCGGAGCGCGCCCACAGCGACGGCCGCACGTTCGTCGTGTCGATCAGCGTTGCCTTCGGGTGCCCGTTCGAGGGAGAGGTCGCACCGACGCACGTCCTTGAGCTTGCGGAGCGGATCGTCGCCGGAGGCGCTGACGAGGTCGTCCTCGCGGACACGATCGGGGTGGGTGTACCGAGGCAGGTCAGCGAGCTCGTGGGAGGCGTAGCCCGCTTCGGAAGCCCGGCGGGAGTCCACTTCCACAACACACGCAGCACCGGCTTTGCGAACGCGTACGCCGCGCTCCACGCGGGCGCGACAATCTTCGACGCCTCTGTGGGTGGTCTCGGCGGCTGCCCGTTCGCGCCCCGGGCGACCGGGAACATCGCAACCGAGGACCTCGTGTACCTCCTGCACGGCGAGGGAGTCGAGACCGGCATCGACCTGGAAGCGCTGATCGCGGTCGCGGTGTGGCTCGAAGAGACCCTCGGCCGAGAGCTGCCTGGGCAGGTCTACCGCGCCGGGACCTTCGCCCCCGTGGCAGGCTAGGTCGCATGACCGAGACCGTCGAGCGGCGGCGGGCCGCCCGCACCCCGCAGAGCGAGCGCGCTGCAGTGCCTCGGCTCCGGGAGCTTCCCTTCGCTTGGATCCTTGGTGCGCTCGCGGTTGGAACCGGAATCGCTGTCCTGCTCCTTCGCATCGTCGAGGACGTTCGCGGGAAGCCGCTCTTCGAGGACGAGGCCGTCGCCGGGCTGATCGCCGCCCGGCCGCTCGGCGAGATGCTCCAGACCGTCTGGTGGGAGCGCGGCGGGCCGCCGCTCCACTTCCTTCTCTCACACATCGCGCTCGCCGTCGATTCGTCCCCGTTCACGCTCCGCTGGCTCGCCGTCGTCTTCGCCGTTGCGACGATTCCCGTCTGCTGGGATCTGGGTCGCCGCCTAGCTGGGCCGGCTGCGGGCGCGACCGCGGCGCTCGTGGCGGCGGCATCGCCGATGCTGGCCGTGTACGGGAGCTTCGGTCGCATGTATTCGCTCTATGCCTTCGCGAGCGCGCTGGCCGCCGACCTCTTCGTCCGGGCGTTGCGGGAGCGAACCCCACGCACGGCGCTCGCGGCTGCGCTGGCCGCCTGGCTTCTCCCAGCGATCCACCCCTACGGCGCGATCGCGGTCGTTGCAGAGGCGCTCGTCGGCCTCTGGATCTGGCGCGGAAAGCCCTTGCGTCCCGCTCTGCCCGTCCTCGGGGTGGGACTCGCGCTCGTGCCGTTTCTCCTCGCGGACGTGAGGCTTGCGCAGCGCTTCTCGGTCGGGCTCGGGGGCGGGACAAGCATCGCTAGCCCCGGAGACGCACTCGGGCAGGTGTGGCGCGCCGTCCAGGCGTCGGCGGGCGGTCGCGGCTGGACGCTGGCCGTCGCCGTCGTGCTCGCGAGCGTCGGGCTGGCCGTCCTGGCTCGGCAGGGGGAGTGGGCTTTCGTCTCGTACGCCGCACTTGCCCTGCTCGGACCGCCGGCTCTCCTGCTCCTGTTTCGGACGAGCACGGAGCCCGGCCTCTCGCCGCGCCACCTCATGTTCATCCTGCCCCTTCTGGCTGCTCTCATCGGGGTCGCGGTTGCGCGGTTCGTGCGAGGGAGGAGCGCGCCGGTCGCGCTCGCCGCCGTCGCCGCCGTGGCAGCGATCGTCGTCTCGGCCCCCGCGGGTGGCATCAGGGAGCCGCGCAACTGGGCGAACGACGTGCTCGGTGGAGGCCCGGCGAGAACCGCGCTCGGTGGCGAGGATGCCCTCGCGGCGCCCACCGCGTGGCTCGAGGAGACCGTGCGGCCCGGCACGGTCCTCTTCCCGTACTCAGCCGTCTATCTCTCCGCGCTCCCTGCGACCCGGCACGCTGTCTCGCTCCCGTACGCCCAGACCCCGACGCTGCTCCGGTCCCTCGAGCGGATCGATACCCCGGTTCGGAGCCTCGTCGTCTCGGTTCCGATCGGTGCCACGACTCTCGACAGCCGACGGCTCGCCTCGCTGCTAGGCCGGGGGCTCGAGGAAGAGCGCTTCGGCGGGTGGCTTCTGATCCACGGGAAGGGCCCATATGCAGACGGGCACGCCATCCTCCTGGCCACGTACCGGGCGCTCGCGGCCGCCCGCGACTCGACCACGAGCCAGCGCAAGGATGAGCTCAGCTGGTACTTCACCACGACGCTGTCCGTCCTCTGCGGTTCGCTCCGCACGTTCGGGGAATCTTGCCCCCCAAAGTCGCTCGGCTGGCTTCAGCCGCCGAAACGGAAGCGTCTAGGGGGCTGAAGCCCGAAGGGGCTGCGCTGCCACTGGGCGGCCTCCGCACGGAAGTCTGAACACTCGGCGCTCGGGCCCGTCGATTACGTAGAGCGGACATGTGCGGTCGCGCGTGGGACGGAGGACGGGATGTCCCGGCAGATACCAGCCCACCGGCGAGGAGATCGCATGGACGTCTCCGAGGTATGAAAGCCGATGTGCGCCGCCGATGACGTTGACGATGTCCGCTTGCGTCCAGCCGCTCGCCACGAGCTGGGTGGCGAACTCATCGTAGGGAGGCGGCCGTAGCGTCCGTTCCTGGACGAGCCCGAGCGCGAGGAGCGCAACCGTGGCCGCTCCGGCGACCAGCGCGACGGGGCGCGGTACCAGCGCCGGCAACCCCGCCAGGCAGATGCATGCGAACGGGGCCGCGCAGAGCAGGTTCCGCGTCACGAAGACATCCGCGCCCACGAGCCAGACGACGGACGCAGCGAGCACCGGAAGGATCGCGAGGAGCGCGCAGAGCCGGGCCGGTCCAGACCGGCGAGCGAGGGCGACGGCTCCCGCCAGAACGCCGATGAGGATCCCGACTCGCAGCACCGCCTCGAGCGCCGGGATCGCGACGTCGTCGGCCTTGACGTAGAGCGCGCCTGCGTTCCAGAAGAAGGTGGAATAGACCGCAGCGGCCTTCAGGAGGTCGAAGCCCGCAACCCACGAGTAGCGCTGGTTCTCGACCTGGTCGGCGAAACCAGGGAGCCAGAATAGGGCGGGGAGGATGCCGGCAGAGACCGCGGCCGTCACCCGGAGCCGGACGGCCCGAGCAGTGTCTGTGGTCCAGAGCCAGAGCAGGCCCGTCGCCACCGCCAGGGCGAAGAAGTAGTGCGTCAGAAGGCCGAGTGCGACGGTGAGGGCCAGAATCGCGAAGACGCCGCGGCCCGGTCGCCCCGCTGCGCGTTCCAGCAGGAGCGCGAATGCGACCGAGAGGAGTGCGTACAAGGCATACGCGCGGAGCTCGTGCCCACGGCTGACGAGCTGCCACGCGAGCGCGGAGATCGTCCCTGCCAGGACCGCCGCCCAGAGCGGGAGGAAGCGGCTCGCGAAAAGGAGCGCCAGGGCAGCCATCGCTCCTCCGAAGAGCACGGAAAGCCAGCGAACCGCCTCCACCGAGAGGCCGGCTTTGTGCGCGGACCATGCAAGCGAATACCAGGCGGGCGGCGTCGACTCGGTCTCGCGCACGTGGTCGAGCATGCGGCCGAAGGTCGGCTCCTCCATGATCCGGGCCGTCGCCACCTCGTCTTGCCAGAGCGGGTAGGTGACCGCTCCGGGGGCGCGCGCGCCGATCGCAAGGAGCGCGACTGCGAGCGCGGCGAGGGCGATGGGCCGAGACACAGCGGGCAACCGTACCCGCACGCACAGGCATGATCCCCGCCGTGCGCCGGTTTTTGCTCCTCGTCGCGCTCTACACCGGCGCAGTGCTGGCGGCGATCGGACCGCCCCTCGGCGCGTTCGGCTCGGAGTTCATCTCGACCGGCTTGCCGGGCTACGGGGAGGCGGCGTCCGGGGATCACCTGCAGGCGGCCTACCGCTTCTGGCTGGTCGGCCACCAGCTCCTCGGCGGTCATGCGCCGTGGGTCGACCCGTACAGCTTCCAACCGCTCGTCGACCCGCAGGTGGTCTTCGGAGGGTGGCCCTTCGGTCTCGCTTTCTGGCCGCTCGATGCGCTCTTCGGCTCTGTGCCGGCCTGGAATCTGCTGCTCGTCCTCGTTGCGGTGGCGTGCGGGCTTCTGACGTTCGCATGGCTCGAGGAGCTCGACCTGTCGCCGTGGAGCGCAGCGCTCGGGGGGCTTGCGTTCGCGGTTGCCCCCTACCGGCTGGCGCAAAGCGGCCCGCACCTGCTGGGGTGGGCCGCCGTCTTCCTGCCGCTCGCGCTCCTCGCCGTCGAGCGCTCTCGCCGTGTCCTTTCGCCGACTGCCGCGCACGCGTGGGGTGGGATCGCCGCCCTCGCCCTAGTGTCGATCCCGCTCAGCGGGCAGCTCCACCTCGCACTCGGCGCGCTCCCGTTCGTGCTCCTCTATGCGCTCGTTCGCTTCCGTGGCACGACGGCGATCTGGGTGGGCGTGGGGGTGCTGGCTGCCGTCGGCGCCGGTTTCCTCGTCAACGCAACGACGATCGCGGGCTCGACCGAGGCGGGCGCGCGCCCGCTCTCCGAGGTCACCACCTACTCGGCGGACTGGCTTGACTTCGTGAGCCGCGGCCGTCGGGGCGGCTTCGAGCAATTCGTTTACCTCGGCTGGCTGACGCCGCTCCTCGCCGCCGCGGGGCTGGTGCTGCTGGCTCGCCGCCGCCTCGCTCTCGCCGCGCTGCTCGGGCTCGGGGCCGTCGTTCCCGTCCTGCTCGCCCTCGGCACGCACTTTCCACTTTACGAGCTTGTTCGCGACGCCCTGCCGCCTTTCCGGGGGCCGCGGGTTCCCGGTCGCCTGCTTCCGGTTGCCGACCTCGCGCTGGCCGCTCTGGCCGCCGTGGCGGCTGCGTTCCTGGTCGAGCGGGTGCAAAGCGGCAGGCGCGCAATTGTCGCGGCCACTTTGGTCGTCTTGGTCGCGGCCGACCTGACCGTGTTTCCGCTCCACTCGAGCGCGGCCGATCCGGACAACGAGTCCTACGCGTTTCTCGACCGCTCCCCCCCGGGGCGCGTGCTCGAGCTGCCGATTCTGGAGCGGGGCTCGGGGCAGCTGGCGAGCGTCTACCTGTACTACGGCATGCAGGCGCCCCGGGAGCGGCCTGTCGGCTACGCCGCGGCCCCGCCGAAAGGAGCACGCGAGTTCGTGGAGCGGTTCAACCGGCTCGACTGCGGCATCTGGCTCCCCGGGGACGAGGCCGAGCTCACACGCCTCGGGATCCGCTACCTCGTCCTGCACCGTGGCCTCTACCGCGTCACGGGGCAGGAAACGGCCGAGTCGTTCGCGTCGCAAGCCCTGGCGCGGCGATTGGGCGCTCTGCGCGTGCTTCCGCCCGTCGGCAGAGCAGGTCCCGTCTTGAAGCTCAACACGATGCGCCCGTACCTCTGCGACGGGTGGAGTGCCGACCGGAAGCTGAAGGAGACCGAAGGCGGCGCCTGGATCTACGGGTCCGGACGGCTTTCGGTGGAGCTTTCAGGTCCTGCGGAAATCTTCGTCGACGGCCGCCCCGCCGGTCGGGGCACAAGGCTTCGCGGCGCGCAGTGGCACTCGGTCCTCGTCCGCGGGGCTGCCGGGCTCCGCCTCACACGGCTGGCGATAAGCTGAGCATTCCAGGGAGTCCGCAGAGAGGGAGCACCGGGATGAGCCAGACAGTCACGCACGAGGGACAGCTGCTCGAGAACTTCGTCGGCGGTCGGGGCGTCGCCGTCGAGACCGACGAGATCCTCGACGTGCTCGACCCGGCCAATGGGGAAGTGCTCGCCCGCGTCCCGCTCTCCACCACGGTCGACGTCGACCGCGCCGTCCAGGCGGCCGCCGCCGCCTACGAGATCTGGCGCGACGTCCCCGTCATGGAGCGCGCGCGGCTCATGTTCCGGGTCCAGCAGCTCTGCGAGCAGCACCTGGACGAGCTCGGGGAGCTGGTCGTTCGCGAGAACGGCAAATCGATCGGCGAGGGGAAGGGCGAGGTGCGGCGCGGCATCGACGTGGTCGAGTTTGCGGCCGGCATGCCGACCCTCATGCTGGGCGGCGCGCTCGAGCAGGTGAGCCGCGGGATCGACACGGAGCTCTTCCGGCATCCGCTCGGAGTCGTCGCTGCGATCACGCCGTTCAACTTCCCCTTCATGGTGCCGATGTGGACGGCTCCGATCGCGATCGCGGCCGGGAACACGTACATCCTGAAGCCGTCGCAACGCACGCCCCTCTGCGCCCTGCGCATCGCGGAGATCTTCCAGGAGGCCGGCTGCCCCGACGGGGTCTTCAACGTCGTTCACGGCGCTGCCGAGGCCGTGAACGCGATTTGCGACCATCCGGAGATCCGGGCGGTGTCGTTCGTCGGCTCGGCGCCCGTCGCGAAGCACGTCTACTCGCGCTCCGCGCAGGCCGGCAAGCGCGTCCAGGCCCTGGCCGGCGCCAAGAACCACATCGTCGTCATGCCGGACGCCGATCTCGATCTCGCGGCACCGGGTCTCTTCTCATCGGCGATGGCGAACGCGGGACAAAGGTGCCTTGCGGGGTCGGTCGGCGTCGCGGTGGGCGGGATCGGTGACGAGCTCGCCGTGCGGCTCGAGGCGATCGCGAAGGCCTCGCCGATCGGGAGCGGGCTCGATCCGGAGAACACGATCACGCCCGTGACGACCGCCGAGGCCCGCGACCGGATCGCCGGCTACATCGACCTCGGGGTCGAGGAGGGCGCACGGCTCCTCGTCGACGGCCGCTTCGAGTCAGACAACGGCGGCTTCTTCCTTGGGCCGACGATCCTGGACGACGTCCGCCCGGACATGAAGGTGGCCCAGGAAGAGATCTTCGGCCCGGTGCTCTCGCTCGAGCGGGTCGACTCCCTCGATGACGCCCTCGAGGTGATCCGGAAGAACGAGTTCGGGAACGCGACTGCAATCTTCACCCGGAGCGGCGGCGTCGCCCGCGAGTTCCGGCGCAAGGTCACTGCGGGGATGGTCGGGATCAACATCCCAGTGCCGGCCGCGATGGCGTTTTTCCCGTTTGCGGGCTGGAAGGGCTCTTTCTTCGGCGACCTGCACGCCACGGGCATGGACGGCGTTCACTTCTTCACCGAGTCGAAGGTCGTCACCACCCGTTGGCCCGACTAGAAACCGGGGAGGAGGTCCGCGCGGCAG
>Ga0307290_10000282_pt1 | contig 18795 bp, 18 predicted proteins | sample ER_DNA_144_FD_194472 | JGI IMG/M metagenome (GOLD analysis project Ga0307290, IMG submission 194472) | Bulk soil microbial communities from the East River watershed near Crested Butte, Colorado, United States - ER_DNA_144 | ecosystem: Environmental > Terrestrial > Soil > Floodplain | place... | reverse complement strand
GTTCGGGTTCCGGACGAACATCATCCTGCGCGTGGGGTCGTTGCCCTTGGCCGGCTTGATGGTCTCGCAGCTCGAGATGTCGACCTTGTCCGAGCCCTCGAACATGTACGGGCCCGATGAGATGACATTCCGGCCGTACTCCCCTGCCTTCGTGAAGCACTTGCCGACTTCCTCGGGGATCGGCCCCGCGGCGGGCATGCTCAGCCGGAACAGGAAGTCGCCCGTGGGCTTCGTCAGCGTGAACTTGATCGTCTTGTCGTCGGGCGTCTCGATGCCCGAGATCGTCTTGGCGTCGCCGGCAGTGAACTCGGCCATGCCCTTGATGACGGTGTAGTAAAAGCCGTATTGGGCGACGAGCGCCTCGGTCCCGATCCGCTCGAAGGCGTAGACAACGTCCTTCGACGTCACCTCGCGGTTTACGGGCGGAGAGAACTTGACCCCGTCCTTGAGGGTGAACGTGTAGGTGAGCCCGTCCTCGGAGACCTCGCCCATGTCAGTGGCGAGATCGGGGACGACCTTGTTCCCGTCGGCACCGCTCTTGTGCTCGTAGCCGACGAGCGTCCTTACGAGCAGGTTGCTGTAGAGACCGAGATCGGTGCCGAGATACTCACCCGTCGGGTCGAACCCGCCGGTGTGGTTGAACTGCGTCGTCGAGATTCGGTACGTGCCGCCCTTCGTCGGCTTCCCGCCACTGGAGTCTCCTGTCGTGTCGCCGCTTGCCGACGGTCCGTCGTCTCCGCCGCCGCACGCGACGGCTACGAGAGCCAGAGAGCAGGCAGCGAGGACGAGCGCGAGCAGTCTACGCCGTTTCATCGACTTCTCCTGTCTTGTGGCATGGAAATTGAAGCCTTCGTCATGGCCGTCATTCACCGGTCCTTTCAGCCGCGGGAATCTCCGCAGAATTCGGTGGGCGATCTCTGACCAATGACGAAGCGACCGCCGTGCGGTTAGCCTCGCGGTGCTGTCGCTTCCTTATCGCGTCATTAACCGCCCTACTCCAGGGGGAGCAGCGCGATCATTTCTTCTGTCTGGCGCTCGAGACCGTCGGACACCTTGACGCAGACTTCCTTCGCCGCCGCGACGAAGGAGTGCACCGAAGCGCTCACGGATCTCTCGGCGTGCCAGATGATCGAGACGAGGCGCACGGGCCCGTCCTCGCCCAGGCCGTAGAGCTCGGTCGCCGAATCGGAAAGGTCGAGCGAGAGGCGTGGGATGAGAGCGGCGCCAAGGCCGGCGGCCACAGCGCCCTGGAGGGTCTCGTTGTGGTCGGAGCTCAGGACCACGTTCGGCTCGAAGCCCCGCGACCGCAGGAAGTCGATCACGTCGCGGGTGGCGCCGCAGCTCCTGAAGCAGACGAGCGGAAGCTTACGGCCGCCGTTCGTACCGTTGCCACGGAAGGCGGCCGACCCCCCGCCTGCAGGGATCACGAGCAGGAAGGGGTCTTCCAGGAGAAGCGCCGACCGGAGAGGCCCCTCCGGCAGCGGCTCGATCGCGAAGGCGAGATCGAGCTCTCCCCGCTCCACTTGACTCACCAGGTCGAGGTCGGTCACGGCCTCGGTCAGCTCGATCTTGACGTCGGGATGGTCGTCGAGGAACCGGCGCAGGACCTCTGGGAGGATTCGCGCTCCGGCGCTCTGGAAGCTCCCCACGCGAAGCGTTCCGATCGCGCCCATGGCGAGCGCGTCCATGTCCGCCTCCGCGGCGGCGATCCGGGATCCGATCGCGTGCGCGTGCCCGAGCAACACCTGGCCGGCTTCGGTCAAAGAGACCGCCTTCTGGCCCCCCGGCCGCTGGACGAGCTGCTGGCCCACGATCCGCTCGAGCGCCGCAATCTGCTGGCTGACAGCAGACTGCGTGTAGCCGAGAGAAGTTGCGGCGCGGCTGAAAGAGGAGCCGGTCGCGACAGCCTCGAGCGCAGCAAAATGCCGCAGCTCGATTCCGTGCTTGAGCCATTCCCGGGTCGGAATCTTGAGCATACGCTGCCGCCCCTACCTCTCGAGGATTCGGAAAACGACTCGGGCTTGCCTGCCCCTATCGGCCCTCAGAGTCGTAACCGAAAGCCGCCTGTCACTGAGTGTGACGACGGATAGAGGTTCCCGGTTAGATCGACGATCGCATCTACGCGAAGACCACGTCTATGTCCACCAGGTGGGACCCGACCAGCAGGCCTTCCTGGACTTCTTCGCGCGCGAAGTCCTGCCCGAGTTCGAGTAGAGGCGCGGCTCAAGGACCCACCTCGAACAGAAGCAGGGCCGGTACAATGCGCCGCGCGCCAGGGGGCGTAGTTCAGCTGGTTAGAACGCCGGCCTGTCACGCCGGAGGTCGCGGGTTCGAGTCCCGTCGCTCCCGCTTAAAACACCCTGCAAAACAGCATCTTTTGTTGCCTGGCTGGGCGCGAACGACCGCCGGCTTTTTTGCGTGTTCCGTTCTGTTCACGCGTGACTTGGAAAACGGGTTGTTTGCAGGTGTTTCGTCCCGTCGCTCCCGCGTTGCCGCGTTTCCATCCCGCGCGAGAATCCTCTTCGAGCACGGCAATCGCACGCTTCGCTTGTTCCGGAACCCGGGCTCGGCGTCTCGTGGCCCTCGAGGCGCTAGACGCGCTCGATCCGCTTGCGAAATTGACGCGACAGCCCTCGCCCCAGCAGCGCCCAGATCCTCCGGTAGCCGTAGCGCGAGTGCGCAGCCGCCGGCTCGTTCATCCGCTTCACGAGCCGCATCTCGTAAGCGGGCGCGACGCGCTCGTAGCGCTGCATCGAGCGTTGCTGGCCGACGAGGGGGCAGGCCCGACTCTCCGAGACTTGCCGGCGCTTCACTCTGTAGCGCTTGCTGACGTCCACCACCCTGAAATCTGGATTGCTTCCAAAGGACAAGTCACGGATCAGGGGCAAGACACGTTGAACCGTTCGAAAGATGTCGTGATCTCTCCAGGGTCGGGCTCGAAGTTGCCGTTCTCGTCGGCATAGGTCACGTGGGTGGTCACGTGGACGGTGATCGTCCCGAGCTCTTGGCCGTCTGCCGCGTAAAGAATCGCCCGCTCTTGCTGCGTCCCGGTCTCCGTGGTGCGAGGTCGGTTCATATTCACGCGGAAGCCGAAGTGTTCCGCCACCTGTCCAAGTGCGTAGCGTCCGTCGCCGAGGTCGACGCGATAGTCGATCGTGTCGGTGCCGTGGACGCTGAAATGCCCCGACGTCGTCTCGGTGAAAGCCCCCTCGGAGGTCACCGTGCCCGTCATCGTGGCCGGAACCCCCTCGAAGCACGGATAGTTCGTGATCGTCTCGGAGAACGGCGTCACGGATTCGAACGAGCCGACCGTGGCCCGACCGTACGAGGGGGATGCGGCCAAGGCGAGCAATCCGGCGCCGAGGGCCGCAGAGAGCACGAACCTCCGCGCGAACGTCGAGCGGGTTTTTGGTGTGAATTGATCTCTCATCATTCCTCCAATCGCGTGAACGTCCCGTTCCAGAAGCTGTTGCGATCGGCGCACTCGCGGTCGTCGACCGCGTCGACGACGAGGTTGTCGTCGTTCACCGACCAGCGGTAGCTCCCGACACCGACCGTTTCAGGACAGAAATAGCCTTCCGCCCCCGAGACGTTCGGGATCTCGTTGCCGACGACCAAGCCCCCGTCGGGCTCGAAGCGGACCTGGCCGACGGTCAGCGAGTCCTGGCGCTTGAAGGGGTCCGTGTAGCGCGCCACGCCGTCGGCGCCGATCTCCACCGTCCAGCGTCCAACCGGCAGCGGATCCCCATATGCGGGGTTTCGGAAGTCCTCGGTCCGGTTGACCTCGGCTGGCGTAACCTTGCGCGTCCACGTGCCGACGACGGCGGCCGGAACCGGCTCGGCACGTCGAGAGACCTCCGCCGTCGTCGCCGCGGTCAGGCTGCCCCCGTCGGCGAGCCGAGCGTCGACGGCGAACGTGTGCGAGCCCGGCGCCAGCGTTCCGGGAAGCAGAAGGTTTTGGTCACCGGCGAACTGGTACGGCTCGATCCGCTCGACATGCTCGACCTCGCCGTCAATCAGAAAACGCACCTCAGAGATGTCCGCGGTGGAGTCGTCCCTCAGGCGGGCCTCCCACCGAACGGGCTCGGTTAGCTCGGCCCCCTCGCGGATGGACGACGTGATCTCTCCTCGTGAGGCGGCGGTCGAGGAGGTCGAGCTCGCTTCCTGTGACGGGGAGCTGTCGTCCGAGCCGCACCCCGACAGGGCTGCGGTCGCGAAGATGAGCGTGATGAGTATGGCAAGGCTATGTGCGGGCGCTGATCTCTTCATGCGTCGGACCATGCATCCCGGCGCTTGATCGCCGCTTGCAGAATCCTTGCTCCGCGCCTTAGTCTCGGCCGGCAATGAGGTTCCTGGTCCTCGGCCCGCTCGAGTTCGAGGTGGACGGGCGCAGGGTCGCGCTCGGCGGAGGGAAGCAGCGCGCGCTGCTTGCATTGCTGCTGGTCAATGCCGGCGAGGTCGTCTCGCGCGATCGGCTAATCGATGAGCTGTGGGCGGGAAGGCCTCCCGCCAGTGCGCCCCAGAGCCTCGACGCCTACGTCTCGAGACTGCGAAGAGCGTTCCGGCAGGCCGGTGCGCTGGAGGTGCTGGCGACCCGGGCACCTGGCTACGTTCTCCAGGCTGAGGACAGCGACGCACACCAGTTCGAGGCGCTGCTGGCCGGGGGGCGGCGGGCGCTCGAGGCAGGCGAGAACGACCGGGCCGCGGCCGTACTGGAGGAGGCCCTCGCACTGTGGCGGGGAAGCCCGTACGCGGAGGTCGACGACGAGCTGTGGGCGGCCCCCGAGATTGAGCGCCTCGAGGAACTGCGGCTTCAAGCGATCGAGGACCGCGTCGACGCCGAGCTGGCGCTCGGACGCCATATGCCCGTCGTGCCGGAGCTCGAACAGCTGGTTGCCCGCCACCCACACCGGGAGCGGCTGGTCGCGCAGCACATGCTCGCGCTCTATCGCTCGGGTCGGCAGGCGGAGGCGCTGGCCGCCTACCGGAGCGCCCGGCGCGCTCTCGTCGAGGAGCTCGGGCTGGAGCCAGGGCAGGGGCTACGCCGCCTCGAGACCGCGATACTCAAGCAGGACCCGGGGCTCGATGTCCCCCGGGCGGAAACCCAATCCGGCGTGGCTCTGGCGGCCCCGTCGGATCGGCGGCGACCACGCCTGGCGTTGCTCGGTGCGATCGCGGCGCTCGCGGTCGTCGGCATCGCGGTGGCCCTGTCGGTGAGCGGAGGTGACGGCTCAGACCTGAGCGTCGACATCGATGGCGCCGGCGCCATCGATCCGAGCAGCGGCGACGTGACCGCGAGCGCACCGGTGGGCTCGAATCCAAGCGGGGTCACGGCGGGAGCGGGACGGATCTGGGTCACCAACGGCGCCGATGGGACCGTGACGCGGATCGACCCTGCGACCGGTCACGTCGACCAGACGCTCGACGTCGGCACCTCGCCGGCCGGAGTCACGGTGGGCGCGGGCGCGGTCTGGGTCGCCAACGCGCTCGACGGCACCGTCTCCAGGATCGAGCCGAGCGCCGGGCGGGTGGTCCAGACGATCCGCATCGGCGGTCGCCCGACCGACCTCGCCTTCGGGCACGACGCCATCTGGGTTGCCGACTCAGACCGCGACGCCGTCTTCGAACTGGACAGCCGCAGCGGCGTGCCGCAACGGCGCATCCCGGTGCCGGCGGCCCCCGGCGGGGTGGCTGTTGGCTTCCGATCGTTATGGGTTACCGAGCCGTTGGCGCGCCGCGTTCTTCGCATAGATCCGCGCAGGGGGTACACGCAGGCCGAGGTCGGCCTGGGCGGGGGCGCCGGGCCGATCGCGATCGGCGCCGGGGCGGTCTGGGTCGTCAACACGCTCGACGGCACCCTTTCGCGGGTGGATCCGACCCGAAACGCCGTCTCCTCGACCGTCCCGGTCGGCAGTGCCCCGCGGGACGTGGCCGCGGGGTCCGCCGGGGTTTGGGTCGCCGACGAGGCGGGCGGGCTCGCAGCGGTGGATCCGGAGACTGGCGCCGTGCGCCGCGAGTACGCCGTCGGCGCGGCGCCCTTCAGCGTTGCGCTTGCAGGGGAGACTCCTTGGGTGATCGCCCGGGCGCCGGTCGGCGCGGAGCACCGCGGCGGGACGCTTCGCGTCAGCTACTCGGAATTCGAGCACCTGGACCCCGCCGAGCCGTTCGACGTGCACCCGTCGATCTGGAGGGCGACCGGCGATGGGCTCGTCGCGGTCGCCTCGGGGCCCGGGATCCCGCAGGTCGTTCCGGACCTCGCCGTAACCGTGCCGGAGCCTACCGACGGGGGACGCACCTACAGCTTTCAGCTTCGGCCCGAAGCTCGCTACTCCACCGGTGAGCCGGTTCGGGCCTCGGACTTCCGGCGCGAGCTCGAGCGCCTCCACGCGCTCGGCAGCTCGCTCGTTGATCTCTACTCGGCCCTGCGAGGGACCGAGGGGTGTGTTAAGCGACCGCCGGCGTGCGACCTCTCGCGCGGCGTGGTCACCGACGATCGAGCCGGCACTGTGGTTCTTCACCTAGGACGGCCCGACCCCGACCTGCTCTTCAAGCTCAGCCTCCCAGCCGCGCGGCCGGTCCCGCCGGGGACGCCGCGCGCGGCGCTCGCGGGCGAGCCGATTCCCTCGACGGGCCCTTACCGCGCGGCCGAGTTCGCTCCCGGCGAGCGCCTCGTGCTGGTTCGTAACGAACGGTTCGACGAATGGTCGCGCGCCGCCCAACCCGATGGCTTTCCCGACCGCATCGAGATCGCGATGGACGACGATCCCGCGGCGCGAGCGAGCTCGGTCCTCGAGGGCGACGCCGATCTCGCACTCGAGATCGCCGAGGCGAACGTCGCCGGGCTGGCGACGCGATTCGCCTCTCAGCTGCGCCGTCACGCACAGTCCAACACGAGGTTCCTGTTCCTGAACCTCCGCCGGCCGCCATTCGACGACGTGAGCGCGCGGCGCGCGCTGAATCTCGCGATCGACCGGACGGCGGCCGCACGGCGGCTCGGCGGGCTCGAGCTGTCGAAGGCGACCTGCCAGGTGCTCCCCCCCAGCATGCCGGCCTACTCGCCGTACTGCCCGTGGACGCGTGGCCGCGAGAACGGCCGCTGGCACGCGCCCGACGTCGGCCGGGCACGGTCGCTGGTCCGAGCATCAGGGACCGCCGGCGCGGCGGTCGAGCTCGTGACTGCCCGCAGCGACATCACCGCGACAGCGGCTGTGCGGGTCGCGGCCGCGGCACTTCGCAAGCTTGGCTATCGACCGCGCATCCGAGTGGCGAGCAAGGACCGGTTCGAGGACCGGGTGAGCGCAGGAGACTGGGACATCATCGCGGGTGAGTGGATCGCGGACCACCCGTCCCCGAGCCAGTTCCTCGACTACTTCCTCACTTGCTCCAACTACCGCCCGCATGACCCGGCACGCAGCACAAACCACGGCGGGTTCTGCGATGCGACCTTCGACGGTCTGGTGGCACGGGCTGAACGGTTGGGGACGACGGATCCGGCGAGGGCCCAGCGCATCTGGGCCAGCGCGGACCGGCGGGCGGTCGATCAGGCCGCCTGGGTCCCCCTGGTCAACACCGCGTCCATCGAGCTGACCTCAAGGCGAGTCGGCCACTTCACGCTCGACGCCAACAGCCAGCCGCAGATCGACCAGCTGTGGGTGCGGTAACGACTCCGGTCGCCAGCCCGTTTCCCGGTCCCGTCTGTCAAGGGCGGATCCTCCGCCGCCGCGTCGATTTACGTCGACAGGCTTCGGAACTAGCCGATCGACTGTGCCGCTCCAACATCAGCGCCGAGGTGGTGTCGGCGAGAACGACGAGGTCGGTCTGACCGCAGCGTGCGCGAATCGCACGTAGTAGGTCAGTGCGCCAGCACGGGCTGGATGGAACTGAGGCGTGAGCGAATCGGGCAACGCAGGAACGGCTGAAACAGGCGAAATCCGTTGCCGTGGGTGTGGCTGGTTGCGACCGGGTCCGCGTGGTGAGGAGGGGTCGACTGGTCCTCCGCGTCGTCTCGAGTCGTCAGATCGGAGTCGTCAGCCGGCGATGAGGAGGATGACATCCCGTGCCAGATACCGTTGTTTTACTACTTAGACAACGAGCCATCCCGCGCAGATCCCGGAGGAGGCCGCCGGACGCTTCCGCCCGCACCCGGCAATCCCCCCAAGGCATCGCAGGAAAGCTCTGCTCTCGCTGGTAATCCCCGCCTATTCCCGGCAAGCCCGTAACTCCCAAGACCGGCCTGTCACGCCGGAGGTCGCGGGTTCGAGTCTCGTCGCTCCCGTCTCTCGAAGTGCCTGCAATAGACATTTTTGTTGTCTGTCTAGACGCGAATTCAGCTCCTGAGATCTATCGTTTGCTGCCCGGGCCTGTTTGCGCGCGAAGACCGTCCAGAGAACTACCTGCAACTAGGCCGTTCTTGCTCCTGGCGGACTCAGATCACAGGAGAAGTCGCGGAAAACAGGTCAAGCAGCCAAGCTCGACTGACTGCGGCAGCATGAAATCGATTCGGGCCGCTAGGTTGTATTCGGGGTCCCTGTGTCTCGATCTCCCCGCACGAGCCCAGCATCGGTGAAAGGAGTCTTTCCGTGCAGAAGAGGTTGGTTACGCGGTACGCGATGGGGTCCGCTGAGGCGGCCGATGAGAACCAGCGACGAGTCGAAGGGGTCTTTGACGAGCTGGTCGCGACCAAACCTGACAGCGTGAGCTACATCGTGCTCCGGCTCGCGGATGATTCCTTTGTGCACGTGTCGTTCCACAACCACGGCGATGATGAGGTGAACCCGATCGCTTCCACGGCTGCCTTTGCGCATTTTCAGCAGGACCACGCCGATCGTCGGCAGGGCGGCGTTGATCAGCAGACGGCAGAGCTGGTCGGCGCCTATATCACGACGATCGACTGACGCCCGCTTCCGGGCCCGGATGCCCGGAACCCCGTTGCGGCCCGAACGACCTGAGCAGTAGGTATAGAGCTTGCGAGAATGAGCGCATGGCTGCCGTCGCGCGGTTGCTTACGTTGGTCGATATCGCCGACCAAGACGATGACGGCCCTGACGCTCGCAGGTTGTCGGTGTCGGCACGGCATGAGGCCGTGCTTGCGGACGGGCGTCGCGTCGTGCTGCTGGAGGACCGGGGCTGGAGCGAGGAGCTCCGCGTCCTCTTGGACGACGAGCCTTCGGAGCAGGCGCGCGGATTCGTCGAACCGTCCAGTATTTGGGCGTATGAGACGGTGGAGGAGATGGAGCGGACCGCCCGCAATGTGGTCGGACCGGACGAGCCGTTCGAGGGCCGCACGCGGGCCGACATGGACGCGAGCCACTGGGACTCGCTGGCGCGAGTCCTTCGGCGGCAAGGCGTCGAGGTTCAGGCCGCCGAGCTGAGAGGGCTACCGCACGATGTCGAGCTCAGCGGCCGCGTGCTCGCGCGCATCGGCGGCCGTCCGGCGACGGCGTCAGGCGGACAGTGACGGGTTGCCTCTGAGGCGGCGATTTTCCAGGGCTTCGCTCGCCTGCCCTCCCTCGAAAGCCAGCTCTTGCCGTCGCCTGCTGGAGCGCTCGCGGACGTTAGCCCCAAACCCTGCCGGCTGTTCATATCGGCCTGTGAGGAACTCGGAGCAGCGTAAGCCTTTCCCGTGGAGCACGCGGCGTGGGACGTCGTTCCGGCGATGAGTTTTTGGGCCATGGCCGGTCTATGGATCAGACACCGCACGGGAGGGAACCCGAATGCCGAAGCACAAGGTAGGAACGCAGGAGGAGTGGCGAGCCGCCCGCAACGCATTGCACGAGCGCGAGCAGGAGCTGGGCAACCTCGACGCCGAGTTGTTCGACGGGCGGTCGCAACTCCTCATCTACCATCTCATGTTTGGTCCGACGTATGAGGCGGCCTGCCCGGGCTGCACGGGTCTGGCCGACCACTTGGACGCGGCTCTCGTCCACCTGAACAACCGCGACGTCACGTTGATGTGCATCTGGCGCGCTCCGATCGAGAAGCTGCAGGCCTACAAGCGGCGGATGGGTTGGCAGTTCCCGTACGTGTCGTCGTTCGGGAGCGACTTCAACTTCGACTTCGAGTTCGCGTTCACCGAGGAACAGATGGCGACCGGTGAGCTCGCGAAGATGGTCGCGGAGGCAGAGGACTGGCTCAAAGACTGGGCCGAGAACATCGGAACCGATCTGGCCTCGGGGATGGCCGAATCCCCGGGCTGGAACGTCTTTGCACTCGAGGACGACATCGTCTACCACACGTACTCGCGCACCGCGCCCGACCGCTTCCTGCTCGCTCCCTACTACGACCAGCTGCTCGACCAAATCCCTGCCGGACGGAACGCCGACTTCCCGCTGCGCCGCCATGACGAGTACTAAGGCGCCGACGACCGCAGCCGTACTCACCTCGACGCTCGGTGTGGCCGCCGCGTGCTGGATCGTCGCGGTTCAGAAGATGAGCGGTATGGACATGGGAGCGGCGACCGATGTCGGCTCGTTCGCATTCTTCATCGCCGTCTGGGTGCCGATGATGGCGGCGATGATGCTTCCGGGCGCGGTTCCGGCGGTCTCGAGATTTATTCGCGTCAACGGTCGTGCGCTCGCCGCGCCGCTGTTCGCCGGGTCGTACCTCGCCGTCTGGACCTTGGTCGGCGTCGCCGTGTACGCGCTGTACCAGCCGCACGGATCTTCCGCCGCCGGCGCGCTGACGATAGCGGCCGGCGTCTACGAGCTCACGCCGCTCAAGCGCGACTGCCGCCAACGCTGCTTCACGAGCGTCCGCTCTGGATTCCACTTCGGGCTCTACTGCGTTGGCTCGAGCATCGGGCTGATGGTGGTGCTGGTCGCGCTCGGCATCATGAGCATCACCTGGATGTCCATCATCGCTGGCCTCATCCTCGCCCAGAAGCTGCTGCCGCCGAGAGCCTCCATCGACGTCCCGTTAGGGCTGGCGATCGTCGGCATTGGAATACTGATCGTCATCGCGCCGTCCTCGATTCCCGGACTCGTCCCACCGATGTGAAACCTCGGCGCAGCCAGCGGAGCCATTCGTTGAGGAGCTCAACAGGGTCAGGCTGGCGCGACCGGTTGGCAAGGAACGCCCCCGAAGTAGCGAGAAAAGGAGACAACGGATGACGGAGCACACGACAGGAACCCGTGAGGAGTGGCTTGCGGCCCGGCTCGAGCTACTCGACGTCGAGAAGGAGCTGACCCGTCGCAGCGACGAGCTGGCCCGGCAGCGCCAGCAGCTCCCCTGGGTCCGGCTCGACAAGGACTACCGCTTCGATACCGACGAGGGCAGCGTTTCGCTTGCGGACCTGTTCAGAGGGCGCTCCCAACTCCTTGTCTACCACTTCATGTTCGGGCCTGAGTACACGGCGGGCTGCCCCGCCTGCTCAGCGATAGCGGATTGCTACAGCGGCTTCGTCGTCCATCTCGATAATCACGACGTCGCGATGACGGCCGTGTCGCGTGCTCCCATCGCCGACATCCAGGCCTACAAGCGCCGGATGGGGTGGAGCTTCCCGTGGGCGTCCTCGCTCGGGAGCGACTTCAACTTCGACTTTCACGTCTCGTTCACCGAGGAGCAGCAGCGCGCAGGCAGCGTCGAATACAACTACCGGTCAATGGACGTGAAGCCGATGCTGGAAGCCGGCGACGGCCCCCTCGCCGAGATTGCGGCCGCGGTCGGAACGGACACCGCTACATACACGCGCGAGGCGCCCGGCATGAGCGCGTTCGCCCGCGAGGACGGTGCCGTCTACCACACCTACTCCGCCTATGCCCGTGGCATGGATGCCCTCTGGGGCATGTACCAGTGGCTCGACCGGGCACCGAAGGGACGCAACGAGACCGGGCAGTGGTTCCGCCGCCATGACGAGTACGACAAGGGCTCGCAATAAGAAGAGGCAGCCGGAAGGGTCGATCCGGCGCTACGTGACGCAACCGGTCGACCGGCCGCTCGGAGGACGGACGGGCGACCGTTGAAGCCCTCCCTAGAGAGCGGGCTGCGGCTTCCTCGACGGTTGGCCGGGGACCGTGATCCGGTGCAGGACCGAAGAGACCCACGCAAACGTGACGCCTCTCGAGCCTTCCTTCTTCGCGGTGGCAACGTGATGACGCTCGGCCTGGCGAGCGATATCGGCCTGGCGCTGCCGGGCGAGCTCTTGGTGAACGGCGGAACTCAGCACATCTCCTCCTCTCGACTCTTACCTACTGGACGGCCGAGCTTGCTGCGTTCTTCCGTCGCGTGTCATTCGATGCGAGGATGTCGCGATGAAAACCCCTACAGCTCCCGCGGAGCTGCTCGACCTGAGTGTTCGGGAGTTCGCCGAGCGACTTGCAGACGGACGGACGGCCGCGGGAGGAGGATCCACCGCAGCTGTCGTCCTAGCGATCTCCGCGGGGCTCGCGGGCATGGCGGCTCGGGCGTCGCGCGACACCTGGGAGGGCGCACCCGGGGCGATCGCACAGGCGGACGCCCTCCGCGCCAGGGTGGTGCCGCTCGTAGAGGCGGACGCGAAGGTGTACGCCGAGGCGCTCGCGACGCTGCGGAGTCGCGACGAGCTTGACCCTGCCGAGCGGGATGAGGCCATACGCCAGGCGCTAAGCCGTGCCGCCGAAGTTCCTCTCGCGATCGCCGAGACAGGGTACGACGTCGCCGAGCTCGCCTCCACGATCGCGGAGTTCGGAAGCGAAGAGGTTCGCGCCGACGCGGCTGCCGCAGCAGTCCTCGCCGCAGCGGGCGCGCAGGCAGCCGCCAATCTCGTCGTCATCAACCTTGCCGCGGCGCGCGCTGACGAGCGTGTTGCCCTTGCGCGTCTCCTGGTCGAGCGGAGCGCGGCGTGCGCCAGGCGCGCGCTCGGCCGGGGCGCCTAGGTGGAAGCGGCGTCGCACAACGGCGAAGAGGAGCTTCCGGCGTGGAGCCTGCCTCGGGACGCAGTCGATCGAATCGCGATACCCCTGGAGTGGCCCGATCGTGTCAACCGTGAGTGGGCGCTCGGAGGCTCGACCGGCAAAGGTGCGACCGTGTGCATCATCGACAGCGGTGTCGAGCCGAATCATCCCCTCGTAGGAGACGTCGACGGGGCAGTCGCGGTCACCGTCGCCGAGGACGGAGAGCTCGTCGTCGAGAAGGACGAGGAGGGAGACCTCTGCGGACACGGGACCGCCTGTGCAGGGATCGTCCGCGCGCTCGCCCCGGAGTGCAGCCTCTTCAGCGTCCGTGTCCTGGGGGCAGGCTTCACGGGCAGTGGGCCCGCACTACTCGGGGGTCTCAAGTGGGCGGTCGAGCAAGGATTCGACGTGGTCAACATGAGCCTCTCGACGACGAAGCGCCAGTTCGCCGAGACGCTGCACGAGATCGCCGACCGGGCGTACTTCGGCAAGACGATGCTCGTCGCCTCCGCGCACAACCTGCCCGTCGAGAGCTACCCGTGGCGATTCGCGTCTGTGATCTCTGTCGGAAGCCACGAAAGTCCGGAGGGACTCGATTTCTTCTACAACCCGACGCCTCCGGTCGAATTCTTCGCCCGTGGGGTGAATGTCGATGTCGCCTGGCTAGGCGGCGGCCAGATCCGGGTCAGCGGGAACAGCTTCGCGACCCCCCACATCTCGGCGATCTGCGCGCTTATCCTCAGCAAGCATCCGGAACTGACACCCTTCCAGCTGAAGAGCGTGCTCTACCTGGTTGCAACGAACGTTGGAGGCGCGCCGTGACCGACCCCGATCAGCTCAGGGCAGCCACTGCCGTGGGCGTGCTCGCCTCCGAGGAGGCGCATCTCGCGTTGCTCAGCTCGATCGTCGACGTGGCGCGGGCGATCTTCGGCGCGCGAGCCTCCTCTATCTTCCTGCTGGACGAGGACACAGACGAGCTCGTCTTCGAGGCGGCCTCCGGGCTCGGCTCGGCCGAGCTCGTGGGGTCGCGCTTCCCGTCGGGCACCGGGATCGCTGGCTGGGTGCTCGCCACGCGTCAGCCGCTCGTGCTCGAGGACGTCTCGAAGGATCCGCGGTTCGCACGCGACCTCGCCGAGGCGACGGGCTATGTGCCGCGAGCACTGATGGCGGTGCCGCTCTTGCACGAGGAGCGAGCGCTCGGGGTGCTCGAGGTGCTCGACCGGCCCGATCGAGCCCGTTCACCGCTCGAGGAGATGGATCTGCTCGGGCTCTTCGCCGGCCAGGCTGCGATTGCGCTCGATCTTCTTCTCGCCGCCCGCCGTGCAAGAGCGGTGCTCGCCGGGAGCGGTGGCGAACTCATGGCCGTCGCCCGAGTCGCCGAGGCCCTGGACGGGCTCGAGGGTGAAGCGCGCGGCGCCGGGCTGCGACTGCTCGAGGCGCTCGACGAGGTGCTCCGGAAGAATTGAAACTGGGGGCGGGTTTAACCCCGCCCCCAGTTCGGAGGGCTTAACGCTTGATGTGGCCCTCGACGTCGGGATCGTCACCTTCGCGACGCATACCGGCCTCGCCCTCGCTGGGCTCGGCCTCTTCACGTCGCCTGATGTGGCCTTCGACATCGTCAGAGTCGGTGCCCTCTTTGGAGACGGTCCGTTCACGCTCTTGCTCCGACATACGCTCTCCTTTCGGTCGCCGCGCGGCAGCGCGCTTGTCGCTCTCTAGACGTAGTACCCAGCCTGCATCTTCCCACCCGGCTTTGAAAATGCAACTGAGGCTGCCAACCTTTGCGAATGCGCCAGGGCCTGCAAGCTCGATTCCTCGAGCCTTTCCGGGCATTCGCCCAGACTTTTCGTAACCCGAACATCCGCCGGTTGGAGCTCGCCTGGGCAGCTTCCGTCACGGGCGAATGGGCATCGATCGTGGCGCTTTCCGTTTTCGCCTACGACGCGGGCGGGCCGGCGGCGGTCGGGCTCGTCGGCCTCATCCGCATGCTCCCGTCCGCGGTTGCGGCGCCCTTCGCGGCGCTCCTGAGCGACCGCTTCAGGCGGGAGCGCGTCATGGTCGCCGCGGATCTCGTCCGCGCAGTCGCCGTGGCCGGCGCGGCGGTCGCCGTCCTGGCCCAGGCGCCCGCCGGTGTCGTCTTCGCCCTCGCGGGTCTCGTCGCCCTCGTCTCGACTGCATTCCGACCGGCGCAGGTCGCCCTTCTGCCGGCCCTTGCTCGGACGCCGGAGGAGCTCACCTCCGCGAACGTCGCCTCGACCACGATCGAGAGCGTCGCCTTCTTCGCCGGCCCTGCGCTCGGTGGGCTACTCCTTGCGGCCACGAGTACGGGCGTCGTCTTCGCCGCCCAGGCCTGCACGTTCCTCCTGTCGGCATTCCTGGTCGGTCGGATCAGAGCCGAGCACGGAGAGGCCGAGGCGGAGCCCGCCGATGACGCGGGCGGAATCCTCCGGGAGGCCTTCGCCGGATTCCGCGCCATCGGTACCGATTCCCGCTTGCGGCTCATCGTCGGCCTCTTTGCGGCCCAGACGCTCGTCGCCGGGGCGCTCAACGTCCTCATCGTCGTCACGGCCCTCGAGCTGCTCGACCTCGGAGGATCGGGGGTTGGCCTCCTGACCTCGGCGGACGGGGTCGGGGGGTTACTGGGCGCGGTCGCGGCGCTCGTGCTCGTCGGAAGGCGCCGGATCGCGTCGAGCTTCGGAGTCGGGCTCATCCTGTGGGGCCTGCCGATCGCGCTGATCGGCGCCTGGCCGACGCCCGCTACCGCACTCGTCCTCCTCGCAGTCGTCGGGCTCGGGAACACCGTCGCGGACGTGGCTGGGCTCACGCTCCTGCAGCGGGCCGTCCCGGAGGTGGTTCTCGCCCGCGTCTTCGGCGTCCTCGAGAGCATCGTGCTCGGCGCGATCGCGGTCGGTGCGGTCGTGGCGCCCGTCCTTGTCTCCGGGCTCGGCGCCCGCGGCGCCCTCGTCGCGGTCGGGATGTTTCTCCCCATCCTGACCGTGCTCTTGTGGCGGCCCCTCCGAGCACTCGACGCCGAGATGGCGCCCGCGGGACTCGAGCTGCTCCGCTCGCAGCCGATCTTCGCTCCGCTCCCTGCCGCCGTCCTCGAGCGGCTCGCCTCGACCATGTCCCCGCTCCCGGTAGCCGCAGGTACGGAGGTCTTCCACCAGGGCGACTCCGGGCAGCTCTTCTACATGGTCGGCCGGGGCGAGGTCGAGGTTCTGGTCGAGGGCCGGCCGGCTACACGCCTCGGAGCCGGGGCGGGCTTTGGCGAGATCGCGCTCCTCCGTGACGTTCCGCGCACGGCGACCGTGGTCGCCACAAGCGACGGAGAGCTCTTCACGCTGGAACGTGACGAGTTCATCGGCGCGGTAACCGGCCACCCGGCGAGCGCCGAGGCAGCGGATGCAATCATCGCCGTTCGACTTGGCTCCCTGCGCCCAGCGATCGCATCGGTATGAACCGCAGCATCGGGCATTTCGGTGAAGCGGCCGGGAAAAGGAGACGGGCGGCCCAAGGGCCGCCCGCAGGGGATGAAGCGAGACAGACGGTGACTGCGGCGCCCACGTCTGTCTCTATGTCGTGACTATCGTCATCGGCCCGGCTTCGTTCGCTCCCTCGATTGAGGGAGGACGCTGCGACGAACGTCGAGGGTGATGGCTCGCTAGCCGATCGACGCGACGCCCAGGGTTGCCCCGTTGCCTCGACCGCCCTCGCTTGGTCTGCACTTCCGCGCACCCACCTGAAAGGCCAAGATTCCCTGCGCGTCCGCCCATCAAATCGTCTGCACGCAGTCCCGCCCGGAGGCCCCCTCTATGTCGTCTCTGCCACGCCGGTCGTCTCGAGCTTGGGCTGGCGTAGACTCACTCTTGAGGGTACGAAAGCCGTCATGACCCAGGAGTCTCCGCTCAGCTCGCCGGCGATCGGCACCGCGACGAACGACCTCATCGAGGAATGCAAGGTCGAGCGCCGATCCGCCTTCCCGCCCGCGCCGCCGAAGCAGCCCCCCTTCGCACTCGCGTTTTCGGGCGGCGGCTTCCGAGCGACGCTCAGCGCCCTCGGGGTTCTGCGCTTCATGGCCGACGCCGGCCTGCTCGCTCAGGTTCGCTGGGTCTCGTCCGTCTCGGGCGGCTCGGTCGCTCACGGCCTCTTCGCGCATGCGTACGAGAAAGTCGAGCAGGCTGGTTTCACTCCGGCGGCCGTAGACGAGCACGTCGTTGCGCCGCTCGTAGGCAAGATCAGCCGTACATCGCTCGAGTCGACTCTTGTCCGCGACATCTGGCGGATCATCGGCCCGAAGACGCGCACGAATCTCCTGGCGGACAAGTTCGACGAGTGGTTCTTTCACGGCCTGCATCTCAAGGACCTGTCCTCGAGTTGCCGCTTCATCCTCAACGCCTCGAACCTGACGACGGGCGTCCGCTTTGGCCTCGAACGCGATCTCATCGGCGACTGGGTGATGGGTCGCATCGAAACGCCGCCTGACTTTCGCCTGGCAAACGCGGTCGCCGCTTTTCGCCCTAACGGACGTACTGTGAACGACGGATGAGAGAGCTGCGCACGCATATCGAGATCGAAGCCACACCAGAGCGGGTGTGGGAGGTCCTCACCGATTTCGCCGCGTACCCCGAGTGGAACCCGTTCATCCAGACGATCGAGGGACACGCTGCACCCGGCTCCAAGCTGGAGGTCAGGATTGAGCCGCCTGGCGGGAAGGCGATGAGCTTCAAGCCCACCGTTCTCGAAGTAACGCCGAGGCAAGAGCTCCGCTGGCTAGGGCGAGTCCTTGCACCCCGGATCTTCGACGGAGAACACAGCTTTAGCATCGAGCGCATCGACGACTCACGCGTCCGGTTCGTACAGGCAGAGCGCTTCACGGGCGTGCTCGTCCCGCTGTTTGGAAAGAGCCTCGAGAAGACGCGACGCGGCTTTACCGCGATGAACGAGGCGCTCAAACGCAGGGCTGAGGGAACGGCTTCGTAGGATGCGGCGGTGGTAGGAGCGCCTCGCGGACGCGAGCTCAGGTGTCGCGGGTGGGAGCAGGAAGGCGCGCTCCGCTGCCTTCTCAACAATCTCGATCCCGAGGTAGCCGAGAACCCCGAGGCACTCGTCGTCTACGGCGGTCGCGGCAAGGCGGCCCGCGATCCTGAGGCCCTCGCAGCAATCGTGGCTGCCCTCGAGCGGCTCGGCGGCGACGAGACGCTGATCGTCCAGTCGGGCAAGCCCGTCGCCGTCCTGTCCACTCACTTCGACGCCCCGCGCGTTCTCATCTCGACGGCGATGGTCGTGCCTGCGTGGTCGGACGCCGAGAGCTTCCGCCGACTCGAGGACGCCGGCCTGACCATCTACGGGCAGATGACCGCGGCCGGTTGGTTCTATATCGGCACGCAGGGGATCCTCGGCTTCACCTACGAGACCTTCCGCGCGATCGCACGCGAGCATTTCGGCGGCACGCTCGCCGGCCGGCGCGTGCTCACGGCAGGTCTCGGCGGAATGGGAGGAGCGCAGGGCTTTGGCGTCGCCTGGAACGGCGGCCGCGCTCTGATTGTCGAGGTGGATCCCCGACGGGCGGAGCGACGACTCCGGGAGGGCTGGATCGGTGTCGTGGCGGCGAGCTACGACGAGGCGCTCGCAGCGCACCTCGACCCTAACGGGCCCGAGGCAGTCGGTCTCGTGGGCAACGCGAGCGAGGTCGTGCCCCGCCTCCTCGCCGACGGAGTCGAGTTCGACGTCGTCACCGACCAGACGCCGGCCCACGACCCCCTCGGCGCCTACGTGCCCGCCGGCTACGCGCCCGCGGCGGCCGCGGACGCAGACCCGGACGACCCCCTCTTCCAGAACGCCGTCTTCGGCTCTCTTCGCGCGCACGCTGAGGCGCTGGTCGGCTACCGCGACCGCGGCGCGATCGTCTTCGAGTACGGGAACGGCC
>Ga0307290_10000280_pt1 | contig 18887 bp, 19 predicted proteins | sample ER_DNA_144_FD_194472 | JGI IMG/M metagenome (GOLD analysis project Ga0307290, IMG submission 194472) | Bulk soil microbial communities from the East River watershed near Crested Butte, Colorado, United States - ER_DNA_144 | ecosystem: Environmental > Terrestrial > Soil > Floodplain | place... | reverse complement strand
TGCGGGCGGAGGGGCGTATCAGGATTACGTCGAGGATTGCCAGGTCTGCTGCCGCCCCTGGCGCGTCACCGTTGCGTTCGACGAAGGGGGGAATGCGGAGATCTCAGCCTTGCCGCTCGATGAATGAATCCTGATCTGGTGAATGCCCACTTCTGATGTGATGTAGGTCTCAGTCCGACGATCTAACTCCAACGATTCTCGCCCTGGTCGCATTGCTGCATTACTGTGACAAATGGCTTCAATCTTGTTGGTCGATGATGACATGGACACTCGCCTGGTCCTCCGGGATTTCCTGACCGAGGCCGGGTTTGTCGTGCATACAGCTCGCGATGGTCAGCATGCGCTGCGTACCCTCGAGAAGATGGATCCGCCCGATCTGATCCTGCTCGATTACAAGATGCCCGTGATGGACGGGAAGCAGTTTCTCGGGGCCCAGCGAAAAATTCCACGGCTCCAGGGGATTCCCGTCGTCATCCTCTCGGCGGCAACGCGGGAGTGGTCGGGCGCGCACCTCGAGGTCGAAGAGGTGTTGTCGAAGCCCGTCGACCTCGAGGTGCTGTTGGAGACGGTGAACCGGATCTTCGCCAATCGGCTATCTCGGATATAGTGCCGCGGCGTAGCGGCGCGCGACTTCCTCCCAGTTCACCACGTTCCACCATGCCGTCACGTAGTCCGGCCGGCGGTTTTGGTATTTGAGGTAGTAGGCGTGCTCCCACACGTCGACGCCGAGAATCGGGACTTTGCTCTCCATGAGGGGGCTGTCCTGATTCGGCCGGCCGGCGATTTCGAGCTTGCCGTTCGCAACCGTCAGCCAGGCCCAGCCGCTCCCGAACTGCGACGTCGCCGCGTTGGAGAGTAGCTCCTTGAATTTTGCGAACTCGCCGAACGTGCGGTTGATGGCGTCGGCGAGTGTACCGGTCGGCTCGCCGCCGCCGCCTTTGCCGGCGGGGGCCATAATCGTCCAGAACAGCGAGTGATTATGATGCCCGCCGCCATGGTTGCGGACGGCTGTGCGGATGTCTTCGGGGACTGAATTGATGCCGCGCAGCAGCTCTTCGAGGCTCTTGTCGAGCAGCTCGGTATGCTTGTTCAGCGCGTTGTTGAGGTTGGTGATGTAGGCCTGATGATGCTTGCCGTGGTGGATCTGCATCGTCTGCGCGTCGATATGCGGCTCGAGGGCGGCGAAATCGTACGGTAGCGGGGGTAGTACGTGTCGCGTCTCGGGCGTAGCCGTGCGTTCTTCTTTTACGTGTGCCATCGCGAGTATCCTGAGAAGTTTGGTTTTCAAACCCCGCATTGCGCGGCTCAGTTCCCCCCATATCTTGGCTCCGCGGACGTGCTGTCCACTCCCACATCCGGAGGCACTCGTGGCGGAGTTTGTGCTGCGCTGGCTGCACTATCTGGGCGGCATTACGTGGATCGGCCTGCTGTACTATTTCAATTTTGTACAAGGGCCCTTCATGGCGGAGGCGGATCCCGCGGCCAAAAGCACCGCGACGCAAAAGCTCGTGCCTCGTGCCCTGCGCTGGTTTCGGGGCGGCGCCATCCTGACCTTCCTCACCGGTCTCGCGATCATCGGGAGACGCATCGGCGAATCGCCGCTCGGCGCCGCCGCATGGTCGACGCCGTGGGCCATTACGATTCTCACCGGCGCGCTGTTCGGCACGCTGATGTTTTTCAATGTCGTCCTCGTCATTTGGCCCAAACAAAAGATCGTGATCGCCTCGGCGACGGCCGCGGCGTCGGGTGGCCAGGCGAACGCGGCCGCGCCGGCGGCGGCGCGGCGGGCGTTCCTCGCGTCGCGCACGAACGTCGTCTTTTCAATTCCCATGCTGTTCTTCATGGGTGCGGCGTCGCACTACACCCTCCCGGGCGGCGGCAATCACGCCGCGTACTGGGCGAGCGTGCTCCTGGTGGCGGCGCTCCTCGAAATCAATTCGTTGACCGCGACCAGTGGCGCAACCACGAAGCCGATCGAGAAGATTCCCGGCGTGATCGTCACCGGCTTCGTCGTGTGGGCCATCGTGTACGCGATCGCGCGGGCGTTCCTATCGCCCTGACGGCCTAACGGATGGCGTCGGTCACACTCCGCCAGCTGACCAAAGTTTTCGACGGCGGCGTTCAGGCGTTGCACCAGCTGGATCTCGACGTGCGGGACGGGGAGCTGCTCGTGCTGCTCGGCCCGTCCGGATCCGGCAAGACGACGGTGCTGCGCTGCATTGCCGGACTGGAAGAACCCACCACCGGTGACGTGGTGATCGGCGAACGCGTCGTGACGCACGACCCGCCCGCCGCCCGCGACGTGGCGATGGTTTTTCAAAGCCCCGCGCTCTATCCCCACCTCACCGTCCGTGAGAACATCGCCTTCCCGCTCGAGATCCGCGGTGTATCGGACGCGCAAGTGGCGCGTCGCGTGCTCGAGGCCGCCGCGCGCCTGGGGCTGGAAGCGGCACTCGACCGCGTCCCGGCGCAGCTGTCGGAGGGCGAGCGCCAGCGAGCCGCGCTCGGCCGCGCCATCGTGCGCGGGCCGCAGGCGTTTCTGCTCGACGAGCCCCTCTCCCGGCTGGACCCCAAGCTGCGCATCGAGTTGCGAGGCGAGCTGCTGGCGCTGCACCGCGCCCTCGCGGCCACAATGATCTACGTGACGCACGACCAGACCGAGGCGATGACGATGGGCGAGCGCATCGCGGTGTTGCACGAGGGGCGGTTACGGCAGGTCGGAACACCGGAGGAGATCTACCAGCGTCCGGCGGACGTGCACGTCGCCCGCTTCATCGGGACGCCGGGGATGAATGTGCTCCAAGGACGGGGAAGAGGGACGGGGGAAGAGGGAAGGGTCATCGAAGCGGGAAGCCTGACCGTCCCCGTCGAGCTTTCCACCTATGAAGGTGAGCTGCAACTCGGCATCCGTCCGGAGTTCGTGGGCCTCTGCGCTGTCGACAAGGGGGTAGGGAACGCGGACGTGCTGGTCGTCGAGCCGCTGGGCAGTGAGACGCTCGTTCATCTGAACGCGGGCGGCCAACCACTGGTGGCGCGCCTGCCCGGTTTCGCCGACGTGCGCGTCGGGACGCGGGTCGGCGTGAAGGTGGATCGCCGCCGTCTATACCTGTTCGACGCCGCGGGGGCGCCGCTCGTATGAGCCCGCGCGCCTGGGCCGCCGGCGCCGCCGCCGCCGGGACCGTCGCTGCAGCGCTCGTGCTCGCCGTGGTCACGACGGCGCAACGGCGCTACGAACGGGCGTTCGCGTTTCGGATCGCCGTGACCACGTCGGCCTACATTGCGGCGGTCACCCCGCCGCCGCCGCCGCCCCCACCGCCGCCGCGGCCCCGGACTGCCCGACGGGCGCCGCGCGGCCGGCGGTGGTCTCCGGCGCCCCCCCCTCCCCCCGCGCCTCCGCCTCCGGCGCCGCCCCCCGTATCGGCATCCGCTCGCAGCTATGATCTGCTCGCGTTACTGACGCAGGCCCGCGCTCTGCGCACGCTGCCTGGCTGGTCGTCGGATGTGGAGGTGTACTTCGGGACGGCACCGCTGGTGGACGCGACGGCGACACCGCTCTCACCCGATGATCTGTCGCAACTCGCTGCCGGCGCACGCTGGCGCGACGGTGCGGCGCTCGTCCCACTGAAGGACCGTGAGGGGCAGGAGGTCGTGGGCGCCGTCGCCGTACGGCCGCGACCCAGGCTCCATGGTCCGCTTCCCGGCGGGTTCGGATTCACGTTCCCTGCGGCGCTCATTGCGATAGGCGCGGCGGCCAGGATCGCGCTTCGCGAGCGCTCGCTGCGAAACGGCGGTTATATCGGGGCGGCGCTGCTGCTTGTGCTTGGCGGATATCTCGACGTGTGGGCGGCGGCGCGTCAGAGCACAGATAGGTGGTTGATCGACACGCGGCGCTTGCTGCAAGAAGCGGCCACGCGCCTGCCCTCCCCGCGGGCGCGGCCGCTGATCACCGAGCTCGCGGCGATCGTCCGCGATGCAGAAGTCGTCACCGGAGAGCCCGGGGAGTCAGCGCCGCGCCGCGTGCGGATCGACGGTGAGCGGCGCGCGGTTGTGGCGGTGTTGCTCGTGCCGGGCCGCTGGATCGAGCTACGCGCCGTGCCCGCCGACGTGGAAGCGCCGAAGTGGCTGATTCTGCTGGTGCCCTCTGCGCTGCTCGGACCGCTGGCGATCATGGCGCTGCGGTGGGCCCAGCGAACGCCGCCGCGCACGCGCCGCGAGACCGCCATCGCCTGGGGCTTCCTGGCGCCGGCGGCGCTGCACGTGATGATTTTCACGATCGGGCCGGCGATCTACGCGATCTATCTGGCGAGCCGCGCGAACTTCCGCGTCCTGCTGCGCGATCCGTCGACGTGGAATTCGTTCGTCACGAGCGCCGCCTATGCCCTGTACGTCCCCATTTCCGTCGCGGTGGCGCTCGCCGCGGCGCTGGCCGTGCATCGGTACCGGCGGCGCTGGGGAGGACGTTTGCTCTGCGCCGCGTTCCTGCTGCCCTATGTCTCGTCGGTCGTGGCGGTCGCCCTGCTCTGGCAGGCGATCTCTCGCGCCGGCTCTCTCGGGCTGGGCCGCCCCGATTGGCTGACTAATCCGAACACCGCGCTCCTGGCGCTGATGCTCATATCCATCTGGGTGCACGTGGGCGGGCAGATGCTGGTGTTCCTCGGTGGTCTCGACTCGATCCCGCAGGCGTACTTCGATGCCGCGCGCGTCGATGGCGCGGGAGCCTGGCGCCGTCTCTGGCGCGTCACGGTGCCGCTGCTCCGGCCCGTGACGTGGTTCGTATTCCTGACCGGCGTGATCAGCGCGCTGCAATTGTTCACGCTCGTCTTCGTACTCACACAGGGCGGTCCGCTCCCGGTGCATGCGACGGACGTCGTGGTCCACCGGATCTACCGAAGCGCGTTCGGACCACAGGCGTTCGGCATGGCAAGCGCGCTGGCCGTGATGCTGGGCGTGGTCCTGCTCGTCTTCAAGTGGCCGCAGCTCAAGCTGCTCCGCAGGCAGGCGCGACATGCGTAGGCTCCTGGTTGGGGCAGTCGGCGTCGTCATGGTCGCGCCCTTCCTCTATATGCTCTCGGTCTCGTTCATGGGTGAGGCTGAGCTGCTACGCTGGCCGCCGCCACTGCTTCCCCGCTCGCCCACGACCGACAATTACAGCGCGGCGCTTGCGGCATTGCCCTACACGCGGGTCCTCCTGAACACGGCGATCCTGGCCGGGTGTGTCATGATCGGCCAGGTGCTCACCAGTGCCGCCGCGGGCTACGCTTTCGCGCGGATGCGATTCCCGGGTCGCGACGGCATCTGGACGACGTTGCTCGCGATGTTGGCGATTCCGGCAATCGTGCTCCTGATTCCGCGGTATTTGATGATCGAGGCGCTTGGTTGGGTGGACACCTATCCCGGTCTGATCTCGACAGAGCTCGTGTCGGTGTGGAGCATCTTCCTCATGCGGCAGGCATTTGTGATGCTGCCGCGCGACGTGGAGGACGCTGCCCGTCTGGACGGAGCCGGGGAGTGGACCCTCTTTTGGCGCGTCGCACTGCCGCTGGCGCGACCGGCGGTGGCGGCAGTGGCCATGCTCGCGTTCATGGACCAGTGGCGCAATTTCCTTTGGCCCCTGGTGATCACGCGCACTGCTCGGATGGAAGTCGCGGAGGTTGCCTTGGCGCACCTCCACGTGTCATACGCCGGCAACTGGCCGTATCAGATCGCGGCGGCGGTTCTCGTGACGTTGCCCGTGCTGGTGGTCTGTCTACTGGGGCAGCGTTACGTGATGCAGGGCGTGCGCTTCACCGGTGCGAGGGTGCGTCTTTAGTCTTCAGCCTAGCAGCGATCCCACCTGGAGCGGCGAAGCCGCGTCCTGCACGGGTCAGGCCTATCGCGCCATAACCGGTGGCGTCCAATCGCACGGCAGCCGTGTCGCACGCCCTCCACGATTGGTAGCCGCTCACGAGGGCGACGAGAGGTCCATCACTGGGAAAACCGCGAGATACGTTTGGCTCGGAAGTTGCAAAGCATCGGTTGTCGAGATCTAAACGTAGGCTACCGAGCAGGAGCGCGGCTGCACCAGTCAGGAGCATGAACGTGGGTCGGTCCATCATACCAGTGCTGATTGCCATGGGAGCGTTGTCTACGACCCTCGCCGCGCAATCGAAGATCCCACAAGCGGATAGCGCGCAATCACAAGCGCGGCGGCACGCCATTGGCTTCGGATTCGTGGCGACGCTCGGGGCGAACTGGCAGGTGGAGGCGGCAGAGATTGGGTACGTGCGGCGTCCATCGCGCGGACTCGCTGCCGTTGGACTCGCGGCGCGCCTCGGAACGTTCATCAACGAGAGCGCGATGCTGGGTGGCCAGAAGGGTATTGTGGTCGGTGCCGCACTGTCGGCCCGGACGCACATGAAGTCCATCGCGCAGTTCGGAGCCGACGAGCACGGCACCGGGCTCGGGTTCGACGTCACGTTCGAGCTCAGCGGTTACACCGCTGCCAGCTCACCGATGACGCTGGGCTCCCGCTGGCTCGGGGTCGCCGTGCTTCCCGCGTTCAGCGTGGGCAGCGGCAACTCCCCGCATTTCGGTATTGTGATTGGCCCCACCGCCTTTTTCAGCGGTGGAAGGCCGGTTTTGCGGGGTCTGCTCGCGTTCCGTGGTGAGGCGCCGCTGGCGCGCCGGGAGCGGCATCCCTAGGTTAGCGACCTTATGGTCGCGCCGACGCTGATCTCGGACCATCCCGGTCTCGACGTCCTCGCCGAAGTCGCCAAATTGCTGGCCGCCGCCCGGCCTGCCGACGAAGGGCTGGCGGGGGTCGTCGGCGTGCTGCGCCGGGGACTCGCGCTGAGCCGCTGCCGTCTCTGGCTTCGCTCTGCGGACGGCTCCCGCTTTGTTCCCATCGCCGGTCCCGAAGACGAAACGCAGCTTCCCGGATTCACTTCGGCGGTCGCCGACTGGGTCACCGCGGGACCGCACCGCGAATCGGTCGCGGGCGGCACACTGCTGCGCCTTCCGCTGGTGCACGAGGATGACGCCCTTGGCTGTTTCGAGGTCATCATTCCGGAGGGTCGCTATGACCGGATGGCGCACGACGTGCTGGTCGTCGTCGCGCAGATGCTGGCGTCCGTCCTCGCGGCGCACGAGCTCTCGCAGGACCTCGCCTCGGAGGTCGCCCACCGCACGCGGGACTTTGAAGCTCAGCGCAACTTCGCCGCCGGCATCATCGACTCTCTCCCGGTGGGCCTGTACGTAATCGATCGGGGCTATCGCATCCGTGCCTGGAACCGCAAGCGCGAGGCCGGGACGCAGGGCGTGTCGCGCGAGGACGCGCTGGGGCGGGAAGTGTTCGAAGTTCTGGACCGACAGCCGCGCGAGCTCCTGAAGCTCGAGTTCGACCGCGTGTTCGCGACCGGCGAGATCCAGACGGTCGAGATGGATTCCCAGACGACCGGCGAGGCGCGCCATTACCGCATTACGAAGATTCCGATGCGGATGGATGGCGAGGACATTTCGCATGTCATCACGATCGGTGAGGATGTCACCGCCTGGCGTCAGGCCCAACAGCGCCTGGCGCAGAGCGAGAAGCTCGCCGCCGTTGGCCAGTTGGCCGCCGGGGTGATGCACGAGATCAACAATCCGCTCGCCACGATCCTCGCCTGCAGCGAAGCGCTGAGCTTGCGCGTCGCAGACATGCCGGAGCAGGAGCGCCAGGGGCAGGAGGAGTATCTCCGCATCGTCGATACCGAAGTGCAGCGGTGCCGGCGCATCGTCGACGGATTGCTCGACTTCTCGCGGCCCAATAAGCAAAGCGGCCACAAGGCGCCCGCGGACATCAACGCGATCATCGAGCAGACGCTGTTTCTCCTCAAGCATCACGAGCGGTTCAAGTGGCTCACGATCGAACGGGAGCTCGAGGCCGGGCTGCCGCAGTTCCCGGCCGACGCCGAGCGGCTGGTGCAGTGTTTCATGGCGCTGATGCTGAACGCGATGGACGCGATGAACTCGCGCGGCGTCCTCACGGTCCGTACGCGACGCAACCCGCAGCGGAGCGACGAAATTCTGGCGGAGTTCATCGACACCGGTACGGGGATCCGGCAGGAAGACTTGCCCAAGATTTTCGAGCCGTTCTTCACGACCAAACCGCAGGGCAGGGGCACGGGCCTTGGCCTGTCGGTTACGTACGGCATCGTCGAGGAGCATCGCGGCCGCATCGAGGTAGAATCGCAGATGGGCGTGGGGACCAACTTCAAGGTGTTCCTTCCAATCGGATGAAAATCCTGGTCGTCGAGGACGACAAGATGGTGGGAGACTATGTCCGCCGCGGTCTGGACGAGGCGGGGTATCACGTCGAGCTCGTCGGGGACGGCGACGAAGGGCTGCGCCGGGCCAGCGGGCGGGGCGCGAACTACGACATCATGGTCCTCGATTTACGGCTTCCGAAAGTGTCCGGCATAGATGTGCTGCGCACGCTGCGCGACCGCGGCGTCGGGTTGCCGGTGCTGGTGCTGACGGCGCAGGACTCCGTGGACTTCAAGGTGCAGGCGCTGCGGATGGGAGCGGATGACTACGTCACGAAGCCGTTCGCGTTCGAGGAGCTGCTGGCGCGGGTCGAGGCGCTGGGGCGCCGGCCGAAGGCGATCGCCCCGCCGACGCTGAAGGTGAACGGGCTTGTACTGGACACCGGAAGCCGCGAGGTGACGCGGGACAGCAAGCGCATCGAGCTGACACCCAAGGAATACGCGGTGCTCGAGTATCTGATGCGGCATCAGGGCCGCGTGATGTCGCGCACGCTGATCACGGAATACGCCTGGGATTATCACTTCGATCCCGGGACCAACATCGTGGACGTGGTCATTACGCGGCTGCGCAAGAAGATTGATCACGCCAAGGAACCCAAGCTGATCCACACGGTGCGCGGCGTGGGATACGTGGTGCGGGCGTAACCGTGCAGAGCATTCGCGCGCGGATGACTGTCTGGTATGCTACCGCGCTCATCCTCAGCATCGCGGTCTTTGCGATCGTCCTCTATTTCGGGCGCCGCAGCGCCACCTATCAGGATCTCGATCGCCGCATCCAGTCGGAAGCCGACCTGACGGCCGGCATCCTCGCCGAGAGCTATCACGCGCGCGGCGTGCTGGTCGAGAAGGATACCGCCGGGCGGCCGGTACTGACGCCGGAAGTGGCGGCGGTGCTCGAGGTCGTCCCCGACTTCCTGCTCGTGACGAGCCGCGACGGGCGGCTGCTGTTCGCGTCCCCCGATGCGCGCGCGCTCACCTTCGCCGAGTTCGAGCAGCTGAATGCGATCACCCGCCAGCCGCCCGCGGGAGCGTCGCACCTGCCGGGTCGCTTTCGGATCGAGCCGAACGGTCCAACAATGCATTACATCGTGCGCGCGGTGCCCGACGCGGGCGATCAGTTCGGCGCCATCTTCGCGGGCGCCAATACGCGCTCCGCGGAGCTGCGCCTCGAACAGTTGCTGCTGACGATCGTGATCGCGTTCTTCGTCGGTGTGGTGCCCGCGATTCTGGTCGGCGGCTGGATCGCGGGCCGGGCCCTCGAGCCCGTCGACCGGATGATCACGGAGGTCCGGGAGATCACGGACGGCCGCAGCCTGCACCGGCGTCTCGCGGTGCCGATGGAGCGCGATGAGCTCGGCCGGCTGGCCGAGACGCTGAATCAGATGATGACGCGCCTGGAGCGCAGCTTTTCAGCGCTGCGGCGCTTCACCGCGGACGCGAGTCACGAGCTGAAGACTCCTCTGACCGTCGTGCGCGCGGGCGTCGAGCGCGCGATCACCCGCCCGGACATGCCACCGGAAACGCTCGCGGCGCTGGAGGAAACGCTGCAGGAGGTGAACCGGATGACCGAGTTGCTCGAGTCGCTCCTCACCCTGGCGCGCGCCGACGAAGGCCGAGCCGATCTGCACCGCGAATCGGTGGATTTGCGCGACATCATCGCGGAGGCGGGAGAGACCGGAGAGCTGCTCGCCGAGCACGCCGGAGTCGGTATCGACATCCGCCTGCCCTCGGAGCCCCTCGTGCTCCCGGTGGACCGGAGCCGCATCCGTCAGCTTGCGCTGAACCTCATCGAAAACGCCGTCAAGTACACGCCGCGGGGCGGGCAGGTCTCGGTCGAGCTCGGCACGAACGACGGGCGAGCCGTATTCACAGTCGCAGACACCGGCATCGGCATCGCCCCCGGCGATTTACCCCATGTCTTCGACCGCTTCTGGCGCGCCGACTCGGCGCGCACGCGCACGAGCGAGCGCGCGGGTACCGGGCTCGGCCTCGCCATCTGCAAATGGATCGCCGAGGCGCATGGCGGCACGATCGAGGTGCAGAGCCGTCCCGGAAGGGGCACGACGTTTACGGTGGGGTTACCGCGCGGCTAGATCACATCCGGTTGTCACCATTCCGTAATTGACGTGCAAGCACCGGGTCACCGGTCGTCTGTATCTCTCAGAGAGACTCACAGCTGAGAGCCGACCATGTACGATGACCTGGCGCGAACTCAGAATCACACCTCGCTCGAATGGTTTGTCGTGCATGCGGTAATCCCATCGCTGGCGTTGACTCTGTTGATGCACATGCCCAGCGGCGACGATTGCGAACGCGGCTTCCAGTTTTCACCTCAATCATCAACCGGGAGTGATACGATGCGCGGGTTCAGTTCGGTTGTTTCCATCACCGCCCACGCCGGCCTGGGCGCCGCGGTGCTCTTCGGTACCGCCAAAGCGGGACGATCAGATCCAACTCCGCCGATCGAAGGCCCGATCATCTTTCAGCCGGCGTCTCCGGTCGAGACCGATGGGGGAGTCTCGCTCCCGGGTCCCATCACCGTGGCCCCGCCCGACTTCGGTGACATCTCCGTGTCAACGCCACTGCCCAAGACTGGGGCGACGATGCCCGTGTTCTCGCCGATCTACTCCGGCGCGGTCAGCACTCCGGGCACTATTCATCCCGGCGGCTGGGGCGGCTTGCTCGAGGAGCACGCCGAGGTGCTGACGGCACCGCTCCCGCTCTATCCAGATCTGTTGCGTCAGGCGGGAGTGCAGGGAAGAGTCGTCTTGGAAGCGGTTGTGGACACCACGGGCCGCGTGCTGGCGCAATCGATCTCAGTCGTCTCGGCGACTAGTCCCGGCTTTGTTGCGCCGGCGCGGCAGGCGTTGCTGGCCACGCTGTTCCGGCCCGCCATGAGTGGCGGAAAGCCGGTCCGGATGCTGGTGCGGATTCCGTACGAATTCGCCATTCGGAGCGGCCCAGGGCTTGCCCGATGAGCGCGCGGTCGAAGGCTCATCTGGCTGTCATCGTTTTGTAATCTTCGGCCTACTAGCGGGCATGTTGCGACGGGTACTATTACTTAGCAACCAAGTCCACCAGCCCGGAGGAGACTGCGGTGTTTGACCACCTGATCGAGTCCAGTCGTAAGACGAACAAGAAGGGTGCGTTTGGCCTTGGCGCTGTCTCGCTCATTGGCCACAGCGTGATCGTCCTCGCTGCGGTGGTCGCGACGCTGACCGCCGGCGAAAAGAAGGACGAGGGGACGATCGACACGGCGATGGTCTTCCTCAATCAGGAAGAACAAAAGAAGCCGGAAGAGCAGCCGCCGATCGTCGACGTGCCGCAGCTCAAGGGCTTCCAGACCGTCGTGGCGCCGATGGATATTCCCACGAACATTCCGCCGATCAATCTGCAAGAACACTTCGATCCCAAAGATTACACGGGCACGGGCGTCGAAGGTGGTATCGGCACCGGCATCGTGCCGGACGCCGGTCAGGTGTTCATGGAGTCGGTTGTCGAAGAGCGGCCCGAGGTGCTGTCCGGGCCGGCCCTGAACTATCCGGACCTGCTCCGCCAGGCGGGCGTGCAGGGCCGTGTGCTGGTGCAGGCCATCATCGATACGTCGGGCCGCGCCGAGCCGCCGTCGGTGAAAGTCATTCAGAGTCCCAATCCAGGCTTCGACCAACCGGCCAAGAACTACGTGCTGCGGGCGCTGTTCCGCCCCGCGCGCGTGCACGGGCGGGCGGTTCGTGTGTTGGTGAACTTGCCGATCGACTTCAAGATCAAGCGATAGGGAGACACAATGAGTTACGCTGAACTATTCTCATCGATGGGGCCGTTCGCCAAAGGCATTGTCATCGTGATGTTCATCATGTCGGCCTGGTCTTGGGCGGTCAGCATTTCCAAGCAACTCTACCTCAGGAAGTCACAGAAAGAGACGCGCAAATTCGCGCCTGAATTCTCGCGCTACCTGCAGGAAGAACAGCTCGATGGCGCGATCGCGCTCGCCGAAAAGAACAAGAAGAGTCACGTCGCGCGCGTGCTGGGTGAGGCGCTCTCCGAAGTGAAGCCGCTGCTGCGCGACCGGGCGACGATTACGGCCGCGGACATCAACTCCGCCGAGCGTGCCGTCGAACGGCAGATGCTCATCATCACCGCCGAGCTGAAGCGCGGTCTTGGCATTCTGGCGACGACCGGCGCGACCGCACCCTTCGTCGGCCTACTCGGCACGACGATGGGTATCGTGACGGCGTTCCAGGGCATGTCGGCGTCGGGCGGCTCCGGCTCGCTCGCGGCGATCACGGGCGGCGTCGCTGAAGCGCTCATTACCACGGCGTTCGGTCTGATCGTCGCGATTCCGGCGGTGTGGTTGTACAACTACTTCGCAACCAAGATCGACTTCCTCACGGTCGAGATGACCTACACGTCGAAGGAGCTGATCGACTATCTGATCAAGAGCGTCGGCAGCGAGTTCGGCCGGTCGATCTTTACCAAGGAATTCCAGACGCAGAAGGCGTCGCAGACCAGCGGCCCCATCAAGGGATAACGCACCATGGCGATAGGCGGGAAGAAAGCGGAAAGCGGGGTCGCGGCGAACATCAACGTCACGCCGATGATCGACGTGATGTTGGTGCTGCTGATCATCTTCATGATCGTCACCCCGGCGATCACCGCCGGGTTCCAGGCGACGATTCCGCGCGCCAAGAATCCCGACGCACGGGAAGAAGGCGAAGGCGAGGTCCGCCTGGGCATCGACAGGGACGGGAAGTTTTATATCGACATCACCGGCGCGAGCGGGAAGTATACGGGTCCGCGCTACATCAGCGACGAAGATTTACAGGGCCAGCTGACGAACCTGTACGCCGCCCGCAGCACCGACAAGATCCTGTATCTCCGGGCCGACGAGGGGATCGAATACTCGCGCGTGCAACAGGCGCTCGAGATCGCCCGGAAAGCGGGGGTGCGTGTCGTGGGCGCCATCGCCGAGCAGGAACGCTCGGCGCATCCGGAAAGGCAATAACCGATGCAAAGCGGTGGATCGGGCGGCGGGCTCAGCTCGGACATCAACGTCACGCCGATGATCGACGTGCTGCTCGTGCTCCTCATCATCTTCATGATCACGCTGCCGCTCTCGCGGCGGGAATTCGACGTGCAGGTCCCGCCCGAGCAGAAGAACCAGCCCAAGCAGAAGCAGCAGCAGAGCGATCAGATCGTGCTCGAGCTGGCTCCGGACGGCTCGTACGCGATCAACCGGCAGCCGGTTGCGTTCGACCAGTTGGACGCGAAGTTCCACGAGCTCTACGATCAGCGCCCCGCCAAGCTGCTCTTCATCAAGGCGGCGCCGAACCGGAAGTACGGCGACATCGTCAAAGCGATGGACGTGGCGCGCGGCGCGGGTGTTCAGGTGATCGGGTTTACGCCGGCCGAGCAGGGGGCAGCAGCAGCGCACTGACCGGTTTGACCATGCGAATGACGGGGCGCGGACGTTGAAACCGTGCCCCGTTTTTCTTTCTAGTGTATTAATAGACCGTGCCTCCGACTTCACGCCCCCTCTTCCATAGCTACGCGCTCCCCCTTCCCCAGCGGCGGGAAGGGCCGGCGGCTGCCCTCTCATTCCTGGCGCACGTGGCCATCGCCATTCTCGTGTTGTGGCGCGGCGCCGCGCTGTTCGAGGGGGGAGGCGGTGGAGGCACGGGCCCACGAGGCGGGGGTGGTGGTGGCGGCCGTCCCGCGGTCAGCTGGTTCGCGCTCCCCACGTCGTCCTCGGCGCGAGCGGAAACGGCGCCGCAGACGCCAGCCGTCACGGTGCCAACCGTGGCCCCCCCTCCGCCGGTCACGGATCCCGTGAAGCTCGAGCTCCCACCGCCGACCGTCTCCATCACACCACCCGCCGCGGTGGGGACGGGCGACGGGACGACGGGTGGACCCGGGCAAGGTCCGGGCACCGGCGGCGGGACCGGCACTGGCACCGGCACCGGAACCGGCTCGGACGCCGGCCCTGGCTCGGGTGGCAATGCGAGCGATATTATCGCCGCCACGCCGGTCTGGGCGATCATGGCTCCATCCGGTGCGCCGCGCGAAGCACGAGGCCCGCACGAGGTCCGCTTCTGGGTCACGGCGGACGGCCGGGTAACGAAGATCGACGTGAGGCCTCCCATCAAGGATGGGGGGTACCGGCGCGAGTTCACCGAGCGGATGATGGGCTATCTGTTCAAACCGGCCACCACCCGTGATGGGCGACGCGTCGAGTACATCGCGAGCATAACCGTCTCTCCGTAGCGTCACGTCGTAAACCGAAAGCACGAGGGAAGCGTGCGGCAGCTGTTCAAGCGCAAGCCGATCGCGGAGCTCCTGGTCAGCGAGCTCGAGACGCCGCAATCGCTCAAGCGCGTCCTCGGAGCCGGTGATCTCATCATGCTGGCGATCGGCGCCGTCATCGGCGCCGGGATCTTCGGCGCGATCGGGACCGCGGCTGCGGGTCAGTACGACGCGGCCGGAAACATGGTGCGCGCAGGCGCGGGTCCGGCGCTCGTCTTTTCGTTCCTGCTGCTCGGCGTCTGCTGCGCGCTTGCCGGCCTGTGCTACGCCGAGCTCGCCGCGATGATTCCGCAGGCAGGGAGCGCGTACGCCTACTCGTACGCGACGCTCGGCGAGGTCGTCGCTTGGATTATCGGATGGGATCTGATTCTGGAGTACGCGGTCGGCAACGTCGCGGTTGCGATTTCGTGGGGCGACTACTTCAAATCATTGCTCAACGGCTTCGGCGTCCACCTGCCCGACTGGATCACGACCGGCTATCGCACCGCGCTGCTCAGTCCCGATCCCAAGATCCACGGATTACTCGACAGCGCACCGCATCTCGCGGGCATTCCGATGCTCGTGAATCTCCCCGCGTTCTTGATCGTCGGCCTCATCACGTGGCTGCTGCTGCTCGGTGTGCGCGAGAGTGCGCGGACCAACAACGTTCTCGTCGTCATCAAGTTGCTGGTGCTGGCGCTGTTCATCGTCGCCGGGTTGACTCACATCAATCCCGAGAACTTCACGCCATTTGCTCCCAACGGTTTCCGTGGCATCCACCAGGGAGCCGCGATCGTGTTCTTCGCCTATATCGGATTCGATGCCATCTCGACGGCAGCGGAGGAAACGAAGAACCCGCAGCGCAATCTGCCGATCGGCATTCTCGGCGGGCTGGCTATCTGCACGTTCATCTACGTCATCGTCGGGGCTGTCCTCACGGGGATGGTGAAGTACACGGACCTGGGCGTGGCCGATCCGCTCGCCAAGGCCCTGGAAGTCGCGGGCTACCGCACCGTCGGCTGGATCGTCGCACTGGGCGCGATCGTCTCGATGTCGGCGGTGCTGCTCGTCTTTCAGTACGGGCAGCCGCGGATTTTCTTCGCGATGGCGCGCGACGGCTTGCTGCCACCGTGGGCAGCGAAGATCTCGGCGAACCGCCGCGTTCCGTATATCACGACGATCGTGACCGGGGCGTTCGTGGCGCTGTGGGCATTGATCGGCGATGCGAACGAGACCTACAATCTCACAAACATCGGGACGCTGTTCGCCTTCGCGCTCGTGTCGGCGGGCGTGCTGGTGCTGCGCTATACCGAACCGGGCCGCCCTCGGCCGTTCAAGGTTGCGTGGGTATGGGTGGTCGCGCCGCTCTCTGTCGTGCTGTGCGTCTACGTGATGTTTGGGTTGCCGGGGGAAACGTGGATTCGTTTCGCGGTGTGGCTGGCCATTGGGTTGGCGCTCTATGTGGGCTACGGCTTCAAACACAGCAAAATTCGACAGCGGGAGCGACCTTAGTGCGCCAGCAGCTGCGCCGCCAGGCGCAGCGCACCCGCTGGGGAATCGACCTGGGTCCCGCCTTCCGAAATCCGCGCACGGGGCAGGTCGGTCGCGAGGTTGGCCCGCAACGCGATCAGGAGCGGTGAGCCGGGCCGCAGTAAGCCGCCGACGGACGCCATCTTGATCGGCTCCATCCCCGAAAAGTGAGGTAAGAGCACCCGCACCAGCTGCGACAGCTCTGCGGCCGCTTCCGCGACAATCTGTTGTGCGACGGTCTCGCCTTCGCGCGCGGCATTCAGGACATGCGGCGCGAGTGACGCAACCTGTGCCGGCGTCGCGGTGGCGGTCCACCGGATCAGATCGTCGAAAGTCTGCAAGCCCAACGCGACGAGCAACCGCTCCAGCAACGTCGAGGATTCTTCGAGGCCGTCGTGCGCGCGCGCCGCGGCCGCCAGCGCGCGGCGCCCCAGCCAATAGCCCCCGCCTTCGTCACCGAGCTGCCAGCCGTGGCCGCCGGCGCGATGCAGCCGTCCATCCGCGCCGCGGGCATGGGCGATCGAGCCGGTGCCGGCATTGATCAGGATGCCGGGCCCATCCCCGAACGCCGCCGCCAGCGCGATTTCGGTATCGCCGCGCACATCGACGCGTGCGGCGACGCCCGCGGCCGCAATCGCCGCTGCGAGCGCTTCCTGCTCCGGGGGACGACCAGCGCCGGCCGCTCCGACGAGCGCGAGACTGGCGGGGAGCGTGACCTTGGCCTGCGTCGCCGCTCGGCGCGCGACGTCGAGGATGACCGCGGCCGAGCGCTCCGCGCCGCCGGGTCGCATCGCTGAGCCAGGGCCTTCGGCGCGGCTCAAGACTCGACCGCGGTGATCTCCAACAGCGACGGCTGTGTGCGAGCCGCCGCTGTCGACGCCGAGCAGGACGGGCGGTTGGGCGGATGGGCTGATGGACTGTTCGATCATGTTGCGCCGCCCATCCGCCCATCAGCCCACCGGCCCGACACGAGCGACGAAACCATCCCAACAGCAACGGTGATGGCAGTTCCCAGCGGCACATACCACGGCCACGCGAGCCCGGGCAGCCAGTGAAGCGGGAAATGCGGAATTACGGCGCCCAGGACGACCGGGGCCATCACGATGATGCTGACGATGAGGGCGGTGATGACATCGACCTGGCGAGCTCGCGGCCAGGCGCCGCCGAGAATGTAGGTCCCGAGGAGCGATCCATAGGTGAGCGAGGCGACGCTCAAGGCGAGCTGCACGACGGGAGTGTTCTGATCGCGGAATGCGATCGCGCCGGCGACGAGGATGACGGTCCAGACCAGTGTGAGCCAGCGCCCGACGCGCAGCAGCTGCGCGGGATCCTGATGGCCCGTCAGTGGCGCATAGAAGTCATGCGTCGAAGCGGAAGCGAGCGAGTTCACGGCGGACGCATGACTGCTCATCGCCGCGGCCAGAATGCCGCCGACCGCGAGCCCGGCAATGCCGGTGGGGAGATGGGTCACAATGAATGTCGGGTAAATCGCGTCACCGCGCATACCCGGTTGATCCGCGCCCGCGAGCCACAGTGCCGTTCCCACCAGCAGGAACAGCGCGAACTGCGCGATGATGAAGACGCCGGATCCGATCAGCGCGCGCTGCGCGTCCTTGAGGTTTCGCGCCGCGAGCAGTCGCTGGACGATGAGGTGATCGGTGCCATGGGAGGCAGCAGACAGCAGGGCTCCGCCGATGACGCCGCCCCAGATCGTGTACGTCTTGGTAAACGAAAACGAGAAGTCGAACGCCTTGAGTTTTCCGGCGTCTAACGCGCGACCGAATGCATCGATCCCGCCGGCCAGATGCGTGGCAACGATCAGGGTCGCGATGCCGCCCACGAGATAGACCCCGAGCTGAATGACGTCGACCCACACGACGGCGCGGAGTCCACCAACCCACGTGTACACGAGCGTCACGAACCCGATGGCCACGATCCCGACGGGCAGGCTCCAATGCGTGATGATGGCGAGCGGAATCGCGGTCGCGAAGATGCGGACGCAATCGGCGAGCGCCCGCGTGAACAGGAACACACCCGATGCGGTGCGGCGCGCGGCCCGCCCGAAGCGGTGCTCCAGGCGCTGGTAGGCGGTGTCTTGTGTGCCCTGGAAGTAGCCCGGTAAGAGCAGCGCGGCGACGCCGATGCGACCCACCAGGTACCCGAACGCGATCTGTAGAAACGTGAGATCACCGCGGGCCGCGAGCCCGGGCACAGAGATCACGGTCAAGGCAGAGGTCTCGGTGGCGACGACCGAGAACATCAGTGCCCACCACGGCAGCCCACGGTGACCGAGGAAATAGTCTGTAGCGTCGCGCTGGCGTCCTGCGAGGAGCAGGCCGAACACCATGACTGCGACGAAGTACGCGAAGATGACCGCGACGTCGAGCGGTCTCATGGCTAGAAAAGAAAGGGCCCGCGATGTGCGCGGGCCCGGCTTACTGAATCAGGAAGGATCAACGTTCAGACCGTGAACGACGATCCGCAGCCGCAGCCGCCGGAAGCGTTCGGGTTCTCGAACGCAAATCCCGATTCCTGGAAGTTGCTCTTGTAATCGATGACGGTGCCGTTGAGATACTGCGAGCTGAATTCGTCGACAAACAACCGCACGCCCGCGCTCTCGATGACCACGTCATCCGCCGCCGGCTGCTCTTCGATGTTCAGGCTGTAGCGAAAGCCCGAGCAGCCGCCCGGCAGCACGGCAACACGCAGCCCGGCCGACTCTGGCGCGGCTTTCTCCTCGGCCAGGAATTTCTTCACCTCTTCGCCCGCCCGTTCGGTGAGCGTCAGAGTAACAGC
>Ga0307290_10000275_pt1 | contig 18993 bp, 19 predicted proteins | sample ER_DNA_144_FD_194472 | JGI IMG/M metagenome (GOLD analysis project Ga0307290, IMG submission 194472) | Bulk soil microbial communities from the East River watershed near Crested Butte, Colorado, United States - ER_DNA_144 | ecosystem: Environmental > Terrestrial > Soil > Floodplain | place... | reverse complement strand
AGCCAGAATATTTTCACTTTTCGGGAGCAGCCCGTTGAAGGTACGTTCGAGCGTGCGCCCCATCTGCGAGCACTGCAAAGTCGTGACGCGGCGGGGCGTGATTCGCGTGATCTGCAAGCGCAACCCCAAGCATAAACAGCGGCAGGGTTAAGGAGACGCATGGCTCGTATCGCAGGCGTGGATTTGCCGCGCGACAAAAAGATCCAGTACGCGCTTCCGTACATCTTCGGCATCGGTCCCAGCAACTCGATCAAGATTCTCGCGGAGACGGGCATCAGCCCTGACGCGCGCGTGCGCGACCTGCGGGACGCCGAAGTCGCACGGTTGCGCCAGGTGATCGAACGAGACTACAAGGTCGAAGGCGCGCTCCGGACGGAAATCGCGATGAACATCAAGCGGTTGATGGACATCGGGGCCTATCGCGGCACTCGCCATCGCAAGAATCTGCCGGTGCGCGGCCAGCGCACGCACACCAACGCGCGCACAAAAAAGGGACCGCGGCGCGCCATCGCGGGCAAGAAGAAGCCCGTGCTGAAAAAGTAGAGGCACATGGCCGACGCAAAACCAGACGCAAAGCCAGACGCGAAGCCGGACGCAAAGCCGGACGCCAAACCGGCTCCAGCGCGTGCGGCAAGCGGCGCGAAGCGCGCCAAGAAGATCGTCGAAGCCGAGGGCATCGCGCATATCACCGCGACGTTCAACAACACGCTCATCACGATCTGCGATATGCAGGGGAACGCCATCACCTGGGGCTCGTCCGGTAAGGCCGGCTTCAAGGGCTCCAAGAAGTCGACGCCCTTTGCCGCCACCGTGGCGGCCGAACAGGCGGCGCGGGAAGCGTTGAACCTCGGCGTGAAGCGCGTGCACGTGCGTGTGCAGGGTCCCGGCTCCGGCCGCGAGTCCGCCATTCAGGCGCTCGCCAGTGCCGGGCTGCAGATCCGTTCGATCCGCGACGTGACGCCGATTCCGCACAACGGGTGCCGCCCGCCCAAGAAACGGCGGGTCTAGCATGTCGCGTTACACGGGGCCCGTTTGCAGATTGTGCCGGCGTGAGGGCACGAAGCTGTTTCTCAAGGGCACGCGCTGCCTGACGGAGAAGTGCGCCGTCGAGCGTCGCGCGTACGCGCCTGGGCAGCATGGCCAGTCGACCGGACGGCGCCGCAAGGCGTCGGAGTATGCGAAGCAGCTGCGTGAAAAGCAGAAGGTGAAGCGGATCTACGGCCTCTCCGAGCGCCAGTTCCGCAACCTCTTCGAGCGGGCGATCAAGGAACCGGGTGTGACGGGCGAAGCGCTGCTCGTGGCCCTCGAGAGCCGGCTGGACAATCTGGTGTACCGGATGGGCTTCGCGACCTCGCGCAAGCAGGCGCGCCAGCTCGTGCGCCATCGGCACATCCTCGTCAACGGCCGCACGCTGGACATTCCGTCTTACCACGTCCGCATCGGTGAAGAGGTGAAGGTCGCCGACGCGAGCCGCGAGCTCGTGCTGGTGAAGGTCGCGCTCGAGCAGTTCGGGCGCGGACAACCCGTTTCGTGGATCCAGGTGGACACTGACAAAGTGCTGGGCAAGATGACCGAGCGGCCAACCCGCGATGCCATCCCGCTCGCGGCACAAGAACAGTTAATCGTCGAGCTCTATTCCAAGTGATTACAACTCTTGATTTGACGGGGTTGGTCCGGCCGCACCTGGTCGAAATGACCAAGCGCGAGGACAACCCGAATTCCGCCGAGTTCCGGCTCCAGCCGCTGGAGCGGGGCTACGGCTACACCTTGGGCAATTCACTGCGCCGGCTGCTGCTCTCGTCGCTGCGCGGCGCGGCGGTCTGGGCGTTCCGGATTGACGGCGTCGTGCACGAGCACCAGACCATTCCGGGCGTCGTCGAAGACGTGCATCAGATCATCCAGCGCCTCAAGCAGCTGACGCTGGTGCTCGCCCCGGAAGTCGACGAAGCCGTGCTCCGCTTCAAGGTGGAGAAGGCCGGCCCGGTCTACGCGCGCGATCTGGAGCAGCACGGCTCCGTCTCGATCGTGAATCCCGAGCAGTTGCTCTTCACCGTGCAGGACGACCGCGACATCGCGGGCGAGCTGTACGTGAACAAGGGCCGCGGCTACGTCGAGGCCGAACAGCATCCGGTCGACCGCACCCTCGCGGTGGACGTGGTGCGGGTGGACTCGATCTACAATCCGGTGCGCCGGGCGAATTTCACCGTGGCGGAGACGCGCGTCGGCCAGCGCACCGACTACGACCGGCTCACGCTCACCGTCGAAACCAACGGTACGATTTCGCCGGAGGACGCGGTGGCGTATGCCGCGGCGCTCGCGCAGGAGCACTTCCGGTTCTTCGTCGACTTCGGCAAGGTGCCGATCGTCCCAGGCGAACCTGCAGGCAACGGTGGAACCGAAGGCGGCCGGCTGCGTGACGTGCTGAGCCGGGCGATCGACGACGCGGGCTTGTCGGTGCGGTCGGTGAATTCGCTCAAGAACTCGAACATCCGGACCCTGGGCGATCTCGTCCGCTACAAGGAAGACGATCTCCTGAAGGTCAAGAACGTCGGCGAGAAGGCGCTCGGAGAAATCGCCGAGCTGCTGCGCCGTGAGGGTTTGAACTTCGGGATGCAGCTCGAGGAGACGCCGGGTGGCGAGATTCGCATTCTCGATCCGGGCAGCGCGCCAATGGCGCAGCTCACGGGTACCGAGGAGGAGTAATGCGCCACCGTGCCAAGGGTCGCCAGCTTTCGCGGACGTCGAGCCACAAGAAGGCGACGCTGAATAACATGGCGACGAGCCTCTTCCAGCACGGCGGGATCCAGACCACCGAGGCGAAGGCGAAGGAGCTGCGTCCCTTCGCTGAGCGGCTTATCACGCTTGCCCGCCGCGGGGATCTGCACGCGCGCCGTCTGGTGGAGCGCCGGATCAAGGACAAGGCGGTCACGACCAAGCTGTTCGCCGAGATCGGCAAGCGGTTTGCGGCGCGGCCGGGCGGCTACACCCGGATCGTGAAGCTCGGCCATCGCGTCGGCGACGGCGCCGACGTCGCCCGCATCGAACTGTTGAGTGAATGAGACGGCGACGGAGAGCGGCGAGACCAGCGAATCACAAGGGGACCCGACGGGTCCCCTTTTTACGAAGCCTTGGCGACTCTATTCGATTTGATACACTGCGTGCAGACGCGAATCCGGCGCACGACGCCGCTTACCACGACCCGAACGCGCTGGAGGTTGGGATACCAGCGGCGGGGCGTCTTGTTGTTCGCGTGGCTGATGTTATGTCCCGTGATGGGACGCTTGCCACAAATCTCACACACTCGAGCCATAGTTCGATCCGACAATGAGTTCTAAGGGCGCCGCAAAGAGGCCTAAACCTAAACAGGCCGCGCAGGCTCGACAACCCCGCAAGACTGCCGTGATCACCGGCGTCACGGGCCAGGACGGCTCCTACCTCGCAGAGTTGTTGCTCGAGAAGGGCTACGAGGTCATCGGGGTGGTGCGGCGCACCTCGCACGACTCCTATGAGCGGATCGGACACCTGCTGGAGAAGGTGCACATCGTCGCGGCGGATTTGCTGGATCAGCATTCGCTGACGACCGTGATCCGCGATGCGCAGCCCGACGAAGTGTACAACCTCGCGGCCCAAAGCTTCGTCCCCACGTCGTGGAACCAGCCGGTCCTCACCGGTGAATTCACCGCGCTCGGCGTGACGCGACTCCTCGAAGCGGTCCGCCTGGCGCATCCACAGGCGCGCTTCTATCAGGCCAGCTCATCGGAGATGTTCGGCAAGGCGATGGAAACGCCGCAGCGGGAGTCGACGCCGTTCTATCCGCGCTCGCCCTACGGTGTCGCCAAGGTCTACGGACACTGGATCACGGTGAACTACCGCGAATCCTACGGCATGTACGCGGTCAGCGGCATTCTGTTCAACCATGAGTCACCGCGCCGCGGGCTCGAGTTCGTGACGCGCAAAGTGAGCGACGCGGTCGCGCGCATCAAGCGTGGCAAGGCCGGCGAGCTGCGCCTCGGCAATCTCGATTCCGGCCGCGACTGGGGATTTGCGGGGGACTACGTCGAGGCGATGTGGCGGATGCTGCAGCGGCCCGAGCCGAAAGACTACGTCGTCGGGACGGGCACGATGCACTCTGTGCGCGACCTGTGCGCGGCAGCCTTCAGCCACGTGGGACTCGACTGGAAGAAACACGTGAAGGTCGATCCACGGTTCGTCCGTCCCGCCGAGGTGGACACGTTGCTCGCCGATGCGAGCCGGGCGCGAACAGAGCTGGGGTGGGTGCCCAAGGTGAGCTTCGAGCAGCTGGTGAAGATGATGGTGGATGCGGATATGGAGCGGCTGGCGTGAAGGTGTTGGTCACCGGCGCCAACGGCTTCGTCGGCCGGACGCTCGTGAAGCGCCTGGTCGCCGAGGGCGACACCGTCATTGCGGCGGTGGGCCCGGGGGCTCCCGGCAGACCGCCCGCGCAGAACGTCAGCACCGTCTCATTGGACCTTGCGAACGACATCTCGCTCGATGCCTCGCTCGCGACGCCGGTCGATGCGGTCGTGCACCTGGCCGCGGTCGCGCTGAGTCGGGCGGCGGATCGCGATCCGGCGCTCGCGTGGAAAGTGAACGCCGAAGGCACGGCGAAGCTCGCGGCGGCGCTGGCCGACGCTGCCGCCGGCTGGGGCACGCACCCGCTGTTCCTGCTGGCGTCGACGGCAGATGTCTACGCCTGGCAGAAGCGGGCTATTAAGGAAGAGGACTGTGTGCAGCCCTCCACTCCGTATGGCTGGAGCAAACTGGGGGCGGAGCTCGCGGTACAGCAGACGGCGCGGTGCACGGAGCTGAAGGTCATCATTGCGCGCCCGTTCCCGCATTCGGGCGGCGGGCAGGACGAGAATTTCTGGATCCCGGCGCGGACCAGGCTGTTGCGCCATGTCAAACTGACCGGCGGGGTGGCGGTCCCGGTGGGTGACTTGACGGCGGTACGTGACTACTTGCATGTGGATGACGTGGCGGACGCCTATGCGCTCCTTCTGAAGCGGGGCACGCCCGGCGAGGTGTACAACATCGCCTCCGGCCGGGAGGTCACGCTGGACGAAATCCACACGCGCTTGGAGCAGCTGCTCGGCGTGAATCCCAAGCGCGAAATCGATGGCAGCCAGATTCGGCGCGAGGCGCGCCCGTACCTGGTGGGCGACGCGACGAAACTGCGGTCGGCGACGGGGTGGACGCCGCGCCGCTCACTCGACGATCTGTTGCAAGACGTTGTCGATGCCCAAAAGAACTGACCTCAAGCGCATCCTGCTGCTTGGCTCGGGGCCGATCGTCATCGGTCAGGGCGCGGAGTTCGACTACTCGGGCACCCAGGCGATCAAGGCGCTGAGGGAAGAAGGCTATTTCGTCATCCTTGTAAACTCGAATCCCGCCACGATCATGACCGATCCCGAGCTCGCCGACCGCACCTACATCGAGCCGGTCACCCCGGACTGGGTGCGTAAAGTCATCGAGCGCGAGAAGCCGGACGCGTTGTTGCCCACGATGGGCGGCCAGACCGCCCTCAACGTCGCCATGGCGCTCGCCAACGACGGCACGCTGCAGAAGCACCATGTCGAGCTCATCGGCGCGAACGCCCGTGCCATCACGATGGCGGAAGATCGCGCGGAGTTCAGCGCCGCGATGCGGCGCATCAACCTCGCGACGCCCAAAGGGCATACCGTCGCCACCGTGGCCGCGGCGCTGGAGGCGGTGGGAGACGTCGGCTATCCGGCGATCATCCGGCCATCGTACACGCTCGGCGGCACCGGCGGCGGGGTGGCGTACAATCGCGCGGAGTTCGAAGAGATGGTGGAGCGCGCGCTCGAGCTCTCGCCCGTACACTCCACCCTGATCGAGCGCAGCGTCCTCGGCTGGAAAGAGTTCGAGCTCGAAGTGATGCGCGACCGGCGCGACAACGTCGTGATCGTCTGCTCGATCGAAAACCTCGATCCGATGGGCGTGCACACCGGCGATTCGATCACCGTCGCGCCGGCGATGACGCTCACCGACCGCGAGTACCAGCGCATGCGCGACGCGGCGATCGCCATCATCCGCGAGATCGGCGTCGAGGCCGGCGGCTGCAACATCCAGTTCGCCGTCAACCCGGCCGACGGCGAAATGCTCGTGATCGAGATGAACCCACGCGTGTCGCGCAGCTCGGCCCTCGCCTCGAAGGCGACCGGCTTCCCGATCGCGCGCATCGGGACGAAGCTCGCCGTCGGGTACACGCTCGACGAGCTGCCCAACGACATCACCAAGACCACTCCGGCCTGCTTCGAGCCGGTGCTCGACTATGTGGTGGTGAAAGTGCCGCGCTTCGCCTTCGAGAAGTTCCCCACAGCCGACTTCCGGTTGACGACCCAGATGAAGTCGGTGGGCGAAGCGATGGCGATCGGGCGCACGTTCAAGGAGGCGTTTCAGAAGGGACTGCGCGCGCTCGAAATCGGCCGGCCTGGATGGGTCCTGGGCGCGACGCCGGCGGACGACCGGCTGACGAGCACGACGCCAGAGGATTTGCGTGTCGCGCTCCGCACGGCGACGCCCGAGCGGATCTTCCAGATCAAGCGAGCGCTCCTCGCCGGCCTTACTGTGGACGAGATCGCGCAGGCTTCCGGCATCGACCCCTGGTTCCTCTATCAGCTCGAGGAGCTCGTCGCGGCGGAGCGCTGGTTCAACGAGCTCCCGGTCGTCGGGGCGAGGGAGCTCAAGCGCATGAAGCGCCTGGGATTCTCCGACCGGCAGCTCGCCGCGCTGCGCGACACCACCGAGTCGGCGATTCGCGAACAGCGCTGGAGCCTCGGTATCCACCCGGCCTACAAGACCGTGGACACCTGCGCCGGCGAGTTTCCGTCGTCCACGCCGTATCTCTATTCGTCTTACGACGAGGAGAACGAGTCCGAGCCGTTCGGCGAGCAGGGCATCGTGATTCTCGGCAGCGGTCCGAACCGCATCGGGCAGGGTGTCGAATTCGACTACTGCTGCGTGCGCGCCGGACTCGCGTTCCGCGAGCTCGGCTTCAAGACGATCATGATCAACTCGAATCCCGAGACGGTGTCGACCGACTTCGACATCTCGGACAAGCTGTACTTCGAGCCGCTGACGTTCGAGGATGTCGTGGAGATCACGCGCTGGGAGCGGCCCAAGGGGGTCGTGGTCCAGTTCGGCGGCCAAACGCCGTTGCAGCTCACCAAGCCGCTCGAGGCGGCGGGCGTGCCGGTGCTGGGCACATCGCCGGACGCGATCGACATAGCGGAGGACCGCGAGCGCTTCGAGGAGCTGGCGGACAAGCTGGGCATCACGCAGCCGCCCAATGGGATCGCCCGCTCGGTCGACGAGGCCGTCGGGGTCGCGCAGCGGATCGGCTACCCGGTTCTGGTGCGGCCGTCCTACGTGCTGGGCGGCCGCGCGATGGAGATCGTGTACGATGACGGCTCGCTGCGTGATTACTTCGTCAAGGCGGCGCGCGTCGCGCCGGAACACCCGGTGCTGATCGACCGCTTTCTGGAGGACGCGTTCGAGGCGGACGTGGATGCGATCGCTGATGGGACGCGCTGCGTGATCGGGGGCGTCATGCAGCACATCGAGGACGCGGGGGTGCATTCGGGCGACTCCGCCTGCGTGTTGCCGCCCTATTTGATCGGCGATCGTCAGGTGGACGAAATGCGGCGCCACACCCAGGCGTTCGCCAAGGCGCTCGGCGTGGTGGGGCTGCTCAACGTGCAGTACGCCGTCAAGAACGGCGTTGTCTACGTCCTGGAGGTCAACCCGCGGGCGTCACGGACCGTGCCGTTCGTGAGCAAGGCCACCGGAGTCCCCCTCGCAAAGCTTGCAGCGGCGGTCATCGTCGGGCAGACACTGGACGATTTGGGCCTTCCCGATGAGCTTCCCGTCGCCGGGGTAGCCGTGAAAGAGGCCGTCTTCCCCTTCACGAAACTGCCCGGTGTGGATACAGTGTTGGGGCCGGAAATGCGCTCGACCGGCGAAGCGATGGGTCTGGCGGACAGTTTTGGCATGGCGTTCGCGAAGGCGCAGATCGCGGCGGAGGGCAGCCTGCCCCTCGAGGGCACGATCTTCGTCACGGTGAACGACCACGACAAGCCGACGGTGTTGCCGATCGCCCGTCGCTTCCACGAGCTGGGGTTCCGCATCCTGGCGACGGAGGGGACGCAGCGCTATCTCCGGGGCCGCGGTGTGCCGGCGGAGCGCGTGCTGAAGGTGCACGAAGGACGCCCGAACGCGATCGATCTGATCGTGTCCGGCGAAGTGCAGTTGTTGATCAACACGCCGCTGGGGAAGTTCACGCAGGTGGACGACTACGCCATCCGGCGCGCCGCGCTGGTGCATCGGGTGCCGTACACGACGACCATGTCCGCGGCGAGTGCCGCGTGTGATGCGATCATTGCGCTCCGCAGCCGCACCGGGAGCGTTAGGAGCCTACAGGAATGGCACGAAAAAGCGAACGGCGAAAAAGCACGGACCGGCGGGCAGATAGCGGCAGCAAACGCCTAGCCAAGCCCGACAAAGGGGCGAAGGTCGCGAAGGCCGCGCCTCCACCCCCGCCCGCGCCAAAAATCAAATTCCGCGGCAAGCTGCTCGAGAACGAGCCGCTGTCGCGCCATAACACCTGGCGGATCGGCGGCCCGGCGCGCTACCTCGCGCTGCCCGCCGACACCGAGGATGTGGTCCGCGCCCTGGAGCTGGCCCAGGACCGCGGGCTCCCCTGGCTTGTGCTCGGGCTTGGCTCGAACGTGCTGGTCAAAGACGGCGGCTTCCCCGGGGTCGTGATCCGCATGGGGAAGGGGCTGGACCGCTTTGAAATGAAGGGCGCGACGGCGATCGTCGGCGCGGGTATGCCGACGCCGATCCTGGCGCGCCGCACCGCCGAAGCGGGGTTTGTGGGGGTCGAGCGTTTCGTCGGAATTCCCGGCACGGTGGGCGGCGGGATCTACATGAACGGCGGCTGCCACGGCGCGGAGTTCGCCGAGATCGTCACGGAAGTAACGGTGATGGATCCCAAGGGCAAGGTCAAACAACTGTCGCGCAAGCAGATCTCCTTCAAGTATCGCTCGAGCAACCTCGAGGGCATCGTCCTCGAAGCCAAGCTCGGCTTGGGCGAGGAGTCGCCCGCCAAACTGAAGGAGCTGCAGGCGAAACTGTTCCGCTGGCGCAAGGCCGGGACGCCGTTCGACCAGCCGTGCTGCGGCTCGACCTTCACCAATCCCAGCGGCACCAAGACCGCGGGGATGTTGATCGATGAGTGCGGCCTGAAGGGCTTCACGATCGGCGGCGCGCAGGTGTCCACGCTGCACGCCAACTACATCATCAACAAGGGCACCGCGACCGCGAGCGACGTCCTCAAGGTGATCGAGCACGCGCGCAAGACGGTCGCGAAGAAGACCGGCATCACTCTTGAGCTCGAGTGCAAGATCATCGGCACGTAAGCTATTTCGCGCACGAGTCCAGCTATGTCGATGACGGAGCGGTGATCGGCGACGGCACGAAAATCTGGCACTTTTCGCACGTGATGCCCGGCGCCGTGATCGGCGAGCGCTGCAACCTCGGCCAGAACGTCGTCGTGATGCCCGGCACGAAAATCGGCAACAATGTCAAGATCCAGAACAACGTCTCGATTTACGAAGGCGTCGAGCTGGAAGACGACGTGTTCTGTGGGCCGTCCTGCGTGTTCACCAATGTTATGAACCCGCGGGCGCACGTGTCACGCAAGAACGAATACCGGCGCACGCTGGTGAAACGCGGCGGCTCGATCGGGGCCAACGCGACGATCCTCTGTGGCGTCACGCTGGGCGAGTACGCGTTCATCGGTGCCGGTGCCGTCGTCACCTCCGACGTGCCCGCGTACGGCTTGATGGTCGGCGTGCCGGCGCGCCGCGTGGGCTGGATGTGCCAGTGCGGCGAGCGGCTGCATCCGACCGGCGATCAGGCCAGCTGCGCCGCCTGCGGCGCCAGCTATCAGGAGTCGGGAGGCGCGCTGCGCCAGATCAAGCCGGCGAAGGTGCGCGCGTCATGAACGTTCCGATGCTGGATCTCGTCGCGCAGTACTCGACGATCAAGGACGACGTGCTGGCCGCCATGATGAAAGTGGTCGAGACGCAGCAATTCATCATGGGGCCGGCGGTGCCGGAGCTCGAGACCGCCGTCGCTCGGCTGTCGCATGCCAAACACGGCATCGGCTGCGCGAGTGGCACCGATGCGCTGCTGTTGCCGCTCAAGGCACTGAATCTGCAGCTGGGCGACGAAGTCATCACGACGCCGTTCACTTTCTTCGCGACGGCCGGCACGATTCATAACGCGGGCGCCACGCCCGTCTTCGTGGACATTCAGCCCGATACGTTCAACATCGATCCCGCCGCTGTGAAGCGTGCCATCACGCCGCGCACGCGCGCGATCATGCCCGTGCACCTCTACGGGCAAATGGCGGACATGCTCGAGCTGATGTCGATTGCCAAGGCGAAGGGCCTCAAGATCATCGAAGACGCCGCCCAGGCGATCGGCGCGCGCCGCAAGATGGACGGCGAGTGGCGCGTGGCAGGTGAGTTGGGGTGGGTGACGGGCTATTCGTTCTTCCCCAGCAAGAATCTCGGCGCCTGGGGTGACGGCGGGATGATGGTTACGTCAGACGATGCGGCAGCCGATCGGCTCAGGAAGTTGCGGCTGCACGGCGGTGCCAAGCAGTACCATCACGACGAGGTCGGCACCAACTCGCGGCTCGACACCCTTCAGGCCGCGGTCCTCCTCGCCAAGCTGCCGCGCCTCGCGCAGTGGTCGGCCAAGCGCCGCGAGCACGCCGCGTACTACACGAAGGCGCTGACGGCCGTGGCGCAGGTCAAGCCGCCCGTCGTCGATCCAGCGAACGAGCACATCTTTCATCAGTACACACTGCGTGCCGAGCGGCGCGACGCGTTGCAGGCGCATCTAAACAAGGTGGGGATCGGACACGCGGTGTACTATCCGATCCCGCTGCACCGCCAGCCTTGTTTTGAACACCTCGGCTACAAGGACGGCAGCCTGCCGCAAGCCGAGCAGGCGTCGCGGGAGGCGATCTCGCTCCCGATCTACCCGGAGCTCACCCGCACGCAGCTCGACCGGGTGATCGACGCGATCCGCGGATTCTATCGGTGAAGCGGCTCAAGATCGGCGTCGTCGGCGCCGGGGCGTGGGGACGCAACCACGTCCGGACAGTCGCCGGGCTTGCGGAAGGCGAACTGTCAGCGGTGTGCGACACCGACGCGAAGGTGCGCGAACGGGTCGCACGCCAGTATCCCGGGGCGCTGGTGACGGCAGACGTGGCCGCCCTGCTGGGGGCGGTGGATGCCGTCATTGTGGCTTCCCCCGCGGCGACGCACGCGTCGGTAGCTCTACAGGTGGTCGAAGCGGGGAAGCCCGTTCTGGTCGAGAAACCGTTCGCGCTGAGCGTCCGGGATGCGGAGGCGGTCGCCCGTGCTGCGGCGGAGCGGGGAGTACCGGTATTGGCTGGCCACCTTCTGGTCTACCATCCGGCCGTCGAACGGCTGCGCGAGATGGTGCAGAAAGGCGAGCTGGGCAAGATATTCTATCTCTATGGGCTGCGGGTGAACCTCGGCCAGGTCCGGAAGGACGAAAACGCTCTGTGGAGCTTTGGACCGCATGATGTGTCGGTGGCACTCTACTTGCTCGGTGAGCAGCCTGTGCGAGTCGCCGCGCACGGTAAGAGCTATCTCCAGCCCGCGATCGAGGACGTCGTGTTTCTGACGATGGAGTTTGCGAGCGGGGTGTTGGCGCATGTCCAGATGTCGTGGCTCGATCCGCACAAAGAACGGAAGCTCACGGTGGTAGGCGCCAAGAAGATGGTCGTATTTGACGATATGGAGCCGCGCGAAAAGCTGCGGATCTACGATAAGGGCGTCGACCGCCCGCCCGAATACGGGTCGTTCGGCGAGAGCCTGGCGATTCGTGAGGGCGATATTTTCATTCCCCGCATCCCGGCCGTGGAACCGCTGGCGGCCGAGCTGGCGCATTTCGTTCGCGCCGCGCAAGGCCGTGAAACGCCGCGCGTGAGCGCCGAGGACGGCGTCCGCGTCGTCCGTGTACTAGAGGCCGCCTCCCGCTCGCTCGCGCGCGGCGGCGCTCCGGAGACCCCATGACTGCTGTCGCTGCACCCACGATCGTCGATGCCCTGCTCGCGAAAGCCACAGACCGCACGGCCGTCTTCGGGGTCGTCGGCCTCGGCTATGTCGGACTCCCGCTCGCGATGGAGCTGGTACGCGCCGGCTACCGCGTGCTTGGCGTGGACGTCAACGCGCGCGTCGTCGAATCCCTGAACGCGGGCCGCTCACACATTCAGGATGTCCCGGCCGCGACCGTCATGGACGCCGTACAGGCGAAGAAATTCTCCGCCACCGCCGACCTGACGCGCCTGAAAGAGCCTGACGTCATCTCCATCAGCGTTCCCACGCCGCTGTCCAAGACCAAAGATCCCGACGTGAGCTACGTGCTGGCGGCCACCGAGTCGGTGAAGCGCGCACTGCGCAAGGGTCAGCTCGTGGTGTTGGAGTCGACGACCTATCCCGGCACCACGCGCGAGCTGATGCTGCCGGCGCTCGAGTCCACGGGTCTCAAGGTCGGTGAGGACTTCTTCCTCGCATTCTCCCCGGAGCGTGTCGATCCGGGCAACGCGCGTTTCAACACTCGCAACACGCCAAAGGTGATCGGCGGCATCACGCCCGCCTGCCTGAAAGTCGCCATCGCCTTGTACCAGGGGGCCATCGATACGCTCGTGCCGGTGTCGTCGCCCGAGGCGGCGGAGCTGGTGAAAATCCTCGAGAACACGTTCCGCAGCGTCAACATCGGGCTCGCGAACGAAATGGCGATCGTGTGCGACAAGCTCGGCGTGGATGTGTGGGAAGTCATCGAGGCCGCGTCCACCAAGCCGTTCGGTTTCATGAAATTCACGCCCGGTCCGGGCGTGGGCGGGCACTGCATCCCGCTCGATCCGCACTATCTCGCGTGGAAGATGCGGACGCTCAACTACAAAACCCGGTTCATCGAGCTGGCCGGCGAGCTGAATGCCGAGATGCCGGAGTTCTGGGTTGGGAAGATCGTTGACACCCTCAACGACCAGGGGAAAGCGGTCCGGCGCAGCCGAGTGTTGCTCGTGGGTGTCGCGTACAAGAAAAACATCGACGATATCCGCGAGAGCCCGGCGTTGGACGTGATCCGCTTGCTGCATCTGCGCGGCGCCGAGGTGTCCTACCACGACCCGCACGTGCCGGTCCTGAAGGAAGACAACATCGGGCTCAGCTCGGTGCCGCTCACCGCGGCAACGCTCAAACAAGCCGATTGCGTCATCATCGTAACCGATCACGCGGCCATTGATTACAAGCTGATCTCGCGGAACGCGCGCGCGGTGGTGGACACCCGACATGTGTTGCCCAAGGCGGGTCCCCGCGCGTGAAGGTCGCCGTCGTCGGCACCGGATATGTAGGTCTGGTCGTGGGTGCGTGTCTCGCCGAGACGGGAAATGACGTCGTCTGTGCCGACGTCGACGCGGGCAAGATCAAAAGCCTCCAAGCGAACAAGCTTCCGATCTACGAGCCGGGTCTCGAGCCGATCGTGGTGCGCAACCAGCGTGAGGGCCGGCTGACATTCACGACCGACGTCGGAAAGGCGGTCGAGCGCTCCGAGGTCGTGTTCATCGCCGTCGGGACGCCGCCCGACGAAGACGGCTCGGCCGATCTGCAGCATGTCCTCGCCGTCGCCACGACGATCGGCAAGCACATGAACGCGTCCAAGCTCGTCGTCATGAAGAGCACGGTCCCCGTCGGCACGGCCGAGAAGGTGCGCGCGCAGATCGCGCGCGAGACCAAGACGCCGTTCCACGTCTGCTCCAATCCCGAGTTTCTGAAGGAAGGCGCGGCCGTCGAAGACTTCATGAAGCCCGATCGCGTGGTGGTCGGGGTCGACTCCCCCGAGGCCGCCCGGGTGATCGAGGAGCTGTACACGCCGTTCGTGCGGACCGGCAACCCGCTGATCGTCATGGACATCCCTTCTGCCGAGCTGACGAAGTACGCGGCCAATGCGATGCTGGCCACGCGGATCTCTTTCATGAATCAGATCGCCCAGCTGTGCGAAGCCGTCGGCGCGGATGTCACGCACGTCCGGCGCGGCATCGGTTCGGACCGGCGCATCGGCCAGGCGTTCCTGTTTCCCGGTCCCGGCTACGGCGGATCGTGCTTTCCGAAGGACGTGAAGGCCCTGATTCGCACCGCATCGGATAGCCAGCTCCCGCTGGATATCTTAACGGCCGTCGAAGAGGCGAATCAGCGCCAGAAGCGTGTGCTGTTCGAGAAGCTGCAGCGGCATTTGGGATCGCTGAGCGGCAAGGTGATCGCGGTGTGGGGTCTCGCCTTCAAGGCCGAGACCGACGACGTGCGGGAGAGTCCGGCGCTGGTGCTCATCGAGGAGCTGCTGCGCGCGGGCGCGAAGGTGCAGGCGCACGACCCCGCCGCGATGGGGACGGCGCGGCACCAACTCGGCAGCCGCGTGACGTATGCCGGCCACGGCTACGACGCGCTCTCTGGCGCGGACGCGCTCGCCGTCGCCACGGAATGGCTGGAATACCGCAATCCCGATTTCGCCAGGATCAAGCAGCTCTTGAAGCGACCGCTGATCGTGGACGCGCGCAACCTGTACGATCCGCAGAAGCTCGGCAGGCTGGGGTTCACCTACGACAGTATCGGCCGTCCGCTCGGATGCGCATCCTCGTAACGGGCGCAGGCGGGTTCTTGGGGTCCCACCTGTGCGATCGGCTGCTCGCGGCTGGTCACACGGTGGTGGGGATGGACAACTTCCTCACCGGAACGCCCGGCAATCTCGCGCACCTCGACACCCACGCCCGCTTCAAGCTCCTGCGCCACGATGTCTCGATGTTCATCGACGTACCGGGACCGCTGGACGGCGTCCTCCACTTCGCCAGTCCAGCGAGCCCGATCGACTACCTCGAGCACCCCATTCCCACCCTCAAGGTCGGTGCACTCGGCACGCATAACAGCCTTGGCCTCGCGAAAGAGAAGGGAGCCCGCTTCCTGCTCGCGTCGACGTCAGAAGTGTACGGCGACCCGCTGGTACATCCCCAACCCGAGTCGTACTGGGGCAACGTCAATCCGGTGGGCCCGCGGGGCGTGTATGACGAGGCCAAGCGCTTCGCTGAAGCGATGACGATGGCGTACCATCGCTACCACAAGCTCGACACGCGCATCGTCCGCATCTTCAACACGTACGGGCCGCGTATGCGCCCGAACGACGGACGCGTCGTGTCGAACTTCATCGTGCAGGCGCTCCGGGGCGAGCCCCTCACCGTCTACGGCGACGGCTCGCAGACGCGCTCGTTCTGCTATGTGGACGATCTGATCGAGGGCATTATGTGTCTATTCGAGCGCGGCACCGCCGATCCGACCAACATCGGCAACCCGCACGAGTTCACCGTGCGGCAGCTCGCGGAGCGCGTGCTCGCGTTGACGGGGGCCAAGAGCAAGATCGTCGAGCGACCGCTGCCGGTGGACGATCCGCAGGTGCGCCAGCCGGACATCACGCACGCGCGCAAGACGCTGGGATGGGAGCCGAAGGTTTCGCTCGACGAAGGGCTCCGCCGCACCATCGAGTACTTTCGTGAGGTCGTGAAGGACGAGAGAGTTCGACAGCCGTGAAGCAGGGAGTTCTGGTCACCGGCGCCGCGGGTTTCATCGGATCGCATGTGAGCGAGGCGCTCATCGGGCGCGGCCACGAGGTGACCGGTGTCGATAACTTCGATCCGTTCTATGCCCGCGACGTCAAAGAGCGCAATCTCTCGGGCCTTCGCAACCTTCCCGGGTTTCGCTTCGTCGAAGCCGATGTCGCTCGCGATCCGATGCCGTTGGACGGCATCGCGGCCATCATCCATCTCGCGGCAAAGCCCGGCGTCCGGCCGTCTCTCGACGATCCCGGCTCCTACATGGAAGCGAACGTCACCGCGACCGCGCGTCTGATCGATGCGGCCCGCCGGGTGGGATTGTCGCGCATCGTGTTCGGCTCGTCGTCGTCCGTGTACGGGAACGCGACGCCCGCGCCGTTCGCCGAGGATACGCCCGCCGTGTCGCCGATCTCGCCGTACGCGGCCAGCAAACGGGCGGGGGAGCTCCTCGCGCATGCCTTTGCGCACCTCTACCCGCTCAAGATCATCTGCCTGCGGTTCTTCACGGTCTACGGCCCGCGGCAGCGTCCCGATCTGGCGATCCACAAGTTTACGGACCTGATCGCCCGGGGACGCCCGGTGCGGATGCATGGGGATGGGTCGAGTGAGCGCGACTATACCTATATTACCGACTGCCTGGACGGTATCGTCGCCGCGCTCGAGTGGACCGCTGGTGCGGCTCCCGGCACGGTCGAGACAGTCAATCTGGGCGGCGGCGACCGCGTGCGCCTCGACCGTCTGATCGCGCTCATCGCCACGGCGCTGGGTCAGGAGGCGCGCATCGAACGCCATCCTGATCAGCCGGGCGACGTGCGGTTGACCGATGCCGATCTGGCCCACGCCGGACGCGTGCTGGGCTTCAAGCCGCGCGTCGGCATCGCGGCAGGCATCCGCAAGTTCGTAGACTGGTACGAGGAGGTTCATGGACGTCAGTCCCGAGCGCCTAGTCGAGCAGGCTAACGAGCGGTTTCAGCTGCAGGACTACTACGGTGCGATTCATCTCCTCGAGGAGGTCATCGCCACCGGCCGAGCGTTTGCCGACGCGCATCATCTGCTGGGTCTGTCGTACTCGCTCGCCGGACAGCCCGACAAGGCGCTGGAACAGCTCGATCGCGCCCTCGCGCTCAATCCGAACTACATCGAGGCCTTGATCCATCGCGCGCTCGTGCTGAACGAGCTGGGTCGCGAGGAAGAGGCGAACGCGGTACTGCGGCGCGCCCGCCAGGTGACCTCGGAGCGGCGCGCGGGATTCCACGGCCACGTTGCGGCGAAGCTTGCCAATCAACATGCGGCGCTCGCGCAAGCGTATTACGAAGCGGGTGGACTGAACGAAGCGGTCGCGCAGTACGAGGCGGCGCTGGAGCTGGGCCCCGGCTTTCACGACCTGCGCTACAAGCTGGGCCGCGTGCTCCTCGAAGCCGGTCGCGCGTTGGATGCGCACGAGCAATTCCAGATCATTGTGCGCGAGCGCCCGTCCTTCCTCGATGCCGCCGCGATGCTAGGGATGGCCTGCTACCTCGCTGGTGATGGGTTGGCGGCGCGCGCCGTGTGGGAAGAGCTGCGCGCGCGACGGCCGGAAGATCCGAGGGTCGAGGCATACCTCGCACTCCTTTCCCGTTCGGACGTGACCCCCGTTGGCGCCGACGGAGGCGGGGGCGCGGACGGGGGCGGGGGCGGGGGCGACGCGAAACCTGACCGAAAGAAGAAAAAGAAGTGAAACGGCTCGTGGTGGTGTCGCTGGTCTTCTGCCTGGCCTGCACCCGTTCTGCCTCGAACCACGAGGAGCTCGGCGATCGTGCGTATGCCGCGGCCTCCTATGTCGACGCGCTGGCGGAATACCAGCTGGGACGCAAATCGAACCCGGGCAGCGCGGCGCTGCTCGCCAAGGTGGCCGCCGCGGCGATGCATGCCGAGGACTATGGGCTGGCGGCCGAAGCCTACGGCTCGCTCGCCAAGCGAGACCGCTCACGGGCCGACGAAGCCGCTGACGGGTTGGAACGGGTCGCGCGGGCCGCGCTCACCGCCAACGACCGGACCGCGCTCGCGACCGCCCTCACGGGACTGCGCGAGGTCGCGCCCCGCCGGCCGCTCGGGCGGTACGTCGTGCTCGCCGCCCTCGATGCGGTCGACCGGGGCGATACGGCCGAGGCGCGGGCCCTGTTGCCGGTTGCAGCGGCCTCGGCGGTCGACGCCGCCCGGGCCGACTCGCTACTGTTTGTGTACGGGATGACGTTGGTCCGGGTCCGCGACTGTAGTACGGCGGTGCGCGTCTTTGAGGGCGTGGTCAGGCGACAGCGGGCGGCCACGGTGGTCGAGCAGGCGCGCGAGGGTCTGGGGCTGTGCGCGCTCGTGGAAGGCCAGATCGCGCTCGAGCAGGGCCGCCCGGCCGACGCCGAAGGGTGGTTCCGCCGCGCGACGGCACCCGGGGCATCGCCGGATGTCGTGCGGGGCGCGTTCCTCGGACTCGGCGACGTGCGCCTAGCGCAGGGCGACGTGGCGGGGGCGATGGAGAGTTATCAGCAGGCGCTCGCCGGCGGGACGCCCGGAGATACGATTTCGCAGCGCGCGCAGGAAAAGCTCAACGCGTTAGGAAAGGCTGAACCGGAATGACGATGCAACGGACGATCGGGATGTTGGCAATCGCTGTGGCCCTGTGTGGATTGGGAGGGGCGGCGTGTCATCCGCACGGCCGCGTCCCGCGGGCCGCGCCGGTGGTGCCGGCCGACGTCGATCTCCGTCGTGCGATGGATCTGTTCCACCGCGGTGATTATCGCCGCGCGCAGACGATTCTGCAGCGTGTCAGTTTCGAGCTCATGCCCGGGACGCCCGAGCTGGCGGAGGTGCGGTACTACCTGGCCGAGTGCTGGTTTCAGGTCGGCGACTACGTGCAGGCAGCGAGCGAGTTCCGGAAAGTCGCCGACGAGTTCTCGACTTCGGAGTACGCGCCGCTGGCGCTCCTGAGAGCCGGTGACGCGAACCTCCGCCTCTGGCACCGGCCCGAGCTCGATCCGTCATATGGCGAGACCGCCCTGGCGATCTATCAGGAGCTGGCGGGCCGCTTTCCCGACAGCGATGCGGCCGGGCGCGCCCGCCTGCACGTGGGGCGCCTCCAGAACCAGTTTGCCGAGAAGACATACAAGACGGGCATCTTTTATCTGCGGCGCAAAGCGTTTGACTCAGCGATCATCTATTTCAAGGACGTGATCGCCAATTATCCCACCACGCAGCGGGCGCCCGACGCGCTACTG
>Ga0307290_10000269_pt1 | contig 19085 bp, 13 predicted proteins | sample ER_DNA_144_FD_194472 | JGI IMG/M metagenome (GOLD analysis project Ga0307290, IMG submission 194472) | Bulk soil microbial communities from the East River watershed near Crested Butte, Colorado, United States - ER_DNA_144 | ecosystem: Environmental > Terrestrial > Soil > Floodplain | place... | reverse complement strand
GCCGCCGGTATGGCGTGCCGCTTTCACTGCTGCTCATCGACATCGATCGCCTGAAACTGATGAACGACCGCTGGGGCCATCATGCGGGCGACCAGGCGTTGGGCCGCGTCGCCGTCGCGATTCAAAAGAGCCTGCGCGGCACCGACATCGCGGCGCGGCTGGGCGGCGACGAATTCGCCATCATCCTCCCCGACACCGATGCTGTCGCGGGGCTGATCGTCGCCACCCGCATCCGCCGCTACCTCGTCGAGAACGCGTCCACCATGGTCACCGTCAGCGGCGGCCTGGTCGAGCTCCCCCGGGCCGCCGCGATGGAAGTCTCTGCCCCGCAGCTGATGCTGGTGGCGGATCACGCCCTGTATGCGGCGAAGAATTCCGGCGGGAATTGCGTCGTGCAGCGGGAGTATCAATCGGAAGACTAGGGGTTCGGGGTTAGAGGTTCGGGATTTCGAGATGCGTGCCCCCATCCCTAATCCCCAGTCCCCGTAGTCAGTGCCCCCAAGGGGAATCGAACCCCTGTTCCCACCTTGAAAGAGTGGTGTCCTAGCCGTTAGACGATGGGGGCATGCAAGTAGCGGTAACGGGATTCGAACCCGTGTTTGAGCCTTGAGAGGGCTCCGTCCTAGTCCCCTAGACGATACCGCCCCGCCCCCGGGCGGGGGTGGCGCGTGAATATCGCCAGTGCGCGCGGACCCGGTCAACCCAGCCGAGTGTTGACCTTCTGACTCCAGAACGTACCGTTACTGGCCCGATGAAACGTCTCTTCTCCAAGCTCGTACCCGAAGTCCTGATACTCGTCGCCGCGACGCTGCTAGTGACGATGCCGTCGCTGCGTGGCACCGCGAACGGCCTCGCCACCGTTTTCCCTTTCACCGTCTCCGCCGCCGCGCTCCTGCTCGGCTGGCGCTTCAACCGTTCGCGCCTGGTCTTCGCGATCGCGCTCCTGGCGCTCACCGAATACCTGCTGCTCAAGGGCGTCGAGGTCCCCCGGGATCGCTTCTACTATCAGGCCATGACGTTCCTGCTGCCGATCAACCTGGCACTCGTTGCCCTCCTGCCTGAGCGTGGCACCCTCACGCCGGCCGGGCTGATCCGCTGGGTGTTACTTGGGGTGCAGGCACTCGTGGTCGTGTTCCTGGCACAGTCCTTCTCGAGCAAAGCCCTCGGCTTTCTCACGACTCGCCTGCTGCCCGCGCCTTGGACCGCCTGGACGCCTGTGAGCCAGCCGTCGATTGTCGCGTTCCTCGCGATCGGCGCGCTGCTCTTCATGGCATGGCTGCGCGAACCGCAGTCTCCGGTGAGGGGCTACTTCTACGCGCTCGTGGCCGTCTTCGCGGCGCTCTCGTGGCCGGCGGCGGGAGCGGGTCAGGAGATCTGGCTCGCGACAGCGGGCTTGATCCTCGTCATCGCCGTGATCGAGGCGTCGTACATGATGGCCTACCGCGACGGCCTGACCGAGCTGCCCGGCCGGCGCGCGTTGAATGAAGCCCTGCCCCGGCTCTCCGGTCAGTTTACCGTCGCGATGGTCGATGTCGATCATTTCAAGCGCTTCAACGACACCTACGGCCATGACGCCGGCGACCACGTGCTGAGACTCGTCGCCGCCCGGCTGGCGCAGTCGCCGGGCGGCGGGACCGCCTATCGCTACGGCGGGGAGGAGTTTGCCCTCGTCTTCCCCGGCAAAGGCCAGGACGAGTGCCTGCCACATCTCGAGGAGTTGCGCGAAATCATCGAGACCAGCCGATTTACCATGCGGCGGCGGTTCCGGCCGAGAGTCAAGCCGAAGAACGACAAGGGAAGGAAGACCCGTCCGGGGATCACGATCACCGTGAGCATCGGCGTGGCGGAACGGAACCACCGGAACGCGTCTCCCGATCAGGTCGTGCAGGCGGCGGACAAGGCCCTCTACCGGGCGAAGGAGGCAGGACGAAACCGCGTTTCTACCTGATCCTTCCTTTCTTATGTGCCCCCGCCATGGCGAGCGCACAGGGCCTCTTCCGCGATCGTGCGCCGCTCACACTCCGATTAGAAGGCGATCTGCGCGCGTTATTCCGCGATCGCGGCTCGCAGCGCAAAGCGCACCCCGCAACGCTGCGTTACGGTGAAGGGGCCGACACCGGCAGCCTCGGCGTCAAACTGCGGACGCGCGGCATTTTCCGGCTGAAGCAGTGCGGGTTTCCACCGATCCGGCTCGATCTCCCCTCCAAGAAAGTCGACAACACGCCGTTCGCCGGCGAGGACAGGCTGAAGCTCGTCACCCACTGCCAGGGCGATCGCTCCTTCGAGCGCAATCTCCTCCGCGAGTATGCGCTGTATCGCGTGTTCAACGCGGTGACCGACACCAGCTTCCAGGTGCGACTCGCCCACATGACGTACGTGGATTCGGCGCGGCATGACACGGTGACGCGCTATGGATTCTTGATCGAGTCCGACACCGCGCTCGCACTGCGCATCCGCGCCGATCAGGTGCACAGCGACAACGTGTACGATCCGATGACCGACCCGGCGTACATGACACTGGTGGCCGTCTTTCAGTATCTCATCGGCAACAACGACTGGTCGGTCTGGAAACGGCACAACATCGCGATCTTCCAGGCGGTCCCGCAGCCCCGTCCGCTCTTCGGCGTGCCGTACGACTTCGATTTCTCCGGCGCGGTGAACGCCCCGTATGCGACGCCCCCGGAGCAGCTCAAGATCCAATCGGTGCGCCAGCGCGTGTACCGCGGGTTTTGTCAGCCGGACACCATCTACCTTGCGGGCGCGCTCGCCCGGTTTCGCGCCGCGAAGGATTCCATGTACGCCGCGGTGCGCGCCGTGCCGGATCTCCCCGAGCGCGACATCCGCAACGTGCTCGAGTACTTCGACGAGTTCTACAAGGTCCTCAACGATCGCGGAGCGGTGAATCGCGAGTTCGTGCGGCCCTGCCGAAGGATGCCCCAGTGAACGAGCGGCGGGCCTTTGGATTGGTGATCCGGCTGGCGGCGTACTACATGGCGCTCGCTGCCGTAGCGTGGCTGGTGGAGCGCTCGATCCCCCAATGGGAGACGCTCATCGGCGAGCGGACCCCGGGGGGCGCCGCGGTCGCGATGCTCGGCGCGCTCGCCCTGATGTGCCCCGTCGCGTGGATGTACATGCGGACAAAACCGAAGGCGAACTACGACACGTCTCTCGTGCAAACCGTGATCGTGTTGCCGGTCGTCATCTCCGGCGTCGTCCTGATCGTGCGGGACAGCATCGCGCTCGCCTTCAGTCTCGCCGGCATCGTCGCCGCGGTCCGCTTCCGGAACACCCTGCGGGATACGAAAGACGCCGTCTACATCTTTCTGGCCATCGCCGTGGGGCTCGCCGCCGGCGTGCAGGCGTTCGCCGTGGGGTTCGTCGTGTCGGTCATCTACGTGGCGGTCGTGCTCGTCCTGTGGCGCTTTGACGTGGGCACGGCCCCGCTGACCGACCGGGTTCGCGGCAGGCTGGTGGTGGAAACGAGCCGCACCGCCGCCGCGGAATCGACGCTCACCGGCATTCTCGAGCGGTACGCACGCAGGTGGAAGCTCGTGCAGTCGGCACCGACGGGCCTGACTTTCACCGTACAGCTTCGCCGGCGCAGTGATCCCGATGCGCTCATCGCCGCGGTTCGGGACGACACCGCACTGCAGGTGACCGGCGTGCGGTTCGAACCGCGGGACTCATGATCCTGCGATGGGATGCTCCGGATGCGGCGACGCTCCGGGGCGTTCTGGTCGACCTGCCCCGCTCCGCTTCACCACCACGCTCGACGCATTTCCGCGACGTCTACTTCGACACGAGCGATGGGGACCTCCGCAGGCGCGGCGCCCGCTGCCGGCTGCGCTTCACCGCGGACGGGGAGCGCTGGCTGACAATCTGGCAACCCGAGGGAGTGCGCATCGAAGAGCGGGTGCGCGAGCTGGATGCCACTGCCGCACTCAACGGCGCATCGGCGCCGGCCCTGCGGGTGCGCGCGCTGATCGATCCGTCCCGGCTCGCTTCGTGGATCGAGCGCGACGTGGAACGCGCCTGGCGAACGCTCCGACTTCCGATATTCCACCTCACGCTGTGCGACGTCGTCGCCGATACGCTCGTGGTACGCCGGGCGGAACTGGCCGCCACGCTGTCGGAGCTGAGCGTGCGCCCGCGCCGCTGGGGGCAGGCCTCTGCCGGCCGTCTCGCGCGCGAGCTGGAAGCGGCGCTCTCGCTGCGGCCCGCGGGCAACGACCCCCTGCAGCGCGCCGTGGCGGCACTCGATGCCGTCGAAGCCGAAGGGATCGGCCGGGAGCTACGCGGCGAACGGGAAGTGGCGCTCGTCCCCGTCGAGCACGGCCGCGTGGGATTGTGCCGCGCCGGCGCCGAGCTGCGCCTTCCTGTGCACCAGGGGAGCGGTGAAGCGGCGTGCCGCGCGGCGCTGCGTCAGCTCGTGGGGAGCGGGGAGGGACAGCTGCGACTCCTCGGTGTGGTCCCGCGATCGGGCGATCGCGTTCCCCTCGAGGTCTGGACCGCGCGGCGTCTGCACCGGCACTCGAGCAACGGTGAGACACTACAGTGGTTCGCCCCCGCCGATCTGGTGGCGCGCGTCGGCTCTCCGATGCTGCGGGATCCCGGAACGCTCGCCGCCCTGACGGTCGCGGCTCGCTCCCCGCTGGTTCCCGAATGGTCGGGCGCGCCATTCGGTGATGTGTCTGGAGCGGCCGACTCACCTGTTGCGGACGACGTGGCGCGCGCGAGCCGTGTCACGTTGACCGAGCTGCGTGTGGCGACGCTCCCGGAACAGGCGAAGGATCCAGCCCGCCTGGCGCCCGAGCAGTTTCTCAATGCCGAGCTGTCGTGGCTCGAGTTCAATGCACGCGTCCTCGAGCTCGCCGAGGATCCGCGGACGCCCCTGGCAGCCCGCCTGCGATTTCTCAGCATCTTTGCCACGAATCTCGATCAATTCGTCATGACGCAGATCGGCGCGCTGAAGCAGCTCGTCGCCGTGGGTCGCAACGTGGCGGCGGCGGATGGCGGCGGCCTCACGCCGCAAGAAACACTCGACGCGTTTGCCGTACGGCTGCGGCCGCTGCTGGCACGCCAGTATCGCCTGTTTCGTACGCTGGCGGCGGGGCTGGCGATCGCGCGCTGGGAAGAGCTGACGGACGAGGAGCGCGCGCGGCTCCGCGGCCGGTGCGTCGATGAGATCCTTCCCTTCGTGAATCCCAAGGCGCTGACGCGCGCGCCCGGCCACCCCTTCCCGTTGGTGGGCGACCGCCGTCTCGCGCTGCTGGTCGCGCTGCGCGATCGGCCGGGGACACCGCTGCACTACGCCATCGTGGAGATGTCCCCTGACCTGCCACGATTCGTCGCGGTCTCGCCCGACGGCCGCCGCATCGCGACCGAGGATCTGATCCGGGCGAACCTCGACCTCCTGTACCCGGGGCGGGTCATCGCGGCCGCGCACGCGTTCCGGCTGACGCGGAGCGGCGACCTGCAGCTGGACGAAGCCACGACGGCGAACTTCCTGCAGGCGATCGAGGAAGAGCTGGTGCGACGCCAGTCGCGTCCGGTTCTGCGCATCGAGTTCGAATCCGGCACGCCCCAAGCGCTGCAGGACCTCCTCCAACGCGAGCTCCGCCTCGAAGAAAACGAGCGCGAAAGCACACTGAGTGCCGCCGACGTCTACGTCTCCGATGGAGCCGTCGATCTGGGCGGCCTGCGCGAGATCGCCGCGTCAGCGCTTCCCGATTATCCGGCGTTCGCGCCGGCGCAGCCATTTGATTCGCAGCGCAGCGTGACCGAACAGCTCGACGAGCGTGACGTGCTCGTCTATCACCCGCACGATTCTTTCCCGGGCAGCTTCGAGCGATTCATCACCGAGGCGGCTGAGGACCCGAGCGTCCAGGCGATCAAACTGACCCTGTACCGGCCTGGTGGACCCTCGGCCATCGCGGACGGGCTGCGGCGCGCGGCGCTCGCCGGCAAGGACGTCTCGGTGATCGTCGAGCTCAAAGCCCGATTCGACGAGGCCCGTAACATCAGCTGGGCACGAAGCCTGGAGCGCGATGGCATTCACGTCGTCACCGGACTCGTGAGCCTGAAGACGCACGCCAAGCTGGCATTGGTGGTGCGTCGATCCGGCGATGGAGGAGGTGGGGGGCGAGTCCGCCGCTACGCCCACATCGGCAGCGGCAACTACAATCCCGATACCGCCCTCGCCTATACCGACGTCGGCCTCTTCACCGCCGATCCTCGGATCACCGCCGACGTGCACGCGCTGTTCAACGAGCTGACTGGATCGAGTCACGCGCCACAGGCTCAGCTGCGTCACCTCTTCGTCGCGCCAACGACGCTGCTCGAGCGCTTGTTGGCGCTGATCGAGCGCGAGACCGAGCATGCGCGCTCGGGCCGGGGTGCGCACATCCGTGCAAAGCTCAACGCGCTTTCCGATTCGACCGTGATCCAGGCCCTGTACCGCGCGTCGCAGGCGGGCGTCGACGTCGATCTCGTGGTGCGTGGGATCTGCACGCTGCGCCCCGGCGTCCCCGGCCTGTCCGAGCGCATTCGGGTCGTGAGCATCCTGGGCCGATTTCTCGAGCACGCCCGGATCTACCACTTCGCCAATGGCGGGGGTGATGCAGAGGAGTACTACATCGGGTCGGCGGACTGGCGGCCGCGCAATCTCCGGCGCCGGGTGGAGGTCGTGACTCCCGTGTTCGACCCGGTCGCCCGGCGGACGTTGGACACCATCCTGGCAAAAGAGCTGACGGCTCGGGCGGCCTGGCTGCTCCGACCCGACGGAGCGTACGACCGCCTGGAAGGCTAGACAGTGAAGCTAAGGAAGGGCTCTCTCCGCATCCCGCTGCGGCGGGATCGGAAGCGTCACCGTGAATGTCGTTCCATTTCCAACCCGCGACTCCACTTGGATCGCCCCCCCGAACATGGCTTCAGTAATCTCCTTCACGACGGCGAGCCCGATACCGGATCCCTTCCCCGGCGGTTTGGTCGTGAACCCGCGGTCGAAAATCCGCGGGAGATACTCGGGGGCGATCCCCTGTCCGGCGTCACGGACCGCGAGAACGAGATTGTCGCCAACCCGGTCGAGGGAGATCAGCACAGCGCTCTTCGGGTCTTGCGATGCATCCACGGCGTTGCGAATCAGATTCGTCAGCACTTGATACAGCGCCCCGGAGTCTCCGTAGAGATAGAGTGATTCGACGGACGTCTGCCACTTCAAAGCGGCTCCGTGCTTGCGCGCGAGCGGGCGTTCGAGGGTGACGCACGACCGTATGACGGGAGTCACGTCAAAGCGTGCCATGCGCCCGGCAGCGCCGAACGGACGATCCTGGATGGAGCGCAGATAATCGGCGGCCTGCTCGATGCCTTCGGAAACGTGCGCGAGATCTCCGAGCAGTGCGGTCCGAAACGCCGGGTCGAGTTCGTCGGGCGTGGCACTACGAATCGCATCGATGCCGAGATCGAGGTTGCCCAGAGCCACGGCCAGCGGGTTTCCTACCTCGTGCGCGATGACGCTGGGCTGGCGGGCGAGCTCCCACAGAGCCTCAGCGGGCGCGACCCGGCGACGCGCACCCTCCTCGGCCGCCGCAATGGCTCCGAGGGACAGGCCGGCGAGCTCGAGCACCAGCCGCTCGCGGCTGCGGCGTTCCACACCGGTAGGTGGTGGGGCGGCCGGTCGCGAGCGAACCGGAGCGACGATCCATATCCCACCCTCGCGGAGTCGACACCCCACCCAACGGGTCTTCTGAACGATCGGCGCTCCCCAGCGGCGCAATGTGGACTCGAGATCGAGCTCCACATCGCTGGCTTGGGGATTGGGAACGCCACTAAGGACCGGGACTGCCGCCGTGGTCGCGGAAATCTCCCACAGCGTCACAGGGCGGCCGTGGAGGGCGATACCGGCCTGCCGCAAAACTTCCCGTTCGTGTGCCAGCGGCACGCCGACTTCGGATCGTTCGACCAACATGGTCGAGCGCAACATACACGGCGCCCGCCCTACGGTTTAGGGCGTTTTTGCTGCACTCGTAGGGCGGGTTTGCGGCACGCTCAACTCTTGGCCGGTGCTGCCCCCCTTCCCTGGCGCCCCAGATCCCGGCCGTCGGTAGGAGGCGGACCATCGAGTAGTCCACCGCGCGTCACAAGTTGCGCCGCGAGAGCGGTCTGAATGACCGCTGTGATGTTCTGGGCGGTCGTTTCCGGCGCCCCCGCGCCAGTACCGGAAATCGTAACGAGCTTCGCGTTCGCGAGGCCTTCTGCGATGATGGGCGCGATCTGCGGCAGCAGCTCGATCTGCCGGTACCGGAAATAGGCTTCTCCGCCGGCCTTGATCGCCTCATTGACCTGCCGGATGCTCTCGGCGGTCGCCTGGGCAATGGCCGTAATCCGCATCGCCTCGGCCCGCGCCTTTGCTTCGACGTCGATCCGTACTTTCTCCGCGTCGGCCTTGGCCTGGGCAATCTGGGTCGCGTCGAGCTCCGCCTCACGCTGGACGCCCATGGCCTGCTGCCGCTTCGCTTCCGCCTGGGACACCAACGCGGCGTTCGAGGCCCTGGTCTGCTCGAGCTCGCGCTGCTTGTCGGAGATCACCCGCTCCGCGTCGAGCTGCGCTTCCTTCGCCCGGCGGTTTTGCAGCGCCGAGACGATGTCCGCGTTGGCTTGCGCCTCCGCGGCGGACTGGCGGCGCCGGGCGTCGGCGACTTCGGACTGCACGACCTTGATGTTCAACGAATTGAACACCAGGCCGAGATCGGTCAGCTCGCGCGAGCAGGCCTTGCGGATGATGATCGCGAGCGGATCGTCCTCCTCCTCCGCGTCCGCGAGCGCAGTCGACTGCGTGGACGTGACCGCCGGCAGATTGGTGCGCGTCGTGTGCGCCGCCGACTTCGCCGAGAACAGCTGGTCGTGTGTCAGCAGGTTGATCGCGCGGCGGCCGGAGCTCGTCAGCAGATCGGTGAGGGTGCTGAGTTGCTCTTCCTCCGGTTTCGCGAAAAACCGGTTGGCGGCGGTCTTGATCATCGTATCCGAGTCGCCCACGGACACGATGGCGCTCGCGAGCACACGCACCTTGATCGGCCGGGGCGTGCTCGAGTCATCGAGATCCGCCGTCTGGTCGGTGATGTCGAGGTCCACGTTGATCACTTTGCTCGACAGCGTGGTGCCTGTGGTGAGCAGCGGGATCTCTTTCGACTTCCCCGGTCCGCGATAGATCACGGTCGAGCCGTTCAGCCAGCTGACCATGCGGATCGTGCCCGCGTCAACGTCGCGCAGGAATCCTGCGACGATGAGCGGCACCAGCACGAGTACCGCGACCGGAATCGCGACTACGAGGAGCCATTGGGGCATCATAAACACCTCACAGCAAGGGAGACACGACGATCCGCTGACGGCGGTCGTCCACTTCTTCAATCCGAAGCCGATCGCCGGCACGGATACGGACACCGGTTACGCGGTCTTCAGGACGCAGTGTAGCCAGGACTTGCACCACCTGGCCGTCGAGTTCGGCGGCCACGAGACCGTGGCCGTTTGCATCGAAGGCGGTGGCCGCCCGCACCTCGTCCTGGAGACAGCTCTCGAGGCTCAGCGCGGGCGCGGATGCGAATCGCATCAGGAAATTCCACACCGGCCCGACGAACAGCTGTTCGAAGAGCAGGCCGCCGCCGAGTGCGGCGCCGAAAGCCAGCGGCGCGGCCAGCACGCCGCCGACCAAGACGCCGGTCGTTCCGAAGCCGACGAGCAGGCTGAAGAGCACCCGGGGCGACGTGAGACTCCACAGCCACGAGGTCGCCGTCTGGTGCGCGTGAGCCTTTACGTGGCCGAGTTTGCCCCCCACGTGACTGTGCGCGTGGCCGTGGCGGCCGAGGCCGGTGAGCGCCATCGCGAGCAAGCCGATGGCCCCTATGGCGAGGGAGAGCGAATAAAGATTCATACGGGCGCCTAAAGGTTTAATCCTGAGTCCGGACGAACACTATTGCGGTTACGCTGGAGTGGTAGTGGATGCGAAGTTGTTGATATCGTGCTCGGGTGCAGCGGCGGATCGGGCGTGTGACTGCTGCAACGGACGTTGCAGCGAAGTCGACTGCATAAAGGATGATGCGAGCGGAGGGGCCCGGGGCGGCCCCTCCGGCAACGCGAACGCTACGGCAGGAACCCGCGCGCGATACCGCCGGGGCAGTGATCGGAATGGAAATTGACGTAGAAGTTGCCGGGATTCGCCAGCAACTCGGCCAGGCCAGCTTCGTGCGACGCGAAATGCGGATTCGCGACGAAGATGCCGTCCTGCCGAACGTCGATGTGCCGCTCCGTCAGATTGAGGTCGACGCCGACGGGGCTGGAGAGCCACCAGATGACGGGTCCCGTACCCGCCCCGGGACTCAGGTGGTGAATGTGTCCGAAGCGGACGCTCTCATCTCCCTTGTTGTTGAGGATCACGATGGACTCGATTCTGCCATCCTGGAAGATCTGGATCTGCGCGTGTCCCTCTGACTCCGTCTCGCAGGCCGGCACCTCGATGTCGGATCGCATCTGGGTGTTGAATACGATCGGAGGGGCTTCTTCACTGGCAACGCTGCTGGCGAGAATGGCGCTGTTCTGACTGGTGATGCGATCTGCGGTGGGAGCTGATCCGCTGCAACCGGCAACGGCGAGGGCCGCGACGACCCGACTCCAGTAACGCATAAACCCTCCTCGGTTGGATGGAACTGCCTGGACCGATCCTCCATTATATCCCGAGATCTCAACCCCCAAAAGCTCTTGCGACCACGAACATCACTGCGCCCGAATAATCCGGCTGACCGAAGGGACGCCGCTGCCGTTCACGAGAAAGAGCATGTACGGCCCGGGCGGGGCGATCGTGCCACTCGCGGGGAAGTTCACGGTGAGCCCCCCAGCCGCTTGCGAGAAGGTCAACGGGACGAGGCGCGTGCCCGCGTCGAACGCGTGAGTTACTGAACCGAGCCGAATGAACGTCACCTTGGTAATGCTGGCGCCATCCGGCGTCCCGATGAATAGCGACTGGCCGTATCCGACGACGTTGGGCGTCGTACCGGTGATGCTCGGGCGCGCACCCTTGAAGAGGTATGGCGGCGAGTAGATCTCATAACTCAGCTCGTCTACCGCTCCCGCGCCGTCGCCGCTACCGGTGTGGAGCACGCGCCCGTCCGGCAACAGCAACGTCGTTGAATGGTAGATGCGCGTAACTGCGTTGCTAGCCATCGTCGTCCAGACCCCAGTGGCGGGATCCCACATTTCGGCCGCGTGGACGGCGCCCACAGGGTTGTTGAAGCCGCTACCGCTCGTGCCGCCGGTCACCAGCACCTGGCCGGTGGGCAGCACCGTGGCGTTCATCTGACGGCGCGCGAACACCATCGAGCCGGTGAACGTCCATGCCGGACTCGGCTGATTCAGGTCGATGATCTCGGCCGTGTTGGTCGGCGGGCCGCCGCCCACGTAGAGGATCTTGCCGGGCTCATACATCACCGCAGACCCATAATCGCGCGTCCCGAACTTCCGCAGCGGGCCGTTCGTCCAAGTCCCGGCGCCCGAGACGTTGAGATAGCGCGACTGCTGCTGCTCGCCGGCGTAGAACACGCGGCCATCGGGCGCCACGAACGAGCGCGGATAGTACGGCAGGCTCAGACTCGCGGTCGTCAACTGGCGCCAGCTGGAGCCGTTCCAGACCTCGGGTATCGTGACGTTCGCTCCACCCTCGTCCGTACCGGCGATCGTCACGACCTCGCCATTCGGGAGCGTGGTGTTCGTCGGATACCAGCGCCCCTTGGCCATGGGCGCCCCCGTCTGCCAGGAGTGCGTAACGGCGTTGAACACGTTGGTATTCGGTAAGCCGTGCCCGTCGGTGATGTGCCCTCCTGCCACGAGCAGTCGACCGTCGGGGAGGAAGTCATGGCCGGCGCAAAACATCAGCGAAGGACTGGGCACGGCCGTAAACATCCCGGTCGCCGGATTCCACACCTGGGGATCTCCGTCATGGCCCCAGCTCAGAACGGTGCCGTCGAGGTTCAGGTGGAGGTGTAGTTGCACGATCGGCGCTGACTGGACGGCCGACCACTGACCGAACTGCGCTTCGGGCGGCGGCGGCGGCGGCGGCGGAGGTGGTGGCGGCGGCGGTGGCGGTGGCGGTGCTGGCGAGCACGGCACTCCGTTGTTCGTTTGGGAGGCGAGGAGTGTCGTATCGAGGTAGAGCTCGACGGTGCCGGTATTCTGCGTGACGAACACCGTCTCGCTGGGACCCGCCCCCTTCGGCTTCGCAGGGAGGTTCAAGGTTCCCTGCTCCGAAGTGCTGACGACTTTGTAGCTCACCGTCAGGGCTGACGGGTTGCCGTTCGTCACCCGAAATTTGTTGTCGCACACGTAGGACAGGGCGATCTTGCTGGTGTTGATTCCGCCGACGTTGCGCGCCTCAATCGGCGCCGTGGGTCGGTCAGCTTCTCGGCAGGCGTGCAACAGCACAAGGAAGACGGCGCAAGCGCCCAACGCCTTGGCGCAGACGGCAGAGTACCGGAACGGTTGCATGAGCGGCTCCTGACGGGGGAACGGCCAGCGCTGGCTGGCAGCATCAGGCTCCGCATCTCGCGGGCCATTGGCCCTCGGCGAGGAATCAGTTGTCGCATATAGGGATTGCGACGACCACGGCCGCAGCTGTCACGATCCTGCATCAACCGAACCGCATGGTGTGGTAGAGTTGGAACGGCGGAGAATGCTATGCTAGCGAAAGTAGCCTCGGTGCTCCTCACTCTGGCGGCCTGCCACGGGCCACCGGCGCGCCTCATCGTGGGGTTCGGCGATACGGTCCTGGTCAATAATTCGCGACCGGTGCAGCTCTCGGTGCAGGTGTTCGACGGGGCCGGCCATGTACTCCCGGACACGGGCGCGCGGTTCGAGTTGATATCGGGGATGTCCATTCGCGTGTCGCGCAATGGAGTCGTCACTTGTCCGAGAGTCGGCGATGGCACGCTCCGCGCGTCGCTCGGCCCGCTCGTGCGGACGGTGCTGCTTCGGTGCCGACCGGTCCACGATGTGCTCGGCGGCGGCCCGGTGAATCTCGTGATGGGTGATCCTCCTTACGACCCGTGGTTCGAGGCCGTCGACGCGGCCGGCCGGCGAGTGAGACCGTTGACCGCGGTGCTCACTGTTGACGACACAACGATTGTCACACGTGAGGGATGGCGTATCCGTGCACGGGCGCCGGGAACAACCGGCGTGGACGTATGGGTCGGGGACGAATGGGCGCACTGGTACGTGCGGGTCTTTGAGCCCGCGGCGACCTTCGACAGCATTCGCGTCGGGCAGCACTTGGCCGTGCCAGTACGCCTCGCTGGGGGGGAGCAGCGCAGCTGGCAAATCCCGCCTTCGCGAAAGGAGTTTTCGGTGCAAATCCTTTCCGGCGGCGACACGCTGCGGGCACCACGACTGGCCGTCCTGGGCGCGAACTGTATGTCGCGGACCCCGTGGGACATGCCCCGGGTCCCGTGGGGCTACACGTGCCTCGCGTGGCACGGCGCGGCGGTGATTGCCTACCATCCACGGAACGTCGATCCGGCGCGCGAGTGGAGCGGCACGGTAGCGGTTGTTCGTGGGGATCGGCCGTAGGCTCGAGTGCGAAGGGGGGGCGCTAATGCGGCAGCTTGTCGCGGAGCAGTACGCGCTTCAGGGCTTCAAACGCTCGACGGCACTGGCCTTAATCTTGCCACGTCGGCTCCTAAGATGACCGATCGGCGACCGTCCTCTCTCGTCACGGTGCGTTGGCTGCACATTGCGCCTCTCCTCGCCATCTGCTCATGCAATGAGGGACCAACCAGCCCTGTCAGCGGAAGTGAGGCGCTCTCCGTAGCCAACTTCAGCCTCGCTCCCGGTGTTGTGGTGTTCGCCGCCGGGGCGAGCGGGGATGTGATTCCGATCCGAACGATCGCGGGCAACCATACCGCGCTCAGCAATACCGCCGGCATTGCCCGCGATGCCGCGGGGAACGTGTACGTCGCGAACCCGCCCCTCAACCCCATTGGCGGCGGCAGCATCAGAGTCTACGCACCGGAGGCGAGTGGGAACGCAGCCCCCGTCCGCACGATAACGGGCGACAGCACGGGACTGTACAACCCGGGCGGGATCGTGTTGGACCGGGCAGGCAACGTCTACGTGACCAACACCTACACCGTTACAGTTTACGCTCCGGGGGCGAGCGGGAATGCGGTCCCCATCCGCACGATTGAGAGCTACTCTACGATCGGAGGCATCGCGCTGGACAGCGCGGGCAACCTCTACGTCTCGAGTGGCCTTGGCATTGCCGTCTACGCGGTGGCGAACGAGAACGCGACCCCGATCCGCACCATCGCCGGCAGCAACACGGGCCTCAGCTGCCCGGCCGGCATGGGGCTGGATGCGGCGGGCGAGCTCTACGTCGCCAACCCTTGCGGCGGGAGCATCACGATCTACGCTGCCGGGGCGAGCGGCAACGCGAGTCCGGCGCGCACGATCACCGGCAGCAATACGGGCCTGAACGGCCCGTCCGACATCGCACTGGATGCCGCGCGCAACGTATACGTCACTAACGCTGGCGGCTATTCTGCCAACGCCGGCAGCGTCACGGTCTTCGCCGCGGGGGCAAGTGGGAACGCGATTCCGACCCGGACCATCGCGGGGTGCAACACGGGCATCGGGTATCCGTGGGGCCCGCGCGGGCTTGAGCTGGACACGGCGGGCAACGTCTATGTCGCGGCTCACCTCCCCGCGTTTTCCATCGGGGTCTACGCGCAGGCGGCGAGCGGGAACGGTGCCCTGATTCGCGCGATCGCGGGCTGCAATACGGGACTCAATGGCCCGTTCGGGATCGCCCGCGATACGGCAGGCAACCTCTACGTGGCGAATCATCTGCCTAGCACGATCACTGTGTACGCGCCGGGGGCGAGCGGGAATGCGGTCGCGATCCGCACGATCGCCGGTCCTAACACAAAGCTGAACGATCCGAACGGGATCGCCTTGGACGCTGCAGGCAACCTCTACGTCGCCAACTGGCCCAGCAGCATCACCGTGTACGCAGCGGGCGCGACCGGGGACGTTGCCCCGATCCGGACGATCGCGGGCCTCCACACGCGCCTGGCCTACCCGATGGGCATCGCGCTGGACGCTGGGGGCCGGATCTACGTCGCGAACGAGGGCCAGAACGCTAACGGCGCAAGCGTCACCGTCTACGCCCCGGACGCGACGGGAGACGCGACGCCCACGGCGACCATCGCGGGCACCCTTCCTACTGGCCTGTCCTATCCACAGGGCGTGGCGGTGGATGCCAGGGGGAGGGTCTACGTCGCCGACGCAGTTTACCCGGCCCCCACGATCAGGGTCTACGCGCCAGAGGATACGGGAGGGTACGCGCCCGCGGCCACGATCGCAGGCGGCAACACGGGATTAGCGGATTTCGTGCACGGGATCGCCCTGGACTCGATGGGGCGGCTGTACGTCGCGAGCGGTAGCGCCATCTTGGTCTTCGCAGCAAACGCGACAGGGAACGCCACGCCCCTTGCTACAATCGGCGGCGCCAACAGTGGGTTGAGCGGCCCCACGTACCTTACGTTCTGACACGACGATCGAGATGACTTTCGGCACGCCCGAGTTCTACGACCCGCAACTCTGACTGGCGCCAGGTCAGACCCCGCGTGCGATCTTCACGGCATCCTCGAGCTCCGGCCTAATACGCGCAAGCTTGCCCTCGCAGAGAGTCAAGAGCTGCTCGAGTTCCGCAGCCACGTCCGAGGGGGCCGGCGCCTCCTTGGTCAGGCGCTTCCGGAGGGAGACGAGCGCTTCAGGCCGCGACGAGCGCGTGTATCCGCGGCGCCGAGCGCTCGAACTCGGCGCGGTGCGCAAATCCGAGCGGATTCACGAACCCGTGGCCGAATTCGTGAACCAGCAACCCCGCCATTCCGGCGTCGTGCTTCGGATATCCGCTGGAATCAGGCGGCGTGTTGCCGACGATGCTGTAGCATTCCCGCGGCGTGCCCGGGGCGGCTGCATGCAGGGCCCATAGTTGCCTTCGGCGGCGACAAGCAGCGGCACGACCACGAACATCCGGTCCGACGGAATGCCGAAGTATGGTGCGAACCAGGCGAGATCGACGGCGCGTTCCAAGGCCGGCCGGATGCGGCCATTGACCGAATCGTACAGCGCGCGATGACTCTCGAAGAAATCGTTCGCGCGACTGTCGATCGCGAACCGCCGCGCGGCTTCGACGAAGCGCCGGGTTTCCGCGGGGGCCGCGGGCCATCCTCCAGTCGAATCGAATGGAACGCGTTCCTTGAGCTCGGGCGGATCGGTCAACCGGATCGGGATGGCCATCACCCGCGACTGTGCGACGCCGTAGTGGTCGCGCAGCCCACCCGCGAGCGTCACCGCTTCGTGGTTCCGCTGCGGACCGAAGAACCGATCGATGTCGACGCTGTACTGGGGAAGGTGGGTCGGACTGAACTCCCCACTGCCGGCGAGCTTGAAGATGATCGCGATCAGCTCGACGCGACGGTCAACATTCTACCCGCTTAGCCCCAGCTTGCTCTCTACATCTGCAATGAACTCTGTGACAGCCTTGGGATTCCTGAGGAAATGCACCTCGGCCTTCGGGGCGTGCCGGGAAATGGCTTCTCTGAGACGGGGCATGCTTTGTCGACGATAATCAAGAAGCCAGCGCCAGAAGTCGGCGCGTTCGGGCGCTCTTCGCAAAACCCGCCAGGCGCAACGGAAGAACGAGAAGTCCAGCAGAATGATCGTATCTGACGCATGCAGCCGCACCTCAACGGCGTCGTACGGACCAAGATCGCCGTCCAGGACCCAGTTTTCTTTGCGGACGAGCTCTTGCTGTAACTCGATCCACTCGGCGTGAGGAGTAGGAGAGAGGCCAGACCGCCAGAAGATCTTGTCGAGTTCGACCACCGGCAGCCCAGTGATGTCACCCAACTGCCGCGCGAGAGTCGTTTTCCCAGCCCCTCCGCGACCGAGGACGACCACGCGTTTCATAACCTACGTCCCTCGATCTTCGAGAACGGCCAATCGCAACAGGCCCGGCAGGAATCGCTGGCGAGCGCCCGAGCAACGCGAGGGGCGAGCATTGATACGGCCGGGCATGGAAAAGCCGCCCCGAATGGGGTGGCTTGAACAGGCCCGGCAGGAATCGAACCTGCAACCCCCGGTTTTGGAGACCGGTGCTCTACCAATTGAGCTACGGACCTAGGTTATACTCGGGAAAGAATTTAGCGCAGCAGATACCTGATAGGTACCCTCCGATTTGGCAGTAGTTTTGTCGTTGAATCGTTTGGGTTTCCGCCCGTACAGCTCTTTGCCGCAAATCAGCACCTGGATGCCGCACGCGGAACGCGCGCGGAGCGAAGGACCTGCTTGACGTGGACATCATCAGCAGCGGAGGTCGTTGTCGGTCGTCAGCGCGCAGACGCGTGTGGATCCGCTCTGGCTGCCGAGCGCTAGTGAAATGAACGAATAAGAGAAGTCTACGCGTCCCGGCGTCGCCTGGTTGCCTCCCCAGCAGTACAGCTCGCCGGTCGTGGTGAGACCACACGCGTAGTTGGACGCGGCCTGCACGTCAGTGAATGACAATCCGCCGGCCACCTTCACCGGCACGGTGCTGTTGTTGAACGCACCGTTGCCGAGCTGACCGTAGTAGCCGTAGCCCCAACAGTAGCCGTCACGGGAGGTGCTGACGCCGCACGTGAAGACGTCACCGGTCGAGACAGACGTGAAGACGATCCCTCCCTTCACCGGGATGGGAACGCGGCTGCAGGCGTATGGCGTCGGATACCCGCATTGATCGGTCGTCGAATCGGTGCCGAGCTGCCCGGAGCCATTCGAACCCCAGCAATACGCCGCGCCGCCGGTGGTGACGCCGCAGCTGTGCTCCCAAGGGCTCGCGCTGACCTGCGCGAATTTCAGGCCGCCGGCGACGAGAATGGGCTGGTTGCTGCAGCGATTGAGTGCGTTGAGGTAGCAGGTATTCGTCAGCGTGTCGCGCCCAAGCTGTCCGATCCCATTGTCGCCCCAACAGTATGCGTCGCCGCTCGTGTCCACCGCGCAGCTGTGACTCCGGCCGGTGCGAATGCTCGTAAACACGTGCCCGCCCGCGACCGCAACCGGAAGCGTTTGGCGGAGCTCGTTCGCATAATCGGGCGAGCCATCGCCCAGCTCACCACTCGCGTCCGGCCCCCAGCAAAACGCGTGGCCACTCGCATCGAGCGCGCACGTATGCGTACCGGTGCTGGGGAGTCGAAGGCCGAGACCCGTGCCGATCACGACGGGATGCCGACGGTAGGTTGTGGTTCCGTCCCCGATCGTGCCTTGCGAGTTCTCGCCCCAGCAGTACGTGTCACCGGCGAGACTCACAGCGCATTGGCCGCCACCAGCGCTGACGCCGCTGAAACCCAGCACGGTCAGTGGCAGACTGTCGCGCATCGCATCGACCTGAGCGATCACGAACGTGACGCCGTGATGCCGGGCCCGGATGGCGTAATACGCGCCGTAGCCGCCGGAAGTATCCGCGATCGTGGTGTCGGCGACGTGTACGATTGGGAATCGATTGGTCGAATTGTTGTACCGATCCCACGTGTATGCGCTCGCCCAAACGGTGTCGCCGACAACACCCATCACAGGCAACGCAGTAGGAGTCATCGCGATGCGGACAGGGTTGCCCGGACGGGCGATCGCGACGATGAGTCTGGGCGTGAATCCCGCGATGAAGACCGCGGTCGATTCGATTTCCGCGACGGTGCCCAATGTCCAGGAGGTGCTCGCCCGGCCCTGTGTGTCGGTCTTGGCATTGGGTGGAGCGTACGTGCTGCCGCGGCTAATCGCGCGCCACGAGACCGCCACTCCGGTGTCAGGGGTGCCGTCTGGATTGACAACGCGAATGACCAGCGGCTGTGCGAGCGTCGCGCCCACCGTATCCTGCTGCCCGCCCCCGCTGACGAGTGAGACCTGTTGCGATGGTGGGATCTCCGCCGTCGCCGAGAAAGCCACAGTGAGCCCCTGCCCGACCCGCGCGATCACCCCCTGCTGGCCGACGCTGGCGCCCAGTTGCCACAGCA
>Ga0307290_10000265_pt1 | contig 19285 bp, 17 predicted proteins | sample ER_DNA_144_FD_194472 | JGI IMG/M metagenome (GOLD analysis project Ga0307290, IMG submission 194472) | Bulk soil microbial communities from the East River watershed near Crested Butte, Colorado, United States - ER_DNA_144 | ecosystem: Environmental > Terrestrial > Soil > Floodplain | place... | reverse complement strand
CCGACGCCCTGGTTGGCGCCGTTTGCGCCGCCGCGCTTCCGCAGAGGACAAACGAAAGAGCGAGTAGCAGTCTCGATTTCACTGAGAGCTCCGTTTGAGGTCGTTCAGCATGAGGGTCATCCGATTGATTTCGGTGGTCTGATCGACGTTCACATCGGAGGCGAAGCGAAAGATCGGACCGTCCTGCGCGGCGCCGGGCACCGCGAGCAGCTGCTGCACCATCGTGATGGCTCCCTGATGGTGCTGGATCATGAACGTGAGGAACAACCGATCGAACTCGGGGCCGCGCGCGGCATCCAATTGTGACATCTGCTCGGGCGTCAGCATTCCCGGCATGAGCATCGGCTGATCCATCCCCTGCATGACGTGCCCGCGCGGATCGGCCGGCGGGACATACTCGCCGTGCTCGCGCAGCCAGCGCTGCGCGAACACGATCTCGTCGTTTTGGGCGACGACGATGCGCTCACACAGCACGCGCACGGACGGATTGGCGCCGTGCGACGGCGCCCACCCCGCCATTTGAATGGCTTGCGCGTGGTGCCCGATCATCCCTGCCAGGAAATGGACGTCCGCCGGCGTGTAGTTCTTGGCGGGCTTGGCGGTCTGTGCGGTGGATATCCCGGCTACTGGAGCCGCGAGCGCCAGGATGAAGGCAATTCGTGTGGTCATTTCGTAATAAAGCTACCCCGAATACCGCTGCTGACGAGCGGCCATTTGTCCGGGTTAAGAAATGAAACATTGGCGCCGCTAGTTTACAGCATGCCTGTTTCGCCTCCTATCGAACCCATGCTCGCCAAGCTCGCGGAGCACGTCCCGCAGAGCGGCGACTTTCTCTTCGAGCCCAAGTGGGACGGGTTTCGCGCGATCGTCTTCCGGAGCGCGGACGACGTCTACATCCAGAGCCGCGACCTAAAGCCCCTGGACCGCTACTTCCCGGAGCTGCACGCCGTGTTTCTCGCGCAGCTCCCGAGCGGCGTCGTCGTGGATGGCGAGATCGTGATGCCGACGCAACACGGGCTCGACTTCGGCGGCCTGCAGATGCGTCTGCACCCGGCGGCATCGCGGGTCGAGAAGCTCGCGAAGGCCGCTCCGGCTGCATTCGTGGCATTCGACCTCCTCGCGAGCGGCAAGAGCCTGATGCGGGTGCCCCAGCACGAACGGCGCACGCAGCTCGAAAAGCTCTTCAAGAAGATGCGCCGTCCCCTGTACCTCACGCCGATGACGCGCGACCCGAAGCTCGCCGTCGACTGGCTGCAGCGGTTCGAGGGCGCAGGGCTCGATGGTGTCATCGCCAAACCGGCGGGCGCTGTGTACGAGCCGGGCAAACGCGCGATGTTCAAGATCAAGCACGTGCGCAACGCCGACTGTGTGGTGGCGGGATTTCGCTGGCACAAGAGCGGCAAAGACACCCTGGGATCGCTGCTCCTCGGTCTCTACGACGACGAAGGTACGCTGCAGCACGTCGGTGTGACGTCCGCGTTTACCATGGCGGTGCGTAAGCAGCTCGTGAAAGAGTTGGCGCCGCTGCGCAAGGACGCACTTCAGCGTCATCCCTGGCGCGCGTGGGCCGGCGTCGAGGCCGAGTCGAGTCGAATGCCCGGCGGTCAGAGCCGCTGGAGCGCGGGCAAGGATCTCTCGTGGGAGCCGCTACGCATCGAGCGGGTCTGCGAGGTGAAGTACGACCACATGGAGGGCGACCGCTTCCGCCACCCGCCGGTGTTTTTGCGCTGGCGCCCCGACAAGAAGCCTAGGGACTGTCGTTACGACCAACTCGAAGTCACACCCGCTTACGAGCTGGCGAAGGTGTTCGGCGCGGGGGGGGCCTGAGTTTCTCGGGAACGTGTTGCAAGTTGATCCGAATCCGGTACCAGGCTGACGAGCGCCCGCGCATCTGATCCACCAGCACATCGGCCGGCTCCAGGTGCTTGGCAACACGGGGATGTTCCTTCTTCCACTTCGAGAGCCCCGCCAGCGCTTCCTTCTTATCCTTCCCGCGACTGACCTCGATCAAGGGGTACTTCGAGACCCGAGCGCCGGTGCGAGCCTTGGACGGCTGCACGCGCGGCGGCTCACCCGGTTGCTTGCGGTAGTGCGGTGGCCAGGGCGCATCCCCCTGCCCCTCTGTTTCCTGTCGAGCGGAGAGCTCCAGAAGCCCCTCGAGTGACCCGGCACTTTCCTCCATGCCCGCATGGCGGTCGCCGATCTTCGCAAATCGTTTCGGCATGGTGCCGAGCGTGAAGTCCTCGGGGTCGGCCTCGTCCACCTCATCCCAGGAGAGCGGCGCGGACACCCGCGCGTCAGGCACCGGCCGCACCGAGTAGGCCGAGGCGACGGTCCGGTCCTTCGCGTTCTGGTTGTAATCCACAAAGACGCCCTGGCGCTCCTCCTTCCACCATTTGCTCGTCGCGAGTCCCTGGCCGCGCCGTTCTACCTCGCGCGCCAGGGCGAGCGCCGACCGCCGCACCTCGTCGAACCCCCAGCGCGGCGCGATGCGGACGAAGAGATGCATGCCGCGCGAACCGGAGGTCTTGGGCCACCCGACCAGTCCAAAATCGGAGAGGACCGCGCGCGCGAGCTGCGCGACCTGGCGCACCTGCGGCCATTTGATGCCGGGCACCGGATCGAGATCGACCCGCAGCTCGTCGGGATGATCGAGGTCCTCGGCGCGCACCGGATGCGGATGCAGCTCGAGGCAGGCGAGGTTGGCCAGCCAGGCGAGCGATGCGGGCGTGCGCGGCACCACCTCGTCGGCGGTGCGGCCGGACGGAAACCGCAGCGTTACGACTTCGATCCAGGGCGGCCGTGAGTCCGGGGCGCGCTTCTGATAGAACGAAGGCGCGCCGATTCCGTTGGGGAAGCGCACCAGCATATTCGGCCGCCCGCCAGCCCCGCGCAGCGCACCATCAGCCACTGCGAGGTAGTAGTTCGCGAGATCGAGTTTGGTGTATTTCGGCTTGGGAAAGAGCACCTTGGTAGGATTGGAGATCGTGACGTCGTAGCCGCCGATGTTTCGGGTGACCGGCTCCATTACTTGCGGAGACAGCGATCCAGCTCGTCCATGTACCCGCCCGTTGCCATCCTCTGGTAGTCACCAACGAGCCAGCCTTCTTGGCCCGCGGCGTTGCGCACGCGGACCCAACGGATCGTCTTCGGCCGCCGAACGAGTACGGCCGAATCGGCCACTTGATCGTGCTTAATGTCTCGCCAGAACTCATAGCCCTGCACCAGCTGACCCCGGAACCACCACACCCAATCGCCTTCACCGAGCGAATTGAGCAGGTACAGCGTGTCGGAGGGCGTGAAGGCGATGCTATCCACCTGGTCGCCCTCTCGTCCCGGGGGGTTGCTCATCGCATGCCGAAAGACAACCACGCCTGGTACGTCGACATGGAGATCGATCGTCAAGGCGGTGAACTTTTCGGCGCCATGGATCGTGAAGACCACGGGCGCGTCGAGCCGCTTTTCTCGCAGCGCCACTACGTCGCTGCATGCCGCCCATGTGCCGGCCCTGGCGCAGCCTTCACCCTCGCACGCGTTCTTCACGATGTACGGCACTGACGGCGGCCGGTTGTTGACGGGGCCCCAGTCTCGATGATGCCGAGGTGCGCGGAGAGGCTCGGCCGGCGACGCAGGTCCAGGCGCCGGCACCGGCGTCGGATTGATTGGGACTGGCGCGTTCGCGAGCGCCGTGGACTCCGCGGACCACCCCACGCACACCGGCTTCCCGACCTGATAGCGCCAGGTGATCGAATCGAACGTCGTTGGATCGACCATCGCCGTGAGTGAACAGCTCATCGTCGCATTCTGATGGCTGACCGTGGCAACCCAGTGATCGCGCTGTATCGAGACTGATGGCCCGAGCAGGTACCGGTCCTTGGAGACATACCGTCCAAACAACGAGACCGTCGGGCGGCCCGAATCGGCTACGAATGTCGACTCAATAGCTCCGACCTGCAGCAGCGCGGCCTGCATTGACGCGACCGCTTCGCGTCGTCTCGCAAATCGCTGATACGTCGCGCTCGCCATCACGTCGCCGGTATCGCCGTTGATGAGCTTGAGATCGGCAGCAGTTTCGCTCACGCGTTGACGGAGCGACCTGGTGGCCGCAGCAAGTCCGACAAGGACGACCGCGGCCACGACGAAAATAATTGCCCGTTTCATGGCGCCAATATTGAAAATGATTCTTGCCTGTCAATTAGTCGTCGAAGAATTCGACAGTTCCCATCTCCACGCAGTACTCTGCCCCAACGATGAGGAGGCCGTCCTGCTCAATCCGCCGCTCGAGCAGCGCCGAGCCGTGTCGCAGGTGCGCAACAGATGCCCGGATGTTGGCGCGCGTAGCCTCGGCGGCGAGCGCGGCGGGATCCTTCGCGATAGGGGTGGCGAGCAGCGGCTCGATTGCGGGCCGGATGCGATCGACTATGGCGCGCAGATTGGGTGACTGGTGGCCCTGCGGTTGGTGCAGCTCTTGCAACGTGGCGGCCACTGCGCCGCATTGCGTGTGGCCTACCACGACGGCCAGGCGCGTCCCGAACACCTCGGCCGCAAACTCGACGCTCCCCACCTGCGACGGCGCGACGATATTGCCGGCGACGCGGATGACGAACAGGTCGCCAAAGCCCTGCCCAAAGATCAGCTCGGCGGGAACGCGGGAGTCGGAACACCCGAGCACGATGGCGAACGGCTGTTGCCCCGGGCCCGGACGGCCACCCGAAGCCGCTCCGTTCTCCACAAAGCGCTGGTTCCCTTCACGCAGGCGCGCCAGCGCTTCTCGAGCTGGGATCATCGGTTGGGCGGAAGATTTCCTTGCGCCCGGGCCAGGCTGTCTCCCACCATGCGCCCAATGACTTCTCCCCATTGCTGACCGGCCACAGTGCTTTCCCGCAGAATATCGGGCTGAACGGCGGTCAGTCGTTGACCGAGGGGCGATGTGTAGAACCGCACCAGATCGTCGAGCTCGCTGCGTGTCAAATGCGCCGCGTAGATCGGAACGAGCACGTCGATGAGCTTGGTCGCGGCGTCGACGGGACGGCTCGCCTGCTGCTCCTGAGCGGCCGCGGAAGCAATAGTAAGGAAGAGGCCGCACATCGCGGCCGCCAGCGCACGCATTATCATTCGCTCCTGCTCGAGGGAGGTACGGTGCGGGTCAGGCGCTCGCCTGCCGCCGCCGTGTGACGACCATTCGGACGATGACCAGGCCGATCGCAATCCCGAGGACCCAGCCGACGATCGTACCAAAACGTCCCGCCCGCTCCGTAGAGGAAAGCCAGTTGGTTTCGCCCTTCAGGGAGCCGAGGACCGAGTTGAGTATAGTCAGCGCCTCGGGGGCTCGCGCGCTGGGCCCCGCCACAACCACCTGAATCGCCTCGCGTCGCAACGGTACCTGTGCCGTGTAGACCGTGAGCGGCGCACCGGCTTGCGAGGTGTCGGTGCGGATGGCGTCGATGTCGAGGCCCTGCCACTTGACCGTCAGCAGGCGCGACGAACCCGGCAGATCCGACGACTTGAGATGTTCTCGCCCCAACGTCGCGTGCATGCGCTGGACGCAGAGCACGAATGACCCCTGCGACGATTGAGATCCCTCGCCCGCCCAACAGCCGACGACATCTCGCGCGCCCGCGAACTCAGCGGGGATCGAGACAAAACCGTCTGGCAAGCTCATGACATACCCGAGCTCGGCGTTGGTCGCGGCCTGCAACATGAGAACGACGGCGTGCAGCAGCATTTCTCTAGCATAGCAATCGCCCGGAGCTCCCGCCAACTGGCAAGGTCCCTGCAAGGTTCGCCGCGCCAGAAGTCACAATGGACAGTTGACGGAATGCCTGTCGTGTGCGTAGGTACAACTGGGGAGATTGACGCTGGGGGTGGACATGAGATCTGGTCGCTATGCGGGGGGAGCCCTGTTCCTCGCCGCAGCCGCCATCGTGGCGGTCACTCGGCCGTCGCGCGCGCAAACCGCGGGCGACGGTTTCTCGTTTCACACACCGATTTTCACGTGGGGGATACACGGCGGGTTCGATCGCGCGATCGCGGGCAGCGACCTGTTCTCCTTCGTCACGAAGCAACTGACGCTCGACCGTGGCGATTTCAGCTCCGCCACGATCGGAACCAGCCTCGCCCTGCCAGTATCGCGGTTCAACGACATCGTGTTCGACATCGGTTATGCGAGCGTTTCCCGCCGCTCCGAGTTCCGCAAGTGGGTCGATCAGAACAATCTGCCCATCGAGCAGACCACATCGCTGCGGCGCGTGCCGGTCACGTTGGGCTTCAGGCACTACTTGTCCCCGCGCGGCCGCTCCATCGGCCGGTTTGCGTGGATCCCCGCCGCACGGGCGACCTACGTCGGATTTGGCGCGGGGATGATGAAGTACGAATTCCATCAGGCTGGCGACTTCGTCGACTTCAACACGCTCGACGTCTTCCACGACGAGTTCGTGTCGAAGGCCTGGACGCCGGTCCTGCACGCGCTGGCCGGCATCGAAATGTCCCTCGGCCGCGTCGTGATGGTGACCGGAGAGGCGCGCTACACGTGGGCGAACGGACCGATGAGCCGTGACTACGTGAATTTCAATGGCATCGACCTATCGGGAATCTCGATCGCAGCCGGTTTGGCGATCAGACAATAAGAGGGATACTCACCATGCGTACTCGTACCCAAACATTACTCGTTGTCGCCGCTCTGCTCGGCACGGGCGCCGTGCCGGCCCGCGGCCAGGACGCCGCGATCGATCCCCGCTGGCTCGCGTATCTCGGCTGTTGGGAGCAGATCGGAGTCGCGAAGTCCGCGATGTGCGTTGTCCCCGTCGGCGACCGTTCGACCGTCGACATCGTCACCATTGCCAAGGGAGAAGTCACGGCACGTGAGCGCATCGCCGCGACAGGGCTGCGTGTCGAGACCACGCGCGACAACTGCACCGGCGGGCAGAGCGCTGCGTGGTCCCCCCGCGGCCAGCGTCTTTACCTGCATTCTGAAGACGCCTGCTCCGGAGAACCGGCGCGGGAGGGGACGGGACTCATCGCCATGTCAGGCGCTGGATGGTTGCTCTACATCCAGAGCATGACGCTTGGAACGCAAACCGGCGTGCGTGTGCAGCGCTATCGTGAGGCGACGCCAGATCTGCTCGTGCCCGACGATGTCGCGAAGGCGCTGCGGTTGAGCGTTTCGGCGATCATTCAGGCACGCGCTGCCGCCGGCGCGTCGCTCGCGACCGACGACGTCATCGAGGCATCGCGGAACATCGACGTCGCGGTCATCGAGGCGTGGCTCGTCGAGCGCGCCGATCCCTTTACGCTGGACGCGAAACGACTCGTCGCGCTCGCAGACGCCGGCGTCCCGTCGCGTGTGATCGACCTCATGGTGGCGCTGTCGTACCCGAAAGCCTTTGCGATCAACGCCGCGTCTCGCCAAGGCGAGCGACTGATCCGGCGGCCCGCAGGGGACGGCTTTGGCACGCCGCCGGCCAGGTACGTCTTCGCGTATGACCCGCTCTGCTCCAGCTATTATGTGATGTACCCATACTCCTACGACTGCGGCAGCTATGGGTACGGGTATGGATATGGCTTCTATCCGGGCGGCAATCCTCCGACGATCGTCTACATTGGCGGCGGCGGCGGCAGCAGCTCCCGGCCGCATGGCCGAGTGGTGAACGGTCAGGGATACGCAAAGGGCGATGACGCCGCGACAGCTCAGGCGGTGCCTCGGCCCTCTGGCGATTGGTCACGATCCTCGAACGGATCGTCCGGCAGTACCGGCACAGGCACTCAATCGACCGGCTCGAGCTCCGGCTCGACCGAGCAGCGGACCGCGAAGCCGCGGCCGTAGTAATCAGCGCGGCCGAGTCGCCGCGAAACTGTAGTTGCCCGAGCCGACGTCCAAGACGACGTCGTTGCCGCGTTGATGGGCGGCCCGTATTCCGTCGCGTGCGGTGAGGGAGATCCCTCCCTCCCGCACGTCGTCGAGGCGGGCGTCCCACATGGTGATTTCGGCGGATGTGTTCGCCGGCACCGCGACGTCGAGCACAAATCGCTGACCCTCGAGTTTCCACGCAGTGCTCAGCTTTCCATAACCGGTTTCAATTGACGCGCTGGCGCTCGTCAGGCCCGCGCCGGCCCGTGGCGCGATGCGTGCATGGCGGTATCCCGGCGCCGCAGCATCCAGGTCGATTCCGCCGATATTCTGGTACATCCAATCGCCGACCGCTCCGAAGGCATAGTGGTTGAACGAATTCATCCCGGGATCCTCGAACGAGCTGTCCGGGCGAATCCCGTCCCACCGTTCCCACATCGTCGTCGCGCCGCGCGTGATCGGGTAGAGCCACGACGGATACGTGCGTTGCGTGAGCAACGCGAACGCGGCGCCGAGGTGCCCGGTAGCGCCGAGGACGTGCAGCAGGTACGGCGTCCCGAGAAAGCCGGTCGTCAGATGGTGGTCGCGCGCTTCCACGTCTCGTGCCAGCCGCCCGGCGGCCGCCGCGATCAGGGAGTCGGGAAGCAGATCGAACGCGATCGCCAGTGCGTAGGCCGTCTGCGTGTTCTCGCCAACTCTCCCCGTCGTCGAGACGAATTCGCGATTGAAGGCGTCGCGCATCGCCTGGAACCGCGCCTGATACGAGGCCGCGTCCTCGCGGCGACCGAGCACCGCCGCCGTGCGCGACACGAGATCTGTGGAGTGGGCGAGGAACGCGGTGGCGATCAGGTCCGTCCCCGTTGTCGCGCCCGGGTAGGAGGGATCGTCGCTGTGCAGTGCGAGCCAGTCACCGAACTGCCATCCCGGTCTCCAGATCAGATCCGGCCCCGCGCGGCGGCGCGCGTAATCGACCCACGCGCGCATGCTCGGATACTGCCGCTCGAGCAGACGGCGGTCGCCATACGTGAGGTACATCGTCCAGGGAATGATCACCGCCACGTCCGACCAGCCCGCGGTCCCCGCGAAGCGTACGGAATCCCCGCCAAGGGGATTCGGAATCACCCACGGGACACTGCCGCTCGGGTCCTGATCGGCCGCGACATCGCCGAGCCACTTCGCGAAGAAGCCACTGACGTCCATGTTGTACGCCGCGGTCCGTGCGAACACCTGAGCGTCTCCCGTCCAGCCAAGGCGCTCGTCTCGCTGCGGACAATCCGTCGGCACGTCGAGGAAGTTGCTGCGCTGACCCCAGACGATGTTGCGCTGCAATTGATTGAGCAGCGAGTCCGACGTGACGAGGCTCCCGGTCTGCGTGAGATCGGAGGAGACGGCAATACCCGTGATGGTGGTCGAGTCCGGCTGACTCGGAAGGCCCGCCACGGCAACGTAGCGAAAGCCATGGAATGTGAAGTGCGGTTCGTACACCTCACGCGACTTCCCGCTGAGCGTATATCGATCCGTCTGCGCGGCGGCTCGCAGGTTGGCGGTGTAGAGGTTGCCGCCCTTGTCGAGTACTTCGCCGAACCGCATGGTCACCGTCGTCCCTGGTGAGCCGCTGACATTGAGGCGGGCCCAGCCGGTGAAATTCTGGCCGAGGTCGAAGAGCATCTCGCCCGACGGTGCGCGCCGGATCGAAACGGGGCGCAGCTCGCGCACGCGCCGGACCGGCGGAGACAGGGCTGCTACGAGTGCCGCCGGCGGAGGGTCGACCAAGGCGACGGGTACCCACCCATGATCGTCGAAGGGCGCGCTCGCCCATCCGCTCAGCTCGCGGCGCGCATCGTAGGTCTCCCCACCGTAGATATCCGACGTGAGCACCGGGCCCGTCGTGGTCTTCCAGCCGGTATCCGACACGATGCGCTCCGTACGTCCGCTCTCGTAGCGGATCTCGATCTGCGCCCGGAGACCAAGCCGCCGGCCGTACAGATTGCGTTGCCCAAAAAACCCCAGCTGACCGCGGTACCAGCCATCGCCGAGCATCGCACCGACGACGTTGGTGCCTGGCCGCACGAGCTGGGTCACGTCGTAGGTCTGGTACTGCAGCCGGCGGCGGTAGGAGGTCCAGCCGGGAGTGAACAGCTCGTTGCCGACGCGCTGGCCGTTCAGATAGATCTCGTAGAGGCCGAGGCTGGTGACGTAGAGACGCGCGGAGCGCACGCGGTCGGCAACCCGAAACGCCTGTCGCAACAGCGGCGAGGGAGATGGAAGGCTATCCGCGGCGGTCGGCGGTGGCCCGATCCATTGGGCGGTCCAGTCGGCGAGCCGCAGCAGTCCTGTTTCCCAAAACGAAGGCCGGCTCCAGGGAGACGCGCGGCCGCTCGCGTCCCAGACGCGCACGCGCCAGTAGTATCGAGTGCGCGAGGCCGCGGGCGGACCGGCATAATCCACAAAGACGGAAGCGTCCGAGGTCACCTTCCCCGAATCCCACAGCAGGTCCGCGCCGCGCGCAAGGCTCGCTTCGCTGGTCGCGACCTGCAGCTGGTACGCAGCCTGCATCGTGTTGCGTCGAGCGCTTGCGATGCGCCAGCTCAGCCTCGGCTGCACGACGTCGATGCCGATGGGATTGGTGAGGTATTCGACGCGCAGTCCCTCGACCGTCGGCCCGACGTGAGCAACCTGCGCCACGAGCACCGCCAGTGCCAAGAGAGTCACCGTTCGTCCTCGATCCTGACCGGGCTGTTGATGTTGTAGGTCGATACCTTCGCGACCGTCGGCGCCAGATCCACTCGACCGGCCCGAACCGGTAGCGCGAGAACCACCACGCGCTGAGCGGAATCTGCACCGCAATGATCGCGGCCGCGACGCCGCGGAGGACGGGGAGCGGTGAGGCGAGGTTTCAGACGCCCCCGCCCCCGGGGTCGTGCACCGCAATCCAGATCTCGACACGCTCCGGTTCGAGATAGAGCTCGAAGTCCGCCGTGTAGGCACGCCGTGGTGCACCGTGACGCTCGAAGAACGCCCACACCGCGCGCCATCCATCGATCACGGCGCCGGGCAACGGGCCGGAACAACTGAATACGAGATACTGGCCTGGGGGGATGTCTACACGCTGGAGTGGCGATGCAACCGCAGAAGATCCGGCAACTTCCCGACCGATCAGAATCTGGTAGCTGCCCGAGCCCGGGAATCCGTGCCTTGGAGGGTTGCATCTCCTCCGCATTGGTGGTGCGCGTGGCGAGGCCCGCGACTCGCTGAGGTTCACTTCGGTTAACGGACCTGGGCGTCACAAACTAGGTGACACGGTTTTCGGCATCCTTCCCGACGACGGTCGTCCATTCCCGCACGCGCCACTTGGTCACGACTCCACTGCGCACGTAGGGATCGCCGCGCGCGAAATCCGCGACCACCTCCGGCGACGACGCTCGGAACAGCAGGAGGGACGCGTCGATCGGATTCGCGAGGGCGCCGCCGAGAATGAGCTCGCCACGATCGACCGCCTGCTGCGCGTACTCCAGATGCGCGCCCCGGTAGGGCGTGCGTTTCACGGCGTAATCGGGAACGACGTCGTAGAAAAGCAGATAGTGCATGGACGTCAGGCGCGCGTGAGGCTGCGCTCGTCGCGGTACTTCACATACACGGTTCGGTTCGGCGGACGCGGGCTCAACTCCGTCATACCGATCTTGAGCGCGATCGCACGCGCGGGCTCATTCGTGTCATCGATACACGCGATGACTCGGTCGAGCTTCGCCGTTTGGAACGCCCACTGGAGTACGAGCTGGCACGCTTGCTTCGCGACGCCCCGCTGTTGGACTTCCGAGCGGATGGCGCACAGCACCTCGAAGTCATTGCCCTCGAGCGCCTGCGACTTGACCAGGCCCGCGAATCCCAGCGGCAGATCCCCTTCTCTGATGGCGAACAGATGGTGGGCGTGTCCTTCTCCAGGCAGCGGGAGTGTGCCGATGAACTCCCACACATCGTCCTGGCGCTGTAGCGAGACCAGAAATTCGTAGTCGGATTTGGTTAGCGGGCTTAGCTCCATATCTCACTCCCGGCACATCATGTTTGATTAGGGCGCCGTAACTCGCGCCGTTTGGCCCTTTCGCCCCGCGGCGTTGAACGCGGCCACGCGCACCGTCCCCCGCACCGGGATCGGACCGCGGACCTCAGCGCTACGGGTCGTGGGCTCGCTGCCGTCGGTCGTGTAGCGCAGCGTGAAGCCGGGGATCTCCAAACTCGAGCGCACGGTCCCGCCCTCGACCTTCAGGCCCGGCGTCGGGATCCGGTAGTTGAGTCCCGGCACCTCACGATCGAGCCGCGGCAGCTCGCGCTGGCCGATCACGTTGACGAAGCGCGACCATGCCGCGCGGTAGAGGGAGTCGGATTTCGCGCCGTCGCGCTCGGTCACCCAGTCTGGATCGGGCGCCCAGGCCCGCTCGGCGAGGCCGAACAACTTCGGGACCAGCATATAGTCGGCGAGCCCCTCGCCGCCCACGGTCTCCGACCACAAGTTTCCCTGAATGCCCACGACGTGAGCGCGGCCGTATTCCGTGAGCCGGTCCTTCCCGGCGAACACCCCCGGATCCAGCGGATTGCCGCGGCGGTCGAGGCGCGTGTTGCGGTAGTAGTCGAGCGGGATGAAGTCGAACGGCTTGCGCAGGTCGACATAGCCGCCCCAGTCGAGCCCTGTCTCCGCGGGATTCGGACTCCACGCGAGATCGAAATAGAGATTGGTCACAGGGCTCAGCACGACATCGTAGCCGCCGTTCGCGAGCCGGTACGCGAGATCCTCGGCGCCCCAACCGGGGACGTTGTTCCAGACGTACGCGCGCCAGCCGCGTGCGGCGAAGTCGGGATTCGGAATGTTCATCCCGTGGCCTTCGCGCCTGGTTTTCCGTACGGCGATCTCTTCCCAGCCGCCGAGCGAGACGTTCTGTGCCTTGAGGATCTGTTCGATGCGGCCGTAGAACGCGAACCAGAGATCGTCCACGCTCGTGAGATCGTGCGCCTTCATGTACGCCTGGACCGCCGGCGAACCCTGCCAGACGCCGCCCGGCACCTCGTCACCACCCATATGGATATGCCGCAGGGGAGCGCCAGCTTCGCGGTGCATCGCCACCAGATCGCCGACCACGCGCTCGATGAACCGATAGGTCGATTCGAGTGCCGGATTCATCACGTTGTCGGGATAGCCCTGGACCGACATGTACACGGAGCGGTCTTCCGGTTCGTCGAGCCGGTATTGCTCGTTGCCCTTCATGGACTTGATCGCCGCGCGCGCGTGGCCCGGCATCTCGATCTCCGGAATCACCTCGATGTGGCGCGCGGCCGCGTAGCGCACGATTTCGACATAGTCGGCGTGCGAATAGAACCCGCTGCCCCACGGCCGATCCACCTGGGGACCTGAGCCAAACGCGGGCTGAAGGAATCGATTCGAGTCGAGCGTGTGGCCGCGGCGCGCCCCCACCGTGGTGAGCTCGGGCAGGCCGGCGATCTCGACCCGCCAGCCCTCGTCGTCCGTCAGATGCATGTGCAGGACATTGAGCTTGTAGCGCGCGAGGAGATCAATCGTCCGCAGCACCGCGGCCTTCGGATGGAAATTGCGTGCGACGTCGAGCATGAAGCCGCGGTAGCCGAAGCGCGGCGCATCCACGACGCGGATCGCCGGCAGCGTAAGTCCGGCGCGCGGCGTGGGCGCGGGGAGCAGGTTGCGCAGCGACTGCAGACCGTAGAACACGCCGGCTGGCGAGACACCCACGATGCGGACGCCCTGGGTCGGATCCACGACAAGCGAGTAGGCCTCGGGCGAGGTCTGGCCCTCGACCGGGCCCAGCGCCAGCCTCACGACAAGAGAATCCATCCTCCTCGGAGTCGTCGCGAAGTAGGGGCGGAGGTACGCCGCCGCGAACGCCGCCTCGTTCTTGAGCGAGTCCGCTGCGTCGATTGTGGGCATCGTCACGAGACCCAGCGATCCCGATCCTAGCGTCAGCGACACGGGTGTTGGGAACAGCGGCGGCAGCTCGCTCGCCGGGATCAGGCGCGTTGCGGAATCGAGCACGAACTGGTTCTCGGGCGTCGCGACGGCCCGGGCGAACGGCGCAGCCACGTAGTCGGTCAACGGGACACCGACATCCTTCGCCGTGTCGAAGACGATGTACGGACCTTTGGGCACGAAGCTGCGATTGATGAGGAGGTCGGTGAGGTATGGGATCCGCACGCTGGCGCCTCGAGCCAGTCCCGCAAACCCGGCCGCGGGCACAAGCCGGTGCAGGTCGGCCATCACGTCCTCGATGACGAACCCTCCCCCTACGCTTCCCGGCTGCGCCGAGTGAAGCGCGCTGAAGTAGATCGCCCATCCGGTAGCGGGGAGCGGTCTCGCGCCGCGGTTCGTGAGTGTGAAGGCCGCGCGAGAGGCGGCGAAATCGCTCGCGACGCTATCTCTTGTCAGCTCCCAACGGAGCTGAATGGCTGGGGTGGTCTGGGCGGCGACGGTACCGGCTGCGAAGGCCAGCAAGAGCGCAGGCAGTGGAAGGAGGAGTCGATTGTGCATGTCGGAGATTAGTCCCGCCCGGGCGGCAGTGTCCAGAGCGACCGTGCAGTCATTTGCTCTGCACCGTATGCCCGCCGAACTCGTGGCGCAGCGCCGCGATCACCTTGGCACCGAACGACTCCTTCTGGCGGGAGCGGAGTCGCGCGATCAGCGACAGGGTGATGACGGGGGCCGGTACGTCGAGGCGCAGCGCTTCGTCGACTGTCCAGCGCCCCTCCCCCGAGTCTTCCACGTAGCCACCAATGGCGTCGAGTTGGTCGTCGCGCAACAGCGCTCGCTCCGCCAGCTCATTGAGCCAGGAGCGCACCACGCTGCCGTGGTTCCACAGTCTCGCGATCCCGCCCAGCTGTAGCTTGAAATCTCGAGAGGCGTGCAGAATCTCGTAGCCCTCCGCGTACGCCTGGAGCAGCCCGTACTCGATCCCGTTGTGCACCATCTTGACGTAATGGCCGGCGCCGGACGGGCCGACGTGCGCGTAACCGTCGGGCGCCGCGAGAGTCTTGAAAATCGGCTCGCAGTGCTGGAACACGGCCGGCGCGCCTCCGATCATGAGGCAGTAGCCGAGGGTGAGACCCCATATCCCGCCGCTCGTCCCAACGTCCACGAAGTCGATGCCCTGCTTCTTGAGTGCCTCCGCACGCCGGAGCGAGTCGCGGAAGTTCGAATTGCCACCGTCGATGAGGATGTCTCCGCGCGAGAGATGCGGGACGAGCTGCTTGATGGTGCTTTCGACCGCTCCGGCGGGCACCATGATCCAAACGACTCGCCGCGGGGTCAATTGCTGAACCACGTCGGCGAGGTCATTGGCGCCCTTGGCGCCTTTGGCGACATGTGGTTTGACCGCATCGGCGCTCGAGTCGTACACGATCAGCTCATGCCCGCCCTGGGCCAGTCGCTGCACCATGTTGCCGCCCATACGGCCCAACCCGATCATCGCGAGTTGCATTGTTGCTCCCTAGGTGGTGAGCCAACGAGAACGGCGCCGCGCGAGTCCGTCAAGAACGCATCTCGACCTGCTCCGTCGCAGCGGTCCAGCGCTCGAGCGCCGCATCGAGGTCCCGTTTCAGCGTCTCGAGCTCGGCGCCGAGCGTGTGGGCCTTGGCGGCGCCGTCGGGTCGCGTGTAGAGCGCGGGGTCCTCGAGCGCCGCGACGACCTGCGCGACCCGGGACTCCAGTTCCGTCACGCGTGCCTCGGCCACTTCGAGCTCCTGCTGAGCGCGGCGCAGCTCCTTGCGCGGGTCCTGCTTGGGCTTTGGCGCGACGCGCTGATGCTCGTGGACCTGCCGCAACGCCTGTTCCTCGGCGGCGCTGACCGCCGCGGCATGAGCGCGCTCGGTGCTGACTTCTTCCCACTCCGCGAAGCTGCCCGCGAACTCCGTCATGCGGCGCTCGTGTAGAATCCAAATCCGCGTCGTCAGGGCACGCAGCAGCGCCCGGTCGTGACTCACCAGAATCACTGTGCCGTCGTACGCTTCGATCGCGTCCTCGAGCGCCTCGATGGATTCGACATCCAGGTGATTGGTCGGCTCGTCGAGGATCAACAGGTTGGCGCCCGAGAGCATCAGAATGGCGAGTGCGACGCGCGCCCGCTCTCCGCCCGACAATGAGTCGGCGCGCCGCTGGACCTCCTGCCCTGAAAAGCCGAATCGTCCGAGGTGTCCCTGGATGCGACCGCGTTCCCACTTCGGCCGCAGCCCGGAAATCACATCGTACAGCGTGCGGTCGAGCGGCACCTGGGAGAGATCCTGACGGTAGTAGCCGACCGTGATCGAGCCGCCGAGCCGCAGCTCGCCGGCCTGTGTTGGATGCTCGCCCAGGAGCGCCCGCAGCAGCGTGGACTTCCCGGCCCCGTTGCGGCCGATGATGCCGAGTACGCCGGTCCGCTCCAGCGTTCCGCTGAACCGCTCGACCAGCGCGCGTGGGGGAGAGCCGATCCCCACGCTCACGTTCTTCGCGCTGACGACCTGATCACCGCCCCGCTCCGGGACTTCGAAGCGCACCGCCATCGTCCCTTCCGCCCCGATGACGGGGCTGAGCCGCGGCAGCCGCTCGAGCCGCTTGCGCCGGCCTTTGGCCTGTTTGGTGTTCTGTCCAGCGATGTTGCGGGCGATGTAATCCTTCTCGTGCGCGATCGTGCGCTGCTGCTGGTCGTACGCCCGCTGCTGCGCGAGCCGGCGCTCGGCGCGTTGCATCACGAAGGCGGCGTAGCCACCGGTATACGGCGTCGCGCTCTTTCCTTCCAAGTGCAGCACGTGGTCCACGGTGGCGGACAGAAATGCGCGATCGTGGCTCACCAGCAGCACCGTGCGGCCGCTCGCGGCGAGGTATTCCTCGAGCCAGCGGGTGGTTTCGAGATCGAGGTGATTGGTTGGCTCGTCGAGCAGCAGCACGTCGGCGGTCGTCATCAGCTGGCGCGCGAGGCCGAGGCGGCCGAGCTCGCCGCCGCTCAAGGCGGAGAGCGGGGTGACGCGGGCCTGCGCGGGATCGAATTCCAGACCGTGCAGGACCGCATCGATGCGCGCCGTGACGGCGTAGCCCCCTTCGCGCTCGAAGCGCTCCAGGTCCTCGCCGTATTGGGTGAGGGCGCGGGGCGAGGCGTCGTGCGCCAGGTCGGCCGCCTGCTTCACGAGTGACTGCTCCAACGCCAGCAGCTCGGCCAGCTCGCCGGCGGCGGCCTCCCACACCGTCGTCGCAGTGCCGTAGTCGCGGTGCTGTTCCAGCAGCGAGACGCGCAGGGCCGGCGCGCGGGCGATGCTGCCGCGCGTGGGCTCGAGCTCGCTCGTCAGCAGCCGGAACAGCGTGGTCTTGCCCGACCCGTTACGGCCGACGATGCCCCACCGTTCGCCCGGGACGACCGTGAAGGAGACATTCGAGAAGAGTGTGGTGTCGCCGAAATCGACGCCGACGCCGGCGAAAGCGATTTGCGTCATGTGGAGACAACTTAACTACCGATTACATTCGATCCCGTGCCCTCCTCCATGTCCGCGCCCGGCGAACGCCTCCGTGCATCCTGGCGCCGTCTCTCCAGGCTCCCGGGCGGCAAGACGCTGTTCAGTCTCCTCGTCGGCTGGATGACCCCGTACTCCGGGACGATCGGGGCCCGGGTGGCAGAGTTGGAGCCTGGCTGGTGCCGGGTGACGCTGCGCGACCGCCGGCGCGTGAGGAATCATCTCGCGTCGGTGCATGCGATGGCCCTCGCCAACCTCGCCGAGATGGCGAGCGGACTCGCGGTCCTGGTCGGACTGCCGCCGGGGGTCCAGGGCATCGTCACCGGCTTCTCCATCTCCTATCTGAAGAAGGCGCGTGGCTTGCTGACGGCCGAGTGCCGAGCAAGCGGCCTCAACGTGACGGCCGAGCAGGAGTATGAGGCCGGGGTGGCCATCACGGACCCACAGGGCGACGTGGTCGCGCACGCCACCGCTCGCTGGCGGCTGCGACCGATTCCCAAGCGATGAGTCTGCTCGACACACCTCTGACGCGGCAGCTCGGCATCGAGGTGCCGCTGATTTGTGGCGCGATGTACCCCTGCTCCAACGCCGAGCTCGTTGCTGCCGTGTCAGCGGCGGGCGGCATCGGCGTCGTGCAACCGCTGTCGATGATCTACGTGTATGGGCAGGACCTGCTAGGCGGACTACGCCTCATCCGGCGCATTACCGACAAGCCGATCGGGATGAATGTGCTGATCGAGCGGAGCTCCAAATTCTACCTCGAGCGCATGCACCGGTATGTCGACATCGCGATCGAGGAGGGCGTGCGCTTCTTCGTCACGTCACTCGGCAACCCGCGCTGGGTCGTGGATCGCGTCGCTCCCGCGGGCGGCATCGTCTACCACGATGTGACAGAACGAAAGTGGGCCGAGAAGGGATTGTCGGGCGGGGTCCACGGCCTCATCGCCGTGAATAACCGTGCGGGGGGACACGCGGGCCCGCGGAGTGCGGAGGCGCTGTTCGAGGAGGTCGCCGATCTCGGCGTGCCCGTCGTCTGCGCGGGCGGCATTGGGGACGAGGCCGGCTTCGCCCGAGCCTTGCGGATAGGCTACGCCGGCGCGCAACTCGGCACTCGTTTCATCGCGACGAACGAGTGCGGCGCGCACGACGACTATAAGCAAGCGATCGTCCGGGCCAAGGAGTCCGACATCGTTCTCACCGAGCGCGTGACCGGTGTGCCGCTGTCCGTGATTCGCACGCCCTACGTCGACCGGATCGGCACGAAGGCTGGCCCGATCGCGCGCTGGCTGTTGCGTGGCCGCAGGACCAAGCATTGGATGCGCACGATCTATGCGCTGCGCTCGGCGTGGCAGCTCAAGCGCGCTTCGCTCGCGGGCGGCGCGGGAGAGAAGACGTCAAAGGACTACTGGCAGGCGGGCAAGAGTGTCGTGGGGATTCGCGCGGTCGAGCCGGCCGGGGTGATCGTGCGCCGATTCGCCGCGGCCGCGGCGTCGATGTAGGATTGGGCCCACTTCATGGGCGCAGTCCACCGTGGGCTCTACGTGATCATGGGCGTCTGCGGCTCCGGCAAGAGCACGATCGGAGCGCGGCTCGCTCGCGAGCTTGGCTTCGAGTTCGTCGAAGGTGATGACCTGCATCCCGCGGACAACGTGAAGCGGATGGCGGCGGGCGTACCTCTCACGGACGCAGACCGCCGCGGTTGGCTGCTCGCGATCGGCACGCGCCTCCGCGACGCGAAGCGCGCCGGACGGGGTCTCGTCATCTCGTGTTCAGCCCTCAAGCGGAGCTATCGCGATCTGCTGCGCTCCGCTGAGGACGACAACTTGCGCTTCGTGTATCTCGCGGGGAGCCGAGCGCTGCTCGCCGAGCGCATGGCCCAGCGGCGCGAACATTTTATGCCCGCGTCGCTGCTCGAGAGCCAGCTCGCCATTCTCGAGGAGCCAT
>Ga0307290_10000264_pt1 | contig 19292 bp, 17 predicted proteins | sample ER_DNA_144_FD_194472 | JGI IMG/M metagenome (GOLD analysis project Ga0307290, IMG submission 194472) | Bulk soil microbial communities from the East River watershed near Crested Butte, Colorado, United States - ER_DNA_144 | ecosystem: Environmental > Terrestrial > Soil > Floodplain | place... | reverse complement strand
AGGCCCGCGGAGATGTCCTTGTTCGTGAGAAGCACCTCCGCCGTCGACTGGTAGAGCGCCTGCTGGCGCATCGACAAGGCGACCGCTACCGCTGGAACCACGATCACCGCCGTCAGAATGATCCACTTGCGTCGCCGGAGCACCCGCAGGTAGTCATGGAGAGTCGCGCCGTCGCGACTCACTCCCTCGATCCCCATTCCGTCCTCCCTCGCACCGCAGTGTCCCTACCCGGGCGCCCGATCTACCTACTCCCTAACCACTCCGGTAGATCAACCGGGCCAATTCCTTCCCGCTTCGGATTCTGCTGAAGCTGGAGGAAAAGTCAAGATACCGACACGAGATAACCAAAGGGCGTGGTCCGAACGGAGTGAGCTTTCATGGAGCTAGTCCAACTCGAACCGGCGACCTCCACCAGCAGCGGCCCGGTGTTTGTCACGTCCATCCCGCAGAGCTTTACATTGGAACCCATGGCCAACCCGCGGAGTTTCTGAGCCGTGGACTTCTCGTCTGCCGACAGCCTCGTCCTCGTCGGAATCCTTGCGGCGGCCGCCGCGCTTCTCGCGATCGCCGAGCTGATTCGGATTCCCTACCCGATCCCGCTCGTGCTCGGGGGCCTCGCCCTCGGCTTTGTCCCCGGGATGCCGCGCATCGAGTTACCGCCGGACATCGTCCTGGTTGCGGTCCTTCCTCCGCTTCTCTACGGCGCGGCCTTCTTCAGCCCGCTACGCGAACTGCGTGCGAACGCTCGCCCGATCGGGCTCCTGGCAGTCGGGCTCGTCTTGACGACTACGGTCGCGGTCGCTGCCGTGGCGCACGCCGCGATCCCAGGCCTCGGCTGGCCGACCGCGTTCGTCCTCGGTGCACTCGTCTCCCCGACGGACCCGACCGCGGCGACCGCCATCGCGGAGCGACTCGGGCTTCCCCGCCGACTCGTCGCCCTCGTCGAAGGCGAGAGCCTCGTCAACGACGGCACTGCTCTGGTCGCCTATCGGTTCGCCGTCGCTGCCGTCGTCACGGGCAGCTTCTCGCTTGCCGCTGCCTCCGGCCGCTTCGTGCTCAGCATCGCAGGAGGCATCGCCGTGGGCCTTGCCGTGGGGTTCGTCATCCGCGAGGTCCGAAGACGGCTCGACAACCCACCTGTCGAGATCACGATCTCGATCTTGAGCGGGTACTTCGCCTACTTGCCGGCCGAAGCGATCGGGGTCTCCGGGGTTCTCTCTGCAGTCACGGTCGGGATCTACATGGGCTGGCACACGCCCGAGCTCACGACGGCGCAGACCCGTCTCCAAGGGGTCGCAGTCTGGGAGATTCTCTTCTTCCTCCTGAACGCGTTCCTGTTCACCATCATCGGCCTCCAGCTCCCGGTGATCCTGGACGGCCTCGCCGGCTACCCGACGGCGACGCTCGTCTGGTACGCGGTGCTCGTCGCGACGATTGTCGTCGCCGCGCGCTTCGCATGGATCTTCGCGACGGCGCAGCTGCCACGTCTGCTCGGCCGACGTCGCCGCGAGCCTTCGATGCCCTGGCAACCGAGCGTCGTCCTCGCCTGGTCGGGGATGCGCGGGGCGGTGTCGCTCGCGGCTGCACTCGCCCTGCCGCTGACGACCGACGCGGGCACGCACTTCCCCAACCGCGAGCTGATCGTATTCCTGACCTTCGCCGTGATTCTGGCAACGGTCGTAGTCCAGGGCTTGACGCTGCCGAAGCTCATCGGCTTGCTCGAGCTCGAGGACGACAGCAGGCTCGAGGCAAAGGAGGACACAAAGGCTCGTATTCACGCAGCCGACGCCGCCCTGGCACGCCTGGAGGAGCTCATCGACGAAGAGTGGGTTCGGGAAGACACAGCCGAGCGGCTACGGGGTCTGTATGGCTACCGGCGCTCCCGGTTCCAAGCCCGCTTCGATGAAGCTGACGATGGAGGAATCGAACAGCGCTCGACCGACTACCAGCGCCTCCTTCGCGAGCTGATCCAGGCAGAGCGTGCGGCGGTGCGCGCCCTGCGGCGCGAACGACGGATCAGCGACGAGGTCATGCGGCGGGTCGAACGCGACCTCGATCTCGAAGAAGCGCGCCTGGAATAGGCGCCTCCCTTACCTGATCAGTACCGGCGTGCCGATCGGCATCAGGCGCGCAAGCCGGCTGATCGCCGAGTTCTCCACGCGTATGCAGCCGTGCGAGGGCCGACCGGGGATTAGCTGCGGCTGGTTCGTGCCGTGGATGCCGATCACCCCGCCGCCGGGCCAATCGCTCAGGACCGAATAGGCGCTGGTGCCAAACGCCCAGGGCCCGTAACTCCCGCCCGAGTTCAACACCCTGATTCGCTCGCGGATCCAGAAGCGGCCCGCAGGTGTGGGGGTGCTCGGCGCACCGACTCCGATTCCGGACCGCCAGATTGGCCGGCCCGCTAGGTAGAGGGTGGCGCGCAGGGCCACTCGATCCACGACCAGGCGAGTCCGAACGAGGTGCAGGCGCCCGAGCGCGAAGTCCCGGACCCATCCCGCGCGTCCGTTCGGGCGCATCGGGATGCGAAGCTTGAGCCAGGTGCGCCCATCCGGATCAGTCCAGCGGCGCAGGACGAGATACACCTCCGGAAACCCGTCCTCAGTCAGATAATGGACCCGCGCGATCGGCCGCGAAGTCGGCGCCGGGAGCCGCAGGATCTGAGCCCTGAGCTTCGAATGTGCCCAGTACGTGTGAGTCTGCTCGTCGGACAGACGCGCCCCGGCGGCGACGCCGGGACTCGTCCCGGCCGTCGCCGACGCCGAGAGCGCGAGCGGCGCGAGGACGAGCAGGAGTGCGAAGGCCAGGCGCCGGAGGCGCCGCCGGGCGCTGACCCGCTGCGCGGATGCGCACCCGGGCAATCGGTCGAGAAGGGGCGAGCTGCAGATCACCACAGACCCCCCGCTTCATCCCGTGAAGGGCGGGGACACCGGGCGGTTGCAGCGTGTGAACCCTCTTGTCTGCACCGTCTGGTTCCCCTCACGGTCATGGGCCACTACCCGCAGCGTGTGGCGACCGGCGAGCAAACGCTCGGCCCTGATCCACACGTAGAACTGCCTCCGGGTGCTCCGCTCGACCAGCCTGCCGTCGAGGAAGACGTCGACCCTCCGGATTCCCGACGCGTCGCGGACCAGGATCCTCAATCTGAAGTCACCGGGGACACAACTGGCCCCCGGAGCGCCGTGGACGTTCACGACCGGCCCTGCTTCGTCGTTCGCGGTCCCTGAGCTCGTTGCCGCGGAGACGGGGACCGAGACGGGGAGGAAGACCGGAAGGACGGGGACGGACGCTGGGACGACGGGAACGGACGCCGGGACGACGGGAACGGACGCCGGGACGACGGGAACGGACGCCGGGACGACGGGAACGGACGGCGGGACGACGGGGACGGAGGGCGGTACGACCGAGACGGGGACGGAGACGACTGGGACCGCGGCACACTGGGCTCTGGTGACGGTGTTGCTATCGAGCGTGACTGCGCCGTTTTGGGCGAGGAGCCGACCGTCGACCGTCACCCCCGTCGTGGCAGTGTTCGACGTCAGAGCGAGGACGTTTCCGCTGAAGGCCGTCGTCGTTCCGAGGGTCGCCGAGCTGCCGACCTGCCAGACGACCATGCACGACTGAGCTCCGTTGATGAGGTTGACGCTGCTGGCTGACGCCGTTGTCAGCGTCGACCCGATCTGAAAGATGAACACGGCATTCGGATCCCCCTGAGCGTCGAGCGTCAGCGTGCCGGTCAGTCCAACTGACGACGAGAAGCAATAGACGCCATCGGTAAGGGTCATTCCGCCCAGATCCTGGCCCGTGAGGTCCACCTGGCAGGCACGACCTTCGGCGTCGTTATAGGCGGCGGTCAGGTCGGACTGGGCCTGGGCTGCGACAGCGCCGGCTGAGTAGATCGTCCCGTTCACGATTCCGGGCGGAAACCCCGTTACTGCAGTACCAGGGCTCACGCCGACGTCTCCGGTGACCTCAGTGAGACCGGTATTGGTGACCGTGCTGGCACCCAGGACCCCGAAGTCGTCAGCCGCTCCAAGGAACACGGGCGCTTGTGCACGGGCGCTGCTCGCGAGCGCCAGCGCCGCCAGCAATGCGAGTATCAGCAGCCCCAGGCCGCGTAATGTCGCTGCCGCTCCGCCCACCAAGCGCCGGGGTGTGTGGGCGTGCCCAGTGGAGATGTACCCGTCGGCGTGGTGCACGCCGCCCAGGGCCAGCGTGTAGCTCGTCCCGTTCGAAGTCATCCGCAGTGCTTCCTTCCGCTTGAAATCGTTGTCTTATGAGTCGCGCGGTCCTCTGGTCGATTCAAAGCGCCTCGGGCCCATTCCCCTTATCGGGGCCGGAGCGAAGTCGCCCACTGTCACGCATCCGCGTTCCTGCGCTCCCCGGAATGAGGAGGGCTCCGGAAGGCGAGCCCCCTGTCCGGTCAGTGCGACGACGCCGCGACCGGGGTGGCTATTCGATTAGACCCGGCTTGCTGGAACCGGGACGCGGACCGATGCCGCCCGGAAGCCGGGAAGCCGGAGCGCGAAGGTGGCGCCCGCTTGCGACCGCTCGAGCGTGCAGCGCCCGCCGTGCGCCCTGGCGATGGCGTCGACGATCGTGAGCCCGAGACCGACGCCGCCGTCCGTCCGCGACCGAGCCGCGTCGGCGCGGGAGAAGCGGTCGAAGATGAGCGCGCCGGCCTCGGACGGAACGCCGCAGCCCTCGTCGGCGACCTCGATCACGAGCTGGCCGCCAGACGCCCGCGACCGCAGCTCAATGACCTCGTGGGCGTCCGTGTACTTGACGGCATTCTCGAGGAGCTCGTCGAGCGCGATCCGAAGACCGTCGGGATCCGCCTGCAGCGTTCCCGCCGCCAGCCGCCCGAGCCGCCACGCGCGCGGCGCCACCTCGGACCAGCGCATGAAGACGTCCTCGAGAAAGGGCTCGACCGCGAGCTCGGTCATGAGGACGAAGTCGGGCTGGTCGGCCTTCGCGAGCAGGAGCAGGCGGTCGACGATTCGCTCGATCCGGCCGAGCTCGTCGAGGGCGACTGTGACCTCCGGAGCCGGAGCGCCGTCGAGGCGATGAAGGACCTCGAGGTGCCCACGGGCGATCGTCACCGGCGTCCGCAGCTCGTGTGAAAGGTCGTGGAGGAATTGCTCCTGGCGCCGAAGGACAGACGCCCGCTCGTCGGCGAGCCGCTCGACCACGTTCAGCGCGTCCTGGCGCCGGCGCGCGTGCCACACCATCGCGAGGAACATCGCCGACATCAACGGCACCTCGAAAAGCTCCCCCCAGAGCTGCTCGCCCCGATAGGCGTCGGCGAGGATGAGGCTTCCCGTCGCGAGGGCGACGATCACGAGGAGCGGATAGGTGGCGAGCGGCCGCCAGACCCGGAAGCCGTAGAGCAGGGTGAGGCTGACCCAGATGAAGTGGAAGGGGATCGTCTCCCAGACCGGCCACAGAGCCATGGCGACGAGGTTCGCGGCCGCGAAGACGAGCCAGACGAGCTCGACGAACTTACGCCGCGCGAAGTCGATAGCCCGCATGGCGCACGGTCTCGATGGGTGCTTGCGGTCCGAGCTTCTTGCGCAGGCGCCGAACGCAGACGTCGACGACGTTCGATCCGGGGTCGAAGCTGTACCCCCAGACCTCGGAGAGAAGCCTTTCGCGACTCACGACCTCGCCCGCGTGCTCGACGAGGTGGTGCAGAAGGCGAAACTCCCGATCGGAGAGGTTCGTGACCAGCGTGCCGATGCTCGCCTCCCTGCGCGCGATGTCGAGCGCGAGTGCCCCGGCATGCAGCACCCGGGCGTCCGCCGCTCCTACCTGCTTGAGCTGCACACGCACACGTGCGACGAGCTCGTCGAACGAGAACGGCTTGGCCAGATAATCGCGTGCGCCCAGCTCGAAGCCGCGGAGCCTCGTCGCCAGGTCGCGCCGGGCGGAGAGGATGAGGACGGGTAGCTCGGGCCGGTTTCGCGCCAGCTCGCGGAGGACGCTCAGGCCGTCGAGGCCGGGAAGCAGGAGATCGAGGATGACGAGGTCGTACGCCTCTCGAAGCGCCTGATGGAGCCCGCCCGCTCCGGTCTCGGCCGCGTCGACGGCGTATCCCTCCGCCTCGAGCCCGCGCACGAGGAACGCAAGGATTCGCGACTCATCCTCGATGACCAGGATTCGCAGGCTGGGGCACCTCCTGCAGGCGACCATACAGCAGTGAAGATGACGTGCATATGACCGCCCGATGACGGTCTGGTCATTTATGCCGGCCCGCCCACGCTGCCCGTTTACCGTCGGCTCGGCAGCATGGCCGAGCCAACGGCAGAGCAGACTCTCTCCCCCGGCGCTGCGATCCTCGAGGCACCGGTCACGGAGCGACCGGTCCGGCCATTTCCGGACCGGGCTGCCCGCCACTGGCTCATCTCCGCGATCGTCTGGCTGACGGTCGTCGACCTCTTCGGCCTCGTCCTGGCGACCGAGTTCGTGACGCCCGAGGCCTTCGGGAACATCTCGTGGCTCGCCTTCAGCCGGGTTCGTCCGTCGCACGTGAGCGGCGTCATCCTCGCGTGGCTCACGATGATGTACTTCGGGGCGCTCTTCTACATGCTGCCGCGGCTCGTCGGCACCCGCTCGATGTGGAGCGAACGGCTCGGAGTCTGGGCCGCGTGGGCCTGGAACGTGATGTTGGTGCTCGGAATCGTCAGCCTTCTCACGGGACACAGTCAGGGTCGCGAGTATGCCGAGTACATCTGGCCGATCGACATCCTCCTGATCCTTATCTGGTCGGCGAACATCGTGAACGTCCTCGCGACCGTCCGCATCCGGACGATCCGCCCGATCTACGTCTCGGTCTGGTTCTTCATCGCGAGCCCGCTCTGGCTGGCCGTCGACTACGCGATCGGGAACGTGATCTGGCGCCCCGGCGAGATCTGGAGCGCGCCCTCGGGCGCCCTCTCGAACAGCTTGTCGGACGCGATGTTGAACTGGTGGTACGCGCACAACCTCTTCGGGCTCTGGCTCACGCCGATGCTGATCGCGATCACGTACTACATGGTCCCGCGGATCACGAACACGCCCCTCGCGAGCTACACCCTCTCGCTCGTCTCGTTCTGGGGGATGGCGTTCCTCTACACGGGGGTAGGCGACCACCACATCCTGCAGTCGCCGACGCCCTCCTGGCTGAAGACGATCGCCGAGGTATCGTCGTGGGCGCTGCTCATCCCGGTCTTCGCATTCACGATCAACATCCTCGGGACGATGAAAGGCAACTGGGAGAAGTTCTTCACGAACTTACCCCTGCGCTTCACGCTGACCGCGTTCTTCTTCTACTTCCTGGTGAACATCCAGGGCGCGTTCGAGGCGATCCAGCCGTTCAACAAGCTCCAGCACTTCACGAACTTCGTTGTCGCGCACGCCCACCTCGCCTTGCTCGGGGCCTTCACGATCCTCGGGATGGGCGTGATCGACTACATCGTCGCCCAGGTCTGGGCGCGCCCCCTCTGGAGCCGAACCCTCACGGAATGGCAGTACTGGCTCATCACCGTCGGCTTCACCGGCTTCTTCAGCGTGCTCACGCTCGCGGGCTTCCAGCAGGGGTTCAGCTGGGCCGACGGGATCCCCGAGGTCAACGTGCTCCCGCAGCTCCATGCTTACTACATCGCGCGCGGGATCTTCGGGGCCATGATCGTGATCTCCGGGATCGTGCAGATCGTGAACATCGGCATGACCATGTTCACGAACACGGAGGATCGCCGTCGAGCCGAGACGATGAGGGTGGCGGAGGCGGTCGTGCCTCCGCTCCCGGGATAGCGCCGTGGCGGACGACGACCCCCGCGAGGACGAGAACGGCCCCCGGGCTCCGCGAGGCTGGGCGCCCCATCCGCCCGAGCGGATGCTCATCACCCCGCTGGTCGCCGGCCTGGGTGGACTAATCGCTTTCTTCACCGTCGTCTTCATCGTCGTCGTCCTTCCGATCAACACGTTCGACCCGCCGCCCTCGGACGACTGGGCGCCGCTCTCCGACCAGGCAGTGAAGGGCCGGAACCTCTTCGCATCGAACGGCTGCTACGTCTGTCACTCCGGCTACTCGCGGCCGCAGGATGTGCGAGCCGGGCTTTACTTCCTCTACCCGAAGGTCTCCCAGCCGGGCGACTTTTACGGGAGCGACCAGTCGCCGAACCTGCTCGGCACCGAGCGGACCGGGCCCGACCTCTCGCAGGAGTCCGGCTGGCACCCGGACGACTGGCAGCGCATGCACTTCTACGACCCGCGGTTCGCCGACCCGCTCTCGCTCATGCCGCCGATGAAGGCGCTGTTCTCGGACAGCCAGGTCGAGCAGCTCGTCACGTACGTCGAGACCCGGAGCGGCAAGTCGGGTCTCCTTCGCTACGCAGGACAGCTGTACGCCAAGCACCTCGTGCTCACGGTGCAGGCGTTTCCCGAGCCTTACAAAGGGTTCCAGGGAGCGAACAAGCCGATCGTCAAAGAGCAGGAGCCGGTCGAGGGTGCCCCCAGCATCGTTCCGAAGGACCAGCTCCCGGAGGCGCCGAACCTCGCTCAGATCGACCGGAGCTACTGGCTTGCCGGCAACCCCCTCCCCGTGACCGAGGCCAACCTGCTCCGCGGCAAGGAGATCTACCTCCAGCGGTGCGGCGGCTGTCACAACGTGAACGGGAACGGCAAGGGGCCCGCCGCGAGGTTCCTGTCACCGCCGCCGCTCCCGTTCGACGACGCCGACGACCAGTGCTGCGGCGCAGACACCGGCCCCGGCGACTTCTATTACCGGGTCCTCCACGGGTGGCCGGGGACGGCGATGGAGAACTTCGGCGAACGGCTGTCAGTCGACGACATCTGGCGGGTCGTGCTCTTCCTGAAGACGATCCCGAACGGAACGCTCGACCCGAATGTCGTCCCCGAACCGAAGGACTACATCGTCTGGAAGCCGAGCGAGGAGCTGCTCGCCTGGGTCGCGAAGAACCAGCCGCTCGAAGGGAACGCGTCCTTCGCCGATGAGCCGGTCACCGATCCCTACATGCAGGAGGCGATGCGGATCTTCCCGGGCCTCGCCCCGGGTGACAAGGTCTTGGTCGACGGCCTCGAGACGCCGCTCGACCTCGAGGACGCCGCCGCCGGGATCCAGTCGATCTACCAGGATCTCCTCGACCGGGCCTGGGCCGAGGCGAAGGCGCGCGGCGGCAAGCTGCCGCCGGAGGCGCAAAAGGCAATCCTGCCGACCGTTCCGGGCCAGCAATGAGACGCGGTCTCGGCATCCTCATGCTCGTCGTTCTCGCCGCACTCATGGCGCCCGCGGCCGCCTGGGCACACGAGGCGCCCGAGACCGACCAGTCGCGCTGGGTGATGGTCGACTGGATGCTCGAGACCTTCTTCATCTTCGCGGGCGTCGCGCTCGCCGGTTTCCTCTGGGCCTGGAAGGCGGGGCACTTCCACAACCTGGAGCAGCAGGCGAGCATCCCGCTCCGGATTCACGAGGAGGACTACTACACGCCCGAATGGGCCTTTGACGAGGAGGAGTGGGACGATGTCGATGCCGAGCGGTGACTCGCCGAACGACGCCCGGGACTTCTACCTCTACCTGCAGGGCCACCACGAATCGCAGCACCGTGTCGAGACCTGGCACGTCGACTGGCTTTCGCTCGCCTGGCTCTGGGGCTTCGTCATCGTCCTCTCCGTGGTACTCCTCCTCTGGGTGCGGCAGTATCGGTCGACCCGCCACCGCGCGGGGATCTACCCCCTCGACAGCTTCGGCGGCTGGACGACGGAGGCGGCCGGTCCGGCGACCGGCTTCTTCCTCCTCTTCACCGGCGTGATCGTCGTGTTCGCGGTCGCTCTCATCGTCGGGCACCTCGTCTGGGGACAGAAGTTCTGATGGCCGCCGCCCCGATGGCCGCCGCGCCGCCGTACGTCGCCTACTCGAGCGCTACGGAGGCCCTCGTCCCGGCCGCCGAATGGCCGGCGCTCTACTCCTCCCTCCAGGCGCTCAAGGGCCACGTCCAGGAGTACCCGGGCTGCCAGGGCTTCGACGTCTTCGTTCGCGTCGAAGCCGGCGGCGACGTGCGCGTCCAGTGCTACACGACCTGGGATACCTACGTCCAGCTCGAGGCGTTCCTCGAGCGCGGCTACACGTTCGAACGGCTGCTCGCCGACTTCGGCGACGGCCTCGAAATCGAGAGGAGCCTGACGATGGAGAAGGTCTTCTGATGGCCCGCCAGCCCCGCCGTTCGGACCGCCCGGCCCGGCCCCTCATGGGCTACCGCGACGTGGGCGAGGACGTGCGCCACTCCCGTCGCGCCGTCTCGCGGGCCTGGATCATCCTCGCGGTGATGGCCGTGCTCTACCTGGTCTGGACGCTGGTCATCTACTTCCTCGAGCCCGGCCTGCGCTAGCGGCGGCCGCCGTGTACACGCAGCATCTGTCGACGCTGCAGTTCCTCACCTTCGTGGCCTTCGGTGTCGTGGTCCTGGCCGCGCTGTGGCGTCTCCTACCCGGAAAGGAGCCGCCGGTCCGCACCGAGCCCTACCCCGCAGAGCAACTGGCCGCGCACGATCGCAGGCTGCCCAAGTACTTCCTCGCCGGGGGCGGCTTCCTCGTGCTCGGAAGCCTCCACATGGTGGTGAAGAACCTCCCCTGGGTAGCCGACTGGCTCGCGCGGGCGGGCTACCCGGGGCACCTCGTCCGCGACCTCTCGAACACGCACGTGATGATCATCGGGGGCGGGACACTGATCGTCTCGGGCCTCACCTGGTACGCCCTCCCGCGGATGGTGGGACGGCCACTCGCAAGCGAGGGGCTGGCCCACGGCGCGTTCTGGTTCACGGCGGCCGGGCTTCTTCTCTTCTACGTCGCCCTCGTGGCGAACGGGATCGCGATGGGCCGGCTGGTCGCGCACGGCTGGGAGTACGAGGCAGCCAAGGAGCACATGGGCAAGCTCTACCGGGTTCCGGTCGGTATGGGCGCGGGCGTGATGGGCATCGGCTACTGGTGCTTCGCGGCGAACGTGATGCTGACGGCGTTCCAGGGCCGCCTCGTGCGCTGCCCGAAGCCGACCGGTCATCTCTGGAAGTTCCTCGGCGCCGGCGCGGCCGGGCTGACCGTCGGAACGGTGCAGGGCGTGATCCAGGTGCAGCCGGCACATGCCGACTGGCTCTTCCGCGCCGGGCACGCTGGCGAATGGATCGATCCGATCAGCCACGCCCACGTGAACCTCGTCACCGGTCTGACGATGCTGACGGCCGGCGTCCTCTTCTACCTCCTGCCCCTGCTCGGCGCCGTGCCCCCCTCGCGACGCCTCGCCAACGCCTGCTTCGCCGCGCTCCTCGGCGGATCGCTCGCCTTCTACGCCGCCGCTCTCTACCTCGGCTTCCACGAGGGCCGGCTCGTCGTCGAGGGCGGCCTGACACCCGAACAGGCCGAGGAGGCGACTCCGCTCCACGCGGTCCTGATCATGACCGGGGGGACGGCGATGCTCCTCGGATTCTGGCTCTTCCTCGCCACGGTCGTGCGCGCGGTTCGGCCCGCTCGCGGACCGGCCCGGGCCTTCGTACTGGCGGGGTGCGGAGCCCTGGCAGTCGGGACACTCCAGGGGCCGGTGCAGGCCTTCCCGGCCGTGAACGAGCTGCTCGAGCGCGGAGGAGAGGCAGGCGAGGTAATCGTCAACCTGCACGCGCAACTCAACATGCTCGGCGGGCTCATGGTCATCCTCGTTGGGCTCGCGCTGCTCTTGCTCGCCGAGCTAGGAGTGAGGGAATGGCCCAGGCACGCAAGGTTCGTTCTCAAGCCGGCCGCGGGAGGCGTTGCCGTCTACTACGCGGCCGGGATCGCGCTCTCGGCCGTCGCCGCGAGCCGGGTCGCGGGCAGAGAGACGTACGGACAGGCCGTCGCCGCGCTCGAGCCCTGGCAGGCTCTCGTGCTCGTGCCGGCCGCGCTCGGTGTCCTCGCCGGCTTCAGCGCCTTCGCGGCTGCAACCTGGAGCCTCACCGCTCCTTACCGCGAGGCCGGCTTCCGGGCCGTCGCAGCGGCCCCCTCGATCTACACGGGCCGCATCCCCAAGCGGGTGCGCCGGCGCAGCCCGGCGGCGCTCGCTGCGTACGAGCTGCCGATGGGCCTGCTCGGCTTCCCGGGTGTTGGCTGGCTCTTCGCCGGCTTCCCGTTCACCGCCACGATCCTCCTCCTCGCTGGCCCGGGCGTTGCCTGGGCGCTCATCCCCCTCGCCTCGACGCCCTACGCCGACGTTCCGTTCCAGGGGTTGGGGATCGCCCCGGAGCTCGTCTGGCTACCCACGAGCACCCTGGTCTCGGCCGCGTTTTTGTACCGCGCCCAGCGGCGGCGACGCCTCCGGCTGCTCGGTGCCCCGCCTCGCCGGCGCCGCCGGCTGCGCGGCGGCTACCGGACGCGTGTGAGCGTCGCCCTCGGCGCCATCGCCCTGCTGCTCGCATCGATCCCGTTCGTCCCGGCTGTGACCGGCATCGGCGGGAGCTCGGTTCGCTACTCGTACCAGACGGGATTCACGCCCGAGGTCACGGGGCAGTTCCTCGCTTCCCCACGCGGCACGATCAAGCTCTTCGCCTGGCGTGACCCTCAGGAGCGGTTCCCCTCCGACGCGCTGCGCCTGCACGCGGACGACGTGCGCTCGCTGGTCGTGCGCGCGGCTGCGATCGACCGGACCGGCGCCTATCAGCTCTTCGACCTCGCGCACGGGAGCTCTGTCCCGCTCGTCGTGAGAAGCCGCTCTTCGAGAACCCTCGAGCTCGCGCCGGGCCGGCGCCTGCCACCGGGCCGGTACCTCTTCGTCGCTAGCCACGAGGGTATGTTCGGAGGACGCGACTTCTCCTACCTCCGTGTGGTCGGCCCCGGTGAAGCCGTGACGGCGGTCAATCGCCGCCCACATGCGACCGCGCCCGCGGTCCTGGACGCGGTCCTACCGGTCGCCGCCTCGCTCCTGGCCGCGCTCTTCGCGGTACTCCTCCTCCGATCCCTCGTCCGGAAACCGGCAGGTCAGAAGGCGTTGTGGGCGACGGGGTTCGCGCTCTTCTCGGTCGCCACCACCTGCGAGGCGCTTGCGCAACGCCACGGCTGGAGCCCTGCACTCTTCCGCGCCTACTACCTCGCCGGCGGAGTGCTCGCCGTCGCATACCTCGGCGCCGGGTCCGCCTGGCTCCTCCTCCCACGGCGGGGACGTGACGTGCTCGCCGGCGCGCTGGCCGTGGCGACCCTGGCTGCGACGGTGTCCGTCCTCCTGGCGCACGTCGATCCGACGGAGCTCCTGCGCGCCCCGAGCGGTCGCCCTCCCGTGAACGGGACTCTCGCAGGTCACGCCTTCCTCTGGGCGGTCGCGCTCAACTCGCTCGGGACGCTCGCGCTGGTCGGCGGCTCGGTGCTCTCGATCGTGCGGCGCCAGCGCGTCCGCGCGAACCTCTGGATCGCCGGAGGCGCTCTTGTGGTCGCGGCTGCGACCGGCCTCTCGCGCGCGGGCGACTACTCCTTCGTCTACCTGGGCGAGCTCGTGGGGATCGCGCTCATGTTCGCCGGCTTCACCGTCGTCGGGCGCCGCCGCGAACGGGAGCCGGTCCGAGGGCGGGTGCCGGAGCCGCGAGCGGCGGTGCCCGCCGCATGAGCGTGCGCGCGAGGCTCCGGAGTCATGCGGCCGCCGTCTCCGACTCGGAGCTCGAGCGAGCCGGCCGCCGCCTGCAAACCCTCACGCCGGATCAGCACGCCGTCCTCGAGGAGTTGGCGACGCGAGTGGCGGCACGCGTCACGGACTGCCTCCTCGAGCAGGCGAGGAGCGACGACCGTCTCAAGCGGGCAATCGCCGCCAGCTATGACAGCCCCGGAGGTCGTGCGTGGGGGAGACCGTGCGGCGGCTCCTCGGACGGATGACACAGAGCGGACAGACCTCCTCGCGCTAGCGGGATGACCGCGGCGGCCGCTTCCCTCCCGCGGGTGCCGCACTAGAAGGGCGATCGCGACCGGCGTACCCTTCCTGCATGCCCGTCTGCCCTCGCTGCAGCCAGGCGAACCCAGAGGGTTTCCGTTTCTGCGGCACCTGTGGCGCTCCGCTCGTCGAGGAGAGGGTCGCGCGCGACGAGCGCAAGGTCGCAACCGTGCTCTTCGCCGACCTCGTAGGATCGACCGACCTCGGGGGCTCGCAAGATCCGGAGCGGACGCGCGCGCTTCTCGAGCGTTTCTACGAAGGGATGGCGGCCGAGATCGAGGCCGCCGGCGGCACCCTCGAGAAGTTCGTCGGAGACGCTGTCATGGCCGCTTTCGGGGCCCCGGCTGCGCAGGAAGACCATGCGGAGCGAGCGCTCCACGCAGCCCTCGGGCTCCGGCGCCGCCTGGACGAGCTCTTCGGGGACACGCTCGCGCTCCGGATCGGGGTCAACACAGGCGAGGTCGTCGTCGGCCCCGCGCGCGAGGGAAGCGCCTTCGTGACCGGCGACGCGGTGAACGTCGCTGCCCGTATCGAGCAGGCCGCCGCGCCGGGCGAGATCCTCGTCGGCGAGCGGACAGCCGCCACTGCTCGCGGCGCTTTCGAGCTCGCGGAACCGATGACGGTCGAGGCCAAGGGCAAGGAAGGCGGCGTTGCCTGTCGGAGGCTCGTTCGCCCTCTCTCGCTCATGCGCCCGCGAGGGGTGGGCGGCCTCCAGCGCACATTCGTGGGGCGGGAGGACGATCTCGAGCTGCTCCAGGCCGCCTATCGGCGCGTTGTCGGTCGCCAGGAGCCGGAGCTCTTCACCGTCATTGGCGACGCCGGCGTCGGCAAGACGCGGCTTGCGCGTGAGTTCTGGGAGTGGCTGGGCGCCGAGTCGCCGCAGCCGCTGCGCCGAACAGGCCGCTGTCTGTCCTACGGGCACGGCATCACCTACTGGCCGTTCGGCGAGGTGCTCAAGGAGCAGTTTGCGATTCTCGAGAGCGACCCGCCTGAAAGCCTTGTTCGCCGGCTGGGCGACCGGGAGATTCTCGCCCTCACGCTCGGTCTCGACGTCGCCGAAAATCTCCATCCGCTGGCGGCTCGCGAGCGCCTCGAAGAGGCCTGGGTCGAGCTGCTCGGGGAACTCGCCGCCGAACGACCTCTGGTCGTGCTGGTCGAGGATCTCCATTGGGCGGAGGAGCCGCTGCTTGATCTCCTTGACCGGCTCGCTCGCACCGTCGAAGGCCCCTTGCTACTCCTCGCTACTGCGCGTCCCGATCTCGCCGAGCGTCGTTCGACGCGGGGCAGACGGGCGAACGTCTCGCACATCTGGCTCGAGGCGCTCACTCCCACCGACACCGCGCAAATGCTCGAGCAACTCCTCGCTGCCGAGTTGCCCTCGGTCCTTCGCGACGTGGTGGTCGAACGAGCCGAGGGCAACCCCTTTTTCGTCGAGGAGCTCGTGGGCACGCTGATCGACCAGGGCGTGCTCGAGCGCGTCAACGGGAGCTGGACGGCACGGGAGCTGCCCGCCGGCTTCGTCGTACCGGACACGGTTCAGGCGGTGCTCGCCGCTCGCATCGATCTTCTCCAGCCGGCCGACAAGGCCGCGCTCCAGGCGGCCTCGGTGATCGGGCGCGTCTTCTGGTCGGGACCGGTGTACGAGCTGCTCGAAGGCTTTGAGCCAGAGCTCAGACTACTGGAGGAGCGCGACTTCATCCGCTCTCGCTCCGGGTCGTCGATGGCCGGCGAGCGCGAGTACGTGATCAAGCACGCGCTCACCCGGGAAGTTGCCTACGGCAGCCTTCCGAAGGCCAAACGGGCGCACCTGCACGCCTCGTTCGCCGCTTGGCTCGAGCGCACCGGCGAGTCGCGCGACGAGCATGCCTCTCTCCTTGCGCATCACTACGCCGAGGCGGTGCGGACTGAGGTCACCGACCTGGCCTGGGCCGGTGCTGAGGACGAGCTGGGTCGTCTTCGCGCGAAGGCGCTCTTCTGGCTTCGACGTGCCGCTGACCTAGCCGTCGGTCGCTACGCGATCGACGATGCGCTCGCATTGCTCGAGCGCGCGCGCGAGCTCGAAGTGAGCGAGCGGGGGCAGGCCGACCTTTGGGAAAAGATCGGACGCGCGAACATGCTCAAGTTCGACGGCGAGGCGTTCTGGACGGCGATGCAGGAAGCGATCGCGCTTTCCTCCGACCGGGGAGCCCAGGCCGACCTCTACAGCACGCTCGCCTATGAGACAACGGCACGTCCCGCAATGTGGAAGCAGCGGCCGGATCCGTCGCTCGTCAAGAGCTGGGTCGAGCGAGCACTTGAGCTTTCCGACCCCGGGACTCCTGCCCGCGTTAGCGCGCTTTTGGCCCTCGCCGAATTCGATCCAGCACGGGGAGCCGAACCGGCACTGGAGGCGAGCGAGCTCGCGAAGCGGCTCGGAGACGCCTATCTCCGGGCTGAGGCGGTGAGCGTCCGGGCCGAGCTGGCCCTCATGGAGGGCCGGTACGCGGAAGCACACGCTCTGGCCCTTCAGCGTTTTGACCTTTTGGCGGACTCGACCGATCCAGAAGCTCGCGTCCACTCGCACTGGTACGCCGTCTGCACCAACCTGGGTGCCGGCCGAATGGACGAAGCCCGCCGGCACGCGCGTCTTCTCGACGAGCTATCGCGAGAGCTCAGCTCACACCACGCCGTCCACGGGATCAGCATGCATCTGATGGTCGAGGAGCTCCAGGCGCACTGGGAAGCCGTGCGCGGGCTGGCGACCGAGACAGAGCGGACGATTGCCGACAACGCCGCCACCCCGTGCCAGTTCAACGTCCGCTCCTTGCTCGTCTGCGCGGTCGCGAGCGCCTATGCAGGGGACGAGGCCGAGGCCAGACGCCTCGAGACGGAGGCCAACGCCCTGGGAATCGAAGGCTACGGACTCACGAACGAAGCGCCGCGAATACGCCTCGCGCTCATTCGCGGCGAGCTGGACCGGGTCGAGCGGCTCCTCGCCGAGTTGCGCGAGGCGATGTACTTCACCCAGGTGGCGGGCCAAGCGACGCGGCTCGATGCCCTCGCCGCCCTGGGAGATCGGAAGGGTGTCGAGGACGAAGCGCTCCCGCTTCTGCGGCCGGATACCTTTCTCGAGCCGTTCGCGCTCCGTGCGCTGGGACTCGTTCGCGAGGACGCCGAGCTCGTCGAGAGGGCGATCGCTCGCTTCGACGCGATGGGACTCGACCGACACACCGAGGAGACGCGCGGTATGGTCTGACCCCGCGCCGCGGAGCGGATCCTCGTTGGCCGCCGTAACTCGCACCGGAGCCGTGTTCGTGCTTGCGTTGACGCGCGATCAAGTGGGTGGGAAGATCGGAAGCTATTCGTGCGTCATGACACGTAAGGCCCCACGCTGTGGTGGGCCATGAGCGGAAGGAGGCGTATGGACTACGCGACAGGAACCGCCAGGCTGGTCGAGCCTGGAAACCTCGAGGGTCGTGGAGTCGCAGCCGTACTCGATCGAAGCGAGATCGAGCAGGCACTGCGTTCCAAAGAGTCGACCGAGCTGATCCTCGACGTCGCACGGCAGGGCGACGTCGAGGCACACACGCTCGGCGTCCGTTGGGATCCACCGGATCTCGAGGAGGTGCTCCGCACGACCGAGGGCGACCGAATCGCGATCGCTTTCGACCGGGAGGAGCTCCAGGACGCACTCTCCGATGCCGACGTCGAGGGGCACGGCCTGCGAGAGAAGGCGCTTGTCCTGAGCGTCGCGGTTGCCACTGCGACCGCCGCAGTGGGCAGCGCGCAAGGGATGGTCGCCGGTGGAGGGAGCTCGGGCTCCGGCCAGCCGGCCGCCGCTGTCGGCGGTGCGGTTGCCGCGTCTGGGGATCAGTCCCCCGCGGAGGTGACCGGCGCTGCCGTCTCGACGGCCGATCAGCCGATCGGTGGTGCGGTCGCCGCGTCGGGAGACCAGTCACCCGCGGAGACGACGGGCGCTGCCATCTCGACGGCCGATCAACCGATCGGTGGTGCGGTCGCCGCCGCAGGAGACCAGTCACCCGCGGAGACGACCGGCGCTGCCATCTCGACGGCCGATCAGCCGATCGGTGGTGCGGTCGCCGCCTCAGGCGGTGAATCGCCCGCCGTGGCGATCGGCGGGGCGGGACCGAGACCGGTTCCCGCTTCGGACCAAGGCCCAGCGTTCGCCGCCCCTGGCGACGGACTCTCGGGTGCCGAAATCGCCGGGCTCGCCGGGCTCGGTGGGATCGCAATCACGGCCGCCGCCTTCGCCGCAGCCGGCCAGCGGCGTCGGCCGGTCGAGCCGGCCTAGAGGCACAGCGAACGGGGGGCCGGACCATCCGGCCCTCCGGTCGCTGGAGACGCACGGCCGCGCAGGAGCTACTCGTACCAGCTCGCAGGCGCGAGTCGGACGCTTGTCTCGTAGTCGAGCTCGTGCGTCGTCATCAAGTGGGCGTTCTCGCTGCGCTCGATCTCCTCGATCCGATCCCAGGTGGCGATCGTCGCGTCCGGGCTCCAGAGAATGCCCGGCAAGCTGCGAGAGCGCATCTTCGCGAGCAGGTAGGCGGCGTCCGCCAGCAGGAAGACCGTCTGTCCGTCCAGGTGCACGAGGAGCGACTGGTGACCCCGCGTGTGGCCGGGCGTCGAGATGATCGTCACGCGACCGTCGCCGAAGACGTCGTGGTCACCGTCGAGCTGCTGCCAGCTCAACCCGACGTCGTAGTCGCCGCGCACGTAGATCGCCTCTTGGTACACGGGCGGGTCCATCGCGAAGGCCAGCTCCTCCCGCTGCACGAGGACGGGCGCGTGCTTCAGCCACTCGAGGCCGCCGGCGTGATCGAAGTGGAGGTGTGACTGGACGACCAGGTCGACGTCGCGCGGGCGCAGCCCGATGGCAGCAAGCCGTCGCTCGACGTGGTCGTCCGGACTGAGCGTGACTTCGAAGTCGGCCGCTGCCGGACCAAGGCGCAACTCGGGATCGGTGGCGAGCTGCGGGTGAGCTCCGCTGTCGAACACGAGAGTGCCCGCCGGATGCTTGACCACGTAGAGGAAATAGGGGTTGTAGACCTTCTTCCCCGGTTCTGGATCGAACGGGTCGAAGGCGGCCATCGTCATGAGATCTCCGCCGCAATGGAGGGCGTACAGCTGGATCGTGCTCATGACAGGCTCACGAATGCTTCGGTGTGACGGCCGCTGGACGGCACAACATAGGGAGCGCGTCCACCGCCGGTCAAGGATTCTCTCGTCGGATTGCATCCGAAGCGTGGCACCATCGTCCCGATGGCATCCGGCGGCGACAAGGATCGAGTGCTCGAGCTCACGCGTCGTTTCCTTGCTCCGCACCGCGTCGAGGTCTGGGACGACATGGGCACACAGCTCGTCA
>Ga0307290_10000261_pt1 | contig 19330 bp, 19 predicted proteins | sample ER_DNA_144_FD_194472 | JGI IMG/M metagenome (GOLD analysis project Ga0307290, IMG submission 194472) | Bulk soil microbial communities from the East River watershed near Crested Butte, Colorado, United States - ER_DNA_144 | ecosystem: Environmental > Terrestrial > Soil > Floodplain | place... | reverse complement strand
ACGACCTGGCGGTCGACTCGATCGTCAAGCTGATCATCGCCGATCTGTCGACGGCGGAGACGTTGCTGCCGGACGCCCCGCGCAACGACGAAAGGGGGCGCGCGAGCCGGTACGCGGCCATGGCTTACAAGGGCCGCGTGCAGGTCTACGGCGCAGGGTCGAACCCCGCCTCCCCGTATTGGGCGGCGGCCAAAGCGACCTTCGATTCAGTGAAGGCCAGCTTGACGTACGATTTGGAAGCAGGCTTCAATCGCGTCTGGACCGGCGATCTGACCTACCGGAATGGGAAGGAGACGATCCTCGCCTACCAGGCCTCGGCACGAGACGGCGAGCCGAATGGCCAGAACGCGAACTTCGGCGAGCGGTTGAATTTCCCTTATGGCGAAACCAACCATTTCACCTGCTGCGGCTTCTATCAGCCGTCGTACAATCTGGTCAACGCGTACAAAGTGGACGCGGCGGGTCTCCCGCTGTCGATGTCGGACAACACGTGGAACGTGGATACGACCTATGCGGGCATGGCTGCACCCGTCGACCCGCGGCTCGATTGGACCGTGGGCCGGGACAACGTACCGTACAAGGACTGGAATCTGCACGACCGGTCCTGGATCCGCGATGCTTCGTATAGCGGGCCCTATAGTCCGAAGAAGAACATCCACGAGAGGGCCTTCCCGGCGGCGGAAAACAACGTCGGCTGGGTGGCGACGCAGACGAATAACATCCCGATCCACCTGTTCCGGTACGCCGACATGCTGCTGATGAGCGCCGAGGCGGAGGTCGAGCTCGGCAATCTCGAAGCCGCGCGGACGATCGTGAATCAGGTCCGGGCGCGAGCCGGCGTCGCGGCGCAGGGGTGCGGTCCGGACGCAGCGGTGTTGACCGCCTATACGGCGTTCTGCACCGGCAACCGGGTCATGGTGGACACGATGCAAGCCAACGCCGTCAACACGCTCGACTCGCTGCAGACGCCGTGGGCGTTCTATAAGATCGGTCTCTACACGACCCCATGGACCGGTTTGGGCGCGGTGTACGCGCGCAACGCAGTGCGGACCGAGCGCCGACTCGAGCTCGGGATGGAAGGCCAGCGGTTCTTCGACCTGCGGCGTTGGGGCATCGCCGATACCGCCGTCAACAACTACCTCGGAACTGAGGCGGGGCGAATCTCCTATCTTTCCGGTGTGTCGGGTACGTTCGCATTGCCGAAGTATCAGTTCTATCCGATTCCATCGGTGCAGGTCGAGCTGAGCAAGGTAGGAGGGGTGTGCCAGCTGCAGCAGAACCCCGGTTGGGGTGCGTGCCAGTAGGCAGCGCGATCTAGCGCCGGCGCAGCAACGTAAACGCCTGCAGGGAGTCGCCCGTGTTCGCTACGAGCACGGCGCTCCCTGCAGGCATTTTCATGAGCGCGAGTCCCGACACCCCGCGCGGCGCGAGGAAACCGCTCTCGAACGGTGAGATCGGCGTGAAGTGCCCACGGCCATCGCCCTTGAGCCAGAGGCCGTTCCCCGCATCGGGCGGTGTGGTGTTCGGCTCCATCTCCGTGAGATTACCCGCCACGATCAGGTCGAGATTCCCGTCGCCATCGACATCGCGCGCCAGGATTCCCCGGATCGGGGAGAGCTGCGCGGGATTCGGCAGCGGCATCGGCGTGAACGTGCCGCTGCCGTTGTTCTGCAGGTACAGGCTCGCGAACGTATCCGCCTGATAGTGGAGCGCACGCTGCAGCTGCGCGGAGCTGAACAGTTGCTCGACCGTCGCGGCGGCGAACGTCGCGTAACGCGGTATGCGCAGCGCGAGGGGATAGATCACCGGGCCGAGTTTCGCCCGGCCGAAGAACGGATACTCCTTCCCATCGACCTCCTGCGTCAGGACGATATCGGTCCCGTGATCGCCGGTGAAATCGCCCGCGTACACGCCGAACGGATTCCGGGGCGTCGTCTGATACATGAAGTTCAGCCCCATGTTGCCCGCGACGAGGTCGGGGCGACCGTCGTGATTGAAATCGGCGGCAATGAGACTCCACCACCAGCCGCGAGTGGGCGGCAATCCGCCGGAGACGGGCACCAGTGTGTTGCCGTCGTTGTGATAGAACTTGAGTGGCATCCACTCGCCGGCCGTGACGAGATCGAGCTTGCCGTCGCCATCGAAATCCACCCAGACGGCCGCGGTCACCATGCCGAACGGTTGCGCCAGCTCGGGTGCGACCTGCGCCGTCACGTCGGTTAAGCGTCCGCCGTCGTTGCGGAGGATGTAACTGCGTGCGGGGTAGGGGTAGTTGCGCGGTGTGAGTCGCCCGCCGACGAAGAGATCCGGCTTGCCATCGCCATTGAAATCGCCCCCCGCCACGGCCGCGGTGCAGGTGAGCATCTCCGGTAGTGCCGGGACGTCGCGCACGAACTTGCCGCCGCCCTGATTGATGTAGAGCCGGTCCTGCAGCAGCCGCGACACCGGTGTGTGCTGGTAGCCGCAGCTCGCCACGTAGAGGTCGGGCCGGCCGTCGCCATTGGCGTCGAAGAACACCGCGCCCCAGTCCTCATAGGCCTTGTCCGCTGCCCACGGTTCTCCTACGGCCGACTCGACGAAGCTGCCGTCTTTTTTCTGCAGAAAGAGCTTGCCCGGCACGCCGGCCGTCCCGCCGGCAAAGACGTCGTCGAGCCCGTCGCCGTTGACGTCCGCGACCGCAATCGGCGGCCCCTGCCGGGATGGCTCGTAGGGCAGGAGAGCTTGGACCTCGTAATCCGGTGAGGCTGGAAGGGTCTGGGCGTAGCGTGGGGCGACGGTGGGCTGGAAGAACAGGTGCTTGGTGTCGGGTGCCAGGTGTCTGGGAGGACAATCAGGCATCAGACACCTGACACCAGACACCTGCTTCACCGTCACCATCTGATCCACGCCGAGATCAGCAAGAACCTGGGTCCGTCCATCGGGCCACGTCACGACCAGACTGTCCACACGCCGTGCCGCGCCGAGTCCAAAGTGCTCGCGGTCGTCCATCGTCGACATGAAGCCGCGATAGGGCGAGTGATACAAATACTGCCGTCTGCCGTCTGCCGTCAGCACGAGACTCGTTCCGAGCCCGCGGCGGTTCGGCGACTCGCCCTCGAGCACCACGGTGAGATAGTGAGCTGAAGTGTCACGCTGCACGTTCTCGTAGATCGACGCCGGGCTGTCGATGTTGTTCACGACGAGATCCAGCTTGCCGTCGTTGTTGAGATCGACATAGGCCGAGCCGTACGCGTATCCCGGCTGGTTCATCCCCCACTGCTTGCTCACGTCGCTGAACGTGAGATCGCCGTTGTTGCGAAACAGATAATTGGGCACCCGGTAGCTGCGCAGCGCGCGCAGCTGTTCGCGCGCTGCTGCCTCGTTGTTGTTTCGGCGCGCCGCGAAGAAGCCGGCCTGATAATCGAGATCGTTTGGAGCCTTGGGGTACCCGTTCGTGACGAAGATGTCTTTGCGCCCGTCGTTGTCGAAATCGGCGAACAGGGCGCTCCAGCTCCAATCCGTGGTGGCGGTACCGGCGAGATTCGCGATCTCGCTGAAGACGACGTCGCCGCTCGGGGTCATGCCGTTGCTCAGCTGCAGCGCATTCGCGTCGTAGTCGTCCCGAAAGCCACGGCTCCGCTGCTGCATGCGTCGGGCGTAGGTGAGGTAGCCGCTCATGCGCTTGCGCTGCTCGGCGGCGGCGGGCAGCATGTCCATCTGCACGATGTCCGGCCAGCCGTCGTTGTTGAAATCGGCGATGTCGACCCCCATCCCGGCCACGCTCGTGTGTTTCAGCGACACGGCGGCCCGGTCGATGAACCCGCCCTTGCCGGTGTTGATGTAGAGCGCGTCGTTGGGGGTGACGTCGTTGGAGACATAGATGTCGGGCCGGCCATCGCGGTTCACGTCGGCGACGACCACACCCAGTCCGTATCCGATCTGGCGGAGGATGCCGGCTTCCCGCGACACGTCGGTGAACGTGCCGTTGCCGTTGTTGCGGTACAGCGTGTTCCAGCCTTCGGCGCTCTCACTCCGCACGCCGAGCGGATGCATGTCGGCGGCGCCGCGCGCAAAATCCTGGGGCGAGTTATTCAGCAGGAAGAGGTCGAGGTAGCCGTCGCCGTTGTAATCGAGGAACACGGCGTGTGTGGTAAAGCCGGTGTCCGCGATGCCATACTGCCGCGCCGCTTCGGTGAACGTGTGATCGCCGTTGTTGATGAACAAAAGATTGGCGCGGTCGACACCTTTGGACCCGGCTCCGGGACCGGAGACGGAGACGTAGATGTCCAACAGCCCATCGCTATTGATATCCACCATCGTCGCGCCCGTGCACCACCGGTTGGTCTTGACCCCGGCGCGCTCCGTGATGTCTTCGAACTGCATGTGGCCCTGGTTCAGGTACAGCCGGCTCGAGACCATGTTGCCGCTGAAGAACAGGTCGGGGAGGCCGTCGTTGTCGATGTCCCCGGCGGCGACGCCCGCGCCGTTATAGATGTAGACGTTGCTCTGAATGTTGAACGAATCAGTGGTGGTGATCGTGTTCGCGAACGTGATGCCGGTCTCACGAGGAGACAGGAGCGTGAAGCGCGGAGGCGCCTGCGGGCTTTGACGGCAGCCACTCAACCACAGAACAGAAACGGTGATCGCGAGTAGAACTCTCATTCGGGGCGGTGAGAATGCCCGGACGGAACGGGTGCGTCAAGAGGGAGGAGCCGTGAATTCAGGAATGTCTCTGGCTGTGACGGGTTGTTTCTTGCTGTGCATCACCGCTTGCATTCCATTGCCGATCCCGCACAACGAGCTCGTCACGCCAGCGGTCAGGGGCCGCTTCCGGAGTTCGAGCGGCCGGCCCGCCGCGGGTATCGCCGTTGCCCTCACTTCATCGGACACAGACACCTCGTGCAACCGAGCCGTCGTGCGGCGCGTGACGGACGCACGGGGACAATTGCAGGCCCCCCGAGTGGCACAGCGAAAGACTATCTACTGGCTCGTCATGATGGACAGGGGCTCCGGCATCGGCTACTGGCTGTGCGCCGGAAGCGTCGATTCGCTGGGCACACCTCGGTACAGCAGCCGAACTGCGATCCTCGGCACGCCGCGGGGCGACGATTTGGATTGTTTCACCTGGCAATCACCCGAGCGGGATCACATCACTTGTAACCGCGAACGATACGCACCGCTGGAGGGCGGTCGTTGGAGCCGCGGCACCGTTCATGGCACGTATCGAGTCGTGTTTGTCGCGTCCTCGTTGGGTTGGGATGGGCGCAAGGGTGACGAAGACGGCGAATGCCACGTCGATTCGCCATACATCATTGACCCGATCCATCCGTACGTGCAGTGGCTCGCGGGCGACAGCATCGTGGCGGTAACCGAGCTTCCGAGATGCGCGAAGCCCTGGGAGCGCAAACACCTCGGACTCAGCGAGCGCGGCAGCCGTTGGTATCTGACGTTCGCCGTGAATCACAGCACGTCGTGGAACAAGCTGGGCAAGCGCTGGGTCACCTACGAGCTCGGCACGCCGGGCGAGGTGCGTGAAGTCCCGAGTTAGCTATCGTTTAGGCCATGATTTCGTGGCGTCGTTTCATTGTGATCGCGGCGTTCGTCGCCGCGATCGCTGCAGTGGTGGTATTGAACGGGCGCGCCGCGGGCGGTGTCGCGAGCACGAGTGAAACCACCCACCTGAGCGAAGTCGCGCACGCGAGCGGGATCGACTTCGTGCATCAATCGCCCACACTCGATCCAAAGGTCAATCACATCGCCGCCCACATCGCGGCGCTCGGCGCCTGCGTCTCGGTGGCCGACGTGAACAACGACGGGTGGCCCGACCTCTACTTCACCAGCTCGCGGTTCGGCGCGGCCAACGGGCTGTACCTGAATCAGAAAGACCGCACGTTCCGCGACGTGGCCGCCGAGGCGGGCGTCGCAGCGGTGAATCGCGCCGGCGAAGGCGTGTCGATGGGCGCGGTGTGGGGCGACTACGACAACGACGGCCACGAAGATCTGCTCGTCTACAAATGGGGCTACCCGCAGCTCTTCCATAATCTGGGCAACGGGCGCTTCGAGGACGTGACGGCGCAGTCGGGCCTCAGGACGTGGATGAATTCCAACGGCGCCGTCTGGCTCGATTTCGATCGCGACGGCTTGCTCGATCTCTACATCACCGGCTACTTCCGGTCCGACATCGACTTCTGGCACCTCAAGACCACGCGCATCATGCAGCACAGCTGGGACTTCGCGTCCAACGGCGGCAAGAATTTGCTATTCAAAAATGTCGGCAACGGGCACTTCAAGGACGTGACCGACTCGCTGGGTGTGGGCAGCACGCGCTGGACGCTCGCGGCGGCCGCCGCTGATTTCAACGACGACGGCTGGCCCGACCTTTATCTCGCGAACGACTACGGACCCGAAGAGCTCTTCTTGAACCACGAGGGGGAGCGCTTCGAGCTCGCGCGCGCAGGTCTCGAAGACGACTCCAAGAGCGGCATGGCGGTCGCACTGGGCGACGTGTACAATCGCGGCGAGCACGACGTCTTCGTCACGAACATCTCCGAGAATGGCTTCCTGTTTCAGGGCAACAACCTGCGGCTCAATTTCCTGAAGCAGCTTGGACGGTTTGACGAAGTCGCGACCGGCGTCGTCGCCGACGCGGGATGGGCGTGGGGCGCGCAGTTCGGCGACCTGAACAACGACGGCCTGCTCGATCTGTTCGTGGCGAACGGCTTCATCTCGGCTGACTCGACGCGCGACTACTGGTACGCGATGTCCAAGATCGCCGGCGCGCAGGGCAACATCTTCGAGGACGCCAAAAACTGGCCGCCGATCGGCACGGCTAGTCTGTCTGGCTACGAGCGCTCGCGCGTGCTCCTGAATCGCGGCCAGGCTGGGTTCGTGGATGTCGCGCAGGAAGCGGGTGTCACGGATCTTCTGGATGGTCGTGGGGTCGCGATGGCCGATCTGTTCAATCGGGGACTGCTAGATGTGGTGATCGCGAATGAGAGGGGCAGGGCGCTCGTGTACCGCAATGCAGCCAACCCCGCGCACTGGGTCGAGCTCAAGCTGGTGGGTACCCGCAGCAATCGCAGCGCGATCGGCGCCGAGGTGACGGCGGAGATCGGGCCGGGCCGGCAGCGGCAGGTGGTGGACGGCGGGTCGGGGTTTTGCAGCCAAAACGACCGGCGACTGCACTTTGGTCTCGGCGACCAGCGGTTGGGCAGCGTGACCATTCAGTGGCCGTCGGGGCAGACGCAGGTGGTGAACGGTCTGGCGATGGATCAGCTGCACGTGGTCACGGAGCCGAAGTGACGGGCACTCCCGCGCAACCTTCCGCACTTCGTCCCCCCTCTCCCGAAGAGCCTGCCCTGAGCGCAGCGAAGGGGAGAGGGGGTCAGGGGGTGAGGACCATCGATCCGAAGTACCTCATCGTCTTTCTCATCACGCTCGTGCTCGTGGTGGGTGAAGCGCGCTACCACATTCTGGGCGGCTATCCGCGTCTGGCGACGACGCTGGGTGTGTGCCTCGTGACCGAGTCGCTGTTGTCGTGGTGGCTGCGAGGCCGAGTGGCCAATCTGGCGAGCGCATACATCACGGGGATCAGTCTGGCGCTGCTGATCAAGCCGCAGGCGAACATTCTCTGGCCGTTCGCGCTCGGTGCCTTTATCGCGATCGCATCGAAATACGTCCTGACGTATCGCGGCCGGCACCTGTGGAATCCCAGCAACTTCGCGATCGCGCTGCTCGTGCTCGTCGCGGCCGATTCCGTCGCGATTCTCAGCCATCAGTGGGGCAATGACATCAGCACGAACCTCGTGATCTGGGCATTCGGCCTCGTGATCGCCTGGCGGGCGCGCGTGCTGCACGTGACGCTGACTTATGTCGCCTGCTTCATCGTCTTTGCGCTGCTGCGCCATCTGATCGTCGGCGGGCCGCTGTTCGCCGAGCTGGCGCCGATTACGGGGCCGATGTATCAGCTGTTCGTCTTCTTCATGGTCACCGATCCTCGCACGACGGTGAGCACACGGCGCGGCCGTATCATCGTCGTCGCGGTCGTCGCGCTGGTCGAGACTCTCATCCGGCTCGCCGGCGACTATCAGATCGCGCTGCTGCGGCCGTTCTACGTGTCGCCACCCATTCTCGCGCTCGCGATGGTGGGGCCTGTGGCGTTGTTCCTGGACTTATGGAGGAAGGTCCCGGCGGAATGAAAGCGCCCGTTGCGCTTGAGCGCCCGCCGAGCAGCTTAGCGCCTATGTCCCACGTGCTATTCGGTCTCGTTGCCGGCCTCGCCTTCGGGATTGTGGTGGTCGCGCTGATGATCCCCCACCAATTCCCCGATAAGCGCGCGGCGCTCACGGCCGCATTCCTCGATCGCTTTGCGATTGGGTTTGTCATCGGGGTGATCGATCTCAGCTGGCCGCGCTGGATCGTCGGCGTGTTTGTCGGTCTGCTCTTGAGCGCACCCTCGGCAGTGATTACCAAGGCCTGGGGTCCGATCCTGGGCATGGGTGCGATCGGTGGTCTTATCGTTGCGCTGATCATGCCGCACGTCGTGCGATGACTGCACTAGCATAGATTCCAAGCGGTGCCCTCACCGATCTCACATGCGGCCGTTGGTTTTGCGATCGCTGCGTGGACCCAGCAACGACCGCCGACCCGACGCGTCTGCCTCGTTGCCGCCGCCTGCGCCGCTCTGCCCGACGTCGATTACTTCGGATGGCCCTTCGCGCACCGCGCGATCACGCATTCGCTCGCGTTCGCGCTCGTCAGCGCCGTCGTCGCCACGCTCCTGTTCTTCCGCGGGCCCCCGTGGACTGAACAGCGCGGTCGCATAGCCGTCACGCTCGGCCTCGCGCTGCTGTCGCACTCCTGCCTCGACGCTCTGTCGACCTATTCATATGGCCTGGAATTCTTCGCCCCGTTTTCCGAGCAGCGCTATCGCTTCGCGTGGACCCCGCTTGGGAATCCGAGTGGCAGTCTCACCGGCCAGCTCGTGCAGGAGGCCATCGTCGTGTTGCTTCCCGCCGTCCTGCTTAGCTGGCTTGCGTTCAAGGTTCGTGGCCGCGGGCTGCCCACGAAGGTTGCAGCGACGTGAGCAGGATCGTGCTGGCGCGCCACGGCAGGCTGGCGTGGGACTTTCGGACACGAATTCCCGGACATGGACTTGGCGAGTGGCTGCGGGGCGAGGCGGACGCACCGCTCGATCCCTCGCTCCGTCCCAGCGCGGAGCTCGAGCGCCTCACTCGAACGGCGAACTGCGTAGTCGCGAGTACGCTGCGTCGGTCGCGAGACTCGGCGCAGCTGCTCGCGCCATCCGCAGCGCCGCTGATCGATCCATGCTTTCGAGAGGCGGAGTTGCCGAGCGCCTTTCGGTCTGGCCTGCGCCTCCCTCCACAGATGTGGGCCGGGCTCGCGCGGTCGGCGTGGTTTTGCGGCTGGGCAGCCGGTGTGGAGAGCTTCAAGAGCGCGCGCGAGCGCGCGGCGAAAGCCGCGGCGGTCCTCACTGACCGGGCCAAGGCGTGCGGGTTGATCGTGCTGGTGGGACACGGGCTCATGAACATCCTGATTGGGCAGCGACTGCGTGCGGCAGGATGGCGCGGTCCCCGATGGCCGTCGCGAAGGCATTGGAGCTTTGGAGTGTATGAGCGGTGAAGGACGGCCGTCCGGCCGTCAGACCGTCAGTTGTACCACTCGATCCGCATGACCGCGCGCGAACTCCGTGTCGTGCGTCGCGATGAGCAATCCCCGACCCTGTGTACTCAAATGACGCAACGTCGTCCCTAGCGCGCCGCGGCGCGCGGGGTCGAGCGCCGCCGTCGGCTCGTCCATGAGCAGCAGCGGAGGGTTCGGCGCGAGTGCGCGCGCGATCGCGACCCGCTGCGCCTCGCCACCCGAGAGCTGGCTCGGCCACGCCGCGGCGCGCGCGCCGACGTCCAGCGAAGCGAGGAGCTTCGTGGCGACGGCCTCGGCGTCGCTCCGGCTCTGGCCGAGGACGTGCCGCAGCGCCAGCGTCACATTGTCGAGCGCCGTCAGGTGCGCGAACAGCGCGTGCGCCTGGAAGACGAGGCCGACTCGGCGCCGCAGCGGGACGAGCCGCGACTCGGGCGGCACGGGCCCGGGCGCAAGCGCAAATCCATCGACGACGATTCGCCCATCATCGAACGGCTGCAGCGCGGCCACGGCCCGCAGCGCCGTCGATTTGCCCACGCCCGACGGACCCATCAACGCCACGATCTCGCCGCCTCGGACTTCGAGCGACAGCGCGCGCAGCACGTCCCGCGAGTCATACCGAACCGAGAGCCGGTCGATGACGAGCAGCGCGCTCATGCGGCCGGCCTCCAGCGGTGCTCGAGCCGGCGTGCCAGCCGCGCCAGCGGCAGCGACATCGCGAGATAGATCGCGGCGCACAGGGCGCCGGGAACCACCCAGCTTCCCACATTGGTCGCGTAGATTGCCGTCTCCTTGGTCAGCTCGACGACGGTGATGACCGACACGAGCGAAGAGTCCTTGAGCAGCGCGACGAAGTCATTGGTCATCGGCGCCAGCGCGAAACGCAGCGCCTGAGGCCCGCGCACGAGCCGCAGGATCTGCAGCTCGGACAATCCGAGAGTTCGCGCGGCTTCGAGCTGTGGGCGCGGCACCGCTTCGAGCGCGCCGCGGTAGATCTCGGCCTCGTAGGCCGCGTAGTTCAGGCCGAGGGCGAGGACCGCGGCGAGAAACGCCGGCAGCCGCACCACGCCCGCGAGCCCGTAGTAAATGACGAACAGCTGCAGCAGCAGTGGCGTGCCGCGAATCAGCTCGATGTAGACCGTCGTCGCCGCACGCAGCCACACCGGTCCGTACACCCGGCTCGACGCCAGCCCGAGCCCGACGATCACTGCCAGCATCATCGAAAGCAGCGAGACCAGCGCCGTGACGCCCGCGGCACCGGCGAGCGACGGGAGATAAGCGATTGCCGAGATGGCCCGTGCCGCCCCTGCCGCCGTTGCCGCCCTGTTTGTGCGCAGGACGCGATCGAACAGCGCGCCCTGACTCGGATCCCACACGTCCCACCGGCGGAAGATCTGTTCCAGCGATCCGTCGCGCATCGCCTCACGCAGCACCGCGTCCACCGAATCCCGCAGCGCGGAATCGGCCCGCGCGAGGACGCCCACGTAGTGACCGAGGGCGACTGGCTGCGCGACGATCACGAACGCCGAGCCTCCACCGCGCCGGAGCGCACGCTGCGCGATGATGTGGTCCAGCAACACCGCATCGACTCGGCCCCGTGCCAGATCGGCATAGGGATGCACGTCGTCGTCGTAGGAGAGGGGGATCAGGCCCGTCGAGTCGCGCGCCGCGACCAGCAGGTCGTAGGCAATCGTGGCGCCGAGCGTTGCGACGCGCCGGCCCCGCAGGTCGGCGAGGCCATGGATGCGGCCCGCGTCCTCCGGCCGTACCGCCAAAACCTCGCGGAACTCGAAGTAGGGGATGGTGACCGCATGTCGCGCGCGGCGCACCGGCGTATCCTCGACCCCGGAGAGGCCGAGCGTAAAGTCCCCGCGTTCGACGGATTGGTCGAGATTGGACCACTGCACCTGGACGAACCGGGCGGTGCGGGGTCCCCCCCTGCTCCCCCCAAGCCCGCGGGCGATGCGCTCGGCGACTTCGACATCGAAGCCCCGGACGCGGGACGGATTGGCCGGATCCGCCTCCACGAATGGCGCACCGCCCTCGGCGTCACCGCCCCACACGAGTTCGCGGCGGCTCGCGCCCTGCGCTCCGAGGGTCGTGGAGAGGCAGAGTGCGAGCCCGGTAACGCCGAGCGTGCGGGCAGCGATCACGGCGTATAATGTACGAGCATGAAAGCCATCGTCAGCCTTGCCTTGCTTGGCCTCGTGCCTCTGCGCGGTGCTGAGGCGCAGTTCGCCACGGTGAGCGCGGGAATGCTGGTGAGCAAGCGGGTGCCCGACGCTATCGTCGAGCTGCACGCGGAAACACCACCCTTCCATGCCACCCGGGGCTGGATCACGCTGTCGTGGACCGACGAGAGTGCCAAGCCCACGGTCATAACGGCTGTCGAGCACGCGCTGGTGCATGTCAAAGACGCGGGCACGGGACTCGGTGTGGGAGTGCTGTGGCTCGAGCCCGACAACTACAAGCCTTACCCGATCATTGTGAGCAGCACCGTTGTGCCATTGCCGATTCCGCGGACGTCCTTCGTGGCAATCGCCTCGACGCAACCGTTTCAGAAATTCGATTGGTCGCTCGCCCTGGAGGTTGGCGTTACACTCTGGTTCGTCCGCTAGGAGGACGCATGCAAGGAGCTGGTGGTACACCGGGTGGCGTCGGCGCCTTCTTGTTGGGTCTCGGTATGGTGGTGGTCGGCGCTTACCTGCTACTCACGCGCGTCACGGTGGGGAGCGGCGCCTGGGTCCTCTGGGGCTACAGCGCCTTCGGGCTATCGCTACTGCCGCTCCTGATCGGAATCGGCTGGCTCTTTTTCGACGGGCAAGCAGTGGGAGGCTGGATCCTCACCGGAATCGGCGCACTGATCATTTTCGCCGGCATCATCGGCAACATGCATATCTATTTTGCTTCCACCTCCCTGTTCGACACCCTCATCATGCTGGGACTGCTCGCGGGCGGCATCGGCGTAATTGCGCGGTCCTTGAAAGCGGGGTCTGACGTCGCCGTTTGAAACCGGGGATCAACGCTTGCCGTTGAGTTCCCCATGACTCGCACCAGCAACGCGCGGCTCGCCGGAATCGCATACCTGCTCTATATCGCCGTCGGCCTTACCAGCATGCAGCTGTCCAATCGAGCCACGAGCGGTGCTGGCATGGCCGCGAAGCTCGCGAGCATGGCCGTGCATGCCGCGGACGTGCGCCTCGCCGCGGTGTTGTCGTTGATCGGCTGTTTCTGCGCGCTCGTGCTGGCGGTGACGCTGTACGCGCTCACGTGTGAGCAGGATCGCGATCTCGCCATGTTGGCGCTGACGTGCCGGGCCGCGGAGGGGATAGTTGGCGCGGTCTCGACTCCAGCCACGCTGGGGCTGCTCGCGATCGCCACGGCCGCCGGGACCAATGCCCCGGACCCGGCGGGGGCGGGGGCAGTTGCCGCGTTCGTTCTCAACCAGCCCTGGCTCATCAGCGCGATCTTCTTCGCCGTCGGCAGCACGCTGTTCTCGTGGTTGCTCTTGCGAGGTCGCATGGTTCCTGTATGGCTTGCTGCGCTCGGCGTGGTCGCATCTGGGCTGATCGCGATAGGCCTGCCACTGCAGGTCATGGAGCTGCTGCCGGCACTCGTCACGCAGCTCATGTGGCTGCCAATTCTCGTCTTCGAGCTGATCTTCGCGGGTTGGCTCATCGTCAAAGGCGTCGCAGCTCCGGAGGTGCGATGAACGACCCACGTCGTACCGCGAGGTTGGCAGGCGCTCTCTGGTTGATCGTCATCGCAGGTGGCGTCACCAGCGTCGTCACGCAGTCCGGGCTGCCCCGCGTGGCGTTTGCGGCGAATCAGTTCAGTGGCCTGTGTTATCTGGGCGTGACGGTCCTGCTCTACCAACTATTCAAAGCGGTGGACGTAAGTCTTTCCCTCTTCGCGGCATTCTGCGGGCTCGCGGGGGTCGCCAGCGGAGCCGCGGTGGACTCGCTGAGTCAGTTCAATCCGCCGATCCCGGGCTTCTACATCGCGATGGTGTTTTTTGGGGCTCAGATCGTCTCGGTCGGATATCTGATCACGCGATCGACCCTCGTTCCCCGGCTGCTGGGTGTCCTGCTGATGCTCGGTGGATCGAGTTACCTCATCAACTCCTTCACGAACTTTCTCGCGCCCGCGATTGGGGCGCATTTGGCGCCTTTCATCATCCCCGTCGCTATTCTGGGGGAGGGCGCATTGACGCTCTGGCTCCTCGTGAAGGGCGTGAAGGTCCCAGCGAGCGGCTCTTGACGCAGGTTCGAGATCGCCAAACGTTCAAGTAGTGAAGATCCCCAACATCGGTCCACGCGGTCAACGACAGCGCCTGACGTTTGGTGTTGTCTCGCTCGGCGCCGCAGTGCTCCTCGGTCTCCTGCTCTTCGTGGTCGATGCAGCGCGCCCCTGGCGGCTCACGCTGTTCGTGCCGCTCTGGATCGGCGCGCTGGGCATCTTTCAAGCGCTCGATAAGACCTGAGTGCGGCTCGCGGCGCGCGGTCTGCGCGAGATGGATACGGGTTCGGAGCCGATTACCGATCCGGGCGAGCTGGCACGGGTAAGAAATCAGGCCCTCACAGTCCACGTTAAGTCATTGATCTTTGCCGTGGTGCTGACAGCCGTCGTATCCGTGTTCTAGACGCAAAGGAGTCCGTCATGCGTACGCTCATCGTTGCCGCTGCTCTATTGCTGCTCACCACCACCGCAGCCGTCCCGCAACAACCCACGGCGATTCCCGATTCTGCGTCGATGGCGCAGATGGCCGGAATGTTCAATCAGATGGGTCCGATGTACGAGTCCATGATGCAGTCCATGGTCGAAGGAACGATCAAGGCGTTCGAAAAGCCCGAGACGATCGAGCGGCTCGCGCGGTTCTCGCGTCGCTATTACGACGCCCTGATCAAACAGGGATTCACCAAAGTTGAGGCCCTGCAGATCGTCGCGGGTGTCGGGATCGCCGGTGTGAAGGCTGGTCGGTGAACGACATGCATCGACTGCGTGGTGTCCTGGGGACGGCGCTCACGTGGGCTATCGTCTGGCTACCGGTCGGCGTGGTGATGGCATTGATGGCATTGAACTCGCGTCGAGAGGTGATCTGCCTCTACTGCCCGCCGTTCTGGGATTGGTTTCCGCTGTTCGTGTTCAGCTGGACCCTGTGGGGCGCAGTAAGCGGCGGGGTTTTCGCGATCGTCCTCATGATCGCAGAACGGCGCCGGTCCCTGGCGGAGCTGTCGTACACGCGCACCGCGCTGTGGGGTGCCCTGGGATCGTTATCACTCCCGGCGGCACTCATGGTCCGGGACGCGATCCGGTCAGGGGTGCTCATCGAGGGACGGCTCGGGGTTCTGTCGGTCGTGCTGACCGCGGGTCTGGGCGCGGCGTGCGCCGCGGGAACGCTGCGCATCGCGAGACAGTCGGTGATACGCGAAAGCACGATGCCCTCAGTGTTGCCGAGCTGATGATCGGGGCGAGAGCTGCACTTTTGGTCTTGGCCGTAGCCCTCGGATGCTACCCGGGGTACTCAGCGCCGCGACCGGAGGCCGTAACGCAGGACGTTGTCAGGACGATGCGTGGACTCGTGGATAGCGTGACGCGACTGCAAGGCCGGCCGCCAGCCTCTCTCGACGAGGCCTGCACAAGACTGGCGCCGTCGTACGCGCGACCGCGCTGCTCGTACTGGCTGCATTACGCCGACACGCTGCCGCTCGATGGCTGGCGTAACCCGCTGCGTTACGAAACAACTGGAAGCGTGATCGCCATACAGTCCGCCGGGGCAGACGGCACCTTCGGAACTGCCGATGACATGGGCTTCAATTCCGAGGATGAACGGAAGCGCGTCGCGGCAGCGGCCGGCTGCTATCATGCGGATTTTCGGGGCTGGAAGGAATTCCCTGGTACACTGCTGCGGCTCGATCCCACGGTGCGCAGCTTGGGGACGTTCAAGGTCTACCCGCCGCTAGAGTCGTACTTCAGCCCTTTGTGGGAGCCGAGCCCCTATCCTGGAGGCGAGGACTCCGTGTACGTGATCTGGCAGGCGGTCGAGCATGGAGTGCATTTTCATTTTCGCGTTTACCCCGACTCGTTGACCGGACATGTATTTGGAGGACCCTATCGACGCGCTCACGTTACGGCTCATCGGACGGCCTGTCCTTCGTAAGCGCGTCATCAGCGCGGGTGCGCTCGTCATTGCGATCGCCTGCGCTCGACCAACGAGACCCAGCACCTCACCCGACGGGAGCATCGAGCAGAGGGAGCAAGGGAGCCGGCCGCCGGCCACGCTGGTCGCCAGCTTCGACGGCCTCGGCGTCGGCCTCCAGGGTCCGCACGGCCGCTGGGAAGCGCGCAACCCCTCCGACAACTCGCTGGCCGTGGGACGCGATTACGTCTTCCAGATCGTCAACACCCGCATGGCGATCTTCCGGAAGAACGGCGAGATCGTCTACGGCCCCGTGCCGACGAACACGGTGTTCAAAGGCTTCGGCGGGGCGTGCGAAGCGCACAACAACGGCGACGCGGTCGTCCGTTACGATCAACTCGCCGATCGCTGGCTCATCGTGATGCCGGTGTTTACGCGCGGGAAAGAGCGGCCCGATCAACCGCCGATATGGAAGGCGTCCGACCGTCCCTATGTCAGTCCGCCCGGGGTGCCGGATCAGCCCGGAGCGGCGGCGGCGCTGTTCGTGCCGCCGGCAGTGCCGCCGTCACCTCCCGAGCGGCCTGACACGACCCCGCGGCCCCGTCCGCTCCGTCCGCCTGAGGAGAAGGGTCCGTACTCCATGTGCTATGCGATCAGCACGACTGCCGATCCGCTCGGCTCGTACTATCGCTACGAGTTTCTGCGGCCCCTCTTTCCCGACTATCCACGTCCCGCGGTGTGGCCGGACGGATATTACGTGCCGACGAGCACGGGCGACGATGTCATCCAGAAGCACACCTGCGCCGTCGATCGCCGCCACATGCTGCTGGGCGAAGCGGCGACCGAGCAGTGCATGATCGTCGATGGGGTGAATTTTCTGAACAACGCCGATCTCGACGGCAAAGCGCTGCCGCCCGCGGGCGCACCCAACGTAGTCCTCGCGGCCGGGGGTACACAGCTGTACGGCATCTTCGCTGACGACGGCATTTACGCCTGGCGATTCTCTGTCGATTGGACCGACCCCGCGAAGTCGCGACTCAGCGGGCCGGAGAAAATCGCAGTCGCGCCCTATCACTATCTGTGCGACGGCCAGCTGACGACCTGCGTGCGCCAACCGGGAACCGACCAGCATCTCGACGCGCAAGGCGACAAACTCATGGCCCGCGTCGTGTACCGCAACATCAATGGGCGGGAGTCGATCGTCGCGGTGCACTCGGTCAACACGGCGGTGTTCGGCGGCGGCGTGCGCTGGTACGAGTTCACGATCTCCCCCGACCGCAGTCCGCGTCTGCGGCAGCAGGGCACCTACGCACCGGATGGCTTCTATCGCTGGATGGCGAGCCCCGCGATCGACAGCCAGGGCAACATCGGAATCGGATACTCGTTCGGTGGCACGCCCAACTATGCGGGGCAGCGATTCGCCGGGCGCCTGGCCGGCGATCCGCTCGGCGTGCTCACGCTGCACGAGGCGGTCCTCGCGGAAGGCCAGGCCTCGCAGATCAACACGATGCGGTGGGAAGATTACAGCCAGACGGCCATCGATCCCGCCGACGATTGCACGATCTGGTACGTTGGCGATTATCTCAAGAAAGACGCGGCGACCTATTCGACTCGGATCGGGGCCTTCAGATTATGTCGCTAAAGGAGTTCATCCGTACATGACCTCACCTCTGCTGGGCGAGTTTCTCGGCACGATGGTCCTCATTCTGCTCGGCAATGGTGTCGTCGCCGGCGTGCTCCTGAAACGATCGAAGGCCGAAGGGAGCGGCTGGATCGTAATCACCGCCGGATGGGCATTTGCGGTGATGGCCGGCGTCTTTACCGCGATCGCGTGCGGCTCGAGCGATGCACACCTGAATCCCGCCGTGACACTGGGATTTGCCGCGCGCAGCGGCGACTTCTCGAAAGTCGCTCCCTACCTCGTCGCCCAGATGTTAGGGGCGATCGCCGGCGCCGCGCTTGTCTGGGTGCACTACTTGCCGCACTGGAAAGAAACACCAGACGCCTCCTTGAAGCGCGCGTGCTTCTGTACCGCGCCCGCCATCCGACAGCTCGTCCCGAACCTGCTGAGCGAAGTGATCGGTACGTTCGTCCTGGTCTTCGTCGTCGGGGCGATTTTTTCGAATGCCGTGGCCGTGACCGGTCCGGCCGCCGGGCTCGGCGCCTACCTCGTGGGCAGCCTGGTCTGGGGCATCGGCCTCTCGCTCGGCGGCACGACCGGCTATGCCATCAACCCGGCGCGCGACCTCGGCCCGCGCATCGTCCACGCGCTGCTGCCGGTCGCCGGAAAAGGGTCCTCGGACTGGGACTACGCATCCATCCCGGTACTGGGGCCGCTCGTCGGTGGCGGCTTGGCGGGCGTGGCGCTCCGCATTATCGGTGTCCAGTGACGTGAATGAGCAACCGGCTGCACAGTAGCGCTCGGGTTGCGGCAGTTGTTGGCGCCGTGGGCTCCGTCGCGCTGACGCTCTACGCCGGGCGCAGCAACAACCTGCCCCTGCTCATGATCTTGATAGCGGGCTGGGTGTTTGCGCCGTTCTTTGGGTTCGCGCTGGCGAGTCGGATATCCAGCCGATGGTCGCAGGGAGCGCGCGCGGCGCTTGATGTCGTGATCATCATGATCGCGATCGCCTCGCTGACACTTTATGCTCGTGACGCGTTGGGGCCGGCGCACGCGAAGCGCGCAACTGTCTACGTCGCTGTTCCGATTGTTGCGTGGTTGCTGATGCTCATCGGCGTCCCGCTCACCGCGGTGATCGGGCGCCGGTCGCGCTCGGTCCAAATCCCCTGAGGTCGGTCCTCGGTACCTGCGTCTTGCTCGCCGTCCTCGGCGGGCCTTTCCACCAGCAGTCGTGGATGTTCGGACCGTTTACCAAGCCGCCCGAGGTCAATCCGGTCATCACCCCGAACCCCGCGGTGGCGTGGGAAGCCTACGCCACGTTCAATCCGGCCGCCGTCGTGAAAGACGGCAAGATATTCCTTCTGTATCGCGCGGAGGATGCAACGGGCAGACAGGAGATTGGCGGGCACACGTCGCGGCTGGGCCTGGCCGAGAGCACGGACGGTCTGCACTTCACGCGTCGAGCCACCCCGGTGTTGTATCCCGATAGCGATGCGCAGCGACAAAACGAGTGGCCCGGCGGAGTCGAGGACCCGCGCATCGTGGAGACGGACGACAGCACCTACATCCTCACGTATACGCAATGGAACCGCGACGTGCCGCGACTCGCGGTCGCGACATCGCGTGACCTCATCCATTGGACCAAGCACGGACCGGCGTTCGCGAAAGTGGCCGGCGGGAAGTACCTGCGCACGGAGTCGAAGTCGGGAGCGATTCTCAGCCGCGTCGCTGGCGAGCGGATCATCGCGACGCGCGTGAACGGCAAATACTGGATGTACTTCGGCGTTCCCGACCTGCGAATCGCGACTTCCGACAACCTGCTGGACTGGACGCCGCTGGAGGACTCGAGCGGGCAGGCGATCAAAGTGCTGTCGGCGCGTCCGAACTACTTCGATTCCTGGCTAGTCGAGGCGGGTCCTCCAGCACTCCTT
>Ga0307290_10000252_pt1 | contig 19843 bp, 15 predicted proteins | sample ER_DNA_144_FD_194472 | JGI IMG/M metagenome (GOLD analysis project Ga0307290, IMG submission 194472) | Bulk soil microbial communities from the East River watershed near Crested Butte, Colorado, United States - ER_DNA_144 | ecosystem: Environmental > Terrestrial > Soil > Floodplain | place... | reverse complement strand
CGGTCGTGGGTTGCTGGTGTTGGGCGCCGTCTTTCTGGTCGTCACGGGCGGTGAAGCGTTGTATGCCGATCTCGGTCACTTCGGTCACACCGCGATTCAGCTCGCGTGGTTCACGATTCCGTTGCCGGCGCTGATGCTCAACTACTTCGGTCAGGGCGCCCTGCTGCTCACGAATCCGGAAGCTGCCGCCAATCCTTTTTATCTCCTCGCGCCGCCGCAGCTGCTGATCCCGCTCATTCCACTGGCGACCGCTGCCGCGATCATCGCCTCACAGGCCGTCATTTCCGGCGCGTTTTCGCTCACGCGCCAGGCCGTGCAGCTTGGCTACATCCCGCGTATGGACATCGAGCACACGTCCTCGCGGGAGATCGGCCAGATCTACGTGCCGTCGGTCAACAAGATGCTCGCGGTGCTGACGATCGCGCTCGTCCTGTACTTCCAGACCTCGAGCAACCTCGCCGGGGCCTACGGCGTCGCGTTGTCGACGCTGATGGCGCTGACGACCGTGATGTTCTACGTGATGAGCCGCGAGGTGTGGGGCTGGAGCTTCGCGAAGGCGGCACTGGTGTCCGGGTCATTTCTGATCGTGGATTTGACGTTCCTCGTCGCCAACGCGCTGAAGATCTGGCATGGCGGGTGGGTACCGCTGGTGATCGCGATCATCCTCTACTTCATCATGATCACGTGGAAGCGGGGCAGGGAGATCCTCGCCAAGCGCATGATGGAGAAGACGGTCCCGCTCAAGCTGTTGCTCGCCGATCTCGCCGCGGAGCCACCGACCCGTGTGCCGGGGACGGCGGTATTCATGTACGGCAGCTCCGACGGTACGCCGCCGGCGCTGGTGCTCAACCTCACGCACAACAAAGTGCTGCACGAGAAGATCGTCTTTCTCACCGTGACGACCGAGGACGTGCCGCATGTCGGCGGTGAGCAGCGCGTGACCGTGAAGCGCAGTGGGAAAGGATTCCACAGCGTCGTTGCGCGCTACGGGTTCATGCAGGATCCCGATATCGACGAAATTCTGGAGGCGTGCAAGTCGAACGGGCTGAGTATTCCCCTCGAGGGGACGACGTTCTTTCTCGGTCGCGAAACGCTCATCGCCTCGGACCGTCCCGGCATGGCGATGTGGCGCGAGCGCCTGTTTTCCTTCATGTCGCGCAACGCCTTGAGGGCGACTGCCTTCTTTAAGATTCCGCCCAATCAGGTCTTTGAGGTCGGCGCGTACGTCGAGCTCTGAAACCAGTTACCGCAGCACAATGACAAGGACATGCGCTCGGGGGACTTGAATCCGGGGCGCTTTTTTTGTTACCATGTGCCCGCAAGCCGAGTCCCGCTACCGAAGCGACGAGGTCCGCGACCGCACCGCTGCCGATCTGCGGCGATACGTCGAGTTGGCAGCCGGCCTCGGTCTCGCCGCGGACTCGCGCATGGCGGTGGGCACCGAAGCGGTCGCGACGGCCGTCGACTTGTGCATAAGCATCGCCGCCGAGTTTCCGCGGTCCCTCTTTTTTGCCGGGAAGCTGATCTTCGAGCGCGAACGGTGGTACCAGCGGCTCCTGCACAACGAGACCGCGTACCAGCTCCAGCGCCGGCTCCAATTCGCCGGTCTCAACGCCATGGTGCTCCCGGTCCGCGTGACGGAGGCTGCATGAAGCGGTGAGGGATTTGAGAAGTACTGCGACGCGCAGCGGGATTTCTTGGAGCTCTTTCCGGAGTGCGATACTGGCTGTACGCGGCTCCTTGCGAAGGTCGAGCAGGTGCCGACGCGGTAAGGGCTACAACTTCAGGAGAGCGATCACAGTCCCGAGTGTCCCAATCCAAAACAGGAACATCCAGCGGATCAGGCGAGTCTCCATGGCACTGGTCAGCATATGAAACTCAGCCCGTAACTCGGCGAGACCGTGGACGAGCTTGGCTTCAAAACGCGCCCAATTCAGCTCATTCGTCTCACGTAGTTCGGACCGATACGTGGCGTCCACTTTATTGAACCACTCCACGAGCTCGTTGGTCAGCTCGTCCCCAAACTTCTCGTAGAACTTTCGGGATAGCTTCGCGGTCACCGGCATGCTGAGCTCGTTCAAGGGTCCGGCGACACGGTAAGCGTACGCTCGGCGCTTCCAAGAATCAATCGACCGCACGGTACGTCGTTCGATCGCTCATCCCCCCCGATCGTGCGGCAGGGTAGGGGGTATACTCCCAGACCAGGCCTGATACGTGAAGTACGGTTCCACGACAACGCGCCCATGTCGGAGCCCTCGCGATACGCACTCCCGAACACGCAGTCCGGATCGGTGGCCCCCTCCGTCGCCGATCCCACGCAGCACACCTGGGAGTCGGCGTTCCAATCGTATTACGTGGAACTGTGCGAATACGTGCTCCGCTTCGTGGGTTCGGCGGGGATCGCCGAGGACCTCGTACACGACCTCTTCCTCTGCCTATGGGATTCGCGTGGCCGGCGAGGCGGCACGGAGTTGACGCGGGCCTACCTGTATGTGGCGGCCCGTAATCGCGCTCTGAAGTATCTCCGCCACCGGCGGGTGGCGGCGGCCTGGATCGAGCGCGCGGCACGGGAAGAGATGCCCACCGCAGCGAGTCCCGAGGACCTGTATCTGCGGCGCGAGCTTGCTGACGCTGTCGCGCGTGCGATCGCCGGCCTGCCGACTCGATGCCGTGAGATCTTCTTGCTACGCCGGCACCAGCAGCTCAGCTATCACGAGATCGCCTCGCGCGCTGGCGTGTCGCTCGGCACCGTCAAGTCTCAGATGTGGCGCGCGACGGTACTGCTCAAGGAAAAACTGGCGCCCTACCTCTTCATACTTTAGGCCTCCTCGAGGGTTCTCAGTATGAGAGCCCATGTTCGAACAAGCTGACCTGCTTCGCTTGATCGAGGGCGACTGCTCGCCCGACGAAGCGGCGGCGATCCAAGCCTGGGTCGCCGCCGATCCCAGGCGCGGCGAGCTGTTGGATCAGCTGCGCGTGGTGTGGCGACTCACGGGCGGCACTACGCGGGAGTGGGGCATCCCGGAATCGCCTGAGCGTTCCGAGCGCGGCCGGCCCGCTTTGGAGCTCGTGCCGCCCCGCCGTCGGTGGTGGACGGCACCATGGGCCACGGCGATCGCCGCCGCGGCAATCGCGGTCGTCGTTGTGGGGTCCCTGCGCGTGTTGTTTCCCCGCCCTGTCGGCGCGCCCTACGCGTACGCCACGGCCCGTGGCCAGTTGTCCTCACTGACGCTGCCTGACGGCTCTCGTGTGCTGCTCGGTGTCGACACGCGTTTGCGCGTGCCGCGCGATTACGGGAGCCGCACGCGGACGCTGGATCTCGAGGGCGAGGCGTACTTCGTCGTGGAGTACGACGCGAAGCGCCCCTTCATCGTACGCACGGAGCAGGGGTCGACGCAGGACCTCGGCACCGAGTTCGCCGTCCGCGCCTACCGGCAGGAAGCCTCTGTGGAAGTGGTTGTTGCCGAGGGCCGCGTGGCACTGCGCGGCTTGAAGGGTGCCGAGCCGGTGCTCGTGACACTGCGCCCCCACGAACGTGCCGTACTCGACTCAGGCGGCGCGGCCACGGTCATGCGCGATGTGCGGCTGGGGAACTATCTCGCGTGGACGCGTGGGGCGCTGCTGTTCGACGATGCACCGCTGGCACGCGTCATCGCGCAACTCGAACGCTGGTACGATCTCGATATCGAGGTCGGCGACCCCGCTTTGGCCCACGAGCGGGTCACGATCTCCTTCATGACCAAGTCGGTGGACGAGGCTGTGAAAGCCTTGGCACAGGTGCTGGACGTCCGCGCCATGCGGACGGGACGAGTGGTGCGCTTCGGCCCGCTTCGTTCGCAACACTAGACGGAGGAAACTCGCTATGCGGTTCTTGATCACGGTTAGCGGCATCTTCGCGATGTTGGGCACGACGACGGCCCCCTGCGCGGCCGAGTGGCAAGGCGAGCCACGTCCACCACTCGAGGACACGGTCACCGTCGCGCTCGAGCGCGTGTCGTTGAAGGACGCGCTCGACGAAGTCGCCCGGCGTGCCGGCGTGCGCATCGCGTACTCGGGTCGGGTTGTGCCGCTGGAACGGTCGGTCTCCGTGCGGCTCGACGCGGTGCCCATCCGGGTCGCGCTGGACCGGCTGCTTCAGGGCACCGGTGCCGTGCCGACGGTAGACCGGACCGGCCAGATTCTGCTCGTCTCCGGTGCGCCGAAGGGGAAACGTCAGACGGGCTCGATTACGGGGACCGTCCGCGACGCGGTCACTGGTACGCCGCTCCCGAACGCCCGGGTAGCGCTCGTCGGCACCCGGTTCAGTGTCGAGAGCCGGGCGGACGGCCGCTACGCCATCGCGGACGTCCCACCGGCGACCTACCGCATACGAGCCCAACTGGTAGGCTACATCCCGGCGGAGGCCAGCGCCGTCGTGCAGGACGGCCAGCAGGCCGTGGTGGATCTCCCGATGCAACAAAGCGCGATCGAGCTCAACCCGGTTGTGGCCATCGGTTATGCCACGGTCCAGAAGCACGATCTGACGGGAGCGGTGTCGTCGATCTCGGCGGACGAATTCAAGGCCGGGGCGGCGCCCATCGTCACCCTGACCAACGGCCTCCAGGCCAAGGCCGCGGGCGTGCAGGTCACGTCGAATTCAGGGATGCCTGGTGCGGGTCTGCGCGTGCGCGTCCGCGGGACCGGCTCGATTAGCGCGAACAGCGAGCCGCTATACGTGATCGACGGTATTCCGGCGGAACAGGGGAGTTCGTCGTCAGATCCGAAATCCAACCCGCTGATGTCCATTGATGTCGACGGCATCGAATCGATCGACGTGCTCAAGGACGCATCGGCGACGGCGATTTACGGCGCGCGCGGTGCCAACGGAGTGGTGCTGATCACTACCAGACGCGGCCAGGCGGACCGGAGTCGGGTGACGGTCGAAACGAGCTACGGGTTTCAACGCCTCGCCAAGTCCATTCCCGTGCTCACCGGACCGGAGTTCATGCAGCTCGCGAACGAGGCGGCCGCCAACGCGAGCCTCTTGCAACCGTACACCGCTGCCCAGATCGCGTCTGCCCCAACCTACGACTACCCGTCGATGATGCTTCGGACCTGCGACACCTGGCGGTATTGTGCGGCCGCGCCGCAGGCGAGCAGCGCCCTCTCATTCTCGGGCGGCAACCAGGGTCTGCGATACCTGATCAGCGGCAACTACGCCGCCCAGGACGGCATCGAGCTCGGCTCGGACTTCCGGCGCTACGGTGTCCGTCTCAATCTCGACGGTACCGTGAGCCCGCGGTTCCGGCTGGGCAGCAGCCTGAGTGTTACTCAGGTCACGCGCAATGCGCCGAGGGTGGAGAACGGGTCCCTGGGCAACAGCGCCAACGGCATCCAGGCCGCCATGCAGTTTGCGCCGTTCGCGGCGCCCAAGGACGCCGCCGGCAACTGGATCAAGACCTCGCCCACGACCGAGCCGGTCCCGAACCCAATAGCCAACGCCCTCGAGCTCACGGATCTGAACACCACGGCGCGGCTGCTGGGGAGCGTCTCCGGTGAATTTGACGTCACACCGGACCTGCACCTGAGGAGCACGCTGGGCGGGAACTTCCAGTTTAACAAGATTCATTTCTTTGCCCCGCGCACCGTGCTCGACGGCGGTGTGGGTGGCGCCGGCTGGATCTTCTCGGAGGAGATCCGGAATCTCACCAACGAGAACACCGTCACCTACCGTCGCGACCTCGGGCCCGGCAATGTCGACCTGCTGGGGGGGTTCTCGGTGCAAACCTTCTATGGGGAGAACATCCGCGGAGATGGCGCGACCTTCCCGACCGACGAGACCAACGTCTACAATCTCGGCACGGGATCGCAGCTGCTGCCTGCCAGCAGCGGGGTTGGGGAGTCCGCGATCCTCTCGTATCTCGCGCGTGCCAATTACAACATCGACAGCAAGTACCTCTTCACGCTGACCGGTCGCTACGACGGCTCCAGCCGCTTCGGCGCGAACAATAAGTGGGCGTTCTTTCCATCGGCGGCCGTCGCCTGGCGGATCACGGACGAGCGCTTCATGCGGGGCCAGTCGCTCTTCAGCGACCTGAAGCTACGGCTCAGCTACGGCCAGGTCGGTAACCAGGCGGTGGAATCGTACCAGTCACTGACACAGTTGAACACCGCGTTTTATACCGCCGGGGGCATCGAGATCCCCGCGCTCGCCCCGGCCGCCCGCATGCCGAACCCGGACCTGCGCTGGGAGCAGCAAACGCAGTTCAATCTGGGCTTCGACGCCGAGTTCCTCGATCACCGGCTCACGGTTACGCTCGACCATTATCGGTCTACGACGAAGGACCTCCTGCTGGTCATCCCGCTGCCGTCTACCACCGGGTTCACCAGCCAGCTGCGCAACATCGGCGCCGTACGCAATCGTGGGGTCGAGCTGTCCGTTAGCTCGATCAACATGCGGCGCGACCGTCTCACGTGGCGCAGCTCCGTGAACGTCTCCGCGAACCGCAACAAAGTGCTCAACCTGGGGATCGACACCGCGTTATTCCTCGCGCCCCGGACCGGCAATTTCTTCGCCCCGAACGACATCTACCTCGTGAAGGTGGGTCAGCCGCTCGGCGCCATCTTCGGGTACGCCGTCAACGGCCTGTGGCAGTCGGGCGACCCGTGCTACTTGAAGAATCCCACCTCGAACTGTGTGCCGGGCGAGTACAAGATCGCCGACACGGACGGCGACAGCGTGATCACGGCGGCGGACCGGGTCATCCTCGGCTACGGCGATCCCAAGTTCTATGGCGGTCTGAGCAACACCCTGACCTACGGACCGTTCTCGCTGGACGTGTTACTGAGCTTCGTGTCCGGCAACAAGGTCGTCAACGCCGGCAATGCGTACGGGTGCGCCGCGATCGGGCAAGCGAACGAGCGGACCTGCGTCCGCGACCGTTGGACGCCGACGAACACCGACACCGATATCCCGCGAGCCAACCGCTCCCGTCCCCGACGGCTGTACAGCGCGTTCGTCGAGGACGGTTCATACCTGCGGCTCCAGACGCTGACGCTGGGTTACCGGCTCCCCACACGCTGGCTGCGGGGGATGGAGTCAGCCCAGCTGTACCTCACGGGCCAAAACCTGTGGACCATGACGGGCTATTCGGGATTCGATCCGGATGTAAACAGCATGGGCGGCGACGGGCGTTTCGGCGGCATCGACATCGGCGCCTACCCGCGCACGCGCACCTGGAACCTCGGCCTGAGCCTCACCTTCTAAGCGACGACAAGGAGCGAACTGTCATGATACGCAAGCCATTGATCGCGCTGGTGGCGCTCTCCGTCGGGCTGACGGCGGCGGCGTGCACCGATCTGCTGGTCGAAGATCCGCAGGGATTCACGACGACAGACACGTTTTACAAGACGGGCGCGGACTTGAACAGCGCCACAATCGCGACTTACAACGCGCTACGGGGGCTGCAGGGCCAGGCGAATTGGACCGCGCCGGAGCTAGCCTCCGACCAGTCCCGCGCCGACAATCGCGAGCCAAACTTCAATACGAAAAGCCCAGACTTCATCGCGTGGGACGCGAGCACCGGCCTCACGGGAGGCTACTGGAACACGGCGTACTCGATGATCACACGCGCGAATCTCGTTCTCTCCAAGGGCCCCGCGATCGAGACGCCGAACGCGCAGACCAAAGCGTACAATCTGGCCGAGGCCAAGTTCCTGCGGGCGTACGCATACTTGTGGCTGACGAAAGTGTACGATGGCGTGCCGCTGCTGTTGTCGCCGGAGGAGCAAGCCGACCCGAGACCCGCGCGCACGCCCGTCGAGGAGGTCCATCAGGCGATCATCCAGGACTTGACCGAAGCCGAGGCGGAGCTACCGGCGACGTGGCCATCCTCGGACGGGTATGGCAATCCAACGCAGGGACGGGTGACGAAGGGCGCGGCGCAGATGGCGTTGGCCGACCTCTACGTGTGGCGGTCTTCGTACATGCAGAAGAACGAGTGGCAGCAGGCATCCGACGCCGCCAAGCGGGTCATCGACTCCGGTCTCTGGTTGCTCAACGCGGACTACCTGCGCACGTTCCGCCCCAGTAACAAAGGCAACCGCGAGATGATCTTCGTCATCACGAATTCCGGCGTGAACTCGCGCACCGGGACCATCTTCCAATTGTTCTACTATCCGCGCGACTGGGGGCTCGACCGCGGTCAGGGCGGCGGCTGGGGCCTCATCCATCCGACCAGCTGGTTCTGGAACAGCTATGCGGCGGGTGACTACCGGCGGGACGGGGGCACGGACTACGCGAGCAACGCCGCCTACGTCACCGGGGGCTGCGGCCTCAGCAGCCTATGCGCCACGCCGCTTGCGGACGGACCGATGCCGTACAAGTACAAGAAGAGCGACAATGGAGCGAACTGGGACATCAGCGATGTAGATACGCCGTTGTACCGCTACGCCGAGGCGCTCCTGTTCTACGCCGAAGCCCAGAACGAGCTCGGCAACTCGGGTACGGCAGTGACCAACCTGAACCTGGTACGTGCGCGCGCGCGCAATGGGACGGGCACCGAGAACCGGCCCGAGCCCGCAGACTACGCCGGCGCGACCGATCAGCTATCCGTCCGCGACGCCATCTACATGGAGCGGGCCTGGGAGCTCGCCTTCGAGGCGAAGCGTTGGTTCGACCTCGTGCGGCGCGACTCGCGGGAGCCCGGCTACTGGTCCACTAGCCTCCAGACGCACGATCCTAACTCCACGAGTCAGGGCCCGCTCGTCGCATTCAAAAAGCGCTTCCCGATCCCGCAGGGCCAGATCAGCTCTAACCCGGAGCTGTGCCAGAACGCCGGCTACGGCGGGACGCCGTGCGGTGCTGGGGTGCAACCGTGACGAAACAGGAGGCTAGAACTTTGTGCCGACCCAGGAGATCGATCCGACAACTAATCGCCTGAGGCGAGAGCGGTAGGGACGAACGGAGCCTCGTGCACGACGGCGGGTTTACGTCGTGACAGCACGAGCCACCACTCCCGCGCCGACGTAAACACGAGCATCGCGACTACCGCCATGAAGAACAGCGTGAGCCCGGCATCGAGGTAGTAGTTCGCGATGCGTTGGCCGGCGCTCGGATCAGTCGATCCCGCCAGCGCCGCGGCGCGCGCGAGGAATCCGAGCTTCGGATCGGAAGAGAAGACCAACTGCGTCCCCGCCGTCATGGTCACCGTGATCAGCCAGACCAGCGGGCCGAGCGTCACCCATGCGTAGCGCTGGCGACCCATCTTGATCAGGATCGTCGTGGCGACGCACAACGCCACCGCGGCGAGCAGCTGATTCGCGATGCCGAACAACGGCCACAGCGCGTTGATCCCGCCGTACGGATCCACCACGCCCTGCCACAGGAAATAGCCCCACGCCGCGCACACCGCACCGCTCGAGATCCACACGCTCGGCAGCCACGACGTCTCACCGAACTTTGGCCAGACGTGACCGACGATCTCCTGGAGCATGAAGCGCCCGACGCGCGTACCCGTATCGATCGTGGTCAGAATGAACAGCGCCTCGAACATGATGGCGAAGTGGTACCAGAGCGCGGTCAGGGTCTTGCCGCCCAGGGCGGTGGTGAGGCCGGAAAAGATGTGGGCGATGCCGACCGCGAGAGACGGCGCGCCGCCCGTGCGCGCGATCAGCGTCTGCTCGCCCATCTGGGCGGCCAGCGCCTGCATGGACTCCGGTGTGACGATGAACCCGGCCTGATTCAGCACGTCCGATGCGCCGGCCAGCGCCGCGGGCGTCGTATTCATCGCGAAGTAGACGCCGGGATCGAGCGTGCAGGCGGCGATCATCGCCATGACGCCGACGAACGACTCCATGACCATCCCGCCGTAGCCGATCATGCGCGCGTCGGTCTCGCGGCTGATCATCTTGGGCGTCGTGCCTGAGGCGACGAGCGAGTGGAAACCGGAAATCGCGCCGCAGGCGATCGTGATGAACGCGAACGGGAACAGCTTGCCCGCAAACACGGGCCCCTCGCCCCCGGTCGCGAACGGCGTCAGCGCCGGCATCCTGAGCGGCGGCAGGAGAATCAGGATCGCGAGGCCCAGCACGAGTACCGTGGTGATCTTGAGGAACGTCGAGAGATAGTCGCGCGGGCAGAGCAGCATCCAGACAGGCAGCACCGAGGCGATGAAGCCGTACGCGATCATCATCCCGGTTATCGACGTGCCGCTGTGCGTGAAGGCTGACGCGAGAGTCGGGTGACTCGCCACGCTCCCCCCGGCGATCAGCGCAATCAGCAACAGCAGCGCGCCGGCGATCGAGGCTTCGCCGACTTTTCCAGGGCGCCAGCGCTTCATCCACCAACCCATGAGCAGCGCGATGGGGATCGTGCAGGCGATGGTGAACAGTCCCCACGGCGACGCGCGCAGCGCGTTTACGACGATCAACGCGAGCACGGCGAGCAGGATGATCATGATCGCGAGCACCGCGATCATCGCCGTCACGCCGGTGACTTTGCTGACTTCCTCCTTGGCCATCTGGCCGAGCGACTTGCCGTCACGGCGCAGCGAGCAGAACAGGATCGTAAAGTCCTGTACCGCGCCGCCGAGCACGACGCCGATGACGAGCCACAACGTCCCCGGGAGGAAGCCGAACTGGGCGGCGAGCACCGGACCCACCAGCGGCCCGGCGCCCGCGATGGCGGCAAAGTGGTGGCCAAACAGCACCCACTTGTTCGTGGGGACGAAATCATGACCGTTGTTGAATCGTTCGGCGGGCGTGGCCCGGCGGGGATCGAGACCAAAGACTTTATTGGCGAGGAACTTGGAGTAGAACCGATAGGCGACGGCGTACGTGCAGACGGCGGCGATCAGCAGCCAGGCGGCGCTGATCGTCTCGCCGCGAGCCAGTGCCAGCACACCGAACGCGGCGGCGCCGAGCAGCGAGACGAGAGCCCAGCCGAAAATAGACAGCGGTCGCACGCGGCGTAAGTTGCGACGCCGCTTGCCGATGTTCAAGTTCGAACATAGGTTCGAACTCCTTGAGCCCCTCTGGTCCGTATCCCTGGTCGTCGAGCGGGGGGGGGCGCGCCGCCTCCGCGCCCGCGGTACAGGAGCGACCCCAACCCCAGCGAACGGCTGAATCCTTCAAAGGGCGTGTCGTCATCGTCACCGGCGGCGCCACAGGATTGGGCCGCGCTGTCGCGCTCGAGTTCGCGCAGAACGGCTGCGGCGTCGCATTCAATTACGTCGAGATGCCCGGTCGCGAGGTTGGACCCCAGGCCCTGATGACCGAGGCGGCAATCAAGGCGTGCGGCGTGCCGTGTTATTCGGCGCTGTGCGACGTCCGGGAGATGGAGCTCGTCGATCATTTCGTGAGCGAAGTGCGCAACAAGCTCGGGGGCGTTCACTACCTCATAAACAACGCGGGCGTCACCCACGACGGCGCCCTCTGGCGACTGACGCCGGAAGCGTGGTCTGAGGTCATCGACACCAACCTGACCGGCGCGTTCAACTGCATTCATGTCGTCTCCCCGCACCTGCGCGCCCAGCGCTTCGGCAAGATCGTCAACGTCGCGAGCCATCAGGCGTTCCGGCCCGGATTCGGAATATCCAACTACGCGGCGAGCAAGGCGGCGCTGATCGGCCTCACCAAAGCCGCCGCGGTGGACCTCGGCTCGGCGGGGATCAACGTCAACGCCGTCGCGCCGGGGTTTGTGAAGACGGAGCTGCTGACGCAGCTGCCGCGCGAGGTGCTCGAGCGCGCCGAGCACGAGTCGGTCCTCGGCCGCGTGGCGGAGCCCGAAGACGTGTCGCGCGTGATCCTGTTCTTGTGCAGCGAAGCGGCCCGGCATATCACCGGACAGGTAATCGTGGTGGACGGCGGCCTCACGCTCGCTTAGATTGCGCGCGTGAGTAACCCTTTTAAAACCAAGTACTTGGTGCGTGGTGCGTGGTGCGTGGGTCTTCTCACCGCGCTCGGGTGCGGCGGGAAGAAGTCCGACCAGCACCCCACCCCAGCGCCGACCGCGCCCCTGCCGACGGCGGGCATCGCGGGAGAGCGCGTCGCCCTGACCCCGCTCGCGCTCGTCGCCGCCGAGGAGGCGCTCCGGTGGGACTCGCTGATCGGCGCTCGCCGCACGACGCTCGACAAGTGTGACAGCATCATCGCGACGCTGCTGGCGGCGCGGGCGTCGGAAGTCAGCTGGGTCACGCCCGCCGAGCTGCGTCACGTCGCCCGTCGGGCTCCCGGCATCGCCCCCGATCCCGACCAGATGGGGACTCCATTTCTGAGGGCGTCGAACATCATCGATGTCCCCGATCCGCTCCGCTACCAGCTGCGGACGCTTATGGGCCTGGTGGGCGGACGATACGTGATGGTGCCGGCAGGGCTTGTTTTTCGGGTAGCGAGCCCCGGGGCCACGCCCCGCGGTACACCAGCCCTCGCAACCGCCGAGCTCTCCGTGGTGCTCATCGACTCGCGCATCGGCAAGATCGGGTGGCGCACCATCGCCCGCGGCGATGGCGATGATCCCTGGACGGCCCTCACGCGCGCGGTGAAGAGTCTCACACCGGGTCTGCCTTGACGGTTCGGGAAGCCACACTCATCCGGGGTGATGGGATTGGCCCCGAGATCACCGAAGCGACGCTCCTGGTACTCGACGCGCTGGGGGTGAAGTTCGATTGGGACGAGGAGTACGGCGGGATGTCCGCCGTCGAGAAGGCCGGCACGCCGCTTCCCAACGCGACGCTCGATTCGATCCGCCGCACCCGTCTCTGCCTGAAAGGCCCGCTGACGACTCCGGTGGGGGGCGGCTACCGCTCGGTCAACGTTGCGATGCGTCAGGAGTTCGATCTGTATGCCAACGTGCGGCCGACCAAGACGATCGTTCCCGGTGGCCGCTACGAGCACGTCGATCTCGTGATCATCCGCGAAAACACCGAAGGACTGTACGTGGGCCTCGATCACACCTTCAAGATCGGAACCGACCGGCGCGCGATGGCGCAGGCGATGTCGATCGTTACGCGCGAGGGCAGCGAGCGCATCGCGAAGTACGCGTTCGAGTATGCCAAGCTACACGGCCGCAAGAAGGTGACGATCGTCCATAAGGCGAACATTCTGAAGGCCACGTCGGGGCTGTTTCTCGATGTCGCACGTCGTGTGGCGGAGCAATACGCGGGCTCGATTGCGTCGGACGACAAGATCGTGGACAACACGGCAATGCAGCTCGTGATCAAGCCCGAGCAGTTCGACGTCATCGTCACGACCAATCTGTTCGGCGACATTCTTTCCGACGAAGCCGCCGGATTGGTGGGAGGCCTGGGCCTGGCGCCGGGCGCCAACATCGGCACGCACGCCGCGATCTTCGAGCCGGTGCACGGCTCGGCGCCCGACATCGCGGGGAAGGGGATCGCGAATCCTTCGGCACAGATGCTGGCGGCCGCGATGATGCTCGATCATCTGGGAGAGCTCGAGGCGGGTAAGCGGCTGCGATGCGCCCTCGAGGCAACCATCATACAGGACAAGGTCCGCACACCGGATTTGGGGGGGAGTGCTGCTACGGCCGAATTCGCCCGCGCCGTGGTTAAGCGGGTTAGGACCTAGCCATCCGTGCGCGAAATGCGGCGTCGACACAGCCGGCATCGCGATCGGTGGGCTATGCCGCGACTGCACGCGGCTGCTCGAGCGCCGGGCCGGCAAGACCGCACGGCTCGTGGCCATCGGCACGACCGCGCCGCTTGCGGTGTATGTGGCCCTGGCACTGCCTGTGGAGCGGACCGCGCGGCTGGTCGGGGCGGCGAGTGTGCTCCTGTGGTACGTGTTGACGTTTCTCATAGCAAAACGCGTAACACTGGAGTGGATAAAATGAGGCTATCGGCTATCGGGTATCGGCTATCGGTGGTGCTGGTGTTCGTGGCAACTCCGCTGGCGGCCCAGACGTCCCTTTCCATTTATAGAGATGGTCGCGTGGTGGTGCGCCGCACACTGCCGCAAGCGCTGCAGCAGGGACGCAACGCTCTGACGCTGCGACTCGAAGCGCTCGATCCGGCCACGTTGTTCTCGACGGACACAAGTGTCAGCGTTGTTACCGCGACGGTCCGCTATCCCAGCGCGAAGAACGACGCGTTGGTGCGCGCGATCGGCCAAACGCTCTCCTTTGTGCGCAGTGTTGGCGACACCGTGAAGGCCACGATCGTCCGAGTGGATCCGCCGCAGTATCGGTTGCCCGACGGCCGGCTGCTGCTCGAGCAGCCCGGCGAGCCGCTATTTCCGGCCGAGCTCGTGCGCACGGCACCCGAGGCACAGGTCGTGCTCGATGCGGCGCGCGGGCGCCCGCGCACTGATATCGCGTATGTCGCCCAGGGGATTACCTGGGAGGCGCTCTATCAGGTGATTCTGACTGGAGCGCGGGCGCAGGTGACGGGGACAGCAACCGTAACGTCGCAGAGCATTCGCGCCGACACCGCCGAGGTGCAGCTCGTCGCTGGTTCGATCCAGCGCTCACGAAACAAGGGCATGGCCGTGGAGGAGGAGCAAGCTGGTGTTGCCTTCTACACTAGAGGTGCCCGTGCCGATGCGAGTGCGGCGTCGGAACAAGCGGTTGGTGAGGCGCACGTCTACCAACTCCCTGGCCGCCTCACGATCGAACCCAACGTTCCCGTAACCACTGCGCTCTTCCCGCGCAGCTCCGCTCCGGTGACTCAGGAACTGATCGTCCCGGGGGTGCTTCCGTGGCGCGGATGGATGGGGCAAAACCCTGAACCGAACCGCGTGCCGGTACAGGTCTGGTACACGATCAAGCGCGCCGCAAAGACGCCCTTCGGCGATCGCCCGCTGCCCGGGGGTACGGTGCAGCTCTACCAGGCGGACTCGAGCGGCCGCGTGCAACTCATCGGCGAAGCGTCGAACGACCACACCGCGCCGGGGCGGGATTTGCGCGTGCAGTCGGGCGACGCGTTCGACATCACCGCCGAGCGAGTGCAGACCGATTGGAATCAAGAACAGCTGCCGCCCGTTCGTCGCGGCATGCCGAATCGCCAGCGCCTGACGGCGGCGTATCGCGTCACGATTGCGAATGCGAAGTCGGAGGCGGTCACCGTTGACGTGCGCGAGGCGCACTTTGGCAGCTGGAAGATCACCGAGAGTAGCGTTCCCCCGGAGAAGTTGTCGTCGACCGAGTCCCGTTTCCGCGTGCAAGTGCCCGCGAGTGGAGAAGCGACGTTGACCTACACGGTGCAAATCGAGCAATGACGGTTCAGATCGTTCATATCGGAGATCTGCATTTCGGCGGGCTGGCCGACGTGCCGGTGGTCGAAGCACTGGAGCGGATGCTGCCCGATCTCCGGCCCGATGCCATCGTCATCGGCGGCGATGTCTCGCAACGCGCGCGCCACGGCGAGTTTCAGCGCGGCCGCGCGTTCGCCAATCTCTGCCGCGAGACGGCGCCCGTCCTCGTGATTCCCGGCAACCACGACGTGCAGTGGTGGTGGCGGCCGCTCATTCCGTTCGGCAAGGACGCCGTCTACCAGAAGTACCGCAACTACTTCGGCGCCGAGCTCACGCCGACGCTCACGATTCCCGGCGGCGCCGTGATCGCCTCGGCGCTGACGGCTCATGGCGTCGCGTGGGGCTCGCTCACCGCCCGGCTGCGCGATATCGCCGTAAAGGGCCACCTGCCGAAGCGCGAAATGCAGCGGGTCCAGTCGGTCTTTGCCAACGCCGAGCCGGGACTGCCGCGCGTGCTCGTCATTCATCACAATCTGCTGCGCGGCGCCATGTCGAACCGGATGGGGCTGGCACGCTGGCACCGCGCGCAGCGCCGCGTCGTCGAGGCGGGCACGGACGTCGTGCTCTGCGGGCACGACCATCAGGAAGGCGCCGAGCTGCTCGATGGCCGGGTGACCGTCTCGACCGCCGGCACGCTGTCGACGCGGGCGCGAGGCGGGCGTCCCGTCTCGTTCAACTTCGTCACGATCGATCCGGCTGCCGTGCAAGTGACGTTTTTCCGATGGGATTCGGCGAAACAGCGTTTTCAGCCCTCGGATACGGCCGCGTTCGCGCGCAGGAGAAACGACGCCGCCCCGCCGCAGTTGGCAGCCGTCCCAGTAGCACAATCGTAGGGTTAGCTTTTGGAGCCCCGGGGCGCGGCCCCGGGGCTCACCACCACCGAGGCTCCTGAATGCCCCCGAAGTTCACTGGCGTCGATTTCTACAACATCGATGGGTTGCTGCACGAAGAAGAGCGCGCGATCCGTAACACCGTGCGATCATGGGTCGACGACAACGTCATCCCCGTCATCGGTGAAGCCTACGTCGCGGGCAAATTCCCCAAGCAGCTGATCCCCGGCATGGCGGAGCTCGGTCTATTCGGCGCGAATCTCCCCGAGGAGTACGGCTGCGCCGGCCTCAACAACGTCGCCTACGGCCTCATCATGCAGGAGCTGGAGCGCGGCGATTCCGGGGTTCGCTCGTTCGCCTCGGTGCAGGGCGCGCTCGTGATGTATCCGATCTACGCGTTCGGATCCGAAGAGCAAAAGAAGGAATGGCTGCCGCAGATGGCGAGCGGCAAAGTCATCGGTTGCTTCGGTCTGACAGAACCCGACCACGGGTCTAATCCGGCGGGCATGATCACCGTCGCGAAGGAGGCGAAAGACGGCTGGGTGCTGAACGGCGCGAAGATGTGGATCACGAACGGCTCGACCGCGCAGGCCGCGATCATCTGGGCCAAGACCGGCAGGATCGACGATGCCGACTCGATCCGCGGCTTCATCGTCCCGACCGGCACCAAAGGGTTTTCCGCGAAGGACCAGAAAGGCAAGCTGTCGCTTCGCGCGTCCGACACCAGTGAACTCGTCCTGCAAGACGTGCACGTTCCCAAGAATGCACTGTTACCAAGTTCGGGTGGTCTAAAGTCACCCCTCATGTGCCTCACGGCGGCGCGCTACGGCATCGCCTGGGGGGCAGTGGGCGCGGCGATGGCGTGCTACGACGAAGCGGTGAGCTATGCGAAGCAGCGCGTCATGTTCGGCAAGCCGATCGGGGGGTTCCAGCTGCAGCAGGCCCGCCTAGCCGACATGCTCACAGAGATCACGAAGGCGCAGCTCCTCTGTCTCCAGCTCGGCCGCCTGAAGGACGACGGCAAATCGACACCGCAGCAGGTCTCGCTCGCCAAGCGCAATAACGTGAGCATGGCGACCGATATCGCGCGTGAAACACGACGCCTGCTGGGCGCGAACGGCATCCTGGCCGAGTACCAGGCGATGCGGCACCTCGCCAATCTCGAATCGGTGTACACCTACGAGGGGACGCACGACATCCATACCTTGATCCTGGGACAGGAAATCACCGGTTTGAGCGCCTTCGACTAGAAACCCCCTCACGCCCCATCTCGTCATATCAGCCTTGCATCTCGCGCTCTTGCTGGTCCTCGCTCAAACCCAGTTAGTCGACATTCAAAACCTCAGCCCCCGGGAATACCGGGTGAGTGGCTTCGTCCTCACGGCGCCGCAGGACCTCAAACTGTCGGCCATCGGCGCCGAGCCGTGGCCGGACCGGTTGCGCAGTCGCGACGACGAGCACTGGCAGGACGACGAGCAGACGACGTGGCCCGCGGCCGCGTGGATTCTCGATGCGCGTACCCGCGCGGTCGTGTGGGATCTGCGCTCCGTGGATACGCGTCGCGAATCCAACGGCCTGCGCCGCTTCTCCGGCGCCGTGCACCTCCCGGCGGGCACGTACGAAGCGCATTACGCGTCCTATCCAGCCTCGTCGATTTCGTTCAACGGCGACTTGAATATCAGCCTGAAAGACATCATTCGGCTCGGCCGGCGCGCGAAGTATGGCGGTCCTTACGTCGAGACGGAGTTGTACAAGCAGTTCGGTCTGCACATCGAGGGCGTGGGACGGGCCGCCTCTGACTCGGATATCCGCGCCGCGCGCGACGCGTTCACGGCGTCCGCGATTCTGACCCTCGCCCCTGACCGCAACAGCTCGACGCGCAAGGGATTCGAGATCACTCGGCCCACGACCGTCGAGGTCTACGCCATCGGTGAGCTGCGGCGCGACGGCGAGTTCGATTACGGCTGGATCATGAACGCCGGCACGCGCAAGCGCGTCTGGTCGATGACCTACGACGGTACCGATCCCGCCGGGGGCGCGGCGAAAAATCGCATGGCGCACGAGACGCTGCAGCTCAAGCCGGGTCATTACGTCGCCTACTTCGCGTGCGACGACTCACACAGCCCCGATGACTGGAACAACGTGCCGGCGACCGATCCCGAGTTCTGGGGGATGACGCTGCGCGTGAGCGACCGGACGGCGCGCGCCGCGGTCAAGCCATTCGAATACGAACCGGTGCCGCAGGGCCAGACCATCGTATCGATGATTGGGATCCGTGATGACGAGATGCGGTCGGCGGGCTTCGCGCTGCGGCGTCCGATGGACGTGCATATCTACGCGTTGGGCGAAGGTACCAACGACAAGATGAACGACTACGCGTGGATCGTCGACGACGAGCAGCACAAGCGGGTCTGGGTGATGCGCTACGAGGAGACGGAGCATGCCGGCGGCGCCGAGAAGAACCGGTTGTTCGACGGGACCGTGCATCTCGATGCCGGCAATTATCTCGTGTACTACCACAGCGATGATTCCCACTCGTACAACGACTGGAACGGTGCCCCACCGGCCGAAGAACGCTACTGGGGCGTGAGCATCTTCCCCGCCAGCGGGCGGCTGAATCCCGCCGACATGGGTCCATTCATGCGCACCCGGGGCCCCGGCACGAACTCGACCCTGGCACAGCTCGAGCACATGGGCGACGACGAAGACGCGCGCACGCCGCTGCGTCTGACCGAGGAGAGACGCGTGCGCGTCCTGGCTCTTGGCGAAGGCCGTGACGGCGACATGTTCGACTACGGTTGGATCGAGGATGCGGACGGCCGGACCGTGTGGAGAATGAAGTACGACGAAACCGACCCCGCCGGCGGCTCGGACAAGAACCGTGTCTTCGACGGCGTGATCACCTTGCCCGCAGGCAACTACGTCCTGCGCTATCGCTCCGACGGCTCGCACTCGTACAACGACTGGAATACCGACCCACCCGACGATCCCGAGAGTTGGGGCATCGCCGTGTTCCGATTGGCGCGGCGCTAGCGTAGCTTTCGGGCCTCATGAAAATCGCGGTCTGCATCAAGCGCGTGCCTGATTCGGAGACGCGCGTAAAAATCGCTGCCGACGGCAAAAGCCTCGACGAAGCGGGCGTCAAATTCGTCCTGAACCCCTATGACGAATTCGCGCTCGAAGAGGCGCTGCGTCGTAAAGAGAAGGCTGGGACCGGCGAAGTCGTAGTCGTCTGTCTCGGTCCTGGCGTGGCGCAAGAGACGATTCGGACCGCCTTGTCATGGGGCGCTGATCGTGGCGTGCTCTTGCAGGCGGACAAGATTCCCGCTGATCCCTTCGAGACCGCCAAGGTCATCGCCGCGGAGCTGAAAACCACGAACTGGGATCTGATCCTGTTCGGCCGCATGGCGATCGACGACTACAATCATCAGGTCGGCCCGCTCGTCGCCGAGCTGCTCGGCCTCCCGTGCGTTACCGCCGTGTCCCATCTCGACATCGAGGGGACGAAGGGGGTCGCCGAGCGGGAGATTGAAGGCGGCATCGAAGTCGTGGACTTTCCGCTTCCCGCTGTCCTCACCGCTGACAAAGGCCTCAACGAGCCGCGCTTACCCGCGCTCAAAGGCATCATGGCGGCGAAAAAGAAGCCGCTGGAAGTAAAGCCGGTGCAGGTGGGAGCGGGCGTTCTCGAGGTCGTGGCACTCACCCCGCCTCCCGAGCGGAAAGAAGGGAAGATCGTGGGTGAAGGAGCCGGCGCCGTCGCCGAG
>Ga0307290_10000234_pt1 | contig 20525 bp, 17 predicted proteins | sample ER_DNA_144_FD_194472 | JGI IMG/M metagenome (GOLD analysis project Ga0307290, IMG submission 194472) | Bulk soil microbial communities from the East River watershed near Crested Butte, Colorado, United States - ER_DNA_144 | ecosystem: Environmental > Terrestrial > Soil > Floodplain | place... | reverse complement strand
ATCCGTGCGAGCTCCCGGACGTCGCCGCCTACGAGGCGGCGGTCGGCCGGTTCCTCGCGCGCTACCCCTGGGTGCACGTCATCACGCCGTGGAACGAGCCGAACCACCAGTCCGAGCCGACGTTCCGCGACCCAGAGGCGGCGGCGGCGTACTACGGCGCGGTCCGCCGGGCCTGTCCGGCGTGCACGATCGTCGCCGGCGACGTGCTCGACACGCGCAACATGGTGCCCTGGCTGGGCGCGTACCACGCCGCGCTGTCCGAGGAGCCCAAGGTCTGGGGGCTGCACAACTACCACGACACGACGCACCACGTCGCCGACGGCCTGGAGAGCCTCCTGCACGCAGTCGCAGGCCAAGTGTGGCTCACCGAAACCGGCGGCATCGTCGAGCTGCGCAACGGCAGAGGACGCGTGACGCACCCCTACGACGAGCAGCGGGCGGCCAACGGCGTGGGGTACGCGTTCGCGCTCGCCCGTGCCCATGCCGCGCGCGTTCGCCGCGTCTACATCTACAACTGGCAGGATGACCCGAACGGGTACTTCACGTCGGGCCTCCTCGCCGCGTCCGGACGGGCGCGTCCGGCCTTCTTCGTGTTCGCCGACGAGTTGGCACGGCTCGCCGCGCAGCGGGCCAGACGGTGACCGTCATCACTGCACCGGATGCCTCGATCGTCGTCCCCGTCAACGCACAGGGCGATCTCGAGAACGTCCTCACGCTCCTCGACGATCTCGGACGCTACGCGGGGCCGCACGAGTTCGAGACCGTGCTGGTCGTCAACAACTTCGCGCAGGAGCGCCGACCGCCGGAGATCGCGGCGCTCGAAGCGCTGGACGGCGTTCGCGTCCTGGCCGTCCCGAGTGTGCGCGAACCCGGCGTGGCGGTCGCCTTGTCCGCGCGGATCGCCGGCATGCGCGAGGCGGCGACGCCGTATGCGATCCATCTCGACGCGGACTGCCGCGTGCCAGATCCGACGTCCCTCCTCGACTGGTACGTGCACCGGCTGCACTGCGGCGACGGCGTCGCCTACACGCCCGTGCGTTACCACAGCGTCCGCCGGCGTCCGTCGATCTACGCGCGGATTGCGATCCACCACGCCGCGCGCTGGAGCAAACGCGTGCTGCTGGGCATCCCTACGACGCGCGGCGGCAGCTACGCGGTCCATGTCCCCATGCTCCTGCGGCTCGACGCCGAGGGTCTCCTGGCCGACGAGATGAACGTCGGCCCGGCCGCGAGGAGCCGCGGTGCGCGCGTCGTCTACTCGGGCGACCGGCGGATGGTCGTGCGGACATCGGGGCGGATGTTCGCTGGGGGGTGGTGGAAGCTCTGGCGCTACCTCCGCTATCGGCTGCGCTACAACCTTCGCGTGCTCCCGGTGCGCCCCGGGGTCGCCGCGCGCACCGGACGCGAGCGCGACCCGGTACGGGTCTACCGGGCGAACCGGCCGGTCCGATGAAGCACCCGGCAGTGTTCGCCACGCTCGCGTTCGTGGTCGGCTTCTACCTGAACGTGCCCGTCGTCTTGACCGGCGCGGCAGGGCTGCCGACCGGGAGCGCCTCGGCGTTCGCGTTGCTGCTCGCGGTGCCGGTCGTACTGGCGGTCGTGGTCGGCCGCCAACCGCTCGTGGTCACGCCCGCACTCGCGCTGATGATCGCGTGGCTGGTCGTGCTCGTCATCTCCTCGGTCGCGGCCGGCGCCGATGGCGGCGATGCCGGCCCGGCGGCGATGACGACGTTCCTCACCGAAGGGCTTCTCCTGTATGTCCTCGTCGTCAACGCCGTGCGGTCGCCCGCGATGATGCGGTGGGTCATCTGGGGGTTGCTGATCGCCGGCGGCACCATGGGGGCGATCTCCGTGTGGCAGGAGGCAACGCACGCCTACCATCAGACACTGCTCGGGTTCGCACAGGTCAACGACGCGGCCTTCAAGGTGGCGGACACGGTCAACGGCAAGGTGCTTCGTCCCCGCCTCTCCGGACCGATCGGCGAGCAAAACCGCTACGGGCAGATCCTGCTCGTCCTCGTGCCGCTCGCCGTCTCGCGGATTCGCGTCGAGCGGCGCCTCGCGCTGCGGTCGCTCGCCGCGGCCCTGACCGTGCTGATCCTCGCCGGCATCGTGCTGTCGTTCTCGCGCGGGGCGGCTGTCGCGCTCGCCGTGGTCGCCGTCGCGATGGTTGTCATTGGCTTCGTACGCCTGCGCTACTTCCTCGCCACCGCGCTCGCGCTCGCCGTCCTCGTGATCTCCGTCGTGCCCGATTACGCGGTGCGCGTCCGCTCGCTGAGCGCCGCGGACACAGCCACCGCCGTGGATAGCCGCGCCGACGCCTCGATCCGCGGCCGAGCCACGGAGAACCTCGCGGCCTTCGCGACGTTCCGCGACCACCCGGTCCTTGGCGCGGGCCCCGGCGGATTCTTCCGGCGCTACTCCCAGGAAGAGGCGAACAAGCTCGGCCTGCGGTTCCTTGGCAAGAACCGCCGCGCGCACAACATGTACCTGGAGATCGCGGCCGACACCGGGATCGTCGGCCTCGTTGCGTTCCTCGCCATCGTCGCCGTCACGCTCGCGCAGCTGTGGCGCGTCGCGCGCGCGTGGGCCGCGCTGGGGCGCGAGGACCTCGTCGTGCTCGCCCAGGCCTTCCTTCTCGCCCTCCTGGCGTACCTGGCGAGCGCCGCCTTCCTCCAGCTGTCCTACCAGCGCTACTTCTGGTTCCTCCTCGCCCTCGCAAACGCGACCGTCTGGATGCTTCGGCGCGAGGCCGCCAGGCCTGTGGGCGAGCCGCAGCCTTCCGCGGCAGCCCGCGAGGCGCCACGCCCGCCGGTGCCGCCCGCGCGCGACGTCCGCGTCCCGGTCGCGACCATCGCTCGGCCCTGAGCAATCAGCCCGCGGGCCCGGCGCCCCAAGTCGCGTGCGTCCAGTCGGTGTAGCCGACCGTCCGCCCGGCCCCCGTCGGGAGGTCAACCGGGAAGCGGGTCTCGTAGGCGACGTTCACGAGCTGGATGATCTCGTTGGACCGCCGTTCCTGGAACCAGCTCCCGCTCCCGGTGGAGAGCTGCAGGTCGCGCAGGTAGCCGACCGCCCGCAGCACGGCCCGGTCGGCCACCGCGAACGCCGGATACCCGGCACGGTGCAGGATCACCGCGGCCGGGACGACTCCCTCGAGCGCCACCCAGGGGTACTGGGTCGTGCCCGGAGGCCACGCGAGGTCGCCGCCGCGCGCCATGTCGTTGATGATGGCGCCGCCCACCGCCACCACCTGTCCGGCGCCCGGTCGCCCCGGAGGGACCTGCTTCGCCGCACCGGCCGGGTTCACCGCGCAGGGATGCTGGTCGTCGTATGCCCAGCCCGCCTTCACGCCACGGTGCAGGTCGATGCGTTCCCGGTCGGGCGCCGACGGGTCGCAGAGGTACGTCCGAAACGCGTCCCATGCCCGCTCCAGCGCCGCGCGGTCGCCGAGGTAGGCGGCAACCGCGGCGTACGCCGCGCCCTCCTGCGCGCTCGCGTTGCTGCCCGACGCGAATGGGATGAACGGGATGGGCTCGCCCGTGTTGTTGTCGGCGAGCCGCTCGGTCTCGAAGCCCCGGATCCATGTCTCGACGCGCGTGCCGGCACTCTCGGGATCGCCATCGGCGCGGAGGCCCATGACGTCGGCCGCGATGACGTACGCCGTGAGGTTGCGTCCGACTGCCAGCCAGCGCCCGCCGCGCTCGGTCCCAATCGGCGAGACGACGCCCGCCCGGGCCTTGTCGCACAGCTCCGGGCTGTTCGTCCGGGCGCACACCAGCGCGGCAGCGAGGGTGGCCACGTCGTGCCCCGAATCCTGGTCGGCCACGTCCGCCGTGCCGGGATCGGCTTCGGCGTCGGCGAGGAGGCGGTCCCAAGACGCTCCGGTCGTTGGCAGGTGCCGCAGCGTGGCAGGGCTGATCCAGATCCCGTTGCGCGGCGCGGGCGCGGTCTGCGGCGCCGGGCGCTCGACCATCGCTGGTCGAGGCTGGGGCGTAGTGGCCGGGCGCAGACCGGCGCACCCGGTCAGTGCGACGACGGCGACGAGGATCGATGCGCGCCCGCGTCCCATCGAGCAGCAAGCGTAATCCGCGCGCTCGCCGGTTCACAGCAGGCCTGGACCAGGCCTGGACGATCGTCGAGCGCAACCTCCGCCTGAGGCGTCAAGACTATGCGGTCGCGGGGGCGAAAATCGGCGCGCGCGCGCGTAGCGTGGGCGGCCATGACCCGGTTCGCACCCGGCATTTGGCGACGCGCGTGGATCGTCGCGCTCGCCACCGCGGGCGCCGCGCTCGCGGCCCATGTCGCTGTGGCCGACCACCCGCGGGTCCACGAGGCGAAGGCGGTGTTGCTCGTCGGCCCGCTCAAGGCCGGGATCGACACCTTGCGCGCGTCGGGCCCGCTCGCCGAGACCTATGCCGAGCTCGCCGGGAGCCGCCCGGTGCTCGCCGCGACAGATCGCCGGCTACACGAGCGCGGCGCGGCGAGTCGCATCTCGACGAGTGCCAACCAGACGACGCGTCTGTTGACCGTGGAGGCCCGTGACGCCGACGCCGCGCGTGCCGCCCGGATCGCGAATGCGCACGCCGCCACGCTCCTCGCGCTTGCCGCGCGCCGCGCATCGGGAGCGATCCCATCGGGCCGGCTGCAGGTCATCGACCCCGCGGTGCCGAGCCGGTCGGCGGTGGGACCCGATGCGACCACACTCACGATCCTCGCCGGCCTCGTCGGCTTCGGAGTAGCGCTCGCGCTCGTCGCGCTGGCCGAAAGCTCGCGCACCACGATCCGCGACGGGAGCGAGCTGGAGGCGGTCGCCGGCGTGCCGTGCCTCGCGAGCGTGGGGCGAGCCGCGCTTCGGCGGCGCCGAACGCCGGTTGTGCAGCACGCGCCGCACTCACGCGCCGCAGACGAGTACCGGCTGCTCGCCGCCAAGCTGGACGCGCTCGGCGCGCGCAGCCTCGCGGTCGTCTCCGTCGACGGCGCCAAGGGCAGCCTCGTCGCGGACAACCTGGTGGGCGCGCTGCGCGCCCGCGGGGCGAGGGTCGCCGTGGTTGATCCGGATGACGGCGCCAGCGACCGAGATCAGCGGCTGAGCGATCGCGGCTCGGAAGGAGCGCGCTCGGTGCTGGCGCGGCTGCTCGCCGAATCGGATGTTGTTGTGCTGCATGCGGCGGGCGGCGCGGGATCCCCGACCGGCCTCGCCTGGGCAGGCGTCGCCGAGGCGACGCTGCTCGCGGTTCAGCGGCAGCGGACGCCGCGTCGTGACGTGACGAGCGCGGTCCAGAACCTTCGCCTGGTTCAGGCGCGGCTTGCCGGCGCCGTCCTGACCGCGCGATCGCGCAGGAGCTGATGGCCGTTCGCGAGCGCCTCGTCCTCGAGGGCACGCTCGCCACGTCGTTCGTCCCGGGCACGAACCGCCGGGGCGGGCTTCCCGAGGTCTCGTGGACGCTCCTCCTCGACCGCCTCGAGCTGGGGCACGTCACCTGCCTCGGCCAGCCCCGCCGGCGGACGCTGCGAGCGCTCCAGCGGCGCGCGCGCGCCGTCACGATCGTGACTGCAGACGGTCCGGCGTGCCACCGGGCCCGGCGCCGGCTCGAGCGGGCCGGGTTGGGCAGCGTCGGGGTCGTCTCCATCGCCCGCGTCGGCGACCTCCCCCAGGCGGACCTCGCCGTCGTGCTGGGCCGGTGGTGGCTACGGCGGGCCGCGGCCGACCACGGATTGGCGGCGCTGTTGTCGGCCAGTGGCGCGGTGTACGCCGAGGGCGGCCAGCCGGGACGAGCGGAGGGACTGCCGCTTCCGGCGTCTCGGCCCGTGGTCCGCCTATGGCTCTGGGTCGTCGAAGGCGACGTCCGGCTCGCCGCGGGCCTGGACGACGACGCGGCCGTCGCGTTCCTGCGGCGTCCGCCCGCGGCACAGCCGATCGCGCGGTTCCGGCCGCGGCCCCGCGAGCTGGGGCGGCGCGTCCGCCCGCACCGGCGGGTTGGTGAGCGGATCGGCGTCCTGAGCGTCGCGACGCGACCCGTGGGGGGCCCGGGCGCCCCGGTCCCCGGTTACATTCGGGCGATCGCGGCGGCGGCGGGAGAGCCGCTCGACGGCTGTCGCGTTGCGTTGGCGGCGCCCGGCGATTACCCGTCGCGCAAGGCGATCCTCGCGGTGTTCCCGCCGGGTGGCTCGGAGCCCCGGTACATCGTCAAGATCGCGCGCGACCCGGTGTTCAACGGTCGGCTCGAGAACGAGGACCGCGCGTTGCGGGCGCTCGCCGCGGCAGGCATCGGGGACGCGGCGACCGTGCCGCGCGCGTCGTTCTTCGGGCACGACGGCGGTCTCGCGGTGCTCGCCCAGACCGCGATCTCCGGCGTGCCATTCCGCCAAGTCGCCCGCGGCACGCACGACTGTCCCTCTGCGCGCGCGGCGATCGCGTGGCTGATGGAGCTCGGCGCCCGCACGGCGGATCGGACGATCGCCGAGCCTGGGCAGGCCGCGGCCGCGCTGCGCGTCCTGCTCCACCGCTTCGTTCGCCTCTACCGGCCGAGCGTCGCGGAGCAGGAGCTGCTGGCCGAGCAGATCGACGCGATCGCCGCGAGCCGGCGGCCGTTCCCGCTCGTGTTCCAGCACGGCGATCCCGGTGTCTGGAACCTCCTGATCACGCCGGAGGGGCGCCCGGCCTTCCTGGACTGGGAGGCGGCAGAGCAACGTGGGATGCCGCTGTGGGACCTGTTCTACGCGGAGCGCAGCGTCGGGATCGGGGTCGCGCGGGCGATGGGCACCCGCAGCTCGCTCGACGCCTTCGCGGAGCACTACCTCGCAGACGGTCCTCTGAGCCGCGTGCTCGCCGACGACGTCGGGCGGTACTGCAGGCAGATCGACCTGGACGCCGCTCTCGTCGGGCCCCTGTTCTTCACGTGCTGGATGCACCGGGCGCTGAAGGAGGCGGCGCGCCTGGAGCCCCACCGCCTCGCAAACGGCCGCTACGCGCGGCTCCTGCGGCTGTGCCTGCAGCGCCGGGACGCGCCCGGACTCATGCGGCTGTGCGGCGCCGCCGGCTGAGCGAGAACCGCTTGCACGCCCAGCGGGACTGGTATGCGGCCCAGATCGCCCCGGTGACGTCGCGGCGAACGCGATCGGGCTCGTGCGTGGCGTCGACGACGATTGCGCGGGCGCGGCCGTGCGCGAGGCGCAGGTAGGCGCGTCGCTCGGCCTCGAGGACCACCGGGCCGTGCTCGCCAGTGCGCGCGTGCAGCAGCTCGCCGGGGGCGTCGAGCACGACGATCAGCTGCGGCGCTGGGCAGGCGTGCCCGAGCAGCCACCGCCGCAGGCGCCCGAGCGGCCCCAGCGGCCAGCGCGCGGGCAGCAGCGCGTCGTATGCGTAGCGGTCGAAGAGCACGAGCCGCCCGCGGAGACGGAGCGCCTGCGCGCGGCACCATCGCCAGAGCTGCGCGCCGATCCGCAGGGCGAGTCTCGCGCCGCGCGGCGACGGGCCACGGCGGGGCGTCATCGCGGGACTCATGTAGACGGTGCGCACGGCAAGCGGGAACGAGCGCGCGAGCGCCGCCGCCGAGGAGGACTTCCCGGCTCCGTCGGGGCCGACCAGCGCGACGGTCATCCCGCGGCGGCTGCGCGGGAAGAGGCCCGCCGAGCGCGCGAGCCTGCCGATCGCGCGCCGCCGCAGACTCGCGAGCCGATGTCGCCGCCGCCAGGCGGCAGCGAGCGCGGGACCTGCCGCCTCGAGCTCGATCCACGCCGAGCGCCTGGCCGCGTCGAGCAACAGTGGTGTGCACGAGCCCGGCGCGATCCGTTCGATCTCGTACGCCAACGGACTCTCGGCGCAACCGGGCGCGCGGGCCAACCGTGCCAACGCCGCGGCGGCCGCACCGACGCTGCCCTTGTCGAGCAGGCGGTGCAGCAGAAGGCACCAGAACGCATCACTGTCGTCGAGCACGACCGCGCTGCCGTGGCGCAGGCGGCGGCTGAGGCAGAGCGGCGCGGTCTCGCTGGGCAGCGAAAACCACGGCCCGAACGCGAGCTCGGTCACCACGTCGAGCTTCAGCCAGCGGTCGGTCGCCGCGTCGTAGCCGAGATGGAAGCGATGCGATCCGTATCCCCAGGCGGGCAGGCGCGCGAAGCCGAGCGGCGCGATAGCGCCCGTGAAGCGTGCCACGTCGTCGCGGGCCACCAACAGGTCGACGTCGCCGCCCGGCACATCCGGGCCCTCGGCCCCGCGCAACAGACACCAACGGACGCCGGCGCGATCCAGCGCCATGAAGACCTCGCGGAGGAGCGGACGGAGCCCGAGGCGATCCTCCGGGGGGGCGGAGGCCGTCAAGCGGCGACCGTGCTCGGCATGGCCCGTGCCGACGCGCGCTGGCCCGTCACCTGCTCCTCGATCCACCGGTAGGTCGGCAAGAGCCCCTCTTCGAGCGAGACTCGCGGCTCCCACCCGATGATCTCACGCAGCCGGGTGTTGTCCGAGTTGCGCCCGCGCACGCCCTGGGGCCCATCGATGTGCTCGATCTCGATCCCCGGCTTGCCCGAGATGTCGATGATGATCCGTGCGAGCTGGTTGACGCTGACCATCCGGTCGGTGCCGAGGTTGAGGGGCGAGCAGTACCCCGACCGCATGATCCGGTGGATCCCCTCGACGCAGTCGTCGACGTAGCAGAACGATCGAGTCTGCTCGCCGTCCCCCCAGACCTCGATCGATCCGCCGGGCTCGGCCAGCGCCACCTTGCGGCAAAGCGCCGCGGGCACCTTCTCACGACCGCCGTCGTAGGTCCCGTAGGGCCCGTAGACGTTGTGGAAGCGGACGATCCGCGTCTCGAGGCCGAACTCCTCCGCGTAGTAGAGGCAGAGCCGCTCGGCGACGAGCTTCTCCCAGCCGTAGGCGTCCTGCGGATTGGCGGGGTAGGCGACCTCCTCGCGCAGGGGCACGACGTCGGTGTGGTCCTGGAGGTGCTCCGGATAGACGCAGGCGGTGGAGCTGAAGAGGTACCGCCCGGTCCCGTGCACACGTGCCGCCTCGATCGTGTTGAGGTTCATGAGCAGGTTGTCGTGGAAGATCGTGCCGTGGTTGGACGAGATGAACCCCATGCCGCCCATGTCGGCGGCCAGCGCATAGACCTCGTCGGTCCCGTGCATCACGCGCAGCGCCTCCTCCCGCAGGCGGAGGTCCGCGATCTCGAACTCGTCGGCATCCACCGCCGTGTACTCCGGCAGCTTCACGTCGACGCCGCGCACCCAGTATCCGCGCTCCTTGAGATAGGTCACGAGGTGGTGTCCGATGAACCCACCCGCTCCCGTCACCAGGACCCGCGTCATGCCACGCTCCCTTGTTCGGCCTCTATACGTTCAACGTGGCGGGCACGCGCTGGATCTCGCGTGGTCGCGCCGGCGGCGAAACCCTGTTCGTTCGCGGCGGCATAACCCTGTCCGTTCGGCCAGCTTCGGGAGCGCCGGGCCGCCCGAAGCGCCAGTAGGCGCGGCGCGCGGCCGCCTCTAGCATCGGTCCGACGCCAACGGGGAGGACCTCGATGCGCATCCTGATGTGCGTTTCCGATGCGCCACTGCACCCGATCAACACCGGATACCGGCGGCAGCTGACCGGCCTCGTCACGGAGCTCGGCAGGCGCCACGACGTGCGGCTGATCGGCTACCGCCATCGCGACCAGACGCGAACGCCGTCGGTCGAGGGCGACCTGCGGATCGTCGACTACGAGCGGCCCGGCCACGCCGGCAACGCGGCCGACCTCGCGATGGCGATGACGCTACGCCGTCCGCTGCGCGCCGCGCGGCTCACGCGTGGCCTGCGCGATCCCCTGCGCGAGGAGCTGCGGCGGTTGCGCCCGGACGTCGTGCACGTCGGGCCGGGCAAGCTGTCCGGGCTGCTCGGCGACCTCGAAGGGCGCCCTGCGGTTCTCGGTGTGATGGACGCCTGGCACCTCAACGTCGAGGCGCGAGCCGAGGCGGCGCGAGGGGTCCGGCGGCCGCTGCTGCGCGCAGATGCCCGGCGCATCCGGCGCTTCGAAGCTGCTCGCTATCGCGGCTGGGACCGCGTCGTGCCGAGCAACGAGGACGACATGCGCGAGCTGCTCGCGCTCGACGACACGCTGCCGATGGCACTCGTGCCGATCGGCTTCGACGCCTCCGCTTACGCGCCCGACCCGGCCGCAAGGCGTCGCCGCGACCGCATCATCTTCCACGGCGCGATGAGCTACGCCCCCAACGTGGTGTGCGCGGAGCGCCTCGCGCGCCACGTCCTGCCGCGCGTCCGCGCACGGCGCCCGGACGCGCACCTGGTGATCGTGGGCCGCGACCCGGCGCCCGAGGTCCGCGCGCTCGAGGCGCGCGCCGGCGTCCGCGTCGTCGGCGGCGTCGACGACATGCGTCACTGGATCACGACCAGCGCCGTCTGGGCCGGTCCGTTCACGATCGGCACCGGGATCAAGACGAAGCTGCTCGAGGCGATGGCCACGAACACGCCGGCCGTCGTGACACCGGTCGGCGGACGGGGCCTTGATCTCGCGTCGGGGACGTTCCTCGTCGGCTCAAGCGACGAGGAGCTAGCGGCGCATCTGTGCTCCGTGCTCCAAGACGAGGACCTGGCCCGGGTCCTCGGCGAGCGCGGCGGCGACTATGTCCGTGGCAGCTACGACTGGCCGGCAGTCGGCCGCGCGCTCGAGCGGGTGTACGAGGAGGTCGTCGCCGAGAAGCGCATGCCGGCGCGGTAGGGAGGACGCCGCCACGTCCTTCGCCGCGCTCGCCCACGCGTTCCTTCCCGCGGATCCCGGTCTGACCGGTGTGGTGGTGGACGCCGCGGCCGAGCACCGCTTCGCGCTCGGGACGCTGCCCGCCGACGTCGCGCTCGTGTGGGGACGGCTGCCAGACGGCTCGCAGCACCCGCTGCGCCAAGCGGCCGCGCGCGAGCTCGATCTTCGCGCGCTGAGGGCGGCGCTGCCACGGCGCCTCCATGTCGCCGCCGTGCATCGGCTGCCCGCGCCCGGCGCGAGAACCGGGGTACGCGGTTGGGCGCGCGGCATCCTGCGGGCCGGTGTCGTCGTGGAGGTCGCCCCGCCGGACGCGGGCCCGCGGATCCTCGACGCGGTGACTCAGGTGGCGGGCGCCGAGCGTCTCGAGCCGCCGCTCCACGCGGGCGCCGGCGGCACCGTGCTCGTCCGCGCCAGGATGGCGAGCGGCGCGCGCGGCCTCCTGCGGGTGACACGCGCCGGCGCGTCCGGTGACCCCGCCGCGCTGGCGGAGACGCTCGAGCGCCTCGCAGCCGCGGGTGTGCCGCTGGCGCCGCGGACGCTCGGTCGAGGCGTCGTGGCCGGCGCGTCGTGGAGTGCGGAGAAGCTGCTGCCGGGCCACCGGCCCGACCGCGTCACGCCGGATCTCGTCCACCAGGCCGCCCGAGCGTTCGGTCGGCTCCCGATCTCGGATTCCGTTCCCACTGCGCCCGTCGAGGACCTGCTCGGCGCGGCCGCCGCCCTGCCCCGGCACGCCGCGGACCTGCGGCGGCTGGCCGACCGCCTGTGGTCGCGCCTTGACGGCATCCCGTCCGTGCAGCGCCACGGCGACCTCTGGGCCGGCAACCTCCTCGTCGACCGCGGGAGGCTGACCGGCATCGTCGACTGGGACGCCGCACACAGCCACGGCGTGCCTGGCGCCGACCTCGTGCAGCTCATCGGCACCAACGCGCGCCGGCGCCAACGCCTGCCGCTCGGACGGGCGGTGCTCGAGCTTCCGTGGCGCGCGAGCACGTTCACCGCGGCCACCGCGGCGTACTGGTGGGCGCTCGACGTCACGCCCCGGAGGGCTCTCCTCGACATCGCCGGCATCGCCTGGTGGGCCAGCGAGATCCACCACACGCTCGTGCGCTTCCCGCAGCGCCGCACCGACGAGCGGTGGGTGGCCGAGAACGTCGCGGCGGTTCTCGAAGGCCTCGAGCGCCGACGGCCGGATCAGGCGCTCCGCCGCGGCTCCCAACGATCGATCTCCCGCCGCCGCAGGACGTTCCAGAGCGCGGCCAGCGACGCGCCGTTGACCAGGCAGAAGTAGGCGGGCAGCGCAAGGACGCGCGAGCGCCACCCGCCGCTCCGCCGGAGGAACAGGCCGGCGGTGCCGAGCCCGTACAGCGCGCCCTGAGCGGCGGCGAGCGCACGGAACGCCCGCGACCGCCGTGCCTCGACCGCCGCGGTCAGCGCGAGCGCGGCGAGCGGTAGCGCCATCAGCCGCCGCAGCACCTTGTGCGACAGCAGCTGGAGCGCGTAGAAGCCGTACCGGCGCGGATCGAGGAGCTCGTGCCGCGCCACCACCGCGTTGAGCCCGCGCGTCATCACCCGCACCTTGCGCGCGAACTCATCGCGGCCGGATCGAGCCACCGGCTCGAACGCGATCGCCTCGGGCGCGAAGACCAGCCGCTTGCCCTGTGCGATGACGGCCGTCGAGGTCGCGAAGTCGTCGGTGACGCCCGGCGGCACGCGCGAGAACAGCGCGCGGCGCACGGCGTAGATCGCGCCGGTCGCCGAGATCGCGTTGCCCCCGCGGCTCTCCGCGCGCTTGATCGCCCGATCGAGATCCCAGTACAGGCGCTCGCCGGTCGCCACCGCCGCCTCCGCGTGATCGGCGAGGTAGCGCTGGTCGCCCGCGACCGCCCCGACGTCCGGATCGGCGAACGGCGCGACGAGCGCTCGCAGCGCGTCGCCGGCATAGAGGCTGTTGGCGTCCGAGAACACCAGGATCTCGCCCGTCGCGACGCCGACGGCGGCGTTCAGCGCGCTCGCCTTGCCGACGCGGGGCAGGTTCAGCACGCGGACGCGCCCGTCGCCGCGCGCGCGGGCGGCGGCGTCCGTGCCGTCGTCGCACCCGTCGGCAGCGACGACCACCTGAAGGCGGTCCTGCGGATAGTCGAGGTTCAGGAGGTTGTCCAGCTTCGCGCCGATCGACCGGGCCTCGTTGCGGGCGGCGACGATGACGCTTACCCGCGGCGTGATCGGCGCGCTGAGATGCGGGCGTGACCGCAGCCGCGCCCGCAGCAGGACGAGGCCGGGGAAGAGCACGTAGGTGTAGCCCACGAGCCCCGACGCGATGAAGAAGATGATGCGGCTCACGCGACGGCCTCGGCGCCGAATCGTCGCGCCAGCTCGGTGGCGCTGTCTTCGAGGTCGAACTCCGCGAGGACCCGGTTGCGGGCGGCCCGCCCGAGACGATCGCGCAGCGCCGGCTCGGCGGCGAGCCGCCGCAGCGCGCGCGCGATCGCCGACGCATCGCGCGGCGGCACGAGCAGTCCGCTGACCTCGTCCTCGACCAGCTCCGGGATGCCGGAGATCGCGCTGGCCACGACCGGCAGCCCGGTGCTCATCGCCTCCATGAGCACGACCGGGATCCCCTCGCGGCGGCCCGCTCGGGTCGGCACGCTTGGCGCAACGAGCGCGTCGGCGCGCCACAGCTCCTCGACGATCTGCTGACGCGTGCGCGGGCCTGCGACCACGACGCTCTCGGTGAGGCCGGCTGCCTCGACCTGGGCGCGGAGGGCCTTCTCGTCCGGGCCGGCCCCGATCAGCCTGCAGCGCACGTCGATGCCCTGGCCGGCCAAGAGCCGGCACGCCTCGATCAGGTGCGGCTGCCCCTTGACCTCGTGCAGCGTCCCGACGCAGACGATCCTCAGCGCGTCGCGCCGTTGCCCGGCGGGTTTGAGTGTGGCCGGGGCGAACAGGTGCGTGTCGACGCCGGCCCGCAGGACGTGGACCTTCCCGGCGACCTCCTCGCCGCACTCCGCGACGATCAGCCGGCGGTTGTCGTGCGAGATGGTCGCCACGAACGCCGCCTCGGCGACCTTGCGCCCGAGCATGCGACGGTCCTTGTGCAGATCCGACCCGTGGGCGGTGAAACTGAACGGGATCTCCGTGAGCCGGTGGACGATGAGGCCCGCCACAGCGGGATGGTTGGCGAAGTGGCAGTGGACGTGGGTGACGCCCTCGGCCTGCATCCGCCGCGCCGCGTGGGCGACCTTCGGGAAGCAGCCGATTGCGCCGACGAAGAAGTTCGGGCTGCCCCATGTCCCGATCAGCACGTCGCGCCAAGCCCGCAGGTAGGGGCCCGGACGGCGCCGCAGCCAGACGAGCTGGCTTACGACGATCGCCGGCGACAGGAAGGCCTCGTACCGCGAGCGCGCGACGAGTGGCGCCGCTTCGGAATGCACCAACGGAGCGCGTTCGCGGAGCAGGGGGTAGAGGTCGACTTGGACGCCGCGCCGCTGCAGTGCCAGGACCTCGCCGAGCACGAACGTCTCGGTCAGCTTCGGGAAGCGCGACATGATGTACGCGACCCGTGCCGGCGCGGCGACAGACGCGACCGGCGCCGTGGCCTGCGGTCGGACCGCGAGCCGGGCGCGCAGCGCCGTCCGACCGGTGCGCCGGCCGATGTTGATGCGCTCGAGCGCGAGCCAATCGGGCGCGTCGGGCGCGGTGAGGCTTGCCGAGGTCGTGAACGCGAGCCGGATGCCTGCCGCCCGCAGTACGCGGTCCGCTCCGGGCGGCGCGGCGCCGCCCGGGAACGCGAAGGCCGACGGGGGCCTACCGGTCTCGCGCCGCAGGTCCTCGACGGAGCCTGCGATCTCAGTGGCAACGCGCTGCTCGGGGACGCGGGAGAGCAGCGGGTGCGTGCGCGAGTGCGCGCCGAGCGCCACCCCCTCGCGTGCTAGACGGCGCAACGCGGACCACGACAGCACAGCGCCGAGCGGCGGGGGCGCCGCGAGGGCGTCAACAAGCTCGTCGACGAGCGCCATGGCGGCGTCGTGCGGAAGGCTCTTGACGTGCTCGCGCAGGGCTCGGTAGGTCCGGCGGCGCTGCCATGCCGCGTGCAGCGGCAGCGACCCGAGTGGCGTGGCGATCGTCCCGCGCGCCGCGTCGATCGCTGCGAACAGGCGGTCCCACCAGAACGCTCGACCCGGCGATCCCGGGTACGCCGTCGGGACGAAGAGCGCCGCTGGAATGCCGAGCCGCCGGAGTACGGGCCACGCGTGCTCGTCGAAGTCGCGGTAGGCGTCGTCGAACGTCACGAGCACGGCGCCGCGCGGGAGCGGCGCGCCGCCGTTTCGGGCGCGCAGCACGTCGTCGAGCGAGACGGCGCGGCGGGTGCCCGCCAGCCACCGCATCTGGCGCTCGAAGGCCTTCCGTGTCGCGCTCACGATACCCGGCGGCCCGCGCCGCGGATCCCCGATGCGGTGGTAGGTCAGCACGGCGGGCGTCGCCGCGTTACGCGGCATGGCGCGCCTTCCGGGCCAGACGCGTCGTGACGGCGGCGAGCTCCGCCACGGCGGGCAGCGGATCGTCGCGGCAGAGCACGTCGAAGCCGTCACGCGGCCACGGCAGGCGCAGCGCCGCGGTGAGCGCGTCGCGCCGACGTGGGGCGGGGAGAAAGGGGTAGGGCCGCCGGCGGCGCAGCACCGACGCGATCCAGACGAGCTCGAGGCCGAGATTGCGCGAGCGGACGCCTGGGATGGGGCGTCCGTCCGAGCGCGCGTCGAGCCTGCGCCCGAGATGAAGCTCCACAAGGCGCAGGGGGAAGTCGACCCCGCTCTTGACGGCGAGCGGCAGGGAGCCCCAGATACGGCCGTTGATCTCCATGAGGACCGGCCCCTGCGGGCTTACGCGGAACTCGACCATCGCGAGCCCTGTCCAGCGCAGCGCGGCCAGCAGCCGCCGCGCGTGGCCGTAAAGCTCCGCGTCCAGCTCGACGCTCTCGCGCAGCGCGCTGGCCCCGCCCGTGATGGGAACCTCGTGCAGCCGGCGATGCTGGAAGGCCGCGAGCGGCTGCCCGCGGTCGACGAGCAGCTCGACGCCGACGCCCTCGCCGGGGCGGTACTCCTGCAGTAGGGCCGCGCAGCGTCCGTCGAGGCGCATCACCTGCTCGGCGAGCTTGCGCGTCCCGTCGGCGTAGGCGACCTGCAACGCCTCGACGGCCCCGTTGCGATAGACGCGCGAGGCGACCGGCTTGACCACGACGGGCCACCCGAGCTCTGCGGCGGCCGTCAGCGCCTCATTGACGCTGTGCGCGACCGCGGTCCGTGGCGCCGGCACCCCGAGCCGCCGGCCGAGGGCGAGCGTCTCCCGCTTGTCCGTCACGGCGGCGAGCGCGTCGGCGTCGGGCAGCGCGAGCGCACATACGCCGGCGAACCGTTCGCGCGCCGCCGAGAGCGGCAGCAGCACCTCGTCGGTGACGGGGACGATCAGGTCGACCCGCCGCCGCTGCGCGGCGTCCAGCAGTGCCTCGATCGCCGCTTCCGGCGCTACGGCGGGGTCGGGATAGAGCAGCCGCTCGGAGGCGTAGCGCGACCGGAAGCCCGGGCTACGGGGCCGATGGTCGGCCGCGATGACCTGGACGCCGTGGCGGCCGAGCGACCGGATGAACGCGATCGCGCTCCCGCGCGCCGCGTCGGTGACGAGGACCCGCACCATGCCGGTCACCGCCCTGTGGCGGCCTTGCGGACGATCTCGGCCACGTCGGCGACGACCGCGTCGACCGGCTGCGTCGCCGACACGACCGCGAACGCGCAGTCGATGCCGGAGGTGTCGGCAAGCCGGAGGTATTGCTCTCGCCGGCGCGCAAGCGACGCGAGCGTCCCTTCGCCCTTCCGCGCGAAGAGCACCTCGGGCGGCGCATCGAGGAGAACGACAAGGTCCGGCCGAGGATAGGCGTGCATGAGCATCCACCCGTGGATGCGCCGGCTCAGCGGGCGGCCCGCTCCGGCGACGTCGAAAGCGTGGTAATCGGCCAGGAAGTGGCGGTCGAAGACGACGATCGAGCCGCGCGTCACGAAGGCCTGCGCGATCAGCTGGCGGTACCACTCTTCCGCGAGCCGATTGGCCAGCCGCAGCGCCGAGCGCCCCGCCCGGCACGCTCGGCGCACGCCGCGTGGGCGAGCACCCCGGCGGGCCTCGGCCGGCGGCCGCTGCGTCGCGGCGGCGCGCCGCTTGATCGCATGCGCGATCCGCGTGCTCGGCAGCTGGCGATTGCTCGACTCGGCGCTGACGCCCATGTACAGGTAGCGGACCGGCAGCCCGGTCGCGTGCTCGAGGGCGCGCCCGACCGTCGTCTTGCCGGCGCCGTCGCACCCGACCAGCGCCACGCTGAAGCCCGGGCGCCCGCGGCAGGCACTGCGCGCCGTCATGCGCCCGACCGCCGGAGCACGACCACCACGGTGCGGGCGAGGAGGATCACGTCGAACGCCAGCGAGCGCCGGCGGATGTACTGCACGTCGAGGCGCAGGCGCTCGTCGAACGTCGTGACGTTGCGTCCCTCGACCTGCCACAGGCCGGTGATCCCCGGCCGCACGTCAAGTCGCTGCGTGTGCCAGAGCTCGTATCGCGACGGTTCAAACGAGGTCGGGCGAGGCCCGACGAGCGACATGTCGCCCCGCAGGACGTTGAACAGCTGGGGCAACTCGTCGAGGCTCGTCGCCCGCAGGAAGCGCCCGACGCGCGTGATCCGCGGATCGTTCGGGATCTTGAAGTCGGGCGGCGGGACCACGCTGAGGTGCGCGAATTGCGGTTTGAGCTCCTCCGCGTTCGCGAGCATCGTGCGCAGCTTCAGCATCCGGAAGCGCCGCCCGTCGCGGCCCGTGCGGAGCTGGGCGTACATCATCGGCCCCGACGTGTCGAGGCGAATCGCGAGCGCGCACACGGCGATGACCGGGATCGCGATCACGAGCAGCAGGGTGCAGACCACGAGGTCCAGGGCGCGCTTGCCAGCCAGGTACCGACGCGTCGGTGCGCGCACCACGGTCCCGGCCTAGTCGAGCGCCTCGGCCGCGAGCGACCCTCGGCCGACGTTCGAGCTCGCTGTCCCGTCGCGGCCGAACGCGCCCGCCGGAAGCCGTCGTCGCGTCACCGCGGCACGGAGGGCATGGTCGGTCAGACCTTGCTCCGGGAACGAGGCGACGCGGACATCGGCATCGCGCGCCACCGCGCGGGCGGCGCGCCGGAACCGCTCGACCACCGCGTCGGCTCCGGTCACATCCGTCTCCGGGAGCAGCACGTACAGGGCGGAGCCTTCCGACCAGGCCACGTCGCCGGTCCTCAGACAGGCGCGGAGCGCGGCGGCGAGCTCTTCCAGTGGGTCGTAGCGCCGACGCCGGGGCCGGCCGACTCGACGCGACGGTGGCACCCAGATGTCGGTCGCGTGCGCCTTCTCGGGCGCAACCCGGATCAGCGTGAACGCGTGGCGGTAGCGCCGGCTGCGCTCGATCTCGCGGCACAGCGCATCGGACAAGTCCTCAGGCGCGGGCGGTCCCATGCGCCGATCCTAGGCACGGGCAGCGCACCCGACCACGGCTGATCAGGCGGTCTTGAGACCAGGGATGGGCAGGCCCTACGGTGGGCTGCTCGACCATGGTCTAGCCTGCTGTCCGGCGAGATCTCGCCCTTCCATCGTCTCGGCTCAGCCGACGTTCTGGGCCAGCCGCATGGCCTCGAAGTTGCCCCCGGTGGCCGTGGGACTCATGTCCGCCGTCTCGCGGCGCGGCAGGATCACCATGCCGTTCACCAGCGCGTAGCGGCTGGCCTCGGTGCGGTTCGATACGCCGAGCTTGCGATAGATGTTCGACAGGTGGAACTTCACGGTCTGCTCTGTCACCCAAAGCAGGCGACCGATCCGCGCGTTCGTGTGTCCCTCCGCCACGGCGCGCAGGATCTCGAGCTCGCGGGCGGTCAGCGGGTTGGGCTCGGCCACGGGAAGCGGTGGCGTTTCCCGGGACTCCTGCCGCGCGGTGCCATTTGCGACGGCGTGAACGGGCTGGCGCGCGATCGCCGCAACGAGCGCGCGCGGCGCGGTCGTCTCCGCCGGTGTCTGGACCTCCGCGACAGGCAATGACGCGGACATGCAGACGACCGCCCCTGCCTCGAGCGCGGCGCGCAGCGACGCCTCGTCGAGCGGCCCGGCCAGGAGGACGATCATCGCTCCCGGGGCCGCCTCCCGGATCTCGGTCAATCGCTGAGCATGCGGCTGCACGCGGTGCACGCCGTCCACGATGACCACGTCGGGCCGAGCCTGGCGGATCGCCTCGCCGACCCGACCCTGTCCGTGGGTCGCCCCGAACACGTTGGCATCCGGCGCGAATTCCAGGGCAAACTGCATTGCGGGGACGATGAAGGAGTCGCTGCCGATGATGAAGACGCGTTTCATGGTTTGCCTCCCGAGAGCACGCGGGACGATCCCGCGCGGTTGACGATGTTGCTGCCGGCCTCGGCCGGCACCGTTCGCCCGACAGTGGCTGGAGCGGATCCAAGCTCGTCCAGCGCTGTGCACGCGGCCGCCCGTCCGCGTTGATGCAGGCAATGCACCGCGCGCAGCGAGCGTCCGAGCCGCGTCGCGATCTCCTCGGGCGTGAGTCCCACGACATGGCGGAGCACGAGCACGTCGCGCTGGCCGGCCGTCAGCGAGGCAAGCGCTTCGCGGAGCGACGCGCGACGCTCGAGCGGCGGCTCGTCGGCGTGCTCGTGTTGCGTCCAGATCTCCTCGCACGGGAACACTCGTGTGCGCCGCACGTGGTCGATCGCCGCGTTGTGGGATACGCGCAGGATCCAGGCGCGGAACGGCGCCTCGCCGGGCTCGTAACGCCAGAGCTCGGTGAGGAGCTGGGCGAAGATCTGCTGCGTGAGGTCGTCGGCGTCGTCGGGATTGACGACGATGCGCTTGACGTAGTCGTGCACGTGTGGCGCAAAGCGCACGTAGAGCTGACGCATGGCGTCGTGGTCGCCCGCCTTCGCCCTCTGGACGAGGCGTCGAACCGCGATCTCCTCGATGGCGGCGACCATCTATGCCGCGACCGTCGCCACGTGCCGTTGCCCCTCGCCGCGCATCCACTCGAGCTGCGCCACGAGTCCCTCGTAGACGCCTGTCCGCGGCACGAACCCGAGCTCGCGACGCGCGAGCGCGCCATCGCAGCCGGTCCGTTGGGCCTCCCCAACCGGAGCCGGCCGGCGGTCGAGCTCGATATCGCGGCCGGTCAGCTCGCCGATCCAGGCGATGGCATCGCACAGCTCGACCGGGCTCCCGCCGCCGATGTTGTAGATCCGCCCGGGCCGCCCGCACTCGGCCGCTGCGAGCGTGCCCGCGACGATGTCGTCCACGAACGTGAAGTCGCGCACCTGACGGCCTTCGCCGTTGATCGGGAGCGCACGGCCGGACAGCGCGCACCGCAAGAACTTGGAGAACGCCATGTCCGGACGCTGGCGCGGGCCGTACGCGGTGAAGTAGCGCAGCCCGATAACGGGCACGCCGAAGCAGCGCATGTAGACAGCGGCGAGCTCCTCCGTTGCCACTTTCGTCAGGCCGTACGGGGAGAGCGGCTTGCGCGGGGTGAGCTCGGTGGTCGGGTACATGCTCGCGTTCCCGTAGACCGACGAGGACGACGCGTAGACGAACGCGACGGGCGACGCGTTCGCTGCCGCCTCGAGTAGACGTTGCGTGGCGAGGACGTTGTTGCGGGCGTAGATCTCGAAGCTGGAGCCGAAGCTGCCGACCACGCCCGGCTG
>Ga0307290_10000231_pt1 | contig 20666 bp, 18 predicted proteins | sample ER_DNA_144_FD_194472 | JGI IMG/M metagenome (GOLD analysis project Ga0307290, IMG submission 194472) | Bulk soil microbial communities from the East River watershed near Crested Butte, Colorado, United States - ER_DNA_144 | ecosystem: Environmental > Terrestrial > Soil > Floodplain | place... | reverse complement strand
GCAGCACGTATTTGAGACTGAAGCTGCCGAGGAACTCCGGGTGGTACACATTCTCTCGAACCACCGGCAATAAATCCACCAGCTTCCCCTCGAGCGCCACCAGTTCAGCGCGCAACTCCGGCACCGCTTCCTGCAGCCCCCGAATGCGCGTCTTCTCGAAGGCCGAGTACGTCGCGACTTTCTCGGCGTTCTTTGTGGCTAGGGCCATGGCGCGTGCCAACGCCGGCCGGCAGTCCTTCGGTCCCTCCGCCAGGTACTCGGCGTGCTTGTAGGTCCCGTCGCCGTTGGATTCGTGATAGCTGAACTGCGCCGGCGCCTGCTCCCACGGCGCCATGCCCGGCCACACCGGCACCGCGCGCTGAATTGTCTCGAAGTCGAGGTAGCCGAGCCTCCCGTCGAATGCTTCCAATGCCTTCTTGAGCCCCGGCTCGACGACCATGCGTTCTTCCTTCATCGCCTTGATCTGCCGCTTCTGAGTGGCATTGAGCTTCTGATCAGCCGGCAGATCCGAAATCCGCTGCACCCCTGACACCAGAAACCCGACACCTTTTTTCGGTCCGACGTTGTAGAGCCGCATGATGTGATCTGGATCTTTGGGCCAGCAGCGCTCCATGAACGGACACTTGTACGGTTCGTGGCACTGCAGTCCGATCGGCACATCGGGGAGCGGGCCGTCGAGCATCGCGAGCTGCGCATCGATTTCCCAGCCGACTTTGTTGAGGAGCGGCTGCACCGCGGCGGTCACATCGGTGCGCTCAAAGAGGTTCGACAGGTCGGGGAAATGACATGACTTACACAGGTGCATGACGTCCACGCCGGTGATGTGAATGCCGGATCGCGAGAGGACGTGGACCTGCACCGCGGCGTCGGGAAGGTGCTCGTCTTTCTGTGCGGACGACGATTTCACTTCGGTGAGGTGGTAGCCGCCCTCCTGTGGCGTGAGGACGTCGACCGCGACGAATGTGTTGTCGGCGAGGAAGCTGGCTTCGAAGATCGCGGGCGCGCGGTCGTCGATCAGCTTCCGCGTGAGTGCGACCCGCTCGGCGTACGCGTTGTGGGGCAAGTCCACGAGCGTACCCCCGGGGAACGTGCCTCGTGCCAACGTGCCGACGTGTGCGCCTTGGTCAAACCGATCCTGTAGGACTTTGTCGGGCTGGAGCTCGACGGCGAGGGGCTCGTGGACTTTCCACCAGAGGAGCTTGTGGCATTGGAGGCCTGCGGTGTAACGGGACTTCGAAAGACGGTGAGGCATGCCTCCAATCTTTCTATTCTAATTCTCAAAAAGCGAGCGAGCGTGTCATCCCGAGCGCCGAAGGCGCGAGGGATCTGCTTTTAGGCAGGTCCCGGGCTTAAGGCACGTCCCGAATCTCGCTCAACGAAAAAGCAGATCCCTCGCTCCGCGCGCTGCGCGCGCTTCGCTCGGGATGACAAGCGGGCTCGCCCATTAGAGAAAAGAAAGGAGTGCAAGTCATTGCTACAGCGCTGCGCCCCATCAGGAGGTGACAACAGTCACAGCCTGCTTTGGCCCGGACGAACAAGGTGCAGGGCCCTCCCAAGAACGAACATGCCAAAAGCGGAGAACAACCATGGCATACCAGGCCGAGATCAGTCGTAAGAACCCGGGCTGTTTCCTGTTTCTGGTCGACCAGTCCGAGTCGATGGAGGACCCTTTTGCCGGCGGAGACAATGGCAAAAAGAAGGCCGAGGAGCTGGCGACCATCCTCAACAAGCTTATTCATAATCTGTCCATCCGTTGCGCCAAATCGGACTCTATTTACGACTACTTTCATGTCGGCGTGCTGGGCTACAGCGAAGACAGCTGTAAACCGGCGCTCGGCGGTGAACTGAGCGGGCGCTCTTTGGTACCGATCAGTGAATTGGCCGGCAAGCCGTTGCGCATCGAAGAAAGAACCAAGCAGTCGGACGATGGCGCCGGCGGAGTGATGGACCAAACTGTGAAATTTCCAGTCTGGTTCGACCCATATGGGAAAGGGGGCACTCCGATGTGCGCCGCGCTCAAGGACGCAACCAAGATTGTCGAGACGTGGTGCCAGGAGCATCCGCAGGGATTTCCGCCGATCGTCATCAACATCACCGACGGCGAGGCAACAGATGGAGATGTCGTTGCCGCGGCGCGTACGTTGACGGCGGTCAGCGGCGAGGACGGTTCGGTGTTGCTCTTCAACATCCATCTTTCGTCGACGGCCGGGCCATCGATCGAATTGCCGTGCAACGCCGCCAAGCTTCCGGATCAGTATGCCAAAGCGCTGTTTGAAGCCTCATCGACGCTCACACCGTTCATGGTTGCACGCGCGACGGAGCTGGGTTTGCCGGCCGCGGACGACTCGCGCGGATTCATCTTCAACGCGCAACCGTTGCACGTCATCCATTTTCTCGATATCGGCACGCGGCCGGCGAATGTGCGCCTGCGCTGAGCACTAGTTGGCCGCTCCTGCAGTGAACCACGCCCCGGCGGCCAACGCGTGCGACATCAAGGCCTTTTGCTGCCCAAAGTCGGGCAACACCGTGGAGGAGTACGAGGATGCATGGGCGCAGCGGCAAACTCGCACCGCCCCCCCGGGCGGCATGCGCGTGGCGGTGGCCGATGGCGCCACCGAAAGCAGTTTCGCCAAGCTCTGGGCGGTGCTGCTCGCCGAAAGCTATGTGCGCAGTGAGCTCGCCGGGGCTGAGTTTTTTGCGCGGCTTGGGGCCGCGCGCCGCCTGTGGCGGCGAAGATTGGCGGGACGCCCGCTCCCCTGGTTCGCCAGCGAAAAGGCCGAGCAGGGCGCGTTCGCGGCGTTTCTCGGCATCCAGATTGACGCTCACCAGAACCGGTGGACGGCGCTGGCCGTTGGTGACTGTTGCCTCATGCAGGTCGATGACGTCGGTAAAGGGATGCGGGTGCTCAAAGCGTTCCCCTTGCAGCAATCTTCGCAATTCACCATGAGCCCGTATCTGATCGGCTCCAGGTCGGACCGCGAACCACCGCACGAACGGATCCAAATCAGCACGGGCAGCCTGCGCGATGGAGACATGCTGTTGCTCGCCAGCGATGCGATGGCCGCCTGGCTGCTGAAACGGCATGAAGACGGGCGACCAATGTGGAGGTGGCTGTACCGGAAGCTGAGTACGCCAGAGAGCTTTGCCGCGATGGTCGCCTACGGTCGCAAGCATGGCTTGCGCAACGACGACTTTACGCTGGTCCGCGTCATTCATCACGATGCACCGGTTGCAGCGAAGGAGCGATAGCGATGGGGCGGGGAGCCTGGCCGGACCTGACCGAATACCACGAGGCGGTGCAGCACCCGCAGAAGGCTTTTGCTGACCCCGGATTACGAGCGGCCGCCCTCGAGCTCGATAAGTTCGGGATGCCCAAGCCGGCCACTGGCGCCAACGCCGTGGTCTACAAAGGCACGAAACCGGGCGGGTTCTTCTCATTCAGGAAGACCTGGGCGATTCGTTGCTTCCTGCGCCCCATCAGCGACCATGCCGAACGGTATGAGGCGATCTCCCGACATCTTCGCAACGTCAGCCATCGCTACGAAGTTGATTTTCAGTTTCTCAAGGAAGGCATCAGAATCCGCTCGAGCTGGTTCCCGATCGTCAAAATGCAATGGGCGGAGGGCGACCTGCTGCACAGTCATCTCGAGAAGCAGCTACGCTATCCCTGGGCACTCGCGACATTGCGGGAAAAATGGGTGACACTCGTTCGTGATCTCGAAGCCGCTCGGGTCGCGCACGGCGATTTGCAGCAGGGCAATATCCTCGTGCGCGACGGATCGTTTCAGTTGGTTGACTACGACGGCATGTGGGTGCCGGCCTTGAAGGGCCGCCACGCCACGGAAACCGGCCACCGTGCCTACCAGCATCCCGAACGGAGCGAGCAAGACTACGGGCCGGAGCTTGATCGGTTTTCAGCGCTCGTCATCTATGTATCGCTGGCGGCGCTGGAGCTGGATGCCAGCCTATGGGAGAATTTTCATACCGGCGACAATCTGATCTTCGTGCGCGAAGATTTTCTGCAGGTGGGTCGATCGCCGGTTTGGCAACAATTACGTCGGATCGGATCGCCGGAGATCGACCAACTCGCCGCTGCCATGGCAGCCATGCTGCAGCAGCCTCCGATGAAGGTCAGCAATCTCGACAGCGTTCTCAGCAATCTGGCGAGCTTCAAGTTCCCGACCTCGACTCCGGCGTCGAAGCCGGCCCCCCCGCAGCGAGCAGCTCCCAAGCCCGCGTCCAAGGCCGCGCCGAAGGCCACGCCGACGGTGCCGAGTTGGATGAAGGGGGGCGGGTATCGTAATTCGGATGACTGAGGTGTTGCGGGAGCTGCGCAACTAAGACCTGCGTTTCCATCTGCTTTACGGCGCGCTGTCGAAGACTCGTCCGAAGAACAGCGCGAGGTCGATCGTGAGCGGGGCGATTCCCGGCTCCGGAATCCATTCCAGCTGCTCCGTCAGGATCTCCGGCCGCTCGTCCCCCGGCCGCCAGCGCTCGACGAGCCGAGCCTCGAGATCGATGATCCAATACTCCGGCACGCCGGCGCGCTGGTAGAGGCGGCGTTTGACGGTGCGGTCGGCTCGGGCCGTGGACGGCGACAGCACCTCGATCGCGAGCAGCAGGCGTTCGATGTCTGTCCAATCGCGCGGCCGCCGTCCGGCGACGAGGCCCACCACGAAGGCATCGGGTTGCACCAAGGCGCCGGGCTCAGGGGTCAGATCGGCGGGCGAGATGGCGGCATGGCCAGTTTTGGTCCGCTCGACGTATTCGCTCAACAGGAGGACCAACGCCAAGACCGCGTCTTGGTGTCCGAACCGCGGCGCCGGCGTCACGAGCAGCTCGCCGGCAATGACCTCGTAGCGCCGGCCGTCGGCGGGGAGCGCCCGCACCTCGTCAGGGGTCCAGTAGTGCGCGGTCTGCGGCATGCCCATAGTGTGCTCGACTCGGCGCGAGGAATGCAAGGGGACACCACGCAGGATGAGCAGTCGAGTGTCGTGATGCGGTATCAAATCATCGCGCACGACACCCCGTTCATGCCTGCAAAAGCAGGTCCCTCGCGATGACAGCGTTCCTCACATTGACTCGGCGGACTAGACGGCCGATGTTTGAAATACTTGAGGGGTCACCGCGTAGCCAGTTTCGCTACGTCACAAAAGCCGGAGAGCAATAGCTTTCCGGCTTTCGTGTTTTCCGTGCGTTGAAACACCGGCCTCAGCCGCCTGGATTGAGAATCGTGCCCGTGAGCCGAACCACGTTCGTGGTGGGTCCCGTCTGGGCGAGGTTCCCACGCAGGATCTGCCCCGCGTACGCACCGGTGCCTCGGGCAACGAGTCGGCCGGAGAACACGCCCGCGTCGAACCTCCCGTGGAAGTGTCCGGTCCAGGCGCCCGCGGCGCCGCTGATCGTGAACGTTCCCGACGCCGTCCCGTTGCCTGTCGCCTGTACGACTTCCACGTTCGCGACCGTCGTGATCGTGCCGGTGATGTCCCCGCTCACGGGTCCCTCGAGGACCAGGTCACGGACGTGGAGGGTGCCACCGGACAGGCTGGTGCTTCCCGAATCCGCAATGGTCAACGGCCCGGTTGCCGTGATGGCCGTGATTGTCGCCGCCGCGAACAGCGGTCTGTTGAGCGTGGGCGCAGCAGGTCCTGGTGAGTCACAGGCTGCGGCGGTCACGCCGAGCAGCAGAACGGTCGCAATATCAGTGGGGCGGTTCATAGCTCGCCTCCTATGTATGGACGGTGGAGGGCGCTTCGAGCGAGGATACGCTCGGCGGCCCGGCCGAGTCAATGGGGCTCGGCTCCTTCAGGACACAGTCACGGCAAAGACCACACCCCCCCGAAAAGAGGGTCCTTCGCTACGCGCGCGTTCCGCGCGCTTCGCTCAGGATGACAGCGGCGCTGGCTCCTTTTTGGAAAGAGACAAGGCGAACAGCACCCCGACCCTAGAAGACGCCAAGACGCTGCAGACGCAGCAGCGGTTAACAGCGGGGAGATAACAGCGTCGATCGCGTAGTTCTGATCCGATGCGCGTCCTTTGGGTTCTGGTTGTCCGAATCCCGATCCTCATACTCCGACGCGCGGCTCGGAGCCGGGTGCGACGTCCCGTCATGTCCTTAAGCATGCCACGGCCGCGTTGCGCGAGGGGACAGCCGGGATTATCTTGGATTTACGTGCGAAGTTGCCGCGAGCCGGGGAGCGAAAGCTCTCCGGCTTTCGTCTTTCGGTCGGGCTAGACGTTGATGTCCCCGCCGGGATCGCTGCGTTTCATCTCATCCAGCATCTCCTTCACTTCCCTGAGCCGGCGCTCCTCTTCTTGCCTATCGATGACCGCGCTCGACCAATCGGGCAGGTTCTGCGCGCCGAAGCGCACCCGCAGCACCGCGCCTTCGCGAATGCCTGTGGGTAGCTCGACACGTGGCATTTGCACCGTCGCGCCCGAGTCGCTGACGAGGACAGCGATGCCCTGCTCCAGCCGGTCCACCGCGTAGAACGCGATCTTCATGGCTTGGCGTTGCAGGCGCAGCCGGGAGGCTTGTGGCATTGATACGCGCGATTGATGCAGGAGTTGCCGCACGCTTTGCCGCGCGTGCAGATCTTGCAGCAAGCGGGCGAGTGGTTCTGGTCGACGGCACGGCGTCGTTGACGGCGCTTACGCTGTCGGCCAGCGGCGGGGTGTTGACGGGCCGGGCGATCGCGTGGTCCAGCGAGAACCCGGAGGTCGCCACCGTCGACGCCGCGGGAATCGTCACGGGTGTCGGCAAGGGAACGACCCGCATCCGCGCCGAGAGTGAGGGGAAGGTCGGTTGGGGCAGCGTGGAGGTGCGGCAGTACTCGAGTGGGCCGGTGCAGGCGTACAGGCTGCTGGGCGTTCTCGGCACGCCGCTCATGCCCGTCGTCGGCGCCACAACGTGGGTGGACGAGCACGGCACGACGCACGACGCCACGCTCCTACTCAACGGCGGCAGACTGACGCGTGACAACCGCGACGGGCGCTACACGCAAACGCTGATCGTGAACGTGATGGTGCAAGGCCGGGGCGCCGTGGCCCAGGTCGAGTGGACGGATGACGGATCGTGGGGGTACAGCTTGCCCGATGGTATGTGGTTCACGTCGTCCAGTACCGGAGCAACGTTCACCGCGGTGCGCGGCCACGCCGGGGAGCTGCTGGTGGAGCAGAAGATCGGCACGGCGCCGACGCTGCCGTATCGGTGGGTGATCGAGTGAGGCCTCTGCGTAGCCAGTTTCGCTACGCCAAAACGAAAGCCGGGGAGCAAAGCTCTCCGGCTTTCGTGTTTCCGCGCCCTTAAGGGCGTTCGGCGCGCCGGCTCATAAGAACGAGATCATCCGCGGGCTGCTGCGTGATCCAGTCAAACGCGAGGTCCCAATACCTGATCGCCTCGACGATATCGGTCTCCCCGCTGAGTTGAGGCGTGAAGAGCCGCCGGTTGTGCATTTCGTGCAGGGCAATGCGCATCAGGCGGACCAAGGCCTTCCGATCGACCACCAAAGCCTCGAGAGGGACAGCGGCGGATGCGGAAAAAGTGGTCGGGTTGGCGAACATGGTCTGCTCCTGCTTAGTCTAAAGGGTAATGTCCCCACCTGGATCGCTCTCACGTAGCCGCTTCAGTTGTTCCTCTGCAGCCTTGAGTCGCCGCTCGCGCTCTTTATCATCGATCGTGGCGGTCGACCAATCGGGCACTCCATCGGGACCCAACGCGACTCGCACCACGGTGCCTTCGCGCACGCGCGCTGGTAGACTGCTCCGGGACAACTCGACGGTTCTTTCGTCGTCCCCGATCAGCACAGCCGTCTCTCCCTCGAGACGATCAATAGCGTAGAAAGCGGTCGTCATGGCTTGGCGTCGCACGCGCAACCTCGTGGCTGGTGGCATTGTCTGTCGCGACTGATGCACGCATTGCCGCATGCCTTGCCCGCTGTGCATGTCCGGCAGCACGAGGGTGAGATCAGTTGCGCTGGTTCAGCAATGCGATCGGCCGCCGTGTCCCTGTCGTAGGGATGAAACTGAACGACCCCTGTTGGATCCGCGTTCGAGGTTGTTACCACAAAGCTGCCATCATCGTTCGCCAGGACGAGCACGCTGCCGTCGCGGTCCGTCCGATACACGCGTGCCCCGATCCCTTCCCACGCGGCTATCACCGCGGGCGAGGGATGGCCGTAGGAATTCCCTGCCCCGACTGAAATGACGGCGACTTGTGGCCGTATAGCCTCGATCCACTCGGCGCTCGTACCGTTGTTGCTGCCGTGATGCGCGACCTTCACGACATTCACGTGCGCGATTGCACCGTCCCCAAGCCACGCTGCCAGCTCATGGAGCTCTGAATCCCCGGTGAGAAGCGCCCGAAATTCTCCAAACTCGAGGAGCACACCGACGGACGAGTTGTTCTGATCGTCACCTGCCGGCGGTGGGAGGATCTGGATCGTCGCGTTACCAAGCGTGATAGTGCGGGCGGTGGCGCGGAGGTATTGCGCTCCGCTCGATGTTACGGCCGACATCGTGCGTTGGTATGTAGCGGTCGTGGCGGGGAGGCCATTGTCCAGATAGAAGCGCACGACTGCGGACTGGAGTACGGCGGTCATTCCACCGATATGGTCAGCGTGATTGTGACTCGCGACTACCAGATCAATGGTGTCGATGTGGAAGGAATGAAGGTAGGACGCGATTCGCGCCGAGCCACCGGCGTCTACGAGAACGGTTTTGCCGCCGTCACGGATCAGGACCGCATCGCCTTGGCCGACGTCGAGGAAGCGAATCTCGAGCTGTTGGGCGGCGAGTGGCCACGCGAGGAGGGCGAGGACGGCGAACGCGCGATACAGGCGGAGGATCATGGATCCGCCACAATACCGTACTTCTGGTCCAGAAACACGCGCAGTTCTTCCGGTGCTGCCGCCGCAACCTGCTGCCACGTTCGCAAACCACAACGCTCTGCTAAGCTCTGGTCGCGGATCGCGGCGCGAACGGCCTCCCACTCTTGCCGAAGGTCGGGGCGTCGAGCGTCGATCAGTACAAGGAAGTGTGCGCCCGCACTAGCGGCTGCCAGGACATTGCGAATTAGCTGATAACTGAAGTAATGGGATTCATCTCCGGGAAGCGAATCGATACTAAATACGTCGTTGAGCTGACGATAACGAGACACATGCGTCTTGGGGGACGTCGTGAAGCTTCGTTCTGTGAGCTTGGCCTCGACCAAGAGCGACCCTAGACGCATGTCTACTTCGGTGGCGTCTTCCCCGCCGCTCAATAACTCCAACCGAGGGTGGTAGCCGAATTCCGGAGCGCTTGTGGTCGGCGGGAGCCCTAGACCAGCAAGAATCCTTTCGGCAGCTCCTGGGAAGCAAAAACAGTTCATCAATAGGGTGTCCGAGCTATTACTCGAGTCGAGCTCCCGAGCGGTCTTTCTTCGCTCAACGGGTAGCGTCATTGTCTGCGAATGCCGCTTCTCTAGCCGCTTGGCCCAACTCGGATCGCTCTGGATTGCCCTCCACGAAAGTGGATGAAAGTTCCCATGTAGGCTTCCGTCCGCCGCAGTCTCGAATAGGACCGTGGGCGTCTTCCCGAGACTCTTGAAATGGGGGAGTCTCTGCCTTTCGGCCCACGCTTCGGCTCGGACGCGCAGTTGTGCTCGAAGTGCTGAAGAAGACTCGGTTGGTGAAGTCATCCCGCGCTCCAGACTCGGTTCGGCCGTGTGAAATGCAGTCGTACTTCAGCGTCTCGACCAGCCGCCTTTGCCGCCGCACGATACACCTGCACCTGCGCCTTGTAGTCCGCTGCCGCGCCTTCCACCGCCTCTGGCCCGATGCCGTGAGTCTTAAAGTCGACGATCAGATCGCGCGAATCGCCTCGGCGATAGAGGTCGAACGCGCCCACCCGCCATTTCCGCGGGCGCCGGAAGTGCACGAACCATAGCTCTCGCCAGTGCTCGCCCTCGACATACGAGCGCCATTCGGGACTTCCGATGACGACGCGGAGCTCATTCTCGAGAGCAACGCGGTACTCAGTGCCCGGGCTCATGTACTCTTCGAGGTCCGGTGATCCGAGCGCACCGATCGCAAGCTCCAGTAGATCCGCCAGCTCGCCTTCCTCACGGATGCGTTCCAAGACTCCATGCACGACCACACCACGAGCTGATGCCGGAACGCCGGACTTCTTTGTCACACGGCTGAACACCCAGAGAGGTACCAGTCCGTGAACGTACTTCTGCCGCCACTCCTTGCCGTTGCTCAATCGCGTCATCAATTCTGTCGCCGAGTGCGTGAAGCGCATTGGGCCCGCCTGCACAGGCGAAACGAGGGGCGGCAGAGCAGTCTCATAAAGGTCCTCCATCCACGTGAGCAGCGGCACGGGCGGAGGGTCCGGTATGCGGACGTTGGCTGGTTGCTTGGCGATACTCACCGACGCATCGCGCCCCGCCGTCAGCCACTTCGCTACCCCGTCGGCCTTCGTGGTGGGACCCGCGATGATCAGCCGATCGCGCGCCCGCGTCGTGGCCACGTACATCAAGCGAGCGTCCTCCGCCCGCTCTTCGGCCGCGTTGCGCGCGGACAGCCGGTTTGTGCGATCACCTCTTTCATCCTGCCTGGGGCAAAGCACCGGCCCGAGCTCTCGATCGGCCCAGAAAGCGTTGGTGCTGCGGTCGCTCAACTTGCCATGCGAATCCACGAGAAACACGATCGGCCACTCGAGTCCTTTAGCGGCATGAATGGTGCTGAGCGTGACGACGTTGTCCGCCTTGCTGTAGAGTGGCGCCTGCGGCACGCCGAGATCTCTCGCCTCCCAGCGATCCCAGATCTCGAGGAACGTGCCGACGGTTTGATTCCGATATCCCTCGAGCAACCCGATGAACCGCTCGAGATTCGCGAGACGACTCTCCGGCTGGGGCATCAGGAGCAGATGCAAGCGGTATCCGGTGCGCTCGACAGCTTCCTCGACGAGGCGATGTATGGGGATACGCGACGGCAGCCCGCGCAGCTCGTCCACTACAGCAAGCCCGTTGGTCAACGCCTCTCGCTCCACCGTCGATACGAGCGAATGCTCAGGAGCGACGAACCATTCGCCCTGCCGTACGAAGCTTCCCGCTGCCTTGAGGAGAGACTCGCCAGAATGCTCGAGGCGTATCCGGGCGATGATCTCATCGCGGAGGCCGACGAAGGGCGAGCGTAGGAACGCAAAGGCGCCCAGGTCGTCCAAGGGGTTCTCGAGCAATCGCAGCAGCGTGAGGATGTCCACGACCTCGAGGCGATTCTTCAAACCCGCGTCCCCAGCCAGGTAGTAGGGCACGCCGTAGTGATCCAGCTGCTCCGTGAGAAACGGCACGGGGGTTCGGGACCGGAACAGGATCGCAACATCCCGATAACCGCAGGGACGCGGCGTCCCTGTGCTCGGATCGATGACCTCGATTCCTTCGCGGTCACCCTTCGTTTCGTCGATCACAATTTCGCGAATGCGCGCGGCGACCATCTGGGCTTCGAGCGTGCGCCGGTCGGCGGCCAACCCCGCCGCGGAGAGCCACTCCACTCCCGCTAGATCGGTCTCGGGACGCGCCGCTTCGAGTGTCACATAAGGAACCCGACTCCTCAGGCCAACTGCCTCCACCGCACTTCCGGTCTCCTGGAAAGCCGCCGGACATGCCCGGTTCACGTACTCGACCACCGCGGGCGCGCTCCGGAAGTTGTGCACGAGCGAGAGCTTCCGGCCGTGCTTACCCAAGGCCTCAACAACCTCATTCCATACTGTGACATCGGCACCCCGGAATCGATAGATGCTCTGCTTCGGATCCCCCACCATCAAAAGCTGCGGCGCCGTCCCGCGATCGCCGCCAAGCCCCGCAATTCGGAAAGCGATGTCCTGCTGAGCGCCGTCGGTGTCTTGGAATTCGTCGATCACCAATAGGCCGAAGCGACGGCGGATGCTCGCAAGAGCGGGCTCAGATTCCTGTTTGTTGAGCAGATCGCGACAGCTCAAAATGAGGGCATCGAAATCCCGCATATTCTCGTCGGCCATCCATTTTTCCCAGCGTCTCTCGAGCTCCCTCGCTAGCCCAACCAGCGACTCGCACAGCGCGATGGGTGGCTCGTCATCATCCGTCCAGCTGGGAACAAGGTGCTTGAGCACCTTTCGATCGAGGCGATCGCCCTGCACCCAACGTTGCCAGTAAGTAGCGCGCCAACGAAGGTCCCGGAAAACCTCCATGACGTAGTCCACGGTTCCGTCCTTGTAATCGCTACCCTGCAGGCCCCGCGTACCTACGACGCCGATGACCCCCTCGTCGTCTCGACCGAGAGCTTCGAGCACAACTGCTTTGGCAAGGTCCTCTTGCTCGAGGAGCGCTTCTCGCTCATCCATGATGCCGAAAGTGGGATCGATCCCGAAGCGCAGGGCGTGCTCTCGGAGAACTTCTCCGCAGAATGAGTGAATCGTACCGATGACAGCCCGGTCGATGTCCCACAACAGGTGCGACGCGCGTCGTTGGATCTCCTCCCGAAGTTTTCGCTTGAGGTCGTAGGCCGCCTTCTCAGTGAACGTGATCGCGGCTATCCGATCGAGGGTGAGCCGGTGTTCGGGGGGGCAGAGACCGATGGACAGGTTGTGCTCGTCAACGCCAACGTCCAAACCGAGGCGCCAGAGAATCGCGCCGATGACCGTCGTCGTCTTACCGGTACCGGCGTTCGCCTCGAGCAGCGTATGGTCGAGCGAGCGGATCGCCTCGACCTGCTGAGCCTTCCAGCGCGTCTCAGTCATCGAAGCGACACCCGTCATCGCGGGGCGTGACGGTGCGGCACACGCCGAGCCCCGGCCAGTAGTTCAGCCACCCGCAGGAGGCAGCGGCCAGGTTCTCGAAACGGCCGGCACGTACCCGGGCGGGAATGGAGAACGCCATCTGAACGGCACGTGCGCAGGCAGCGTTGTCCCAAAAAATTTCGGCACTTCGCCTCGTGCCGCGCACGGACAGGTAGACCGCGCTGGCGACGGCCACGCCGAGCTGACGGCGTAGCGCCGCCATGTAGACTGGGCCCTGGAGCGCGGCACCATCCTCGTACGACTGTGGCGATGGCGTCATCCCGGACTTGTAGTCAACGACATGCAAAGCGCCGTCGTCTGTCTTGTCTACCCGGTCGATACGGCCTCTAATGCGAAGCCGTGTGTCCTGGCCTGAGAGGTCCGGCCCTTCTATCCAGAAGGCCCCGTCGTCGCCAAAGCCGTGCTCGAAGAGATGCGGCCTCCGTCCCTTGAAGCGCGGCAGCTCCCAAGCCAAGAAATCAGCGACGCGCGCCTTGATGTCTCGGCGCGTTACGGCCCACAGGACCTGCAGCCCGAGCCACGCGGTCCCGCGTTCGATTTCAGTCAGCACCGCTTCGGCGGCGGGGTCGAAATCTGATCTAATCGCGCCGTCAAAGTCGGCAGGCAAAGGCCCAGTGAATCCGCGGTAGAATCGCTCGAGCAGTGTGTGAGCAACGGAGCCGAACGTCAGGGCGCTCGTGTCCTCTTCGGCCTCTTCGAGCTCATCGAGCTTGAGAACGCGCTCCACGAGGAAGACGAAGGGGTTCTTCGCATAGAGCTCGAGCTGACTTGCCGACCATGCGTAGTCGGATCCGAATCGGTTCGCGATTATCTGGAGCGTTCCAGGGTCGCGGATCCGCCCGCTCCAAGCACCGTCCAGCTGGGCTGCCCGTTGCCTCTCCGCGACCGCATTCAGGATTGCCCGACGCACGGGCGCCACGCGGGGGACTGCGTCCCGGCGTTCGAGCAGGTTCCGCACCGCGAGTCGGTCCGCATGCGCCGGCGTGACTGGGTCCTCCCACACGAATTTCGTGCGCGGGATTTCGGACGCCGCGTCGTGAGGCGGAACCATCAGCGACGGGAGTAGCGGAATCCCATTGGGGTCGGCGGTCCGATAGGTGACTGTGACATCGGGGCCCGCCGACACCGCTTCCCATAGAACTCGCTCTCGCCGCATCAATTCGGCCCGATCGCCTACGGGCAGCCCTTGAACACGGAGGCGTCGTAGCTCCTCGTCGGTGAAGAGCCAACTCGTGCCGGGTCGTTTCGGGAACTCGCCGTCGTTCGCGTGGATCACGAATGCATGATCGAACGGGAATAGTGCGGCTTCGTGCGCCTCGAGGATCTGCACACCGGTGCGAAGCGGGGTGGCGAGGGTAATCTCGTTGTCACCAAGGAAGCGCCGGAGCCGCGCATACCATTCGATCGGCGCGACCAGTGGGCCGTCTGGCTCGAAGTCCGCCCAGTCTCTGAGGAGGCCATCAACCGCCACGATCGCCTGTTGGTCCAGCCGCACCGTGTCGAGCCGACTAGCTGTTCCGCTCCCGACCCGGCAAACTCGATCGCGGAAAGCGAACCAGCCAGGATCGAGCATCTCTCGTGTGAGCGCGAGCCACTCCCGTGTGGATCGGGGGCTCGCCAGCGGAGCCACCTTCTTCGTGAAGTCTTGGAAACGCTCTGTGCGCTCCAGGCCCAATGCCTGAGTCCATGCTTCGAGACCTACGACGCGTCGGTCTTTGGCAATCCGATCAAGAGGACGCAAGTCGATCGCGAGGTCGAAGTAAGGGCTCGTCAGTACGTGCCGTAGCTGGCGGTAGGACCAGTTTCGAGCTGCTGCACGAAAGAGCAAGAGAATCGCCTTGAGGGCCGGAACTTCGTCCAGTGTCGCGCGCAAACGAGCGGTTGCCGGAATTCCCGCAGCCGTGAGCACTTCGTGTGCCGCACGTGCGTCCTCGCGTCCAGCTCTGGCGATTATCGCAATCCTGTCGGCGGGTGCGCGTTGCTCGACAAGCAACTTCTTCACCTGGACAGTCACCCAATCGAGCTCGCGACGCTCGTCGGGGGCGGGCTGCACCTTGAGGTCAGCACTGGCGCCGCCTGGGAGATCACGGACCCCGCCTACGGCGGACTCCCACTCCACTGTGTCTCGGCCGGCGGGAAGGTAGAGGACGACGTCCACGTCCTGCTGCTCGCGGAGCGCCTGCACCAGGCGCCGCCGCGTGCGGAGCGTCGTAAAACCGTAGATATGCAATTGCTTTGCCCCGCGAAGGGCAGACGCCAAGTCACCGCGCGCGATCCGATCGGCGACGATCGAGTGGATTGCGCGCGAGTCGTAGCGCCCATCCGCAGCGAGTCGTTCGAGGTACGCGCGATAAACCGCGACTAGCTGCGCGTCACGGTTGCGGGCAAAGTCATCGCCCTCGAGGGTTGCCAAGGCAGCTGCTAGTCCGTCGGGCGTGATGGCTTCGGGCAGCAACTCGCCGATGAGGTGGTCATGCGCCTGACCGATCCCGCGGCGATCGAACGAGAGGTGGCCCGCGAGATTATCGAGCAATACCTGGCGCCGGAGCAGGCCGACCGGTTGCTCCCGAATGTCAAAGAGACGTGGTAGGTCCGACATGAACGCCACGGGAGGGCCAAGCCACCCACCTACTCCGCGAAGCGCCGCCGCGCGGTAGAGCCCATCCTGCTGGATGCGATGCGTGAGCCAGGCAAAGGAAGGAAAGTCGCCCGGCCCTCGGTGGCCGTCGTTCTCGCCAAGGAAGGCGTCAACGAAGGCATCCCAGAGGGCGCGGTTGCTTGTAGACCGAACAGCTCGCAGAGGCATGCGGCGGTTAGGCCGAGGCTTCCAGGGCGCGCCGCATCGCCGAGCGGTAGGCCGGAGGCGCGAGGATCTCGGCGTCCGGGCCGTACTGCAACACAGTCCGCACGCCCCAGTCAACGCTGGCACTCTTGAACTTGAGAACGTAGCTGCCGTCCGGCTGGCGTTCACCATCTGGATAACGTTCCATCAGCCACCGCGCGATGGGGCGCGAGAATCGGACAGTCATTTCCACCACGCCTTCGTCGGGAGCACGAAACACGTCGCGGGCGTTCACGATCTGTGGCACATCGAGTCGGAGAGCGAATTCATCAGGCAAGATCTCGGCTTCGATGATCCGGTCGGCACGGAACCGTCGCCAGTCGTTCGCGGTACGGCACCAACTGACCACGTAGAACGCCCCGTTGGCGGAAACCAAGTCGTGCGGTTCAATCACGCGCTCGCTTGCGCCTTCCGCTCCCTCACCGGCGTAGAGGATCTTCAAGCAGCTCGCCTTGTTCATCGCCAGGCGAACGAGGCCGACGGTCGCCGCCTCTTCTCCCTGAATGAACGGCGTAGGTGCCACGGGCACGTCACGCCCTGTGTTTGCCAGTCCCGCCAGCTGACGAACGGCGTCCGAAGGGATCTCGGGCTCGGTCACCAGCGCCACTTGCAGCGCGAGGAGTTCTTCTGGCGTCAGGCGGATCGGGCGGCGGTACGGCCCACGACTCGAGATTTCTATCCTGTCACCCTGCTGTACCACTGTTAATGAGGAGAGCCAGGTGCCATCCGGGTCCTCGGTAGTCTCGGTCAGGACCCTGATGTCTCTCAGAATCTGGTTTGGCGCAACGTCCAGGTGCCGCGCGATCTCGGCCACGGAAAGCGCAGGGCCGTGCCGTTCGTCGCGGCGTGACATCTCAGCCACGAGCTGGACCAGTCGGTTCAGCTGAGTCGCGGCGGTTTCAGGCATCGATGGGATCGTTCCGGTACAATCTGGCGACAGCACGACGAAGCCTCGCGAACTCGCGCGCTACGTCGGGAGGATCTTCGACGACGGCGTGTTGACGGAAGGTGAGCAGCCACCGAAGAAACGGGTTTCGGTCGTGCACCTCAAAGGCGAGCACCGCCCCGCCGTCCTCAGTGAGCGGCTGGATCACCTGACCTGCCCCCTGCGCCATGACCCAGCGCGACTCGGGAAACGCGAACCGTACACGCACATCCTCCGGTTGTGTCTCGGCTAGCTGCCACGGCCGGCGGCCCAAGAAACCCCGGACGGTGAATTTGAGCGGGGGCTCAAATGTGTTCGTCAGTAGCTCGATGTTGTGAATCCGATCTACGCGAAAGACGCGCCAACCGTGGTAGCGGGCACCGCCAGCAACGCAGTACCAGTTCCCCCAATTGAAGAAGAGGCCATACGGCTCGAGCTCGCGGTCTTCTTCGGCGTCCCGACCTATCGAGTAGTACGTGGCGCGTATGCGACGGCGCTCGAGCACGGCTGTCTGGAGGGCCTCAAGTGTTTGCGCCGCGCGCGGCGCGGCCGGTCCGGTGAGAACCCGCTCGACGTGTTCGATCGTAAGGGGTAGGTCGAACGCCAACTTGCGTCGCACCGAGGCGGCGGCGCTTGCAAGCGGGAAGTCCGAACGTGCGGACAGTCGTTTAGTCGCGCGGTCCAGGATCGCGAGATCACCTTCAGAGATCCGTAGCGTGCGGAGCCCTTGGTATCCGGGAGGGAGCGTCGAACGTGGACCGGGGTGGCGCGACGCGAGCTCGAGATACGGAAGATAGAAGCCGCCAGGGCGCAGCCGGTAACCGGTGGCCGGCTCGTCGCCTGCCTGGTCCGGCAGGGTCATCGTTTCGATGTTGATACCGAGCTCGCGAAGCTCGTCCTTGTCGCGCTCGAACTTGCGGCGGATTGACTCAGGCTCGCCACCCCTCTTGAGGTCCTCGCTGTAATCCGCGACGGCCTCAAAGATCTGCTCACGCGTGACCGGGAAGCGGTGCTGGAGCAAGAAGGCGATGAGGTCGAGCCAGCGGGCGCCTTTGGTCAAGAACTACCTCGGGAAACGGCCAACATATCCCGCGGTTGGGACAACCGCATAGGGCGATATTGCGGCACGGAGGGGCGGGTTTGCGGCATGACCAACCTAAATGAGCCGCCACGGCGGTTTCGCCCACACAAATGGGAGCTTCGCACATTGCGGCTTCTTGCCGTGCATGAGCAGCCGGTCTGCGATCTCGCGCTCGCGCGCGCCGACATCCACCGAGACCTGGTAGCGATCCTCTAGGCAACCCATGAGTTGTTTGAGCTGCGCCAGGGACCTCACGGCCAGATGTGTTCCGACACTCAGGCGAAGCTCGCGCACTACGGCGCGCTCAGCGCGGTAGCCGAGGGCGTGTTCGACGACACATCCCGACAGCGCAATGGAGCCGGTGACCCAGCAGTGCTCTGACGTCTCCCATTGAGAACGATCGGCGACGTCCGCTTTGAGCGCGTAGATACCGCTTGGTGTCTCGACCGTCTCTCGGGGGATGCCGGCGTGAACCACTGGCCCGTTCCAAATGCACGGTGCTGATAAAGAAAGGAGTCGTGGGCCGTCGTCGGCACCGGAAGCGCTCATCAAGGTGGCGAGCCGCCACCCGCGCCACGCGAGTAGCTCCCGATCCTCGGTCCATCGAGTCATCGGCGGCGATGCCACCACGGGACGTGCTGGTGGCGGCGTGATGATGGACGCACGTGCGCGAGCAGGAGGAGGAGGTTGAGACGTGTGCTTGGGTTCCTGAAACAAACTCATGATCCCGCGGATGACCATGTACGCGCCGTATCCTGCGGCTGGTGGGAAGGCGTATCCCTGATGGTCGCTCACGCGGGAACTGGCTCCTTCGAGGGCGTCGGCTGTCTCGGAGCGGGAGTGCTGGGTGCGGCCCGCTCGGCAGGGAGCGCGGCAGGGACGTTTTCGATGATGCGAATAATTGGGCCGAGGTCCATGGCGCGGCCGCTTACTTATTCGGGCGTTGGCGCGACAGTTTGCCCAGATAGGCATCCTTGTTTTCCCATGCCGCGTGACTGCGGGCTTCGTGGTACTTGCGATCAAGTGAAGAGTATTCCCGCGTCCGCAGGCGTTCGGATTCGGCGCGTAGGTCTTCGACTTCCTCGGCGACGAGTGGATCGCTGATGAAGGGGTGGAGCCGAGTTGATGCTTCGGCGAGCGTCATTGCCGCCTGAGCGAGATCCCCCCGATCGGCCTGCTCGATGGCCTCCTCCCGCGCCCGCGCGGCCTCAAAACGCACGAACGTCCGCTCGACGTTGGGCTCGCCGTGATCCGTCCCGTCCAGGTTCGCGAAAACCGGCAACGTAATGACCCGATGTTCGATGCCCTCGGCCATGACCACATCGGATACGAGGCGCACCTCTGCAACCTGCGTGTGTCCCAGCTCCGTTACATCCTCGACATGGAAGATGAGACCGACGGCCTTCGGAGAGGTGGCATACAGATCGCCGAGTGTGATGCGCCAGCCGCCGCCGGGCGTGCGATCGGTGGGGAGCCGCTGGAGGAAGGTTACCCCGGCGGCACCCGGGTGGGTGAGACGCACTTCGACCTCGACATTCTGCGCGGCGAGGGCGACCAGGCCCTCGATCTCCTCCGAGAACATGTCGGTCATCTGATCTGCGGCCTCGACGTACCAGTAATTCCCGCCGCCGGCCTGACTCATGCTGCGCATCAGTTCCTCGTTGAAGGAGGCGCCGAAGCCGATGCACGTCGTCGTAACTCGCTGAGTGGCCGCGCCGCGAGCCAGCTCGACCAGCTGCGAGATGGCCGTAATACCCGCATTCGCGTTGCCATCGGTGAAGAGCACGACGCGATTGGTGCCTTCGGCCAGACCTGACTGTACGTGCTCGCGTCCCTTCAGCCATCCACCGGACAGATTCGTGGACCCGCCATCGTAGACGTGCGCGATCGCTTGAGCGGCAGCCGAATCGCCGCCGGGGGCTGGACCAAACACGGTGTGCACTTGGTCGTCGAATGCGGCAACGGACACGCGGTCGTTGGGTCCCAGTAGCTCGGCGAACCGCGTAGCGGCTCGCTTGGCAGCCTCGAGTGGTTGGCCGCTCATCGACCCCGAGCGGTCGAGCACGAGGGCCACGTTGATCGGCGCGCGGCGGGGCGGCTGATCGGCTCCTACGGTGATGAGGAGGCCGACTTGGTGGGTGTTCTGGGTATTGAGAAACTTGGTCGAGAGTTTGATTTCAGGGCGCATTCGGACATGCCTCCAGGGGTTGTTGGAATTGTACGGCACCCGTGTGACAATCCCGCCCACCGGGGTCCAGGCAGCAGCGATAGGAGCGCTTCTTGCCGATCTACAAGCTCAGGGTCGAACAGAACCACTTTCTAGCGGAGCTCGAGAACGGGTTCGCCTTGATTGATACAGGTTCACCCGTCAGCTTCGGCACCGGCCAACCCCTAGAGATCGGGGACACCCAGGATGACCTGGCCGGCCTTCTTCCTAGCATCAGCCATGAGGTGGGAGCAGAGGTGAGCTCGCTGATTGGCACCGATATTCTCGGAGCTTGGGCGGTAGTGCTCGACTGGAATGCAGGAGAAATCCGCTTCGAGCGTGCGCCGATGGAAATCCCCGGGACAGAGATTCCCGTCCATTTACGTCTTGGCGTGCCCTTGCTCGATATCAGTGTGCAAGGAAGAACGGTGAAGGCGATCCTGGATTCCGGAGCCCAACTTTCGTACGCAGACCCGGAAACCGCTAACACGCACCTACCGGTCGGTGTGGTCGACGATTTCTATCCCATGCTGGGGCGATTTGAGACGAGCGTATACCGTTTTCCCGTCATCGCCGGAGGCCGAGAGATCGATGCGCAATGGGGGATACTGCCTGGTGCTCTCGGGCACCTGTTGGGTATCGCCGGCGCACGCTGGATTCTCGGCGTCGATTTCTTCAGGGAGCGGCGGATTGTGCTCGACTTCGCCAATGGGCGTGTTTTCGATTCGGCCTGATGCCACCACCGGAGCCCCGCATTCGTAAACTGTCCGACTCATGAGCACGACGTCAGGAC
>Ga0307290_10000230_pt1 | contig 20815 bp, 11 predicted proteins | sample ER_DNA_144_FD_194472 | JGI IMG/M metagenome (GOLD analysis project Ga0307290, IMG submission 194472) | Bulk soil microbial communities from the East River watershed near Crested Butte, Colorado, United States - ER_DNA_144 | ecosystem: Environmental > Terrestrial > Soil > Floodplain | place... | reverse complement strand
GGACCCGCCAAAGGCGGTATCCGCTTCGATCTCAACGTCACGCTCGAAGAGGTGAAGGCGCTCGCAGCCTGGATGACGTGGAAGTGCGCGTTGGTGAACATCCCGTTCGGCGGCTCGAAGGGCGGCGTCGTGTGCGATCCGACGGCGATGTCGATGGCCGAGCTGGAAAAAGTGACGCGCCGCTACACCTCCAGCATCATCGAGATCCTGGGTCCCGATTCCGACGTCCCCGCGCCCGACGTGAACACGAACGAGCGGGTGATGGCCTGGATCATGGACACCTACTCCATGCACAAGCGCCATACCGTCACCGCGGTGGTCACGGGGAAGCCGGTCGAGATGGGCGGCTCGCTGGGTCGCCGCGAGGCGACGGGGCGCGGCTGCATGATCGTGACGCGGGAAGCGCTGGCGAAGTTGGGGATGAGCCTCAAGGGCACCCGCGTCGCGGTGCAGGGCTTCGGCAACGTGGGCTCCGTGGCGGCCGACCTCATGGCCAGGGAAGGGGCCACCATCGTCGCGGTCTCGGACAAGTCCACCGCGCTCTACAATCCCAAGGGCCTTGACGTCGAGGACCTCATCAAGTGGGTGAAGGCGCACCGCCAGCTCGCGGGGTACACGAAGGCCGAAACGATCACGCACGAACAGGTCTTGACCGTCGACTGCGATGTCTTGATCCCCGCCGCAACCGAGAACGTCATCACCCGCAAGAACGCCCCCCACATCAAAGCCAAGATCATCTGCGAAGGTGCGAACGGACCCACCAGCGCCGCGGCCGACAAGATCCTCGAGGACAAGGGCGTGTTCGTGATTCCCGACATCCTCGCGAACGCGGGCGGCGTCACCGTGAGCTACTTCGAATGGGTACAGGATCGCGGTGGCTACTTCTGGGACGAGGAGACGGTCAACCGGCGGCTCGAAGCGATCCTGGTCCGCTCGTTCAGCGAGGTGATGGCCATGGCGTCGAGGCACAAAGTGGCCAACCGCATCGCGTCCTACATCGTTGCCGTGGATCGCGTGGCCGGTATGCACCGGCTGCGCGGCATGTATGCCTGATGCGGTATCGCGTCATCGCCCTGGGCGGGACCCGCATGAAGAGCGCGGCTCTCCGGGCGGCCTGTGACGACTACCTGAACCGGATCCGGCATTACGCCAAAATCGAGGAACGGGAAAGTACGGTCGCGCGGATCCCGGAGGATTCGCGGGTGATCGTGCTGACGGCGCGAGGGGAGGGCTGGAGCTCGGTGCAGCTCGCTGAGCTCGTCGGCCGCTGGGAGATGGAGGGTCGGGACGTCACGTTCGTGATCGGCGATGCAGATGGTCTGCCGAGCGACGTGTTGGAGCGCGCCGAAAGCCGCTGGAGCCTGGGACCGCTGACCCTGCCGCACGAGATCGCGCGCGTGGTCCTGTACGAGCAGCTCTATCGCGCGCACACGATCCGCCGCGGAGAGAAGTACCATCGCGGACCCTGACCCCTGTCTGGCGCCGGCCGACCGCGCCGCGCTGCTCGCGCTCGCGCGGGGCGCCATCGAAGCGGCGCTGGCGGGGCGCTCACCTCCCGAGCTGCCCGACGTTCCCGGCGCGGCGTTGCGCCGCGGAGCATTCGTGACGCTCGAGGAACAGGAAGGACACGACCTGCGGGGCTGCATCGGCCACGTCAGCGGCGACCAGCCGCTCGGCGAAATCATCCGGGAAGTCGCAGTCTCGGCGGCCCGTTCCGATCCACGATTCCCGGCGGTGCACCTCGACGAGCTGGCCACATTGCGGATCGAGATCTCCGTGCTCGCCGAACCGGTGCACGTTGAGCCTTCGGAACGGTGCCGCCTGGTGATCGGGCGCGACGGCCTGCTGGTGCGCCGGGGCAACGCCCACGCGGTCCTGCTGCCGCGGGTGGCGGTCGAGCAGGGATTCGGGCCTGAGGCGTTCCTGAACGCCGTGTGCCACAAGGCGGGACTGCCGCCCGGGAGCTGGCGGGAACCGGCGACCCGCGTCTTCACGTTCACAGCGGACGTCTTCGTCGAATGACCGAGTGGTTCGAGCAGTGGTTCGGCGAGGAGTATCACGCCCTCTACCCGCATCGTGACGATGAGGATGCCCGTCGCGCCGTCGCGCTGATTCGCCGCGTCGTGCCGTGGGGATCGGGCGATCGCATTCTGGATCTCGGTTGCGGGCCGGGTCGCCACGCCGCCGAGCTGGCGCGCTGGGGTGGGCAGGTGGTGGGATTCGATCTGTCGCGCGCCATGCTGCGGCGCGCGCGCGAACGGAGCCACGGTCCGCTGGTGCGCGGCGACATGCGGGCACTCCCGTTTCGTGAGGGGAGTTTCGCGCTGGCGGTGAATCTGTTCACGTCATTCGGTTACTTTTTGGACGACGACGAGAACGGTCGCGTGGTGAGTCAGGTGGCGGCCGTGCTGGCGCCCGGCGGTCACTTTGTGCTCGACTATCTCAACGCGGAGCAGGTACGGCGCACGCTCAAACTCACCGAGCAGGCCAAGGGCCGCGATGTACTCGTGCGACGCCGCATCGACGGCGCGAACCGCTTCGTGATCAAGGAGATCGAGTTGCGCGATGAGGGTCGCCGGTTTGAGGAGCGCGTTCGCCTGTATGGCGCGGATGATCTGGCGGCCCTCCTCACCGGTGCGGGTCTGCGTGTGGCCGCGCAGTTCGGAGACTACGACGGCGCCGCGGCTGGGCACGATGCGCCGCGCGTGATCCTGGTGGCGGCTCGCGCGTGATCTCACGCATCCTGTCGACGCCGCTTCCGATGGCCGCCGGCAAGATTCCGGCCGGCAAGCCGCGCCGGGTGCACCCTGACGTACTCGCGGCGGTGCTCCCCGGGCCCGGCCGCGACCGGCTCGCGGCGGGCGACGTGCTCGCCGTGACCACCGGGCAACAGCCCGCGCTCTTCACCGGGCCGCTCTACACCGTTCACAAGGCGTTGTCGGCGATCGCGCTGGCGCAGCGACTGGAGCGAGAACGCGGCGTGACGGTGGTGCCAGTGTTCTGGGTCGCCGGAGACGATCACGATTTCGCCGAGGCCAACCACGCCACCGTGCTGGGGCGCGATGGAGAGCTGGTCAAGATCGTGCTGCGCGAGCGGGCGCATGAGGCACCTCAGGTGTCGCTGTTTCGCGAGGTCCTGGGCGCCGACATCCGTGCGGCGCTCGACGCGCTGGAGGCTGCGCTTCCCGATTCCGAATGCAAGCCGGAGGTGCGGCAATTGCTCGAGGCCTGCTATCGGCCCGACGCGAACGTGGCGGACGCCAGTGCCGAGGCGCTGAATCAGCTGCTCGCCGGTCGCGGCCTGGCCGTTTTTCGGGCGCACGACCGCAACGCCAAACGCGCCGCCGCGCCGTGGATTCTCAAGGCGCTCGACGAGACGTTGCCCGACGGGTTGACGCCCGTCATGGTGGAAGGGCGACTGGGTCGTGACCGCGTGCGCAAGGACGGCAATGCGTTCATGCTACGCCGCAGTGGCGAGCGATTGACGCGGTCCGAGCTCGAAACGATCGCAGCCGAGACGCCGGAAAAGCTGTCGCCCAATGTGCTGCTGCGCCCGGTCATCGAGGCCGCGCTGTTTCCCACGCTCGCGTACGTGGGCGGGCCGGGAGAGATGGAGTACCTGCCGGAGGCCGCGCCGTTGTTCTCCAGTTTGGGCGTCGCACCGCAGGCGCACGTGCCGCGCTGGTCCGGAGTGATCATCGAGGCGCGCGTGGACAAGATCTTGAGCAAGCACGGCCTGACACTCGCGGACTTCGACAGCCAGCCCGGGACACTCGAGACGAGGATTGCGAAAGCGGAGCTGCCTCCCGAGCTTGCCGACGCGCTGAACGCGTTGCGCGCCGACGTCGAGTCCCGCTTCGCGAGAATCAGCGGCGAGGTCCAGCAACTCGATCCCACGCTGGAACGCACGGTGCAGTCGGCGCGGAACGCCGCGCTCGCCGGCACCCATGAGATCGAGAAGAAGCTCGTCGCCAGCTTGAAGCGCACGCAGGGCACGCTGGTGAGCCAGCTCGTGCGCGCGCGCGCGGCGCTGATGCCGGACGGCAAGCCCCAGGAGCGCGTGCTGACGATGGTGTCGTTCCTGGCGCGCTACGGTGGCTCGCTGCTGGACCAAATCGATGCAGAGGTGGCGCGGTGGGCGGCGGGTTTATAGAATCCGGTTCATGTGGGTGCTCGCTGTCATACTCATCGTCGCCCTGCTGATTCCCGTCGCCGCGATTCTCGTCGACTCGCCGCTCGGCAAGTCGTTCGCCCGCCGTATGGACGAGGGGCGAGGCGGGACGGGAGGTAGCCCGCCTGAGCTGCGCGAGATGAAGCGCAAAGTGGAGCTGCTGGAAACCGAAGTGGAAGACCTGAATCGGACGATCGCAGGGATGCGGGACGAAGTGCAGTTCATGCAGCGCCTGCTGGAAGACCCCCACCGCAAGAAACCTACGTCTTGAAAGGCGGCAGTGGCCGTCACGCCGCGCGGGTAGCCGCCGGCATTCTCGTCAGCCGCGTGCTCGGCTATGTCCGCCAGCGCGTGTTCGCCCACTACTTCGGCAACGGCGCGGCGGCGGATGCATTCGGCGCCGCGCTCCGTATTCCCAACACAGTCCGCAGTCTGCTGGGCGAAGGGACGCTGTCGGCGTCGTTCATACCCGTGTATGCAGGCCTCAATGAAAAGAACAAGGACGCGGCGCGTGCTCTAGCCGGCGCGGTTCTCGGTCTGCTGGTGCTCGCGAGTGCCGTGTTGGCGCTGATCGGCATCACGTTCGCGCCGGCGATTACGGCCCTCGTCGCCCAGGGCTTCGACGGACCGCGGCGCGAGCTCACGACCACTCTCGTCCGCATCCTGTTCCCGATGACCGGGCTCATGGTGGTCTCGGCGTGGTGCCTCGGGATCCTCAACACCCACCGTCGCTTTTTTCTCCCGTACGCGGCGCCCGCGCTGTGGAACATCGCGGGGATCGCGGCAATGGTCGGGGCCGCCGCGTGGCTGAAAGGCGAGGGGCTGTACGGCCTGTCGCTCGCGCTCGCCTGGGGCACCGTCGCGGGAAGCGTCCTGCAGATCGCCATCCAGCTGCCGGCCTGCTGGCGGCTGCTGGGGGGTATTCCCTTTCGGGTGAGTTTCGCGCCCGAGGGCGTGCGCCAGGTCATCACGGCCTGGCTGCCGCTCGTGGTCGGTGCGGGCGTCGCCCAGCTCTCGGGGCTCGTCGACACGTTCCTCGGCTCGTTCACCGGCACCGGCGGCCTTGCCAGCCTCGGCTACGCGCAGCTCGTCCAGGTCCTCCCGATCAGTCTGTTCGGCGTTGCCGTAACCGCCGTGGCACTCCCCGACCTTTCTCGCGACGCAGTCTCTGACACGGCGAACGAGCAGCTGCGGAATCGGATCGCGACGGGGTTTCGCCGCATCGCCTACTTCGTCCTGCCGTCCGCGTTTGCGCTCGCGGCGTTCGGCCCCCAGATCGTCGGCGCGCTGTTTCAGACGGGCCGCTTCGATGCGGACGACACGATGCTGGTGGGAGGCGTCCTCGCCGCCTACGGCATCGGGCTGTTGGGGCAATCGACGGTGAAGCTGTTCGCGTCCGGGTTCTACGCCATGCGTGACACGCGGACGCCGGTGAAAATCGCGATCGCGTCGCTCGTGATCTCCGCCTTGCTGTCGTGGTTCTTCATGCGGCGCCTGGGCCCGGCGGGCATCGCGCTGGGGTCCTCGATCGGCGGCACGGTCAACACCGTGCTGCATCTCTACGACCTCGACAAGCGCATCGGGACGATTTTGCAACGCACCGACTGGCGCGCGTTCGGCGCGGTCGTCGCGGCCGCTTTGATCGCCGCCCTGCTCGGCATGGCCGCCGGATATCTGGTCGCGGGCTGGCGACCCATCCCTCAGGGCGTTGTCGTGCTGGGCATCTTTGGTGTGGCATACGGGGCGCTTACACTGGCGTTCCGCCACCCCGACGCGATACGCGCATGGCAATCTCTGACCGGCTCGCCCGCCAACTAGCGGCACTTCCCGCTCGCCCCGGCGTCTACCTCTGGAAAGACGCCGCCGGGGAGATTTTGTACGTCGGGAAGGCGGCCAATCTCCGCACCCGCGTCCCGAACTATTTCGCCGACGAGCAGGGCACCGCGGAGCGGGAGGTGTTGCAGGGGCAAATCGCCGCCCTCGAGACGATCATCGTGCCGACCGAGGCGCAGGCGCTGCTGCTCGAGAATACGCTCATCAAGGAGCATCAGCCGCGGTTCAACATCCGGTTGCGCGACGACAAGAGCTATCCGCAGATCGCCGTGACCCTGGGCGAGCCGTTTCCACGCGTGCTGGTCGTGCGGCGGGTCACAATTCCGGGCGCCTTCGGTCCCTACACCGACGTGGCGACGCTACGGCAGACGTTGAAAATCGTCCGACGGATATTCACCGTCCGGTCCTGCTCCTGGCATCTGCCGGAGGAGGCGCCGGACCGGCCCTGTCTGGACTTCCATATCGAGCGCTGCAAGGCGCCGTGCGTCGGCTATCAGAGTGTCGAGGATTACCGTCGCATGATCGATGACGTCCTCCTGTTTCTGTCCGGTAAAACGCTCGACGTGCGCACCGGGCTGCGCGAGCGCATGCACAAGGCCAGCGACGCGCAGGACTACGAGCGGGCGGCGCAGCTTCGCGATGCGCTCAAGTGGCTGGATCAGCTCGAGCAGCCGCAGACCGTGGAGGTCGTCGGGGGTGGCGACGCCGACGCGATCAGTCTCGCCCGCGATGGTGACGATGCCGTGGGTGTGATCCTCCGGATTCGCGACGGCAAGCTCATCGCGCGCGAGCATCGCTTCCTCGAGCATGTCGAGCATGCTCCCGAAGGCGAAGTGCTCCGGACGTTCCTGGTGGGCTACTATCTCCCACTCGAGCAGCGCGCCCAGCGCGTCGTGCTCCCGTTTGCGCCCGCCGATCTGGACGCGGTCCGCGAGCTGGCATCCGGCGTCGAGTTTGCGGTGCCGCAGCGTGGATCGGCCGCGAAGCTGGTCGAGCTCGCCGATCAGAACGCGCGCCACCTGCTCGACAGCTTCAAGATCGAGGCGTTCGACATCGATGAGCGCGCCGCCGATCCCGTGTTTTCCCTCGGCCGCGACCTTGGACTCCCCGTGGTCCCCCGGGCGATGGTGTGCATCGATATCTCGACCAATCAGGGGCGGGACACGGTAGGCTCCCTCGTGTGGTTCGAGGGTGGCCGCCCCCGCAAGGCGGAATACCGGCGATATCGGATCAAAGGTGTAGAAGGAATCGACGATTTCGCGGCGATGAAGGAAGTGGTGACGCGCTTTCTGACTCGCCGCATTGCGGAGAACAAGCAGATTCCGGACTTGATCGTGATCGACGGAGGCAAAGGCCAATTGGCGGCCGCAGTCGAAGCGGCGCGCGCCCAGGGACAGGAGCGTCTGCCGATCGTGAGTCTCGCGAAACGGGAAGAGGAAGTCTTTGTGCAGGAGTCCGGCGAGCCGCTCCGGCTCTCGCGGCGCAGCCCGTCGCTCAAGCTCCTGCAGCGGGCGCGGGACGAAGCCCACCGCTTTGCGGTCACCTACAGCCGCAAACGCCGCGCGCAGCGCACCATCACGTCGGAGCTGCTGCGAATCCCGGGGATCGGCCCGGCGCGCCGGCGGCTCCTGCTGGAGCGCTTCGGTTCACTCGCCGGCGTGCGTACCGCGACGCCCGCGGAGATCGCCGCCTTGCCGGGATTCTCCACCAAGCTGGCGGACCGGATCCTCGACCGGTTGCATCAGCGCGCGTGACCACCTGGACACTGGAGTGCTCGGCGTGCGAACCCGTGCGCACGCGCGATGCGGACGGATTTCCCGGTGTGTGCGAGGTCTGCGGCTCCCCGTACCTCGTCCGCTACGCCGCGCTCCCAGGGCCTGAAGTGAAGACGCAACTGCTTCGCCGGCGTTGGACGATGTGGCGCTATGACGAATGGCTGCCACTCGGCGAAGGCGAGCGCCCCGTCACACTCGGCGAGGGCGGCACGCCGCTGCTCAAAGTCGAGCGCGTCGCCGCGCGCCAGGGTTTCGACCAACTCTGGGTCAAGGACGAAGGCACGAACCCCACGGGTTCGTTCAAGGCCCGAGGACTGGCCGCAGCCGTCACGCGGGCGGTGCTCGCAGGAGCGAAAGAGTTCGTCGTACCGACCGCCGGCAATGCCGGGATCGCGCTCGCCGCGTACGCGACCCGCGCGGGTGCGACGGCGCGGGTGTACGCGCCTGCCACGACGCCACGCCCCATCCTGGATCAGATCCGCGCGTTTGGCGGAGATCTCATCCTGCTCGATGGGCACATCGGCGACTGTGGTATTGCGGCTCGGCTGCACGCCACGAATACGGGTGCCATCGACGTCTCCACCTTGAGAGAGCCGTATCGCATCGAGGGCAAGAAGACGCTCGGCCTCGAGTTGGCCGAGCAGTTCGGATGGACGCTGCCGGACGCGATCATCTATCCGACGGGCGGCGGGACGGGCCTGATCGGCATGTGGAAGGCGTTCCAGGAGCTGCGGCAAAACGGCTGGCTGCGCGGGCCGCTGCCCCGGATGTACACGGTGCAAGCGAGCGGCTGCGCCCCGGTCGTACAGGCATTCGAATCGGGCGCCGAGCGATGCGAGTCGTGGGCCGATCCCAAAACCGTGGCGGCTGGTTTGCGCGTGCCGTCGCCGCTTGGTGACCGGCTCATGCTGCGGGCGTTGCGCGACAGCGGCGGCGGCGCTGTCGCCGTGAGCGACGAAGCGTTGTCCGCGGCCGCGCATGAGCTGCAGCTCGCCGAAGGGATCGACGCATCGCCGGAAGGTGGAGCGGCCTTGTCGGGCGCCGTCGCGCTCAAGAACCGGGGCGTGTTGCGTCCCGAGCAGCGCATCGTGCTGTTCAATACAGGCGCCGGGTGGCTCTACAGGGCCTAAGCTGTTTAATTCCAATACTTCGGCACATGCGAATCGCTATCCTGGATCCAGCCGCTGGTATCAGCGGCGACATGACGTTGGGGGCTCTCCTCTCGCTGGGACTGCCGGTTTCCTGGCTCGAGGAGTTGCCGGAGCGGCTGGGCCTCAGCGACGTCCGTGTTACGGTTCGAGACGTTCGCCGCTCCAGTATTGCGTGCAAGCAAGTCGAGTTCGACATCCCGGAGCAGCCGCACGGCCGCCACGTCGGTGAGCTGGTGCGACTCGTCGAGCGGGCTCCGGTTTCCGATTGGGTGAAGGAGCGCGCCGTCCGCGCGTTCCGATTGGTCGGCGAGGCTGAAGGTCGAGTTCACGGCGTCGCTCCGGAAAAAGTGCACCTGCATGAAGTCGGAGCGGTGGACGCTGTCCTCGATTTGGTCGGTGGCATCGAAGGGTTCGAGCGACTCGGCGTCGGGGGCGTATACCATCTTCCGGTCGCGGTGGGGCAGGGGTGGGTGGAGGCGGCGCATGGTCGCCTGCCGATCCCCGCGCCGGCTACGGCGATCCTGCTGGAAGGGCTGGAAATCGCGGGCGGGGCGGGACCTGTGGAAGGCGAGGCGACGACCCCCACCGGCGCCGCGCTGCTCCGGGTACTGTCGGCGGGCGCGCCGCCGGACCGTTGGCGCATGGTCGGCAGTGGGTGGGGCGCCGGCCAGCGCGATCCCAAGCACTATCCGAACGCGTTGCGCATTCTGATCGCCGAGGTGGCGGCCGAGGCCGGGCGCGTGGTGTTGCTCGCCACCGATGTGGACGACATGAGTCCGGAATACGTGGAGCCGCTGCGCCAGGCCTTGGTCCAGGCGGGCGCGCTCGACGTGCAGACATGGGCGGTGCAGATGAAGAAGGGCCGCCAGGGGTTCCGCGTGGAGGTCATGGCGCCTGAGGCCCTCGCGGACGCAGTGACCGCCGAGCTGTTCCGGCACAGCACCACGGCCGGCGTGCGCCGCTGGACTGCGGAGCGGGCCACGCTGCCGCGACATCAGCTCACGGTACGGCTGGACGGCGTGGCGGTTCGGGTCAAGGTGCTGGATGGCGGCCAGCCCCGAGTGAAGCCAGAATACGACGACGTGTTGGCGGCGGCGCAGGCGTTGGGCCGTCCGCCACTCGAGGTGGCGCGCGCCGTGGAGCGCGACGCCGAGGCTCTTATCGCGAAATCCAAGGAGTGAACGTGCGAACGGTTCGCAATCTCACGGCAATCCTGTGTACCGCAGTCACGATCCCGCTCGCGGCGCAGCAGCAACCGCAAGCTGGACGCTGGGCGGAAGCAAAATGTGACCTGAAGCCAGGCCACCAACTCGTCAATCAGGGTCTGTTGTTCTTGAAGAGCGCGACGACGTCGAAGTTTGAGGATCAGAAAAGGAAAGACCTGGCTGACGCGCAGCGCGTGCTGACGCAGGCCGTGACCGGCGACCAGAATAAGAATCCGGCAGCGTGGTACTACCTGGGCCGCTATTACATCATGACGAACGACGCGTTCGGCACCGACTCGGCATTCACGCATGCTCAGGCGTTGAAACCGGAGTGCAAAGCCGACATGGATGTGTGGCGGCGGTACGTGTGGGTGCCCACGTTCAACGCCGGGATCGCGGCGTGGCAGGCGAACAACGTCGATTCCGCCATCCATTCTTTCCAGCGCGCGAACGCGCTGCTCTCCGACGAGCCGACGGGCATCAAATACGTCGCGACGCTGTTCTTCAACACCGGCAAGTCCGATTCCGCGGTCCTCTATTTCCGGCGGGCTGCGAATGTGGCGGCGACGGATCCGAAGTTCGCGGCGGACCGCAAGGACGCGCTTTACAACCTCGGCCGCATTCAGCAAAGCCTGGGGCAGCTGCCCGAGGCGCAGGCGACCTATCGCGAGTATCTGGGTCTGTATCCCAACGATGCCGAAATCATGGCGGCGTTGGGCGGCGTCTACATGCTGAAGGGCGGCAAGGACAGCGTTTACCGCGACAGTGCCTTCATGATTTACCGGCAAATCGTCAGCAAGGGCGACTCGATGGGTTACTACCAGCTCTATCGGGTCGGCGCCGAGATCTCCGGGAGCGTGCCGGAAGACCCTGACACGTCCGTCGCCGGCGGCAATTGCCGCCGGGAAGCGCGTGCCAGCCGTCCGCCCCTGACCGCCGCGAGGATTCGCGCGCGTTGCGACTCTGTCACGACGGGCCTGGCCAAGACCTATCTCGCGAACTCGCGCGCGGCGTTCTCGCTCGCCGCCCAGGCGCTCGATGCGAGTCTGAAGGTCAACCCGTATTACCGGGAGAGCCTGATCTTCCGTGCGAACACCGCCCTCGGTCTGCACGATTCGGTGACGGCGTTGGCGATGTCGCGCCGTCTGATTGCGGTCGATCCGATGAACCGCACCGGCATCAAGATCATGGCGTACGCGCAGCAACAGAACGGCAAGATCGACTCCGCGCTGTACTACTACAAACTGAGCGACTCGCTCCTGATCGGGGACGTCGCGGTGAGTCAGTTCGACTCGACCGACACAGGCCGGGACGTGAAGGGGGTCGTGACGAACACGCGGGAGAAGCCGAACGCGCCGTACAAGCTCGTGTTCGAGTTCGTCGACTTGAAGGGCGAGGTGGTTGCGAGGGACACCGTGCAGGTAGCGGCCACTCCCCCCGGGGGGCAGCAACAGTTCGCCATGAAGCCCGCGGGTCCGAGCATCGCCGCGTGGCGGTATCGAAAACAGTGAGGTTGCTGAGGGCAAACGAAACGGCCGTCGCCAACAGCGGCGGCCGTTTATTCTTCAAGGAATTACGCGACCGGAGGTTACGGATGCAGCTGGGGATCAGCGGACTCGGGCGCCCAGGCGTGCCGAGTTCGGCGGCCATGCGGAGTAACGCCTCCTCGACGTTGTCCAGCGGGAGGCGTTCAGTTACGCAGCCCTCCCCCGGTCGCTGACCGGTGCGCGTTCGACTGCCGCTCCTATTCCCGCTTCCCCCGCTCGAAGACCCGATCCGCGCGGAGCTGTTCGGCATCGAGCGACTCGAACAGCACGCCGAGAGCCTCGCCGCCGCGCAGCGGGTCGCGAGGGGGTTGGAACCGGGCCGCCCGCTACTGCCGCGCGTGGACGACAACGGCCGGGTGTTGCGGGAAGCGAACCGCGCAATCGCCGAGGCGGTCCGCGAGGAGCGGTGGATCACGCCCGCCGCGGAGTGGCTCGTGGACAACTTCTTCATCGTCGACGAGCAGCTCCGCGAGATCCGGGACGACTTGCCGGTGGGTTTCTATCGCGAGCTTCCCGCGCTCGCCGACGGCCCGCTGGCCGGCTACCCTCGGGTGTACGGCATCGCCTGGGCTTTCGTCGCGCACACCGACAGCCGCTTCGATCCCGATACCCTGCGCCGTTTCATCCAAGCCTACCAGCGGGTGCAACCGCTCACCATCGGTGAGCTCTGGGCGGTTACCATCTCGTTGCGCGTGGTTCTTGTGGAGAATCTGCGGCGTCTCGCGGACGTGATCGTGCGTGGGCGCGCGGCACGTCAGGAGGCTGACGCGCTGGCCGACGAGCTCCTCGGGCTGACCAACCCTGGCGGGACGCGGGTCGCCCCGACGATGCGACGCTATGCCCGAGCGCCGTTCTTTCCGGCGTTCGCGGCGGAGCTGGTCCAGCGGTTGCGCGACCAGGACCCCGCGGTGAGCTCCGCGGTGGCTTGGCTGCACCAGCGCCTCGCGGCCCAGGGGACGACGGCCGACGCGATCGCGCTCGTCGAGCACCAGGGGCAGGCGGCGCTGACGGTGACCGTGCGGAACATCATCACCTCGATGCGGCTGATATCGGCGCTCGATTGGACGGTGTTCTTCGAGAGCGTCAGCCTGGTGGACGAGGCGCTCCGCGCCGGCAGCGGCTTCGCGGCGATGGACTTCGCGAGCCGGGACAGCTATCGCCACGCGATCGAAGCGCTCGCGCGCGGGTCCGGGCGTACGGAGCTCGAGGTGGCGCGGGAGGCGCTGGCCCAGGCCGGCCGGTCCCGCGCCCCGCTACCGGGCGCGAGCGGGCCGTGCGACGAACGCCGGGCCGACCCCGGGTTCTATCTCGTCGGCGGCGGCCGGCGGGACTTCGAACGCGCAGTGAACTTCCGCCCGCCGCTCCTACTCCGGCTGCGACGGGCGTTCATTGACGCCGCGACGCCGGGGTATCTGGGAACGCTGTTCCTGATCACGGTGGGGATTCTTGCCGTTCCCCTGACCATCGCCTCCACCGTCCGCATGCCCCTCGCAGGGTTGGTCGTTCTGGGAGTGCTCGCACTGGTCCCCGCGTCGGATCTCGCGGTCGCGTTGTTGAATCGCTTCGTCACGACGGTCGTGGCGCCGAACCTCTTCCCGCGACTAGAGTGGCCCGCCGGCGTGCCGCCGGAATTCCGGACCCTGGTGGCGGTGCCGACGCTCCTCACCGGACGCGCCGACGTCGAGGAGCAGGTCGAGCGGCTCGAGGTGCACTATCTCGCGAACGCCGACGGCGACTTGCGGTTCGCGCTGGTCTCCGATTGGCCCGACGCGTCCACCGAGCAGTCGGCCGGAGACGAGGAGATCCTCACCGCGGCCCGGGACGGCATCGCGCGGTTGAACGTCCGACACGGGCCCGCGCCGGGGGGCGGCCCACGCTTCTTCCTCTTTCACCGCCGGCGGCTCTGGAACGCGAGCGAACGCGTCTGGATGGGGTGGGAGCGCAAGCGCGGCAAACTGCACGAGCTGAACCAGCTCCTGCGCGGCGCCCGGGACACGACGTTCCTCCCCGGAGGGGGGGCGGGAAGCGGGAACGGACCGGTTGCACCGGATGGTGTGCGCTACGTCGTGACGCTCGACGCCGATACCCGGCTCCCGATTGCCGCGATCAGGCGGCTCGTCGGGACGATGGCGCACCCGCTCAACCGGCCGCGGCTCGATCCGGCGACGCGCCGAGTCGTGGAGGGGTACGCCGTCCTGCAACCGCGGGTGACACCGCCCCTCCCGGGTCCCGTGGGCTCGGCGTTCCAGCGGCTCTCCTCCGGGCTGTCGGGGATCGACCCCTACGCGGCGGCGGTGTCGGACGTCTATCAGGATCTCTTTGGCGAAGGATCCTACACCGGCAAGGGGATCTACGACGTCGATGCGTTCGAGAGGGCGCTCGCGGGGCGAGTGCCCGACAATGCCCTGTTAAGCCACGACCTATTCGAGGGACTGTTCGCGCGCGCTGGCCTGGTGACCGACGTCGAGTTGTTCGAGAGCGCCCCAGCGAATTATCTGACGGCCGCGGCGCGCCAGCACCGCTGGGCGCGCGGCGATTGGCAGCTGCTTCCCTGGATCTTACGCGAGCGCTTCTCGCCGGTCGCGCGCTGGAAGATGATGGACAATCTCCGGCGCACCCTGGTCATGCCGGCGGCGTTTCTCACCCTGGTGTGCGGATGGGTCTGGCCGGGTTCGCCGCCCGGTCTGTGGACGGCGTTCGTGCTCGGGGTCATCGCCGTGCCCCCGCTGCTCCCGGCATTCGCGGGCATGCGGCCCCGCACGCCTGGGGTTTCCAAGCGGAGCCACCTTCGCGCGGTCGCACGCGACTTCCGGTCGGCTGGGGGCCAGATGGCGTTGACCCTCACGACCATGGCGGATCAGGCGTGGCTGATGGGCGATGCCGTCGTGCGGACGCTGGGGCGTCTCTATCTGACGCACCGGCGGTTGCTGGAATGGAAGACGATGGTGTACGCGGCGGCGCGCATCCCTCACACCCTCGCGGGGTTCTATCGCCGCATGGCCGCCGCCATTTTCCTCACGGCGATGGCCGCCGCGGTCGTGATGTGGCAACGCCCCGGAGCGTCACCGGTAGCGTTGCCCATCCTGCTGTTGTGGGTCCTTGCGCCCGCCATCGCGCATCGGCTGAGCCTGCCTGGGACGGAGGCGCACGCCGTTCCGCTGTCCCCGGACGAAATGCGCGCGCTTCGCCTCATCGCCCGACGCACCTGGGGCTTCTTCACGAAGTTCGTGACGGGGGACAGCCAGGGGTTGCCGCCGGACAATTTCCAGGAGACACCGCGACCGGTGGTCGCGCAACGCACCTCGCCTACGAACATCGGGCTGTACCTGCTCTCGGTTGTGTCGGCGCGCGACTTCGGGTGGTTGGGAACGCTCGACGCGGTCGATCGGATCGAGGCAACGCTCCACACCATGCAGACGCTCGAGCATCATCGTGGGCACCTCTACAACTGGTACGACACCCGGGACGGGCGTCCCCTCGAGCCGAGGTATGTCTCCTCGGTGGACAGCGGTAATCTTGCCGGCTCCTTGCTCACAGTGGCCAATGCGTGCGAGGAGATGATGGCCGAGGCTGCGCCCGGGCGGGCGGCACTATCCGGCATCGTTGATGCCGCGCTCCTCCTGCGGGAGGCGACAGGCGCAGGGGAGGACGGCCGACGGCTCGATGAGGCGCTCGACGTCGTCGAGACCGTGGCGACGCAGCACCCCGGCACGCCCGCGGCCTGGGCCGCGCGGCTGGCGGAGCTCGAGGCCGCAGCGCGGACGGTGACGAATCGCGCGGAGGACGTTGGCGACTCAGAGAGTGCGACGCCGCCGCAGATGGTGCCGGCGGGAGTCGAGGCGTTACGCGGGGCGGTGGAGACGCACACCCGCGATCTCGACACGCTCCTTCCCTGGGCGGGGCTGCGCATGGACGCCGCCGCCGCGCCGCTCATGGCCCGGTTGACGCCGGCGCCGTCGTTAGCGGAGACGCCGAGCCGCTGCGAAGCCGTGCTGCGTGACCTCGTGGCCGTGCGCGCGGCGATGGTCGATACCGGTGACGGGAGCGTCGCGAGACTCCGCAACATCGATGCGCTCGCCGGCGCCCTCGAACGCGCCGCCGCCGCCGCCACCGCGCTGAGCCAGCGGCTTGGACACCTTGCCGCCCAGGCGCGCGCGATGGTCACGGCGATGGAGTTCGGTTTTCTCTTTGACCGGACGCGGATGCTGTTCGCGATCGGGTACCGCATGGCGGACGGGGCCCTCGACTCGGGACGCTACGATCTCCTCGCTTCCGAGGCCCGGCTCTTGAGTTTCGTTGCCATCGCGAAGGGGGACGTGCCGGTGCAGCACTGGTTCCGACTCGGCCGCGCATTGACCCCGGTGGGACGGGACTCGGTCTTGCTGTCGTGGTCGGGATCGATGTTCGAGTATCTGATGCCCGGGCTGATCATGCGCGCGCCGGCGGGCAGCTTGCTCGAGCAGACGTGCCGCCTGGTGGTACAGCGCCAGATCGAATACGGCGTCGAGCGTGGTGTCCCGTGGGGCATGTCGGAGTCGGGGTACTATGCACGCGACCTCGCGATGACGTTCCAGTATTCGAACTTCGGCGTTCCCGGACTCGGTCTCCGGCGCGGCCTTGCCGACGACGTCGTGGTCGCACCCTACGCCACGGCGCTGGCGGCGATGTTCGATCCGGTGGCGGCGGTACGGAACTTCCGGGCCCTCGTCGGCGCGGGCGCCGACGGGCAGTACGGATTCTACGAGTCGGTGGACTACACGCCGACGCGGTTGCCCCCCGACACGTCGCGGGAGGTGGTGCGCATGTACATGGCGCACCACCAGGGCATGGCGATCGTCGCGATCGGAAATATCCTGCAGGGGGGGGTTATGCGGGCTCGCTTCCACGCCGAGCCCATCGTGCGGGCCAGCGACCTGCTGTTGCAGGAGCGGACGCCGCGCGACGTCGCCGTCGCCCGGCCGCGGGAGGACACGGTCGCCGTCGTAGGGGACGTGCGCGAGTTGGTGCCGCCGTTCACCCGCCATTTCTCGTCCCCGCACGGCCCGACATCGCGAACCCTGCTCCTGTCCAACGGGCGCTATGCCGTGATGATCACCGCGGCGGGGTCGGGGTGCAGCCGTTGGCGGGACCTCGCGATCACACGCTGGCGCGAGGATGTGACGAGCGACGACACCGGTTCGTACATCTTTCTCCGCGATCTCGCTAGCGGCGAGCGCTGGTCGGCGGGGTTCCAGCCGAGCGGCGAAACGCCGCAGAGCTACGACGTCTCTTTTGCCGAGGACCACGCGGAGTTCATCCGCCGCGACGGGGCGATCACGACCCGGCTGGAGGTCATCGTCTCGTCGGAGGATGACGCCGAAGTCCGCCGGGTCTCGCTCACGAACCACGGTGTGCGGACGCGCGAAATCGAGGTCACGTCGTACGCGGAGATTGTGCTCGCGCCGGCCGCGGGAGACGCGGCCCATCCCGCGTTCTCGAACCTGTTCATTCAAACCGAGAGCGTCCCTGAGCGGGACACGTTGCTCGCCACGCGGCGGCGTCGGGCGCCGGAGGAGACGGAGATCTGGCTCGCCCACGTCCTCGCGGTGGAGGGGGAGACGATCGGCGATCTGGAGTGGGAGACCGATCGCGCGCAGTTCCTCGGACGCGGCCGGCGCGTGCGCGCCCCCCAGGCGGAAACGGACGGCCGCGAACTCTCCAATACCACCGGCTCGGTGCTCGACCCGATCGTGAGTCTCCGCCGGCGGGTCCGGGTTCGCCCCGGTAAGACGGTCCGCGTGGCATTTTCTACGCTGGTGGCGCCCTCGCGGAAGGTGGTGCTCGACCTCGCCGACAAATACCATGACGTCACGACGTTCGAGCGGGTCGCCACCCTCGCCTGGACGCAAGCACAGGTCCAGCTGCACCATCTCGGCATCGGGCCCGACGAGGCGCACCTGTTCCAGACCCTCGGAGGGTCCATCCTGTATCCGGATCGCGCGGTGCGCGCCTCTGCCGAGGTGCTCGCGCGCCGCGCGGAAGGGGCTCCGGCGCTCTGGGCGCACGGGATCTCGGGGGACCTCCCGATCGTTCTCGTGGCGATCGACGAAGCCGACGACATCGGCATCGTGCGGCAGCTGCTGCGCGCGCACGCGTACTGGCGGATGAAGCGCCTGGCCGTCGATCTCGTCATCCTGAACGACCGCGCGCCCTCCTATGCGCAGGACCTGCAGACCCTGATCGAGACCCTCGTCCGGACCAGCCAGTCCATGCCGCGCATGGAGGGGTCGGAGCTCCAGGCAAGAGTGTTCACGCTCCGGGCGGACCGGCTGACGGCCGCACAGCGCGACGTCTTGGAGAGCGCGGCCCGCGTGGAACTCTCGAGCCGGCGCGGAACGCTCGCGGCGCAGGTGGCACGGGCACATCGGCCCGACACCGCCCCGGTCACCGTCGCGCGACCGTTCCCTGCGCCCGTGACGGCCGCCGCGGTCCCGGCGGCGCCACAACCCGAACTCGAATTCTTCAACGGCGTCGGCGGATTCGACGCCGACGGGCGAGAGTACGTGACCATCCTCCGCGGAGGGCAATGGACACCGGCGCCGTGGATCAACGTGATCGCTAACCCAAACTTCGGATGCCTAGTGTCCGAAGCGGGATCGGGATGTACCTGGTCTATCAACAGCCAGGAGAATCTTCTCACGGCCTGGTCAAACGATCCGGTGAGCGACCCGCCGAGCGAGATGTTCTACGTTCGCGACGAAGACTCCGGGGAGCTGTGGACCCCGACGCCGCTTCCCATTCGCGAGGAGCGGGGCGAATATGTGGTGCGACACGGCCACGGCTATACGCGATTCACGTACGAGGCGCATGATGTCGCGCTCGAGCTGCTGCAATTCGTGCCCCCGGACGATCCGATCAAGATCTCCCGCCTCACCCTGACGAATCATTCTCCCCATTCCAGGCGCCTGTCGGTGACAGCATATCTCGAATGGGTGCTGGGCGCCTCGCGGAGCGCCTCCGCCCTGTTCGTGACGACCGAAATGGACCCCGTCACGGGGGCGATGTTCGCGCGGAACTCCTGGAGCCGGGACTTCGGCGCCCGCATCGCCTTCGCCGACCTGGGTGGCGCGCAAACCGCCTGGACCGGCGACCGGACGGAATTCCTGGGTCGGAACGGCGCTCCCGACCGCCCCGCCGCGCTGGGCCGCCGCGCGCGCCTGTCGGGACGCAGCGGGTCGGCCCTCGACCCCTGCTGCGCCCTTCAGACGACGGTCGAGATCCCCGCCGAAGGGCACGCGTCCGTCGTCTGCTTCCTCGGTCAGACCGAGACCCGCGAACAAGCGCGGGCGTTGATTCAGCGATATCGAGCCGACGATCTGGACGCCCGGCTCGCGACCGTCACGGACGGGTGGGCCCAAGTGTTGGACACCGTGCAGGTGAAGACTCCCGACCGCGCGCTCGACCTCCTGCTCAATCAGTGGCTCCTCTACCAGACACTCGCCTGCCGCGTCTGGGCGCGGACGGCGTTCTACCAAGCCAGTGGCGCCTACGGCTTCCGCGATCAACTGCAGGATGTCATGGCGCTCGCCGTGTCACGGCCCGACCTGACGCGCGCGCAGATCCTGAAGGCCGCGTCGCGTCAGTTCGTCGAAGGCGACGTCCAGCATTGGTGGCACGAGCCGGCCGGCCGCGGCGTGCGCACCCGCATGTCTGACGATCTCCTATGGCTGCCCTACGTCGCGAGCCACTATCTCGACGTGACCGGTGACCGGGCGATCCTGGATGAGGCCATCCCGTTTCTCGAGGGGGCGATGCTGGCCGCCGGACAGTCAGAGTCCTTCTTCGAGCCGCGGATGGCAGCCGAGCAGGGGACGCTCTTCGAGCATTGCGCGCGGGCGCTCGATCGGAGCCTCAACGTCGGAGTCCACGGCCTCCCGCTCATGGGAACGGGGGACTGGAACGACGGCATGAATCGCGTAGGCGCCCAGGGCAAAGGGGAGAGCGTGTGGCTCGCCTGGTTCCTGCACACGATCCTCTCGACGTGGGCGCCGGTAGCGGCGGCGCGCGGAGAGAGGCAGCGCGCCGAGACGTGGGCAGAACATGCCAGGACGATCAAGGAGGCCGTCGAGCGTGAAGCTTGGGACGGCGATTGGTACCGTCGCGCGTATTTCGACGACGGCACGCCCCTGGGTACCGCCGGCAGCGATGCCTGCGCCATCGATTCAATCGCGCAATCGTGGAGTGTCCTGTCGGGTGCCGCCGATGCCGATCGCGCGCGGCGCGCCATGGCGTCCGTTGACCAGCATCTGGTGCGGCGGCACGATGACCTGATCCTCTTGCTGACGCCGCCCTTCGACCATACCGCGCTCGAGCCGGGCTACATCAAGGGATACGTACCTGGAGTGCGCGAAAATGGGGGACAGTACACGCACGCCGCCGTCTGGACGGTCATCGCGTTCGCCAAACTCGGTGACGGCGACAGGGTGGCCGAGCTGCTCGCGATGCTCAATCCGATTACGCACGCGACAACTCCGCAACGCGTCCAGCAGTACCGCGTCGAACCCTACGTCGTTGTAGGCGACGTCTACTCCGAGGCGCCGCACGTCGGCCGTGGCGGGTGGACGTGGTATACCGGGTCGGCCGGATGGCTGTATCGCGCGGGGATCGAATGGCTGCTCGGCGTCCGAGTACAGGGGACGCGACTGGTGGTCGACCCGTGCATCCCCTCGGGATGGCCCGGATTCACGCTGGCGCTCCGGTATCGCTCCGCACGGTACGACGTCGTCGTCGAGAACCCCGGCGGGGCCTGCCGGGGCGTGGCGGTGCTCGAGCTCGACGGCGTCGCGCTCGACGACCGCACTGGCGTTCCGCTCGCCGACGATCAACGCCACCATCGCGTGCGCGCGGTCCTGGGAAAGAAGGGCTGAGGGTCCATGCGAGCTGATCTCGCGGTGCTGCCCAGCGCCGCCGCGCTCGCCGCCGCGGCCGCAGAACGTTTCGTCGCGGCCGCGGGGGACGCGATTGCCTCGCGTGGACAGTTCGTCGTCGCGCTGTCCGGCGGCTCGACGCCGCGTGACACGTACCGCCGGCTGGCCACGGAGGCTCTCGTGTCCAGGGTGATGTGGTCGCGAGTGCAGGTTCTGTGGGGGGACGA
>Ga0307290_10000227_pt1 | contig 20923 bp, 17 predicted proteins | sample ER_DNA_144_FD_194472 | JGI IMG/M metagenome (GOLD analysis project Ga0307290, IMG submission 194472) | Bulk soil microbial communities from the East River watershed near Crested Butte, Colorado, United States - ER_DNA_144 | ecosystem: Environmental > Terrestrial > Soil > Floodplain | place... | reverse complement strand
TCGACCTGCCTGGCGACGAGGTCGCTCCGGGTCTCTGGGTCAGCGAGGGCTGCCAGATCGATCCTTCTGCCCGAATCGACGCACCCGTCGTCCTCGGCCGGGAGGTGGTCGTCGAGGCGGAGGCGCAGATCGTGGGCCCCGCGGCGATCGGCGCCGACTGCCACGTCGGGAAGAAGGCGGCGATCAGACGTGCGGCGCTGCTGCCGGGAAGCGTCGTGCCGGATGAGGGGCTGGCGGTGGCGGGCATCTTCGGCGATGCGTCGAAGCTCGCAGACAGCATCCTCCGCTATCCGGGCCGGCGTGAGTCGTAACGCTTCCGGCGCCGCAACTTGACAGGCCAGGCGGCTGGACCATGCCCTTCTGCGAGATCGATCTCCGGCCGGGCGGGGCGTTGGCGCTTCGTTTGGGGCCGCGCCGACAACACGGAGATGGAAATGCGCGGCGAATATCGAGAGGTCACACCGCCCGAGCGGCTCGTCTCCACCGAGTCGTGGGGCGGCGCTGGCCCGAAGCGATCAACACAGTGACCCTTTCTGAAGAGGACGGCAAGACGACGATCACACAGACGGTTCTCTACCCATCGCGGGAGGCTCGCGACGCCGCGCTCGAGACGGGGATGAAGGACGGTGTGTCCCTGAGCTTCGATCGTCTCGCCGAGCACGTCCGAACCATGGCCTGAGGCTGTAGTAACGCTTCCGGCACGGCTGTCGCGAAAGCTGCGCGCCCTCGCGCTCTACCGTAAGAGGGCGTGCAGCTCCTCGACCTGCTCTTGCCGACGCGATGCGTCGTCTGTGGTCAGGGCGAGGAGATGCTCTGTGCCGCGTGCCACGATGGGCTCCGACGGCTCCACGGGCCGATGTGTGCTCGGTGCGGTGCCCCGACCGCGTGGGCGGTCTCCCGCTGCTCCGAATGCGCCGGGCGGCGCATCAGCTTCGCGACTGCGAGGGCGGCGGTCGCCTATGACAGGCAAACCCGGCCGCTCGTGGCCGCTTGGAAGGAGCGGGGGCTACGCTGCCTGACGGGGATCGCCGCGGATCTCGTCACTGAGGTCGTACGTCCTCCGCCCATCCTCGCGCTTGCGCCGGTTCCGGCCGACCGAGACCGCACTCTCTGGCGTGGCCAGGGCTCCGCCGAAGCCCTCGCACACGTGCTCGGGGAGAGCTGGCGCCTGCCTGTCGTGACCACGCTCAGCCGTGCGCGGCCGACCGCTCGGCAGCGCGGGCTCGATCGCGCTGCGCGCCGGAAGAACGTCCGCGGGGCCTTCGGGAGCGCCGGCCCCGTTCCGGCCCGGATCGGGCTCGTCGACGACGTATACACGACTGGGGCAACCGTGCTCGCCGCGGCGACCGAGCTCCGCCGAAACGGCGCTCGCGAAGTGCATGTCGTCACGTTCGCGCGGGCGATCAGGCGCTGAGGGCAAGGGACGGTGCGATAGATTGGCCCAGTCGACCAGGAGGATTACGTGAGGCTTCAGGTCAAGGGGAAGAACGTGGAAGTGACTCCGGCGCTCAAGGGCTATGCCCAGGAGAAGCTCGGAAAGCTCGAGCGACATTTGAGCGACTCGGCCCGGCTCGAGCTCGAGCTCGCGGTCGAGAAGAATCCGTCCATCGCCGAGAACCAGGTCGCGGAGGCGACTATCTGGACGAAGGGTCCGGTTCTACGTGCCACCGAGCGCTCGAGCGATATGAAGGCGTCGATCGACCAGCTCGTCGACAAGCTCGAGCGCCAGGCGAGCCGCTACAAGGACAAGCGTCGCCGCTCAGCCTCCCGGTCGAACCACGACCAACCCGAGGACCGACCTGCTGAGCCCCAGGAGGACGGGCCCGTAATCGTGAAGGTCAAGCAGTTCCCCGTGAAGCCCATGGATCCGGAGGAAGCCGTCCTCCAGCTCGAGCTGATCGGCCACGACTTCTTCGTGTTTCAGAATGCGGAGACGAACGAGGTGAACGTCGTGTACCGGCGCCGCGACGGGAACTATGGCCTGATCGAGCCGCAGCTCGGCTGAGCGAGATCAACGATCCGAGGGCGTTTCGCTGGGTCGAGAGCGGTGTCTCGGGCCTCGCGCGCTCGCGCGACTGGGATGCAACTGTGGCGGCCGAGCTACCGGAGCTGGCGAGCGAGGCGCTTGGGGAGGTCGAGTTCCGGGCGTTCGAGGAGACGGTCCTCGCCGTCGCCGGGGCTCCCCAGGAGATCGTCGAGCGCCTGGCCGCCGTGCTCGACCGGGAGCTCGAGCGCCCCTATACGGCTCAGGCCGTCCGTCGCGGACCGAGCGAGTGGATGGTCGGCGGCAGGCGGACCCATGCGTCCCTTATCTCGCTTGCGCTGCCTGCGAACAACGCCGTAGAGGTGATCGTCGCACCCGACGGAGAGCGGACGGCGGTCCTGGATGGAGAGGCAGTCGCCGGCCTCGTCGAGCCGGCGGTCGACCTGGCGCTCCGGGAGCTCGAGCAGCGCGGGCGGCTTCGATTTCAGACCTTCGTGGCACGCGCCGATAGGGTTGACGATGACCGCTGGCAGCTGACGGTCGATCCCTTGTGACAGCTACCTTGTAGGCACAGATGTCGAACTATGGTGGTCTAGAGAAGGTCCTTCGCATGGGCGAGGGGCGCCGCATGAAGCGCCTCGCCGAGCAGGCCGCGTACGTCACGACGCTCGAGCCGGAGTTCGAGGCTCTGTCCGATGCCGAGCTGATGGGCAAGACCGCGGAGTTCAGGGAGCGGCTCGCCAACGGGGAGGACCTGAGCGAGCTCGTCTTCGAGGCCTTCGCGGCCGTGCGCGAGGCAGCCAAACGGTCGCTCGGCATGCGGCACTTCGACGTCCAGATCATGGGCGCGATCGTCCTCCACGAGGGCGACATCGCCGAGATGAAAACAGGTGAAGGCAAGACGCTCGTCGCGACGATGCCGCTCTACCTGAACGCGCTCACGGGCGCGAACGTGCATCTGGTCACGGTCAACGACTACCTGGCCAAGCGCGACACGGAATGGATGGCGCCGGTGTACGAGACGCTCGGGATGCAGGCCAAGTACATCCGGAACCAGATGCCCTTCGCGGAGCGCCGAGATGCCTACGCGGCCGACATCACCTACGGCACCAACTCCGAGTTCGGGTTCGACTACCTGCGCGACAACATGGCGACCTCGCTCGAGGCCACCGTCCAACGCGCCCATACCTTCGCGATCGTCGACGAGGTCGACTCGATCCTGGTCGACGAGGCACGAACGCCACTGATCATCTCGGGCGAGCCGGAGGTTGCGGCCAAGACCTACTACGACTTCGCCCGCATCGTTCGCGGGCTCGAGGGCGTCGCGAGCAAGTTCGTGCCCAAGGGTCAGGTCGCGCCTGAGGATGATGCCGACTACGAGTACGACGAGAAGTTCAAGACGGTCTCACCGCGCGAGTCGGCCATCGAGACGGTGGAACGTGCGCTCGGAATCGAGAACCTCTACGACCCGCGGAACGCCCAGCTCGTGAACCACCTGATCCAGGCGATGAAGGCGGAGTCTCTTTACATGCGAGACGACGATTACGTCGTCATGGATGGCGAGGTGAAGATCGTCGACGAGTTCACCGGCCGGATCATGGAAGGCCGGCGCTGGTCGGAGGGTCTCCACCAGGCGATCGAGGCCAAGGAAGGGGTGGCGATCAAGGAGGAGCACATCACGCTCGCCACGATCACCCTCCAGAACTACTTCCGCCTCTACGAGAAGCTCGCCGGCATGACCGGTACTGCGAAGACGGAGGAGAAGGAGTTCCAGGAGATCTACGACCTGACTGTGGTCGAGATCCCGACGAACGTTCCCGTCACCCGCGATGACAAGAACGACCTGATCTACAAGACCAAAGAGGCGCGCTACGACGCCGTGGTCGAGGACATCAAAGAGCGGCACGAGCGTGGACAGCCTGTCCTCGTGGGCACGATCTCGGTCGAGGTCTCCGAGCACCTGTCGCAGCACCTGACGCGCCACGGGATCCCGCATAACGTCCTGAATGCCAAGCAGCACGAGCGCGAGGCCGAGATCATCAAGGACGCCGGCGAGCCCGGCGCGGTCACGATCGCGACGAACATGGCCGGCCGCGGCGTCGACATCAAGCTGGGGGAGGGAGTCGTCGAGCTGGGCGGCCTCTACGTCCTCGGCACGGAGCGCCACGAGGCGCGGCGGATTGACAACCAGCTTCGCGGCCGCTCCGGGCGCCAGGGCGATCCCGGCGAGACACGCTTCTACCTCTCGGCCCAGGACGATCTCGTTCGCCTCTTTGCTGGCGATCGGATCTACAAGATCATCGACCGTTTCAAGCTGCCCGAGGGTGAGCCCATGGAGGCCTCGATCCTTTCCAAGCAGATCGAGAGCGCCCAGAAGAAGGTCGAGGAGCAGAACTTCGTTGCCCGCAAGAACGTCCTCAAGTACGACGACGTGATGAACACGCAGCGCCAGGTGATCTACGAGCAGCGCCGCCGGGTGCTCGAGGGCGAGGACCTCTCGGGCGACATCGAGGGCTGGATCGACGAGCTCGTCGAGTCGATCGCCTTCGAGCACACGCAAGACGAGTACGCCGAGGAGTGGGATCTGGACGGGCTCTTCAACGAGATGCGATCCCTCTACGAGGTCGAGGTGCGTCCCGATGAGATCGACGCGCATGCCATGAGTCGGGAAGATCTCGTGGCCGAGTTCCAGGAAGACGCCCGCGACGCCTACCGGGCGAAGGAGGAGCAGTACGGCGCCGAGCTCATCCGCGAGATCGAGCGCTACCTCGTGCTGCAGGTCGTCGATGTCCGCTGGCGCGAGCACCTCGATGCGATGGAGTACCTGCGCGAGGGCATCCACCTACGCGCCATGGCGCAGAAGGATCCGCTCGTCGAGTACCGGGGCGAAGGCCACGTCATGTTCGAGGAGCTCGGGCGGACGATTCGCGAGGAAGTCCTGCGCTATCTCTTCCATGTCGAGATTGAGGCCAACGAGAGTGAGCACCTCCAGCCGGCGGCGGGTCCGGACGGCGATCTGGTCTACGAGCACGAGTTGCTCGCCGGCGCCGACGCGATCTCCGCTGCCGGAGGAGCACCCGGGGAGGCCGCGTTGGCGGCAGTCTCGACGGCGCCCTCAATCGGCGCGACGAGCGTCGTCACGCAACGCACCGCGAGCGAGTGGGACAAGGTCGGCCGAAACGACCTCTGCCCATGCGGCTCGGGCAAGAAGTTCAAGCGCTGTCACGGGGCCTAGCTCCCCTCAGCCCGCGTCCGACACTTCCGCTTCGAGGATCACAGGCCTCACGGCCATCGCGGAGGGCCCGACGTTGCCTCGGGAAGGACCTTCCAATCCTCGCGGACGGGCGAAAAGACGTCGATGACCACCGCGCCCTCCGGACCAATAACCGCCTCGTGCGGCACGTTGCTCGGGATGCGCCAGGTTCCGCCCGGCCCAAGCGTCTGGCGCTCCGCGCCGATCGTGAACGTGATCGAGCCCTCGAGCACCATGCCGAGCTGCTCGTTCTCGTGCCGGTGCTCCGGGAGGACGGCCTCGGGCTCGAGCTCGATGAGCCCCAGGGTCAGCCGCTCGCCGTGCACGGCGCGGCCGGCGATCCCCTCCCAGATCTGCTGGGTCGGCACCGACCCGATGTCACCCAGCGCGTCCACCTCGACAGTGTAGGCGCGGGGCCTGCCTCGCCCCTGACCTTCCAGGGACGCTGCTCGGTACCATCAACCCGTCATGGCCGAGCTTGCCGCCGTTGAGCGAGACCTCGAGGAGATCGGGACCCAGCTTGCCTGGGTCCGTGATTACCTTTGACCCCGATGTCGTTCGGGCGCGTCTCGCTGAGCTCGAGGCGGCCATGGGGGAGCCCGGCTTCTGGGACGACCAGGCGCGCGCGGCCAGGATCTCGTCCGAGCACGCGCGGCTGAACCGCCGGCTCGAGACCTACGAACGAGTCACCGGCGAGGCCGCCGAGCTGCGCGAGCTCGCCGGGATCGCGACCGAGGAGGGTGAGCTGACCGAGGTCGAGGAGGCTGTCGGCAGGCTGAAGGGCGAGCTGGAGCGACTCCAGGAGGACGCGCTCTTCACCGGTGAGTACGACGCCGGCGACGCAGTCGTCTCGATCCACGCGGGCACCGGTGGTACCGACGCGCAGGACTGGACGGAGATCCTTCTGCGCATGTACCTCCGGTGGGCTGCGGACCGCGGCTTCCAGACCGAGATCGTCGAAGCCTCGCCCGGGGAGGAGGTGGGCCTCAAGTCAGTGACCTTCACCGTTCACGGCGAGAACGCCTATGGGATCTTGAAGGCCGAGCGCGGCGTCCACCGGCTCGTCCGCCTCTCGCCCTTCGACCAGGCGCACCGGCGGCACACCTCGTTCGCACAAGTGATCGTCAGCCCGCTCGTTTCCGACGACGACGCCGTCGACCTCGACGAGAGCGACCTGCGAATCGACACGTACCGGGCCAGCGGGGCCGGGGGCCAGCACGTCAACAAGACGGATTCGGCCGTTCGGATCACGCATGTGCCGACCGGAATCGTCGTCCAGTGCCAGAACGAGCGCTCGCAACTCTCGAACCGGCAGACGGCGATGCGGATCCTGAAGAGCCGGCTGGCCGAGCGTCAGGAGGAGGAGCGCGAGGCGGAGATGGCGAAGGAGCGTGGACAGCTCCTCGACACAGGGTTCGGGAGCCAGATTCGGAGCTACGTCTTGCATCCGTACCAGCTGGTCAAGGATCACCGCACGGACCTGGAGGAGGGAAACGCCCAGGCCGTCCTCGACGGCCGGCTGGATGAGTTCATCCATGCTTACCTCCTGGCCCGGGCGGCCGGTACTGCCGCCTGAGCAGGGAGTCTTCCGACGTTTTCGCTAGACTCGGCACCCGATATCTAAGCTCTTTGACCGGCGCGGCCATACGGCCGCCGTTGATTGACACCGGTGCAGGAAACGACGCAGCCCCCCCAGACGCCCTCTCCCTCTTCCGCGGCCGAGCCCGTGGAGGGAAACGGCGCTGCGCCCGACCAGCGGCAGGCCGGCGCGCCGATGATCGTGTTCGAGAGCGTGACCAAGATCTACGAGCCGCATGTCGTCGCCCTGCGGGACGTCTCCATGGTGATCGACAAGGGCGAGTTCGTGTTCCTCGTCGGCCCGTCCGGCTCCGGCAAGTCGACACTCACACGTCTGCTGCTGAAGGAGCTCGAGCCGACGGACGGCCGCATCATCGTGGGCGGCCGAGAGCTCAACCGGCTGAAGCGTTCGAAGGTGCCGCTCCTGCGTCGGAACATCGGCTGCGTCTTCCAGGACTTCAAGCTCCTCTCCGACCGCACAGCCTTCGAGAACGTCGCCTACGCGCTGAAGGTGCAGGGCGAGTCGCGCGCAGGCATCCGGGCGAAGGTGCCAGAGGTGCTCGGCCTCGTCGGCCTGGCACACAAGACCGGGTCCCTGCCGGACGAGCTTTCGGGCGGCGAGCAGCAGCGCGTCTCGATCGCGCGCGCTTTCGTGAACCACCCGCCGCTCCTCATCTGCGACGAGCCCACGGGGAACCTCGACCCTGACACGTCGGTCGGGATCATGCAGCTCCTCTACCGCATCAACCGCACCGGGACGACGGTCGTCATGGCCACCCACGATCGCGAGATGGTCGACAAGATGCGCCGGCGCGTGATCGCCCTCGAGGACGGCCAGATCATGCGCGACGAGCGCCGCGGGAGCTACGTGTAGTGCGAGTAAAGCTCTTCTTCAGCGAGGCGTGGCGCTCTGTCATGACCAACCTGTCGACCACGGTCGCCGCGACCATGACCGTTCTCATCGGCATGTTCCTCCTCGGGCTCTTCATCGCCCTCGGCACCTGGGTGCTCTCCTGGACGGGCGAGGTGAAGAAGGAGGTGCAGGTGAAGATCTTCTTCGACACGGATGCGACCAGGGACCAGATCAACGCGGTCGGCTCGAGTCTCGCCACGTTCCCCGAGGTGAAGAGCGTCAGGTTCGTCTCTGCCTCCGACGCCCTGGCCGAGATGCAGGAGCGGTATCCCGATCTGACGAGCGGTCTCTCTGGAAACCCCCTGCCGCCCTCCTACGAGGTGCAGCCGAAGACGGCTGAGCAGGTCGACGAGCTCGCGGTACGGTTCGAACCGGTGCCTCCGGGAGTCGAGAGCGTCAAGTACGGCAAGAAGACGACCGAGCGAATCCTCCAGGTCGCCAAGATCATCGGCGGTGTCTTCCTGATCGGAAGCGTCGTCTTGCTGACTGCGTCCGTGATCCTGATCGCGAACACGATCCGGCTCTCCATCTTCTCCAGGCGCCGCGAGATCGAGGTGATGAAGCTGGTCGGCGCGAGCAACTGGTTCGTTCGCGGCCCGTTCATCCTCGAGGGGCTGATCTGCGGCCTTGCGGGCTCGATCATCGCCGTGATCCTGTTGCTCGTCGCGAAGGAAGCAGCCCTTCCTTCCATCCTCGGCCGCATCGAGAGCCCCGGGGACGGCGTGAGCGCACTCAGCTTCCCCCTGATCGCGCTGATCCTCGTAGCAGTCAGCCTCGCGGTCGGCGCCGTGGGCTCGGGACTCACGCTGCGGCGCTTCCTGCAGATCTGACCGGGAAGGCGCTCGGGTCGCGCCTATACTCCGCTGGCGGCAGATGAGACGAGGCTGGATCGGTATCGGAGGCATCGTGCTCCTGCTCGCGGGAGCTTTTCTCGCGGGGCTCTTCCACGACGCGACATCCGGCACCGACACCCTTCCGCGCCCGGTGGCGTCGCCGCGTGCGAGGCCACCCGCGGTGATCGACGAGGTTCGCTATGAGCTCGCGACTACCTACTACCGTGCGGTCGACCCCGAGATCCTTGCCCGCGGGAGCGTTGCCGGGATCGTCGAGGCGCTCCACGACCCCTACACGGAGTACCTGACGCCCGAGGAATACGGCGCCCTCCAGAACGCGACCGCGCGCAGCTATTCGGGAGTGGGGCTGACGGTTGGCCCCTCCAAGGACGGGCTCGTGGTCACCTCGGCCCTGCGCGGCCCCGCGCGGGACGCGGGGATCCGCCGCGGCGACGTGATCGTCTCGATTGACGGCGTCCCGGCCGACAAGGTCGCCTTCGAGCGCTCGCTCTTCCTGATCAAGGGCGAGGAGGGGACGAACGTGCAGCTCACTATCAAGCGTCCGGCGGTCGGAAAGCTCAGGTTTACGGTCGTGCGCCAGGAGCTCCCGGTGCCGACAGTCCGGACTCGGCTCCTGAGCTCGAAGGGGAAGCGGCTGGGATACGTGCGGCTCCTGTCCTTCCCCGAGAGCACCACGGAAGATCTTCGTCGCCGGACGGCGCACCTCATCCATCGGGGCGCGACGGGAATCGTGCTGGATCTCCGCGACAACCCGGGCGGGCTCCTGCTCGAAGCGGTCCAGTCCGTGTCGCTCTTCCTCGACCAGGGCATCGTCTGCAGCACCGAGGGCGAGCACCAGGAACGGCGCGTGTTCAAGGTGAGCGGCACGACGCCTTTCCCGGACGTTCCCCTCGTCGTTCTCGTCAACCGCGGAAGCGCCAGCGCGTCGGAGATCGTGGCGGCCGGCCTGGGCGAGAACGGGCGCGCCGTCGTCATCGGGACGCGCACTTACGGCAAGGCGGCCGTCCAATCCCTCCACGAGTTCTCGAACGGTGCCGCGCTGAAGCTGACGACGGCCACGTACACGACGCCAACCGGTCGGACGCTCCACGAGCACGGATTCCGGCCTGGCCTGAGGGCGTTCGACGACCCCGCGACGCGGGTCGACGAGGCGCTCCGTGCGGCGCAGCAGACGCTCCTGAAGCAGCTGTCGTCGTAGACAGGCCCTTCCTCGTCGGCGAGCTTGCCCGCCGGGGCAAGCTTCTTGCGGTCACACCCTTCTTCGAGGGCGGGGTGCCGGTGGTCGTCGACCGCAAGGGCGCTCAGGACGCCTCGGTCGGCGACCTGGTCCTGGTGCGTCTGGGCCGGGGCCGGGCGCACCTCGAGCGCGTGCTCGGCCGCCCAACCGACATCGAGGCGGTGCTCGAAGGCCTCCTCTGGCACGAGGGAGTCCGCCGGCCCGCGCCAATGCTTCCCGAGGAACCGGGCGACGAGGAGCCGGATCGCGTCGACTTGCGCGAGCTCGTCTCCTTCACGATCGACCCGGAGGGAGCGGAGGATCATGACGACGCCCTCGCACTCCGCGTCGAGGGGGAGGGCATCCGGGCCTGGGTGCACATCGCGGACGTGTCGACGTACCTCCCGGCGGGCTCTCCGCTCGACCGGGATGCGGCCGAGCGCGCCTTCTCGGTGTACGTGCCCGGACGCGTCGAGCCGATGCTCCCGGACGCACTCTCCTCGGATCTTTGCAGCCTTCGTCCCGGGCTCGATCGCCGTTGCGTGACCGTCGAGGCCTTGTTCGACCGGCGCCTCGAGCTCGTCGGCGAGCCGCTCGTCTACAGGAGCCTGATCAGAAGCCGGGAGCGGCTGACCTACGGGCAGGCGCAAAGGATCCTCGCGGGGGAGGAGCGCGCGGAGGACGAGCTGACCGCCGGCCTGCGCCTGGCCGAGCAGGTGACCAAGGCGCTTCGGGAGCGGCGCTTTGCCCGCGGGGCGCTTCGGATCGAGAAGGGGGAGGTGTCGTTTGCCTTCGACGGGAACGGTGGGGTCGAGCGGGCGTGGATCGAGAAAGAGCCGCTCGCGCACATGCTCGTGGAGGAGCTCATGATCCTGGCGAACGAGGTTGTGGCCCGGCTCCTCTCCGGCCGGAAGCGGGACGCGCTCTATCGCGTGCACGAGCGTCCCGATCCGCAGGCCGTGGAGCTCCTGCTGGCGAAGCTCACCGATCTCGAGATCCCGACGCCGCCGGTGCCGGAGCACCTGAGCCCGCGCGACGCAGCGCGCCTCGCGGCCGAGATCTCCGACCGGATCGCTGACTATGCCGAGAAGGCTGGGCGAGGCCGCGAGGCGTTTCCCACCCTCGTCCTCCGGGCCCTGAAGCAGGCGCGCTACGACCCGAAGAACCTCGGGCACTCAGGCCTCGCGAGCCGCGCTTACTGCCATTTCACATCGCCGATCCGCCGGTATCCAGACCTGGTGGTTCACCGCGCCCTCCTCCAGGAGTTGGGCGTCCGCTCGGACTCGGTTCCGGCTGACCTCCCGGAACTCGCTGAGTGGACGTCGCTCAGGGAGCGCGAGGCCGCGCAGATCGAGTACAAGGCGGATGCGCTCTGCCTTGCCTGGTACCTCGAGCGGCGGCTCTTCGAGACCGGTTGGGAGGCATCGTTTCCGGGCGAGATCACGGGTGCGATTGCATCCGGGGTCTTCGTTCGCTTCGACGGCGTGTTCGAGGGCTACCTTCCGGCCCGGCGCCTGCCGGGCGACTACTACGAGCTGAACCCGCTCGGCACGTCGCTCGTCGGCCGACGGAGCGGCTTCGCCTACCGTCTCGGGGATCCCATCGAGGTGCAAGTCGAGAAGATCGAGAAGACCGACGGCAAGGTGGAGCTTCGCCTCTGGGAGAATGAAGGCCGTGGCACGGGCCGCCGGACAAAAGCTGATCGCCGATAACCGCCGCGCGCGGCACGACTACCACCTCTCGGACCGGCTCGAGGTGGGCATCGAGCTGACGGGGACGGAGGTGAAGTCGCTCCGCGACGGTCGCGTCGTGCTCCAGGGGGCATTCGGGGACATCCGAGACGGGCAGGCGTACCTGGTCGGGGCGCACATCGGCGAGTACGCGCAGGGAAACGTGGCCAACCACGATCCGGACCGCGACCGCCGGCTCCTCCTCCACCGGCGAGAGATCGACCGGCTTGCAGGCGTCACGCGCGAGCGGGGAGTGACGCTGATCCCAACCCGGCTCTACTTCAAGGACGGTCGCGTCAAGCTCGAGCTCGCGGTCGCGAGGGGCAAGGAGACGCGCGACAAGCGTCGAGACCTCGCCGAGCGAGACGCCAAGCGACAGATGGAACGGGCGCTCAAGGCTCGTCGCTGAGCGGGAGCCTGGGGGGAAGCTCGTCGGTCGACCTACGCGGCACGCCAGCCGTTGCGCGCGCGAAGCGCTGCCTCGAGCCCGAGGAAGGCGGCGACGAACCGGAGGATGAGGTCGCCGTTACCGTCCGTAGGGAGCCGGCCCGAGAGGAGCCAGACCACGATCAGCGTCGCGGCGAGCGCGCTCCCGACAGCGACGCCGCGCGCGACTTCGCGCTGGCCAGGTCGGCCCGCGACCAGCCACTCGACGATCGCGAGGCCGACCAGGGCGGCTCCGAGGAGCTATGCGTAGAGGGCCGGCTTCGGCACCGGCAAGCCGAGGAATTCGAAGAGGGCGTCCCAGGTCGAGGCGAGCAGAAAGATCGCGAGCGAAGCGTCGCAGATCGCGTCGAGACGCAGGACGAGCCGGGGCGGAAGCCGGAGAAGCACCCGCAGAGGCTATGATTCGACCGAACAACCCGGGGGCGACCTGGTTTCGACGTGGTCGGTTCTCCGGGAGAGCTGCAAGCCGAGGTCCCCGGTCGGCCTCGTAAATCCACCGGGAAACAAGCAAGTGCGAAGAACAACGAACTCGCACTCGCCGCCTAACTTCGGTTAGGTAGCGCGTCGCTCCGGTCTCGGCCCGTGGATCGGAATCCGGCGCCAGAAAACGGGCTAGCCGCGGAGGGAGAGCCACTCGCCCAAAGCGGGACACCAAAGGAGGGCTAGTCCGTCGGTAGGCCGCCTGCGAACCGGTCGGCGGGCGAAACTTAATCGCAGGCTACGCTTGTAGACGCTCTTTCCGGTGCGACCGCGGACGCGGGTTCGATTCCCGCCGCCTCCATAGTCCCCGCAAATCCCGGGTTTCCGATCGGAACGATTTTCGGGTGCCATCCTGTTTAGTCCTCGGCCTCAAGCGCCCGCGGAGCTGCCGGTTGAGGAGCCACCTGAGGCCCAATTCCGCCGCCTAGCCGGTGCTCCGGAGCCGCCCTGGCCACGTGAGATGCGTGCTCTCGCCGCTCGGTTGTACGAGGTGCTCGACGAGCGCGGCCCGCCATGGGCGTCGGTCGCAATTGACTACGTGGAAGACCCGGAGGCGCTTGCAACTCGTGCGCGCGACGTTCTCGGCCTCGCGCTAGACGAGCGATTCGAGCGCTCGGCGTCCTCGTCATGCAGGACGAGCCGGTGCTGGCCGAGGAGTTGCGGGTCAAGGCGATCGAGCTCGGCTAGGACGGCTAGCCAAATAAGGCCTGGGCTGCCCTTTCTAACGTCGAATTTCTACCCCCGCTCGAGCCTCGTTCTCCGAACCCTGCTCCAGCTCGATTTCGGCGCAACTGACGTTCTGGAGCCATCCCTCGTGCGGATTGGGGGTCGCCGATCGGTTCATCCACTTTGGGCGATGAGGCAATAGCGAAAGGCCGAGAGGATGATCGCACACGCACGAATCAGGAGGCACCTATGCCGGACGGCCCGCAGCCACAACGTCAGATCCTGCCGATTCCCGACCCGCAGCACGTCGGGGTCACGACGTTCGACGCGAAGGATCCGGACACATCGTATCCGCCGATCGAGCCGCTTCGGCCGCCCGAGGACGCGCCGAACGTGCTCGTGATCCTGATCGATGATGCCGGCTTCGGGTCCTCGTCGGCGTTCGGCGGACCGTGTCAGACGCCGAACTTCGAACGGCTGGCGGAGAACGGGCTCCGGTACAACCGCTTCCACACGACCGCGCTGTGCTCGCCGACCCGGCAGGCACTCCTGACGGGCCGGAACCACCATGCCGTCGGGATGGGCGGTATCACGGAGATCGCGACTTCCGCTCCCGGGTATAACTCGATCCGGCCGAAGAGCGCTGCACCGCTCGCCGAGACCCTCAAGCTGAACGGTTACTCGACCGCGCAGTTCGGCAAGTGCCACGAGGTGCCGGTCTGGGAGACGAGCCCGCTGGGCCCGTTCGACGGGTGGCCGAGCGGCGGAGGCGGCTTCGAGCACTTCTACGGCTTCATCGGCGGCGAGACGAACCAGTACGCGCCCGCGATCTACGAAGATACCGTGCCGGTCGAGCCTGACCGAACGCCCGAAGAGGGCTATCACTTCACCGAGGACATGACGGACAAGGCGATCGGCTGGGTCCGCCAGCAGAAGGCGCTCATGCCCGACAAGCCGTTCTTCGTGTACTACGCGCCCGGCGCCACCCACGCCCCCCATCACGTACCCGCGGAGTGGTCCGCGAAGTACAAGGGCAAGTTCGACCAGGGCTGGGACAAGCTACGCGAGGAGACGTTCGCGCGACAGAAGGAGCTCGGCGTGATTCCGGATGACGCGGAGCTCACTGTCCGTCCGGACGAGATCCTTGCCTGGGACGAGTCGCCCGACGAGCTGAAGCCGATCTTGGCGCGCCAGATGGAGGTCTACGCCGGCTTCATGGAGCACACCGACCACCACGTAGGGCGGCTGATCGATGCACTCGCAGAGCTTGAGATTCTTGACGACACCCTGATTTATGTAATGGTCGGCGACAACGGCGCCTCGGCAGAGGGAACGCCGAACGGCTGCTTCAACGAACTCATCGTCCTCAACGGCGCGGGCGGGCTGGAGACAGTCGAGTTCATGACCGCGCGCATCGACGATTTCGGCACGCCGAAGGCCTACAACCACTACGCCGTCGGCTGGGCGCATGCGATGGACACGCCATACCAGTGGACGAAACAGGTAGCGTCGCACTGGGGCGGCACGCGCAACGGCACGATCGTCCACTGGCCGAAAAGGATCAAGGCCAAGGGCGAGGTGCGCTCCCAGTTCCATCACGTGATCGACGTGGCCGCCACCGTGCTCGACGCAGCCGGGCTGCCCGAGCCCACGTTAGTGCACGGCATTCAGCAGATGCCGCTGCACGGCGTTTCGATGGCGCCCTCATTCGACGATGCGTCGTCGCCGGAGCGGCGCGAGACGCAGTACTTCGAGATGTTCTGCAACCGCGGCATCTACCACAAGGGCTGGACCGCGGTGACGCGCCATACCACACCCTGGGTGATGGCCGAGACGGGCCCGCTCGACGCGGACGTCTGGGAGCTCTATGGCCCCGACGACTGGACTCAGGCCACGGACCTGGCCGCGGAGAATCCGGAGAAGCTCGCCGAGCTGCAGCGGCTGTTCCTGATCGAAGCCGGCAAGTACAACGTCCTGCCGCTGGACGACCGCCGGGCCGAGCGCTTCAACGCCGACCTGGCGGGTAGGCCCCAGCTGATCCGCGGCAGCCGCCAGCTGCTCTTCGGCGGCATGGGTCGCCTCTCGGAGAACTCGATCGTCGTCGTCAAGAACAAGTCACACGCTGTCACGGCCGAGATCATCGTCCCCGAGGCGGGCCTGGAGGGAGTGATCATCGCCCAGGGTGGCGCCTTCGGCGGCTGGACGCTCTACGCCAAGGACGGCAAGCCAGCCTATTGCTACAACCTCTTCGGCCTGCAGCAGTTCAAGGTGTACGGCGACACGGCGATCCCCGAAGGCGAACATCAGGTTCGCATGGAGTTCACTTACGACGGCGGCGGTCTCGGCAAGGGCGGTGACGTCAACCTCTTCGTCGACGGCGAGAAGGTCGGCGAAGGCCGCGTGGACGCAACCGTCCCGATGGCCTTCTCCGCCGATGAGACGACCGACCTCGGCTCGGATACCGCCACACCGGTCACGGACGACTTCGTCGGGGGCCAAACGGAGTTCAGCGGACGCGTGTCGTGGGTGGAGATCGACCTCGGCGAGGACGCGGTGGACCACGACCACCTGATCACGCCGGAGGAGCGCCTCAGGGTCGCAATGGCGAGGCAGTAGCGGCTAGGCGAACACGCGAGTACGGATGTCCCCGCCGGCCGCGGCGATCTCACCCAGCTCCTGGAGGAAGTCCATCGCCTCGAGGTCCGGGCGAAACTCACCGGGCGCGTTGAAGCCGCTCGACCGGAACGCCAGCGCGAGCTCGAGGAGGCGCCGGACCAGCTCGTCTGCGGCCTCCTGAAGCGAGGAGCCCTCGCCTTGGGCGAACCCGCCGAGGCTGAGGCGAACGCGACCTCCAGTTTCCGTGACGTTCAACGCAGGCACGTCCAGATGTATCGGCCATAGCGCTCCCGTTCCCCACCCCTGGCACAAATCGGCCTGCCCCCTCCGCCAGCACCGGCTCGTCCCGCCGCACCTCGCCGGTCATCGCCTCGGCTGCCCACGCTCGAGGAAGAACTCGACCACCTTCTCGGTCTGGGCGCTGACGACGCCGTAGAAGAGCACGGACCCGACCGTATTGCCTGGGCTTCTTAGCGCGTCTCCCCGAGTGTGATGAGTCCGACGCTAGTCCCCCTAGCGCACTGCAGACCGATCGACGCATGGCGACCGGCAATCTCTCCCGGGGGAACGCCGACCACGTGTTCAGAATGCGCTCAAGCGCCGTGAAGGACAGGTCTCCCTGTTGGATCTCGTCGCCGGTGTCGTGTACGCGCTCGCGATGTCCTTCGTCGCCTTGACGACGGCGTACGTCTACTTCGATTCGCGCGTACGGGAAGCGGTCGAACCCGAACACCCATCCGGCCCCCTACCCGCCGAGATCGAGTCCTCAGCTTAAGCGCCGTCCGCCAGTGGGCGCGCTGCGGCTGGCGAGGGCCGAGGACGTCCGGCGACTCGGCGCGCCTGTGCAGCCGTAGCACGCTAAAGTCATAGCGCGCGCGGACTAGTCTCCGGACCCGCATTGCCGACCTCGATCCGTCCACTCTTTTGCCGCCTGGTTCGCGTTTTCGTCCGCCAACGATGCTGAGCACGGACACCATCAGCTCGATAGTCCGTCGCATCTCGTAGGGTCCGTGACGCGCGACGGCTCTCGCGCGGCGCTGGCCTCGTATGCGCACGCGCTCGTTCCGCGGTCGCTGGCAGAGGCGGCTCCGGGATTGGCGACGCTGCTCCACTATCCGCGCTCGTTCCTCCGGTCCGATCTCGTGGCCGGAGTCACAGTGGGCGCGGTAGCGGTGCCCTCGTCTCTCGCGATGGCGGAACTTGCGGGCCTGCCTGTCGTCTTCGGCCTCTACGGGACGTTCTTACCGCTTGCGGTCTACGGGTTGCTCGGGACGTCGCGGCAGCACGTCGTCGGGCCGGACTCCACGCTTGCCGCGCTGACCGGCGTGACGGTGGCGCCGCTCGCGATGGTCGGAGGGCAAGTCGACCCAGCCCGCTATGTGGCGCTCGCAGCAGCGCTGGCGTTGGCGATGGGCGTCATGCTCTTCCTAGCGGGCGCGCTGCGGCTGGGGTTCATGGCGGACTTCTTCGGCAAGCCGGTGCTGCTCGGCTATATCAACGGTGTCGCGCTGATCGTGATCGCGTCCCAGCTGGGCAAGCTCCTCGGGATCAGCGTCGGGGTCAACGACTTCTTTGCGGTCGTGTGGAAGGTTCTGTCTGCGCTCGGCGACGCGAACGGGCCGACTGTGCTCCTGAGCGCGGGGCTGCTGGGGGCGGCGATCGCGGTTTGGCGCTTCCTCCCTGCCCTGCCCCCGTCCCTTGTGGTGCTTGCGCTCGCGCTCGTGATCGCGAAGCTTGTCGACCTGGAGAATCACGGGATCGGGGTCGTCGGCGAGGTCAAGGGCGGCCTGCCCTCGTTCGGGCTGCCATCTGTCAGAGCAGGCGACTTCCTCGATCTCGTGCTTCCCGCGGCGGCATTCTCACTCATCGCCTTTGCCGACCTGATCGCGACCGTGCGTACCTTCGCCGAGAAGCACGGCTACGAGATCGACGCCAACCGCGAGCTGACCGCGATCGGCGGCGCCAATCTCGTCGGCGGCCTGACCGCGGCTTTTCCCGTCTCCTCCTCCAACTCGCGGTCCGCGGTCAACGATTCCGCCGGCGCGAGGTCTCAGGCTGCTGTCGTCGTCGCCGCGGCGGTCGTCGGGCTCTTCCTCCTGTTCGCGATGCCCCTGATCGAGCCACTGCCGAAGGCGGCGCTTGGCGTGATCGTCGTCTTCGCCGCCGCCGGGCTGATCAACATCCGCTCCATCTGGCGCCTGCGCCACGTCCGCCCGGCAGAGGTCGCGCTAGCTCTTGTCGCCTTCGGCGGCGTGCTCGTGTTCGGCGTCGTCGGGGGTGTCGTCGTCGCGATTGCGCTCTCGATCGGCCTGTTCCTCTACCGTGCGGCGCGCCCGCACGATGCTGTGCTCGGCCGCGTCGTCGACGTCGACGGCTATCACGACATCGCGCGCTGGGAGGGTGCCGAGACGGTGCCCGGGTTACTCGTATATCGCTTCGATGCGACGCCCTTCTTCGTCAACGCCGCATACCTCCGACAGCGCGTGCTCGCGCTTGCCGACGCTTCCGAGGACGTCAGGTGGTTGGTACTCAACGCCGAGGCGTGGACGTACCTCGACGCCACGGCGATCGACATTTTGACTCGACTCCATGTCGAACTCGAGCAACGCGGCATCGCGCTCTGCTTCGCGCGCCTGAAGGGACGGCAACGCGAGATCTTCGAGGACACGGGCCTCACCGCCCGGATCGGGCCCGACCGTCTCTTCCCCACGGTCCGGGCTGCAGTCGCGGCGTTCGAATCGGCCCACGCGGGCGACACGCGGTAGACCGGCGCCTTACGAAGACTCTCAGACGGGACCGTGAAGGAGGCCCGGATGCCACGCGGCGGTCCTGTGGCGCGTCTTCTACTCGGTCCTCACGTTGCCGCTCGGCGCGATCACCCTAGGCCGCTTCCGCAAGGCGAACCCCGACGTGGCTCCGACGCGTGACGGCGGAGACGCCACTGGTATGACCTCACGCTCCTCATCCTCGCCAAGGAGCCGCCGCGCTTCCGAGCCGTTGCTGTCCGGACAGTGTCCCGTGACATCCACGTCCCGGACATTGTGTTGTTGTGACATCCCGGTCCGGAAGAGATTCACGGGACAGCGGTCTCGTGCCTTCCTTTATCAGCCTGCTCTTGCCGTCGCTCGCCCGAGGCGTGCGGACGTTAGCCCCAAACCCTCCCCGCCCAGGGGGCTCGCACCCCTTCCAGCTTCGGCGACTGCCAGCTGTTCTTATCCGCCTGTGAGGGGCGGCTCTAACCCGTGTATGCGCCCGATGATTGGCCGGACGGTAGGACGTTCGCTGGAGGGCCGTGCGTGGGTGGTCACCCGTCCGCGCTTCTAGGCGCCACGGGCCGTAGTGGCCGTAGCACCCGATCGGAATCGTTCGCGGGTTCGATTCCCGCCGCCTCCATACTCCCCGCAAATCGCGGGTTTCCGACGGAACGATTTCCGGGGTGCCATCCCCTTAGTCCTCGGACTCGAGCGCCCGAAGCGCGGCCAGCTCACTAACGTCGTAAGCGAAGTGTCAAGGGCGGTTTACCAGCCCGCTCAAGCGCACAACGTTAAAGGGGAGCCCGGGGACAACCTAGTCCTTTGCGGCAGGATTGGGCCCGCCTCTTCGGGGGAGAGGGGCCGGGCTCCCGTGCATCTGCGCAGCCGAGAACGAAATGAGGCACCCTCCCTGCCGCACCCACGATAAGAGTTAAAGATTCGATTGACGAAAGCTGCCGCGAGGTTTCAGCCGAGTAGCGTAAGAAAGAACATGGCCAAGGACGTCAAACGACGCGCACGGGCAGGTGTGGTCCAGCCTGAAGAAGGGGGGTCATGACCGGGGTCGACATGACGATTCCCGACGTCGTCGGAGCGGTAGCCCGAACCTGGGAGAACCGGCTTGAGCTCTGGGCCACGTTCCTCCGCCGGATCGCCGCGCGCAAGGTTGCCGAGATAGGTGTCTACCGCGGCGCCTTCGCGGCCCACATGCTGGCAAGCTGTCCGGCGGTCGAGACGTACTACATGATCGACCCCTGGCGACATCTCGACGACTGGAACAAGCCCGCCAACTACGATAACGCCACCTTCCAGCGGTTCTTCGACGAAGCTATTGACATGACTCGGGACCACGAGCGCCAGCGCGTGGTTTTGCGCGGACGCACGACCGAGGTCATCGACCAGATCCCCGACGACAGCCTCGACTTCGCCTACATCGACGGCGACCATACGTTGCGCGGCATCACCGTGGATCTGTGCCGGGTGTACGCGAAGGTTTGCGACGGCGGCTGGATTGGAGGAGACGACTTCTCGCGATCCATCTGGCAGCACGGTCCCAAGTTCGAGCCCACGCTGGTGTTCCCGTTCGCGGTCTACTTCGCCGAGGCAACAGGCCTGCGCATCTACGGGCTCCCCCACGCCCAATTTCTGATCGAGAAGCGGCCCGACGAGGGGTTTGAGTTCGTCGACCTCACCGGCAAATATCGCCGCGTCGACCTCCTGGGCGCGATCACCTCTCAGCGGACTCCATCGAGCGCCCACGTCATCGCTTCGCGCTTTCGGCGGCGGCTCAGGCGCGCATGGCATTAACGCCCGGGCACCCTTACGACCTACGCCGCGTGCCGGACGCTCTTGCCGGCGGCCGCGGAGCTGGTGCGCTGGGCGGACAGCCGCGCCCAAGCTGGGAGGAGGGGCGGCGACTCGCCCCTAGTTGCTCGCGCCTAGCCGAGTTCGATCGCCCTCCTACGTGCCGAACGGGCCGAACCTTCGTCGTGCGCAGCCGGGGCAGTAAATGACGATTTCCTCGTCGTCGTCGCTGTCCGGGTCGCCGGCGATGTAGGCCTGCCAGTCGGCGTCCTCGTAACTCAGCCTCTTGTGGCACTCGACGCACTCGAGAGGGCTCAGTTGCCGCATGAGCCTGCCCTACCCGCCGCAACCACGGGCTAACACGGGAAGGTTGAAAGCCTGGAAATGATTCTTTACGCGGCTCTTCGTCTGTTAGCTTCGCCTCGTGGGCGTTCAGGAGGAGTTCCGGCAGCGGGCGCGGGCGTCGTGGGTGGCCGGCGACTGGGACTCCTGCGCGAGGCTCATTGAGTCAGTCGGCGCGGTTGTCCTCGACCGCGTCGACCTGCGCCCCGGCCTCGATCTGCTGGACGTCGGCACCGGCACGGGAGGTAACGTCGCGATTCCGGCTGCTCGCGGCGGCGCGAAGGTCGT